>ERZ1030944.24-NODE-24-length-45936-cov-8.386892_pt1 | contig 45936 bp, 46 predicted proteins | sample MGYA00518599_ERZ1030944 | MGnify/ENA primary metagenome ERZ1030944 (study PRJEB33718, sample SAMN03159697) | human skin metagenome | collected 2014-05-20 | study: EMG produced TPA metagenomics assembly of the PRJNA266117 data set (Human skin bacterial metagenome and... | reverse complement strand
ACAAGGAGTATCGTCGGCAGCGTCAGATGTGTATAAGAGACAGATGATGTTCCGACCGCGGATATCGAGGGCCTAGTCAGGCTCACTGATGTGGAGGAGGTTTAAGTGGCTATTGACTGGACGCTCTACCTGGTCACCGATCCAGATCTGGCTGGCGGGCGAGACAACGTGGTCCCCATCGTGCAGGAGGCTGTACGCGGCGGTGTTACCGTTGTCCAGCTCCGGGACAAGGAAGCTAGCGATGAACAGATCGAGCGCACCGCACGCGAATTGCTTGACGTACTGGGCGATGTCCCGCTATTCATCAATGACCGCGTCGAGGTGGCAGCAAAGCTCGGCTGCCACCTGCACATTGGGCAGGATGATATGGCTTTTCGCGAAGCCCGAGAGAAGCTGGGTGAGGGACAGCTTATTGGCTTATCTATCGGCAGTAACGAGGAGCTTGCTGCTATTGCGGACGATGCGCGCCCAGACGTCATCGGCATCGGGCCCGTGCATTCGACTGCAACGAAGAAAAACGCCCCAGCCGGCATGGGTACGGCTACGGCCGCAGCACTCGCTCACGCCGCACATGAGCGTGGCATCGAGTCCGTCGCCATCGGCGGAATCAAGACCCATAATGCGCACGAGCTGGCGGGCAGCGAGTTTGCTGGAATTTGCGTAGTCAGCGACATCATGGCGGCCGAGGACCCCGCAGCAACCGCCGCCCACCTTAAGGAGGCTTTCCATGGCTAAAGGCATCTATCCCCGAGTACTATCCATTGCCGGTACTGATCCTCCCGGCGGAGCAGGAATTCAAGCCGATCTGAAATCCATCTCTGCCGCAGGCGGCTACGGTATGAGCGTCGTGACGGCGTTGGTGGCTCAAAACACCCAGGGTGTCCGCAGCGTCCACGTACCACCGGTGGACTTTCTGCAGGAGCAGCTAGACTCCGTCATCGACGATGTGGAGATTGATGCGGTAAAGATTGGCATGCTTGCCGACGCCGCCATTACCGCCAAGGTCGCAGCCTTCCTGCGCCGCCTGCCGGCCGATGTTCCCGTGGTACTTGATCCGGTCATGGTAGCTACCAGCGGAGATCGCCTGCTGGAAGAGGAAGCAGAACAGGCCGTGCGTGATCTCTGCTCCCAGGTGGATCTCATCACCCCGAACTTAAAAGAATTGGCAGTCCTTACTCACACGAACGAGGCGAGCGACCTAGAAGAGGCCATTGCCACGGCAAAGGAGTGGGCAAAGGCTGCTAATACCGCGGTCGTCGTCAAGGGTGGGCACCTCGATGGTGACATCGCCGACAATGCGGTGGTTAATGCGGATGGGGCTGTGCACCGCGTTGCTTCCAGCCGTGTGGACACGAAGAATACGCATGGTACTGGCTGTTCCCTTTCCTCTGCCCTAGCCACGCGCCTGGGAGCCGGCGATAACCCCGCCGCAGCTCTGGTTTGGTCCACCCAGTGGCTGCATGAGGCCATTGCCCATGCGGATGCGCTTCACGTGGGCAAGGGACACGGGCCCGTGGACCACCTGCACCGCTCGCAGCGTCTCATGCAGGCGGCGTCTACCCTGCCCCAGCCGTACTTATCCGGCAACCTGGTAGAACCGGCAAACGTCGACCAGCCCCGCGTTCCCGCGGCCGGCCCGCATACGCAACGCCTGTGGAACCTAGCCGGGGATCACTGGGAGGCGATCAAGGCGCTGCCCTTTATTCGGGCCTTGGGCACGGGAGCGTTGGAGAAGGATGCCTTTGGTTTCTACCTCGACCAAGATGCCCAGTACCTGAATGCTTACTCCAAGGCGTTGGCTCGCCTCGCCAGCCAAGCCCCAGAAGCGGCACAGCAACTGCACTGGGCTGAGGGAGCGCATGATTGCTTGGCGGTGGAGTCGGAGCTGCACCGCGGCTGGCTCGAGAGCGATATTACGACCGCAGCCTCCCGGGTAACTAGCGCCTATACGGATTTCCTGATCCGTTCCACGCACACGGATGACTACGTGGTGGGCGCTGCGGCGGTACTGCCCTGCTACTGGCTATATGCAGAAGTAGGCCTCCACCTCGCAGAATTTGATTCCCCCGAACACCCCTATCACTCATGGCTGTCCATGTACGGCGGCGAGGACTTCCTCAACGGGGTTCGCGCTAGCCTCGACATCGTCGAAGAAGCTCTCTCCGCGGCGGATGAGCGCACCCGCCTGCGGGCCGAGCGCGCCTATATCACCGCCAGCCACCATGAGGTCGACTTCTTCGACCAAGCCGATAGGCGCTTTTAGGCCAGCAAGTCCGAACCAGGGCGCGAAAGAACGGCGACGAGGAAGGTGGAATGCTCCGAGAAGAGCTTCATGTCCCACGAGGAGAAAGTGAAGTCGACTCGGTAGCCCACCTTCTGCGCCATGTCAAGGAAATCAGCAAAGTCCCAGCCACGGCCCTCGCCGAACCCCGTGACGAGGCGACCGCCTGGTTTTAGGGAATTATAGATATTGCGCAGCGCGGGTTCGCGGCCGTCCTTCGCTAGAAAGCCCATGACATTGCCCGCAGATACGGCGATATCAAAGGGGCCTTCTGGCACCTCTTCCTCGCACAGATCTCCCACGAACCATTGCCCCTCTGGGAAATCGTGCTCAGCGTGCTCGATGAGAATGGAGTCTACGTCGACGCCCACAACGCTGTGGCCACGGCGAAGCAGCTCGCCGCCGACGCGGCCGGTGCCACAGCCGGCATCGAGGATGGTGGAGTTGCGCTCCACCATGGCGTCGATAAGCCGGGCCTCGCCATTGATATCTTTGCCCTGTGCGGCAAGCACCTTCCATTTGCGGGCAAAGTTATGGGAGTGCTCGGGATTAGCTTCGGTTACTTCTTTCCACGTAGGCATAGATTCGATTATATTACCCGACTTCGGTGTAAGATTTACCCGCTGCGTAAAATCGCCGCCTGCCCATTGGGAAAATACCCGCACTACCGCGCAAAGGAGGCTGAAAAGATGCCATCCGTACCTTCACCCTTTAGGGGCCGCAAGAAATCCGAGCCTCCTAGTAAGCCCACTTCCCTGGCGGTACCACCGGAGCGCGCCATCGAACATTGCCGCGTCTTTGTGGATGGCGAGGCGCTTCCCGGGGAGTATTCCACCAGCTCCGCGCTGGAAGCCATAGAGGAATACGGCCGCGGATTCATTTGGGTGGGCCTGCATGAGCCCTACGAGTCCCAAATGACCAAAGTGGCCTCCCAGTTCGGCATCCACGAACTTATCGTGGAAGACGCCGTTATGGCCCACCAGCGCCCCAAGCTCGAGCGTTACGATGATCAGCTCTTCGTGGTCGCGCGTTCCGTGAACTACCGCGATCACGATGAGGTCACGGATAAGCGCCAGATCATTTCCACCGGTGAGATCCAGATGATCATGGGCTCCAACTTCATCATCACCGTGCGCCACGGCGCAAAGCTGCCCAACCTGGCTTATACCGTGGAAGATGAGCAGGACTTAGTGGAGCTTGGCCCGGTGGCCATGGCCTGGAAGATCCTGGATATGATGGTGGACCGCTATTCGGAGATTTCGCGCCTTATCAGCATCGAAGTCGATGAGCTGGAAGAAGAAATCTTCACCCCGAACCTCAAGTTTGATGTGGACCGCATCTACATGTTCAAGCGTGAGGTGCTAGAGATGAAGCATGCCATTGACCCGCTCTCAGTGGCGCTGAAGTCCATGGTTTCTGACCACAAGGATTTAATTTCCAAACAATTGCGCTCCTACCTGCGCGACGTCAACGACCATGAGCTTGTGGTCAAGGACCAGGTCTCCAGCTTCGATGAGCGTCTTACCTCGCTTATCGACGCCTCGGTAGCCAAGGTAACCATGCAGCAGAACTCCGACATGCGCACGATTTCCGCAGTCGTTGGTATGTGGGCCGCGCCTACCCTGGTGGCGGGTATCTACGGGATGAACTTCGACATCATGCCGGAGCTGCACTGGGCGCTGGGATACCCCATGGCGATTATCATTATGATCTTGGTCGTTGTGAGCCTGTGGGCTTGGTTCCGAAAGAACCACTGGCTCTAATCCATCCGGTACGCTCGTGCACTATGAGCTATATCACTGTTTACGGCGCTACCGGGCTGGTCGGCCAATTGGTGGCGCGCTACCTTGCCTCGATTAACGCGCCCTCTGTGACTCTGGCCGGCCGGAACCGACCGGTGCTAGCCGCACTGCGCGATGAACTCAATCAGCACTGGGACATCGCCATCGCCGCCGCCGATGATGCCGACGCTGTGGAGCACATGGTGGAAAATACCAAGGTACTAATCACCGTGGTCGGACCCTACAGCCTGTATGGCGGCCACGTCGTTGCCGCCTGCGCGCGCCATGGCGTAGATTATGTTGACCTCTGCGGTGAGGTTCCCTTTATTCGCCGAAGCATCGATTCCCACCACGCCACCGCCCAATCCACGGGTGCGCGCATCGTTCACTCCTGCGGCTTTGATTCCGTCCCTTCGGATATTGGCATGCTCAATCTCTACCAGGCGGCAGGAAAGCCGTTTAAACGGGTGCAGATGGTCGTCGACAAGCTCAAAGGCGGAATCTCATCGGGCACCATCGAGTCTTCCCTGCAGGTCTCGCACGCCGCGCACGCGGATAAAGATGTAGCCCGCAACCTGCACAATCCTTACTCACTGGACCCGGATCCCAAGGCCGGGCCACGCTTAGACGGCCTCCAGAATGACTTCGAAATCAAAGAAATCGACGGCGTGGGCTGGGTAGGACCATTTTTCATGTCCATGTTCAATACCCGCGTGGTGCGCCGCTCTAACGCTCTGCTAGGGCGCGCGTGGGGCACACGCCTGTTTTACAAGGAAGCATGGTGGGCGGGCACCGGTCTTCCCGGTCGCGCCCGCGCCTATGGGCTGGCGCTCGCCACCAAGCTACTTTTTGATGGCACTCAGTCGCGCCTGCGCCCACTGGTGGAAAAGGTCCTGCCCACCCCCGGACCTAGCGGTGCACATTTCCAGGTCAGCCACCACGGCATTACCGAAGATGGCCAACGCTGGCGAGCAACTGTGTCGGCACAAGGCGACCCGGGCTATGAAGTCACCGCAATGATGCTGAGCCAGGCTGCGCTCTGCTTGCTCGATTCGCGCTCCGGTACTAGCCGCGCAGGCGGCGTACTCACCCCGGCCACCGGACTTGGAAAGCCCTATCTGCAGCGGCTTTCCGCCCACGGCATGTCTTTTACCGCCGCTCGGATGAACTAGCGCAGAATCATAGTGCGCAAGGTGGTGCGGGCGATAAGCTCGCGGCCTTGCCGCATCTCGACGCTCCACACATGGGTGCGGCCGCCTAGCTGGACCGGCGTGGCCACGGCTTCCAACTCGCCCTCGCCTGTCGAGCGAATGAAGTCGCTGGAGTTATTGACGCCGACTGCGGGGGCGTCGGCAGCCGCCACGCTGGCAATGGAGGCCACGGTTTCTGCGATGGAGCAATACAACCCGCCGTTGGCTACTCCCCAAGGTTGGTGATGCTCCGGCAGCACCTGCAGTTTCGCACGGGCCTCGCGGGGGCCCACGTGGGTGAACTGCAGTCCTAGCAATTCCGCAAGGCCGCCGTTTAAGGCATTGAGAGACTCCAGTTCTTCTGCATTGAGCACTCGCGTGTGCGCGAGGTGGAGCAAGTCATTGAGTTTCTGCGTATCCGACATAGTCCACCAGCCTAGCCATTGATGCCAGCCTCGCAGCCTAGTGACGTAGGATAGGCAGCATGACTGATAAGAATGAACTTGCTCAGATTGGCGTCGTGGGATTGGCGGTCATGGGCTCTAATTTGGCCCGTAACTTTGCCCGCAACGGCAATACCGTAGCGGTGTATAACCGCAGCCCTGAAAAGACTCATGCACTCATTGAGGCCCACGGTGAGGAAGGCAATTTCGTGCCCTCGGAAACCATCGAAGACTTTGTGGCTTCCTTGGAGCGCCCGCGCAAGGCAATCATTATGGTCAAGGCTGGCAAGGCCACCGATGCCGTCATCGATCAGCTGGCCGAAGCCATGGATGATGGCGATATCATCATCGACGGCGGCAATGCCTTGTTCACTGACACCATTCACCGCGAGAAGGACGTAGCCGCCCGCGGCAAGCACTTCGTCGGTGCCGGAATCTCCGGTGGCGAGGAGGGCGCGCTCAACGGTCCGGCCATCATGCCCGGCGGCCCCAAGGAGTCGTGGGAGACCCTCGGCCCGATTCTTGAGTCCATCGCTGCCAACGTGGACGGCACTCCGTGTGTAACCCACATTGGTCCGGACGGCGCCGGCCACTTTGTCAAGATGGTCCACAATGGTATCGAGTATGCCGATATGCAGGTCATCGGCGAGGCTTATCAGCTGCTGCGCTATGGCGCAGGCATGGAGCCGGCCGAGATCGCAGAGGTATTCCGTGAATGGAACTCCGGCGACCTTGATTCCTACCTCATTGAAATCACCGCCGAGGTTCTGGCCCAAAAGGATCCGGAGACTGGCGCCCCGCTGGTCGACATCATCGTGGACGCCGCCGGCCAGAAGGGCACCGGCCGCTGGACTGCCATCAATGGATTGGAACTCGGCGTTCCGATTACCGGTATTGCCGAATCCGTCTTCGCCCGCGCGCTGTCCTCCTCCACCGCGCAGCGCAGGGCCGCCCAAGAAGGTCAGCTTCCCGCCGGCACCATCAAGGCGCTCGACGTGGACAAGGCCGAGTTCATCGAGGATGTTCGCCGCGCGCTCTATGCCGCCAAGCTCATTGCCTACTCCCAGGGCTTTGACGAGATTAAGGCTGGGTCCGAAGAATTCGGTTGGGACGTTGACCCGCGCGATCTAGCAACCATCTGGCGCGGCGGCTGCATCATCCGCGCCAAGTTCTTGGATCGCATCCGCGCAGCCTATGACAATAATGCGGACTTGCCCGCCCTCATCCTCGATCCCTACTTCAAGAGCGAGCTGGAAGACCTCATCGACCCATGGCGCCGCGTGGTCGTCGCCGCTACCCAGCTGGGACTGCCGGCACCGGTCTTTGCGTCATCCCTCTCCTACTACGACAGCCTGCGTGCCGAGCGTCTGCCGGCCGCTCTCATTCAGGGCCAGCGCGATTTCTTCGGCGCCCACACCTTCAAGCGCACCGACAAGCCAGGCACCTTCCATATTGAGTGGTCCGGTGACCGCAGCCTGACTCAAACCGACTAGATTCGCAGTGACGTAATTGGGGCCCTTCGGGGCCCTTTCGCCTTTTCCAAGCAGGCCTTTCTCGTGGAATGCGGCGATCCGCCACGCTGCCGATAGGATAGGAAAGCGATGACTACCTTTGCCGATCTCGGCCTTCCCCAGCGCCTGGTACACGTTCTGCACAACGAAGGCATTACCGAACCGTTTCCTATTCAAAAAGCCGCGATTCCCGACGCCCTTGCAGGCAAAGACATACTTGGCCGCGGCCCTACCGGGTCGGGCAAGACCTATACCTTTGGCTTGCCCATGCTCGCCCGCCTTGCCGGAATCGGTGCTTCCAAGCCTGCTCATCCCCGTGCGCTTATCCTCGCCCCGACCCGCGAGTTGGCTACTCAGATTCACCAGCGCCTTGATGAACCTGCGGCAACGCTGGGCTTAAGAGCGCTTGCTGTCGTGGGTGGGGTAAATATTAATCATCATATCCGCTCCCTCGCCCGCCCCGTTGATGTTCTTGTCGCTACCCCTGGCCGTGCCCAGGATCTAATTGACCAGGGCAAGCTGCATTTGGATGCGGTCCAGATTACTGCACTGGATGAAGCTGACCAGATGGCCGATATGGGCTTTTTGCCTCAGGTGCGCAAGCTTATGCGCCTAACTCCGGCTCAAGGCCAGCGCTTGCTGTTTTCGGCGACGCTTGACGGCGACGTCAACAAACTGGTGGAGCAATTCCTCCATGACCCAGTGGTTCACTCCACTGCCCCGGTGCAAGCTGCAGTGGATTCCATGTCTCATCACCTCTTTTTCGTCGGCGAGCGGCCCGCCCGCAACGAGGTGGTGCTGCGCATTGCTGCCCGCCAAGGCAAAACCATCATGTTCATGCGCACCAAGCACGGCGTGGACAGGCAGGTCAAGAAATTGCGTCGCTCCGGCATCAACGCTTATCCATTGCATGGCGATAAAGGCCAAGGCGCGCGTACCCGCGCGATCGAAGGCTTCGCCGATGGCAGCATTCCAGTTGTGGTCGCCACCGATATTGCCGCCCGCGGTATCGATATTGCGGACGTTTCACTCGTCGTTCACGTCGATCCACCCGCAGAGCACAAAGCCTATCTCCATCGCGCCGGCCGCACGGCACGCGGCGGCGCTGCGGGTACCGTAGTCACTTTGGTCATGGATGAACAACGCAAAGAAGTAGCCGCTCTCATTAAGAAAGCCGGAGTCACAGCTACGGAGCACGATATTTCTCATCGTGACAATCCTGCAGGCTCTCCAATACTCAAGGAAGTTACGGGCGCTCGCAAACCCAATGGCCCCGCCCTTCCCCCACCAGGGCATGCCGCACCCCAGAAGCCGGCACAGCCTGTCAAGAAGTCCAATTCCCAACGCCGCCGCTCGGGCGGCAAAGTCGCCCGCCGCCGTCGCCGCTAAGCCAAGGAGGTAAACGCTCATGCGCATCTTGAGCCCTGAGGACTGGAGTGCTCAACAGCATGAACATGAAAAGCAAGCCACCGACCGCTTGGAGCGCTTCCGGCATCCTGGCAGCTACCACCCTGTTTTCGACTTTCTCTTTGAGTACTACCCCGTGCGACCTTCTCACCTAAAGCGTTGGCACCCAGGTGTTGGAACAGCGCTTAAAGGCGCTCCTCCACACGCCGAATGGCGGGATTACCGCGCCACCCCAGAAGGCGTCACCGTTGACCTCGCCAGCTTTCTAGAGCGTCGTGGTGACACGGTTCGCTATATATCCAATCTACTCCGGCGCTCTGGCACCAATCCAGCCCACTTTGACTGCTTCGGTCTGCATGAATGGGCAATGGTTTACCACACGAATTCCCCGCGTCATTCGCTGCCCTTGCGGCTCGGTGCGGACGGCACCAACCGGGTTGTCGATGAGCACTCAATTAAGTGTTCTCACTACGATGCCTTCCGGTTCTTTACTCCCCCCGCTCGACCTCTTAACCTCACTGTCCTGCATCGTGAAGATCAGCCCGACAATGACCAAGCAGGCTGCGTACACGTCACAATGGATTTATATAAATGGGCCTGGAAGCTGGGACCACTAGTTCCAGGCAAACTTTTCCTTGAGTGCCTGGATCTGGCGATTGAAGCACGCATCCTTGACATGGAGGCATCTCCTTATGACTGCCGTGATTGGGGACTTGGCGTCGTGCCCATCGAAACCCCTGAGGGCAAGGCCGAGTACGTCTCTCGCCAGAGAACCTTGGCACAGAAAGCCAAGCCGCTGCGAGACCGGCTTGTCGCTGTGATAGATCAAGCACTTGCCCCGCTAAAATGAGCCACTAACAACGGCAGTTTGCTTGGGAGGAAAATACCACATGGCACGGCATTCAAACGGGAAAAATACCTTCGCAGTAGCGGGATGGGTTATCGCGGTGGCTATTATCGCGCTCCTGGCCATAGTCGCCTTGGTGGTCTTCCTATTGCGCGACGCGGGCAACGACGACGGCGAAGACTCAGCCGCACCCGCCGCAGTGGAAAGCAGCACCGAAGCTGCACCGGAGACCAGCACGGCAGCTGCTTCCAGTGCTTCCACGTCCGCTGCGCCCACGAGCTCTTCTTCCCCGAAGAGCTCCGCTCCAGCGACGAGTTCCGCAGCAGCTCCCAAGCCCGATGTGACGATGGCGGCAAATACGCTCCTGCTCTTGGATACCTCTTCGGCCATGGCACCGATGTACGGCCCTGTGTCCGAAGCCCTGAGCACCACTGCCTCTGACCTAGCCGCAGACGGCGGGGCAGTCTCGTTGTGGAACTACTCCTCTCCTCTCTCTGAGACCGCCACGGTTGGCTTCCGCCAAAACCTGGGCTTTGGCGATGGCAACGCTGTATCCGGCACGCTCGGTGGCTTTGGAACCGGCGGTGTTCCGCAAACGCGCAGCGCCGTTGTAGCAGCTGTCGCGAATGCCGCCGATCAAGCCGCAGGAACTGGCGACAAAGCACGCGTAGTCGTAATAACTACTGGCACCGAGCAAGACATGGATGACGCGCAATTCACGTCCGCTCTTGAAGACGCCGCCTCCAAGGACGTTTCCCTCAGCGTCATCCATGTCGGTGAAGGTAATGTCGATGCCGCACTGAAGTCCGCAGCTGATAGCTTCACCTCCGTTGACTCAGCCGATAAAGCCACGGTCTCTGAAGCAATTACTAAGGCCGCAGGAGTCTAATACGCGCCTCTTTCTCTTCCACGGCACCGAACAACGACTCGTTCGGTGCCTTTATTGTCGGCCCATAGTGACTAGTGCCCTCCTACACTGCGAACCTACGGGTACTTCACCAGTTATTAGCCCAGAGTCGGCTCGGGCCCTTAGCCAGAGCTCGACCTCCATCCTGCGAGCCACACAGCGCGGAAGAGTACTATTTTGCATGGTGCTCTTGTGGCGATAGAGATCAAAAATCCACCCCTTCTTCCCCGTGAGCTGGGAAGTAGGGGTGGGTTCTGTGTGGACGAGCTTAGGAGCTCTTGCGCTTGCGACGAGCAGCCAACTCGTCGAGGCCGACTACATTGTCTTCGGCGAAGTCTTCGATGCGCTCCGAAGGGAAGGAAGAAATGGTGCCGGACAGTTCCTTCAGAATGCCCGGAACCGCAATGCCGAAGACGCCTTGACCGCCAGCGAGCAAGTCAATCACCTCATCGTTGGAACGGCATTCATAAACGGTAGTGCCATCGGAGACAAGGGTCAGCTTTGCCAAGTCATTCACACCGCGATCCCGTAGGGACTCAACCGCCAAACGGATATTCTGCAGGGAGATGCCAGTGTCCAGCAGGCGCTTCACGATTTTGAGTACCAGTACATCCTTGAAGGAGTACAGGCGCTGCGAACCCGAGCCGCGTGCCGTGCGGATGGATGGGTTGACCAAGTTGGTGCGAGCCCAATAGTCCAACTGGCGGTAGGTGATGCCCGCTACCTGGCAGGCGATGGGAACGCGGTAGCCTACTTCTTCGTCGGGTCCGACGTCAAAAAGCGACTCCTGCACGTAGGTGGATCCGGACTGGGAGTCCTCGTTAATGCTCACGTAATTACTCCAATGGGGTTTGTTGGAAGTTCTAAAGATCAATTAAAAGCTAAGCGCATACGCCCGTCAAGCGCTGCTTGCTCAACTGTCAAGTACAACTTTAGACTTCTCAAACCTCATTGTCACCATTAGTCACACGCGTGTCATTAACTTTTTTCGTCATCATCCCCTGAAAGGAAATCCTTTTCCTCCATACCCAAAGACCTCATCATGGCTTCAAAATCGGCATCTGCCTGCGCATTTCCCGATGCGGAGGTCGAGGATTCACTGTTTTCGCTGGTCGGTAGATTATCGCCTGCGCCGGGGGTGGAAATTTCCAGGTTGAAGTACTCTTTCACATCCGCATCGCTAGCATAAACAGATACCTGGGCAAGGAGATCTGCTTCAGCTGAAATAGGGACGTTGAAATATTCGGATACGGCAAGTGCATCGCTTAACCGAGAGTCATAAACTTCCCCGTTCGGAGCCTTAATATCTACCATGAAGGTCCCCTGATGGTAGTTGGCAATTTCAATCGCCTCTACTCCGCCAGTTCCCTCTAGCACCTCGCAAATAAGATCGTGCGAGGTGGGACGGTTTGGCTGGTGCCCGTCCAAGACCGCGGCCAATTGCATGCCCTCAATGGGAGAAATCCACACGGGAATCAAGCGATTTTCTTCCGGCCAGCGCAGCAAAGCGCACACATCGTCTTCGGGGCCGACTTGGTGGATACCGTGGAACTCTAGGGATACATCACTCATAATTACCACTCTCCCACAAAGACGGGAGCACATGTGTATTAGGAGTGGTATTCCTCGCGCAGATCCGACTTCACCAGCGTCGCATGCAAGGAGACCACGAGAGCGGTCATTTGCTGGGAGATTTCCTCCGCCTTCTGATGCGCGGTATCAGAGTTTGAGTGCGCCACAGGAGCCGCCGCCTGGGAGATCAGATCTGCCTGCCGGCGTGCGTTATTGCGCAGGGACTTAAGTTCACGGGCACCAAAACCAAATGCCTTAAGCGCCACGGCGGCAGAGACAATAGCCACGTCATCGGTATTGAAAAACCCGGCAGCATCCGGGCGGATAAGACCATATTTAGCCAAGGAGGCTACATCATCTTCGCTGGCACTAGCCTGGGTAGCTACCTCTACATCTGTCAGGCGGGTGACCGCAGGGGCCTTAAACTGCTGCGGCGAGAGCAGAGTGTCCGCATTTCCCGCGGAAACGATCGCGGTAACTTGGCCGGAATCCATGGCTTCTAGCTGCTCACGAATAACCTTTAGCGGCGTATAGTTATCGCGCTGAGTGGTGAGAATATACCGCAGCCGGTCCACGTCTTCTTGGGTGAAGCGGCGGTAGCCCGAGGCCGTGCGCTGTGGACTGATGAGCCCCTCAGATTCAAGGAAGCGAATCTTAGACACCGTGACATCTGGGAATTGCTGATTCAACGTCTCCAAAACCACGCCAATGGACATGGTCTTTGGCTTCTTAGCTTTAGGGCTGGTGCGGCGTACTGCTGCTGCCGAAGAATCTGCTGCGCTCACTGTGTCTATCTCTTAGGGGTACTGAAAGTTCTTATCGTGCCATAAGCAGACTACACCGCCCCTCCTAATAAGGAAGCGCGGCTAGTCTACGTGAAAAAATTAGCTCGGGTTAGCGATGAAAACCAAGCGGAATTTGCCAATCTGGATTTCGTCTCCCACCTCGAGCACCTGGGAGTTGCGGGGCTCGCGGTTAACGTAGGTTCCGTTCAGAGATCCCACATCAACTACCTCAAACTTGCCGTCATCATTCTTGCGAAACTCCGCGTGGCGGCGGGACACCGTAACGTCATCGAGGAAGATGTCTGCCTCAGGGTGGCGGCCGGCGGTAGTAGTCGCCTGATCCAGCAAGAAGCGCGCACCCGCGTTCGGGCCACGCTTTACCACGAGGAGGGCCTGACCTTCCGCCAGGTTGTCGGTGCCGGCAGTGGGAGTATCGTTGCCATTCGCGCCGTTTTCCATCTCCTTGAGCAGGTCTGCGCGGAATACAGATGTGGTCTCTACCTGTGGTTCCGGGGTTCCGGTGTTCTCGCTCATTGTTACCTCCGGGGATTAGTTACGAGTTACTTATAACAATACTAGCGACTCATGTGAGTCCGTGGCCCCTTCGCGGGGAATTATTTCACCGGAAAATGTTTCCGATGCCGCTCAGCACGGAATTTCCCTTGCCCGCAAGGGGGTTATCGGACACCATGTAGGTCCATGTAGCACTCGGACGAGCGAGGCCGGCGTCATCGAGGTGCGCCCCAGCGGCGTCGATAAGCACGGTGCGGAAAGTCTCCACAGACTTGTCGACGGCCCGCTGGGCCAAGTCCTTAAACTCCCTCACCGCAATGCGGTGGTACTCATCGATCGGCGTCTCTCGTGCGATGGCGCGCAGGTGGATCGACTCGCGCACATCGTCCATAAGCTCCAAGTGGTCGGCCCAGGCCAAGTCCAAGTGATAGAGCATGATTTCGCGCGCGGCCTTGATGCGTGCTTCCTCAGGGACCTCCCGTAGCTCTGCTGTGCGCTCCGGAGCGCGTTGGGATAGTTCCTGCCAGGCTTGATCAGTATCCAATAGTTTGGCTCGGCGCTCATCAATAATGATGCGCTGATCGGCTAGGAGCTGGTTATACTTCCAGGTCTGGGCATGAATTTCGAGTAGTTGACCCTCGGTCACTCGCTGGCAGTGTGCCACAAAATCGCTAACTCGCTTGGATTCAATGCGCCCGTCTTCTGCTGGTTGGGCACGCACAGTCTCGCCGTCGCCGCCTTGCTGAACCACATCGTCTTCAAGGGAGACGAAGAATAGGGACAGGCCCGGATCACCTTGCCGGCCTGCACGGCCGCGCAACTGGTTATCCAAGCGGGCAGTGCGGTGGCGGGAGGTACCGATAACCGCCAAGCCACCCATTTCCGCTACTGCATCGTGGTCAGCTTCGTGAGCACCGCCCAGCTTAATATCGGTGCCGCGTCCGGCCATCTGTGTAGAGACGGTGACGCGTCCAATATCGCCGGCCTCGGCGACGATCTGTGCCTCCTGCTCATCATTTTTGGCGTTGAGCACATTAACCTCAATTCCCCGATCGCGGAGAGCATCCGCCAAATCTTCCGACTCGGCGACATCCTGCGTGCCCACGAGGATGGGCTGCCCCGTGGCATGAATGGTGGCAATTTCCTCCACGATGGCGGCGGATTTATCATCTACTGTCGCGAAAATGCGGTCTTGCTCATCAAAGCGTTGCAGCGGCTTATTGCGGTCGATCACGGATACATGAAGACCATAGAACTGCCGCAGCTGATCGGTCGCTTCCACCGCGGTACCAGTCATGCCGCACACAAGTGGATAACGCCGCATAAGTTCTTGCAGCGTGATGGTGTCGAGGATGCGCCCGCCTTCAGAAACCTCTAGGCCTTCCTTGGCTTCTACTGCCGCTTGGAGCCCGTCGGGCCAGCGTTGTAGGTCGGCAACGCGGCCCCGGGAGGCGTCGATAAGCTGTAACTTGCCATCCACCACGATGTAGTGGATGTCCCGGATAAGCAGGGCCTTGGCATGCAGGGCGAGGTTGACCTTCACCAAGATGGTGCCGATATTCTCCTCCGAATAAAGCGAATCAATGCCCAATTCCTGCTCCACGCGGCGGGCACCAGTCTCGGTCAGTTGAACGGTGCGGCCGTCCTCAGAGATGGAGTAGTCCAGCTTTTCGCGCAGCCGGGAAACCACATTAGTGATGTGCCCAGTGGGGGCCTCACCTGGCCGATTACCGGCCAGCACTAGGGGCACAAGGGCCTCATCCACTAGGACGGAATCGGCTTCGTCCACGAGGGCAACGTCGCCGGCTGCCTGCACCGTGTGAGAGCGGTCGGTAATTTGGTTATCGCGCAACAAGTCAAAGCCCAGCTCGTTGACCGGTGCGTAGATAATATCCTGCGCGTAGGCAGCGCGGCGCTCATCCGGTGACATGCTCTCAGTTACCGAGGCAACGCTTAAGCCAAAGAACTCCACGACAGGGCGCATCCATTCGGCGTCGCGGGCGGCGAGATAGTTATTGACAGTGACAACGTGAACGCGTTTGCCAGTCAACGCGAAACCTGTAGCCGCCATGGCGCCCACCAAAGTTTTGCCTTCGCCGGTTGCCATTTGGATGACGTCTCCGGTAAGTAGGCGCAGGACGGCCTGGGACTGGACATTAAAGGGATGCATCCCCAGGGTACGCTCGCACGCTACTGCTAAGGCCGCGAGGAACTGTGCCTTATCTGCAATTTCGCCGCCTGCAACGGCATCGCGTGCGGCTTGGGCTACAGCTGCGTCGTCCTGCTGGCCCAATGCCCGGGCCGCTTCATCGGCTGAACCCACGATGGCCTTGGATTTCTTATCGTTACGCTCGCTTTGCGAGCCCATTGCCTTCCAGAACCAATCGAACGCGCCCATACCTCATCCTCCTTATTTGGATTGCTCTTATCGACTGTAGTCAACCTGGTATGGCTTGCGGGTAAGAGGCCCGTTATTGTAGTTCTCATGCAATCCGTCAACGTTAAGCTGCCTTCGAGCCGGGGTACCGAGATGGCCGGAACCATCGACTTCCCGGATTCTCCCCCGACCGCCTACGCCATCTTTGCCCATTGCTTCGCCGGCTCCCGCCACACTCCCGGCGCCGCCCGCACTGCGAAACAGCTCACAGAGTTCGGCATCGCCACTTTACGTTTCGATTTTCCCGGCCTTGGCCAGTCCGCCGGCGAATTTGGCGATACTACCTTTAGCCAAAACGTTGATGATATCCATGCCGCTGCCGCCTGGCTGACGGAGAACTACTCTGCCCCGCAATTACTCATGGGCCACTCGCTAGGTGGCGCCGCCGCGTTGAAGGCGGCCACCACCATGAAATCACTCAAGGCGGTAGCCACCATTGGCGCGCCCTTTGATCCTGCCCACTCCGTGCTGCACTATGCGGACAAAATCGGCGAGGTCGACGCCAACGGCGAGGTGGAAGTAATCCTTGGCGGCCGAGGCCTTATCATTTCCCGCAAGTTCCTCGAGGACTTGGCGGATACTAACCCCGAGGAGTACCTGCCCAAGCTCCGCAAGCCACTGATGGTATTGCACTCGCCCATTGACCAAACGGTGGGCATAGACAATGCGCAAAATATCTTTCTGCTAACGCGCTACCCCAAATCCTTGGTTTCCTTGGACAAGGCCGATCATCTGCTCACCAAGCAGGGCACGGCAGCCCGCGCTGCGGATCTCATCGGTGCGTGGGCCGAGCAGTTTATCGTTCCTGACTACCGGCCAGAAGAAGTAGGAACCGACGCCGCAGTTGCGCAGCCGGCCACCGGCACCAAATTCGGCGTGGTCGTCCGCCACAATGACCACAGCCTCAGTGCCGACCGTACGAAGAAGAATGGCGGCAAGGGTAAGGGCTTTACCGCCGAGGGCCTTATTATGTCCGCGCTGGCCACGGCCGCTACCCAAGCAGTCAAGGATGCCGGCAAGAGGCTTGCGCTTGACGACGTCCACGTGAGCATCACCCAAACCGGCCCCGCCAGCTTTGAGCGCCGCATAGAGCTTGCCGGAAACCTGTCAGCGGAAGAAGAGGCTGCCCTGCGCTCTGCCGCGAAGGACACCGATGTGGAGCGCATGCTCGGCAACGTCACCATCGTGGACGTGGACGAGCTCTAATGGCGGCTTTTGATTCCTCGCGCCGCTGCCCGTGCGGCAGCGGCCTGACCTACGGCGAGTGCTGCGGTAAGTACCATGCCGGCACCAATGCCCCCACCGCGGAGGCGCTCATGCGCTCGCGCTTTAGCGCCTTTGTTACTGGCAACGAAGCCTATCTCCTCCGTACGTGGGATCCCGATACTCGCCCTGCAACACTCGATTTGGCTGATTCTCCCGTCCGGTTTTATCGCCTCGATATCCTAGACACCCAAGCAGGCGGATTGCTCGATGATTCCGGCGTAGTGGAGTTTGAGGCCTTTTATAAAGGCGCGGCCGTTGGCTCACAACGCGAGCGTTCTTCGTTTCGCCGTGTCGGCGGCGCTTGGGTCTACTCCAGCGGCGAGTTTTAGCGCAGGTTACACCCCAAATTTCACAGTAGAATCCTACTGATGTAATCTAGACAAGTCGCAAGTTCGACGGCGGGCTATGGCGCAGTTTGGTAGCGCACTACACTGGGGGTGTAGGGGTCGCAGGTTCAAATCCTGTTAGCCCGACAAAAAGTTCAGCCGGCACCGTGAAGGTGCCGGCTTTTTCTATTCTGCGTTTACACCGCAAGCAAGATCGCAATTCCTAAAAGAATTAAGACCGCTGGAAACAGTATGCTTTCCCACTTTTCTAGTGCTTCTGCAATGCCCGGCCGCGTAGCCACAAACCGCGCTGCCCACACTAGGGGCGCCACGAGGATTAAGAAGACCACGCAATAGATCGCTCCTCAGCCGGCGTAGAGGTGGTAAACACCGGCACGTATACACCAATATTGTCCCCTCCGTTGGCAAAGGTCACTCCGGCTACCGCCAGTGTGCTCAGCTTTTTGCTGGAAACGTCCTCATCGTCGTCCTCGCCCCGAAATGCTTGCCACGCTGCCCATAGGCCCAAAACACTGGCGGTGGACAATAGCTGCGGGTTTGACGCTGACGAAAGCCTTTCTCGTGCCCACGGCGGGATTGACGGTTTGTGCAAAGGCATAACAGATGCTGGCGGACAGCTGCTCCTTGCGCGCCGCAATGGCTGTACTCTGGCCTTGGTTACTATGAATGGCGACACGGACTTTCTTCCTCTTACTAGCGCCGGAGGCTCAGGCAATGACTTAACCCTTCCGATTTCTCATTGATGAGGACCAATCATTGGACCGTGGGGCGCTAGTTGCCCTCTTGGAGACAGAGCCGGATATCAGCGTTGTGGCTGAGTGCGCAACGGGCACAGAGGAGGGGGTCGTCGCCAAGCATGGCATCGACGTTGCGCTACTTGATATTGAAATGCCCGGTAAGAACGGTCTTGATGCAGCCGCTGAACTAGAGGGCATTGGTTGCCGCAGCCTGATTGTCACGACTTTTGGGCGCAGTGGCTACGTCAAACGTGCTTTGGAAACGTGCGTAGCTGGCTTTGTAGTCAAGGACACCCCACCCGAACAACCTGCCGAAGCCATTAGGCGAGTGCACGCCAGTCTAAAGGTCATCGACCCTGTACTGGCCCAAGAGACTATTTTCACGCCCGACAATCCACTTACCGCACGCGAAAGGGAGGTCACACGTCATGTCTTGGAGGGTAGCGACACCCGCCAGATTGCCGGGCACCTTCATCTGAGCACTGGCACAGTGCGCAATATTGTCTCTTCGCTCATCTCCAAAACTGAAACTGCACATCGCTATGAGACAGCAACTACCTCGCAAGCACAAGGATGGATATTGAAAAGGGCGACCGCTGCGGGCCTCCTTTTATGTCTGGATACCTATTCTGGCTTCTTTAGCTCAAGGACATTGACCATGCCCTGAAGGACTACGTCCATCACCTTGGAAGCTAGGTTGAAGTAGAAATCAGCCGAGTGATAGCGCAAGGCTCCTACGGTACTCAACTGCGAGAGGCCGTGGATGCAGGCCCACAGCGCCGCAATCTGGGTGAAGAGAATCCATGGCGATCGTGGCCCATTCGACTCAGAAATGGCATCGCGCACCAGAATCATGATGAAGGTGAAGGCCTTACCCATATCGATTGGTTGCTCAGTATCGCCAGACTCATCGAAAGAGACGGGGACAATCGAGCGGCTTGATACCTCAATGAGGGCGACAAAGCCGACGGGGTCTTCCAGCGCATACTCCAAATATCCGAAGCCGGTTGCCTTAATATAATCCAGCCCGTGGGATCCTTCTGGCACGGCCTGGTTCTGGCGCATGATCGCTAGCGTGTTGGCTTCATCCAAAGACTCTTCCAAAGAGCGCAGTAGGTGAGAATTACCATCGAAAAGATGCTCCGCATCTGCCAAATCTACGCCTGCTCGCGCAGCAGCAGAGCCGAGATGCAAGCTAGGAAGACCGTTATAGGCAATCTCTTCCGCCGCACCACGGAAGATGGCTGCACGCTTTTCCTCAGCCGTAGACTTTGGCATGTCCTTTGCTGCTGTAGTAAACGGTCCCGCTGGTTCGCCAACGAGTGCTAGCGGTTCAAAGGGCGCAATCCCCCCGTCACGCAAGCTAAGTTCCAGCCCAGAGAATAAAGTCTCAATGCAAACATTGAAGGTCTGCTTCTTCGCAGTGGGCGAGAGGTGACGCATAATGCCGAACGTGGCCAAGTGAGTAATGCCCTGCAACTCAGATAAGAAAGTAAGTGCTTGGATCACTACCAAGCGGTGATCAAAATCGCCGCGTGCTGCAATGGCGGCTTCCCGCATGCGTTCAAGCATCCAGCGGAAAGTGGGCGGGAAGGCATCAAAGCTTTTCGACTCTTCAATGCCGTCCTCAAAGTTGGGAAAGCTCGTTGCCGTCTCGCAGTTGTTATAGGCGGCGAAGCAGGTGGGGTTATCAAGAGCCAAGTTGAAGTAGACCTTGGCAGACTCGCGAAGTTTCTGAATTGCGGTCGCGTCATCCGGCAGTTTATCGAGTGCCTCGTAGGAGGCTACTCGGAGACGCTCATCTAAGAACCGGCTGGTCTGAATGTAAAGGTCATGGTCATCTTCAAATAAAGACTTAGCTTCATCGACGGGAACAGCGATCTGCTCCGCCACAGCACAAACCTTTAAAGCGTCGCGCCCACCCTTAGCCAGGATACGGGCACTCTGATCCAGCAAGCGCTGCCTAGTCGAGCCCGCATGGGAAACGGTGCCTTCAAGATTGTTCACAAACACAATCCTAGCGATTTCATGCAGATTTGCTTGGGATACATTCACTTTATAAGTTGAGTCACCCATAAAAAGGTGGGAGCACCTATATAGACCTTTGCCAGCTTTATGCTGCTGGTCTTTATATAGCTTTGGCCCCCAGCCCTTGCGGGCTGGGGGCCAAAATAAAAAGTAGCCATTCGCCCTTTAAGCGGGCGAAGCTATTTACTCGTTACCGAGCTTGCCGTCAGCTGCGTCACGAGCCTTGTCGATCTGGTCGGCCTTGTCCTCGCCGAGCTTGTCCTTAGCCGCGTCAGCTGCCTTGTCCAAGCCCCTGTCGCTGAGCTCTTCGCCCTTATCGGAGTTCAGTGCGTCCTTTGCCTTATCGAAGATACCCATGTGGTTATCCTTTCTTCTAGTTCTAGCTTTATCTAAAAGCTGCCATGTCCGGCAACACACCCCAACGTACCGACACTTGAGCCAACATGCCACCGAAAAGTCTCTTCGGCCACTAGACCAAATAAATTTTTCCGCCCCGCAGCGCGATTGTTCTCAGGGGCATCCAGACACCCCCGCAGCCTATCGAGCACCCAATAAGGCCTGCCGCTTTAGCCCTACCCTAGCGAAGTATAAGCAAAATCAGGATGCACAATTTAGCTTCAGGCCAAATTTCCTCAGTCTTGCAAATGATAGCGTAAGACGGTATCGACGATTTACCAACGAAGGCTTCGCACCATGGCTTCAACTACCCCAGCGCCCCCGTCCACTTCGGAAACGGCCAGGGAATTCTTTGGCTTAGTATGGCCGGGCAAAGAGGCTGCCCGAGCAGCCGCTAGCGCGCCGCTGACACAGCGTTTCACGCGTGATGCTGCGCTCAGCACAGCCTGTGACGCGGACAACGCCATTATTACGGCAGATAATCTTCCGGTTCTACAAGGGCTTGCCAACCGCGGGGAACTCTTTGACGTCATCTATATCGACCCGCCTTATAACACCGGCAAGGACTTTGTCTACCGCGATAACTATCGTTTACGCCGCCAGATGCGTTCCGGAAGCTATGCAGAATGGCACTCGCAGTGGCTGTCGATGATGCTTCCCCGACTCATCTTGGCCCGAGATGTACTTTCCGCACAAGGTTTCATTTTTGTCTCCATTGGAGAAGACGAAGTGGCCAATACGCGCAAGGTACTCGATGAAGTTTTTGGGGAGGAGTGCTTTGCCGGCCAGTTGATTTGGAAAAAGGCCGGCACCGGCAAAAACGATTCTAAGTACGCAGTGGTAGAGCATGAATATATTCTGTGCTACTCCCGAACTCCTAACAATCCCGGTTTCAATGTCGATCTCCAAGGCCATACTTCCACCAAATACAACCATGAGGACGACAAAGGGAAGTATTCCTTGGTGCGTTTAGATTCTAAGACCCTTGGGTATCTTCCCTCCCTCGACTTCCCTATCTCCGGTCCCGATGGCAAGGAGTATTGGCCGCACCAGCCGGCGGGAAAAGAAAAAGTCGCCCGTTGGCGCTGGGGCCGAGATAAGGTTGAGCAGCGCTTCGATGAGCTCGTCTTCCGGCGAGGTTTTGTCTATACCAAGAACTATCAGAAGGTGGGAGCGCGCCCACGCTCTATCCTTGACGGGGAGCGCTTTGGAGTAACCCGTACCGGCCGACGCGATGCTGAGGACATCATGGGGCTCGAGGGCGTTTTCGAGTTTCCCAAGCCGGTGCGCTTGATTAAGCACCTCATTTCCATTGCGGGTGGAAAGGATGCGCGCGTCCTAGACTTTTTTGCGGGTTCCGGCACCACTGCGCAGGCAGTAGTAGAACTCAATAACGACGATGGGGGCACTCGGTCTTTTCACCTTGTGCAAATTCCCGAGCCTACCTCCCCGCGTAGCGCTGCTCATCGCGCGGGCTTTTCTACCGTGGCAGACATTTGCATTGAGAGGGTGCGCAAGGTTCCAGGCGCTAGCTTTCATGTCTATAGACCGGACTAAGTCTGTGCGGTACCGGACGGGCGACCGGGAATACCGAAGAAGTCTAGGACGCGGTCGGTAGCAAAGAATTTGCCTACCTCATTGTGCGCGTCTGCTGTACCACCGGGCCATACGTGTGAGCCTCCGGCGATACGGATGTGTTCAAGCGGTGCGGTACAGCCGCTCCACTTCATATCGAGTGCATTGTTGACTAGGCGGGTCGTATCGACCTTGGTAGAGCAACCATTGCGTTTACGGTCTTGTTCCAGCACGGATTCCACGGAATAGTACTTGGTCTTATGGCGCGTTCCACCGTAGTAACCCACCACGGGGTCCACGGTGCCGTGAATATCCAATCGACCCACGGGGGAATGGGCACAGTCTTTAAGAATATCTTTGTAGTAGGCAGCGGAAACGGTAGCCACGGACTTAAAAACATCGGGCATCTGACAGGCCAGGTAGGCGGCAAACCCGCCGCCGTTCGACATGCCGGTAGCAAAAATCCGGGAGTCATCTACCCTATACGTTGCTCGAACGGCATCAATGATGTCGCGAACAAATTTTTTGTCTTCTGCTGTTGACGTCTTGGCATAAGGAGCAGGGCTCCAAGCCTTCTTTTTACCTTCTGCGAAAATGGTGATGGCATCAGCGGCATCGAGGCGGGAATAGCCGCGGAGATTTTCGGCAGATTGTCCCCAGCCTGGAAAGGCCAGGACGATGGGCCACTTTTTCTCCCCCTTGTAGTCCTTGGGCACGCTGAGGATAAAGGAACGGCCCGATGGCAGATTAACGGTGGTATAGCTTCCTGGCTCGGGTCCGCTTAGCGGTGCGGAGGTTGGAATCCCTAAGTTTTTCGTCTCAGTTGGGACGGCTTGGGGCGCGGAGTCGGGCGAGTCGGCCGAACATGATGCGCCGGCAACCGCAAGGAAACTCACTGCTACCGCACCAACTAGGGCCCGTAGCGACCTCGCGTTCATCTCTGTCGTCCCTTCTGCCATGCGGTCCATAGTTGCTTATAACGGCCACCATAATCTAACAGTTCGTGGTGACTGCCTTGCTCCACCACCCGCCCGTTATCCATCACGGCGATGCTATCGGCTCGTGCGGCTTGGTCTAGTCGGTGCGCCACTATCAGTGCGGTTCGCCTACGGGTGACCTCTGTCGCGGCTTCTTCCAGAGCTTCCGCCCCCACCGATCCGGCCTCTGCGGTGGCCTCGTCCATGATGACGATCTTGGGATCTAAAAGCAATATTCGCGCCAGCGCAAGCTGCTGTGCTGCTACTGGGTCAAGGTGGATTCCCCGAGCTCCAATGACCGTATCTAGGCCCTCCTCTAACCGCGCATACCACTGTGCGCCGACGCGCTGTAGTGCATCTTCCATTTGTGCGTCTGAGGCTTGCGGGGCGGCCAAGGACAAATCTTCGCGCAGGGTTCCTGAGAATACGTGAACCTCTTGGGAAATCATCGCTAAACGCGCCACCCTTTCGGAATCAGAAAGGGCCGATACCTCTACTCCATCCACCAAGACTGTTCCGGTAGCCGGGACTCGCAGTCCGGCCAGAAGAGCAGCGACCGTGGTCTTTCCCGCACCAGAGGCTCCCACTAAAGCTACGGTGTGTCCAGCGGGAAGCTTAAGGTTCACGTCTTGCACAGCCCAGCCGCCGTCATCGTAGCTGAAGCTCACTTCTTTTAATTCGGCAACCCCACCTGGGGTCGGCGCGCCGAAGTCTGGCACTGCCCGTGGCGGATCCATGACCACCCCAACTATTCGAGACAGAGAGGCATAGCCGGATTGAACGGTATCGATTACTCGCATCAATCCCATGAGCGGGCCCCGCAAGCGAATAAGAAGGAGCATGGCCGCGGTGACTGAGCCAACGGTGAGCGCCCCAGCCTGCACCACCCAAAAGCCGATGAGCAAACCGCAGACCAGCATAACTAACTCGATGACCGTCATCCATAGCTGCAAGACCATCATTGTCCTTCGCGCGGCGTACCCCTTGTCCACCACCTGTGCGGAGGCACGTTCAATCCCAACGTGCATCTGATCTTCCATGCCAAAGGCGCGCACAGTCTTTCGCCCGCGAATTGACTCCAGGAGTCTGCGCGCCCGTTCCGCCATGGCAGCGCGTTCGTCGGTATAGCGCTGCGGAGCGCGCTGCAGGTACTGGCGCGCGGCAAATACATAAAGCGGCGCAACTGCACCTACGACCAGTAGGTATTGCCAATTGAGGCTGACTAGTGCCACCCCCGTAGTTGCGATGGCGAAAGCAGATTTGGCCAGCACGGGGACGGTCTCGGTGACGGCAGCAGAGAGTTCTGCTACATCATCGGTAGAGCGAGAGACCAAATCCCCAGTGCCGGCTTCCTCCACACGGTGGGTAGGCAAGCGGAGAGCGGTAGAAACCATATCTTCGCGCAAAGCGGAGATCACGCGTTCGCTCAGGCGGGAAAGGACATAGAACCCTGCCGCGGAAAACAATGCCGAGACCGCGGCCACCAGCACTAAGGAAATACCAATGGGCACAATGGCGCCCTGAGTAATGACTGCGTCGACGATCTTTCCCAACAGGATGGGAATCGCTACATTGCTGCCGGCCCCTGCGGTAAGCAAGGCTAAGGCCGCTGCGGCTTGGCAGCGGGCGGCGGGGACGTCGGAAAGCTGGCGACCCACTTCCTTACGCACTTGAGGCCAGGAGGCCGTAGGAAACCGCATCATAGCTCTGCCCCCACTGCTGCCCACGCCGGCGAGGTGGTGAAGACAAGCGTGGGCTTAGGCCCGCGGTGATGCGCCACCCGCTGGGCAATTTCCTGTTCGGTCACCGAGTCCACGGCGGTTGTTGGATCGGTTAAAACTAAGATCTCCGCGTCCGCAGCAATGGCTCGTGCCAGCGCTACGCGCTGTTGTTGTCCGCCGGAGAGGTTTCGGCCGCCTTCTCCCACCTGGCGGTCCAACCCGCCCGGTATATCTTCGCCCGCAGCTACGAAGAGGGCCCGTTGTGCCCTTGCGCTATCCGGATGAATATTGTCCCGCACGGTCCCCTCAAAAAGCATAGTTTCGTGTGGAACAACCAGGAACCGCTCGCGCGGCAAGAAGACGAGATCCTCTGGAATAGGCTCGGGCACCACGTTGGCCCCAGGAGCGAGGGCCGGAACCTGCGGTTCACTTTTCTCTACCCCGGGTGCGGCGAGGACGGCAATAATACGCTCTGCGCTTGCCTGTGCGGCCGCCCACCGCGAGGCGATATTTCGGCCCAGCATCGTCATCGGGGTGATAATGAATTGCGTGAGGCCGATAACCGTAATGAGTTCACCTACGCTCACCATGGAGTGCATGGCCATCACGCCTGCACCAATGCCCACCGCAATGACATACACCGAGCCCAAAATCTCCGTAGTCGCATTAAGTCGCGCTTGGGCAGCATTGGCCTCTACTGTTCGTTCGAAGGCAGCTCCAGACACCGTGGAATATCGGTTACTGACAGTGGCTACTGCACCCAGGCCCTTAAGGATCCGCAGGCCCTGGACCACATCGGTGGCCATGGAACTGGCCTTCGCCAACGCCGCTTGGCGGCTTCCGGAACGCGTGCGCAGAGGCTTCGCCGCGCGCACTGAGCCCCACACCATTAACGGCCCGCCACACAAAATGGCGATGCCTAAAGGCAGGTTAATACGGCTAGCCATGATCGCCACATACACAATGGCAGCGATCTCAGCGACGGGAAAGACCGTCATCATAACGGCATTCTGCACGCGCCGTGCGTCTGTGGAGGCGATGGCAAGCAGTTCGCCGGCGCTGCGGGGCTCGCCTGCAATGCCCCGCGGATCCTGAATCCTATCCGTGATGGCCATGCGCAGATCGTGCCCAATTACTAGCATGGCTCGCGCGTTGAGGCCGCGTCCGAACCATGCGGCTATGGCATTAAGGCCAAAAGCTACCCCCAATACCACTAGCCACATGCCTAGTCGGTCAACGTCACCTTCCGAGACAGCTTCATCAATGGCATGTCCCACTATCACTGGAGTCGCTCCGTTAAGCAAAAAAGATACAGCCATGCAAAGTGCAGCCGGCACGGTGAGGGATGGACGAGAAAAGACAGTCTTTAGCAGCCACCTGGGATCTGATGGTGCAGGAAGTGTCCTCATAGGCAGCCATTCTAATTCGCGGTAGGTTAGATGGGTTATGTCGACTCGCCGCCCCAATCCCAGCCACTTCCCTAGCTACCGCAAGCCCTCCACTAGACAAGGCCCTGGCTTCCGCGATGCCGCACAACGCACCGCATCCGCTCAGGCCTTCCGTCACGGCGCGAGCACCTATCACGATGTGCGCCCCGGCTATCCGGACGAGGTTTCTGCCCTTATCGCTGACGCCCATACCGTTGCCGATATCGGGGCCGGAACTGGAAAACTCACCGCGTCCCTCCCCAATGCTCAGGTTTTTGCGCTAGAGCCTTCCGCCGATATGGCTGGAATCCTCGCAGCGCAGCTCCACCTGCCAGTCCTTCGTGCTACGGCCGAAAACACCGCGCTTGCCGACGCCTCCTTAGACGCCGCCTGCCTCGCCCAAACCTGGCACTGGGTCGACGTACCAGCCGTCTGTGCAGAGCTTGACCGCGTCCTCGCGCCGGGCGGGAAGATTCTCCTGGTGTGGAACACGCTTGATGTCAACGCGGACCCCTGGATCCTGCGGCTCTCGCGCATAATGCACTCTGGCGACGTGCACAAACCGGGTTTTTACCCCACCTACACCGCACCGTGGGTTTTAGACCGTGAATTGCGCTTGACCTGGGAACACGAACTTACCCCCGAGCAGCTTCACCAGCTGATGCACACCCGCTCCTACTGGTTGCGCAATGGCGAAACCATCCACGAACGCATGACCCACAACCTGGATTGGTACCTCTACGAGCACATGGGGTTTAAACCGGGGCAAAAACTACGCATCCCGTACCGCACGGATGCCTTCGTGTTGGTACGGGATTCGGATTAGAGCAGGACCTGCGCCAGTAGCGAGCCCACCACGCAAGAGGTGAAGACCGAAATCGCTCCAGGCACAAGGAAGGAGTGATTGATGACGAACTTGCCAATGTGCGTAGTGCCCGTGCGGTCGAAGCCGATGCAAGCAAGGTCCGAGGGGTACGTCGGCAAAATGAAATAGCCATAGGCTGCGCCGTAGAATCCGACGATGATCGCGGGATCGATACCCAACTGCAAACCGATAGGCGCGATCGCGACCAACGCTGCAGCCTGGGAGTTGACCAGCTTGGACACGATGACCAATACCACCGCGTAGGCCCACGGGGCGGCCTCCACCACGGACCCGAGGTTGGACTCCAGAGCATCGATGTGGGCTTCGAAGAAGGTATCTGCCATCCATGCCACACCGAAGACAGAGAATACTGCCGTCATACCAGCCTTAAACACTGGAGTGGACGCGATCTTCTTCGGGTCAGCCTTGCAGCTGAGCAATATGATTGCGCCGGCAACAAGCATGACCATCTGGATAACCAGGTTCATAGATAGCGGGCTCAACTCGCCATCGTCGCCTGGAACGAGGGGGCGCAGGAATTCAAACGCACCGAGCGCCACCACGCTGGCAATAGCCAAAAGGAAGATAACCACCGCGCGTTTTGCTTCTGGCGAAAATTCCTCATCCAGAAGCGACCCGGTGGACTGGTGAATGCTCTCTGCAAACTCCGGATCCTTCATTCGCTCCTGGAAAGCCGGGTCCTCGTCCAAATCCTTTCCGCGGCGCAGCGACCACAGCGAGGCAAGAATGACACCGGCAAGCGAGGCGGGCATAGCCACCATGAGGATCTGCGGAATAGAATAGGCGTGATCGATAGCGTCGGCATTTTCCGCGATGATAGATGCTAGGGACACGGTGGCCACAGATACTGGCGAGGCCGTAATACCCATCTGAGCCGACGTTGATGCCACGGCCATAGGACGCTCTGGGCGGATGCCCTTCTTCAGGGCAATATCCTCGATGATCGGAAACATCGTGTACACCACGTGGCCCGTACCGCACAGTACCGTTAGGAACCAGGTGGTCAGCGGCGCAAGGATGGTAATACGCTCTGGGTGCGCGCGGAGAAACTTCTCGGCAAATTGCATCATCACTTCCAGGCCGCGCGCCTGTTGCAAGGTAGCCGCGCAACCGATGACCGCAATGATGGTCAGCATCACAGATACCGGCGGCTCACCCGGGGCAAGGCCGAAGACAAAGACCATCAGCATCAAACCGATGCCGGAAATAAGTCCTAATCCGATGCCACCATATCGAGTACCCAGAAGCAGGGCACTGAGAATGATGATGACTTGGAGCACGATGGCCAGAATTGAATCTGGCGCAATGACGCTGGCTAGCATGCTGAGCCTTCCATCACGAGAGAATTATTAACTGGTTATATCCTATCCAGACCCACATGATCGGACATAAACGGAAAGGCGAGCGAATTCTCACACCGTGTCCGGTACAACAATCGCTCGCCTGAGTGCTATAATCCCAGCGTAACGGGCATACTGCTAGCGCTTCTTGCCGCGCCTCTCCCTCACTCGCACTGCGATGCGGATGGGCGTTCCGTGGAAACCAAACCGCTCGCGGAACTTCCGCTCAAGGTAGCGGCGATACGCCGCGTCCAAGAAGCCCGTCGTAAACAAGACGATGGTCGGCGGCTGAGTCGAGGCCTGCGTAGCGAACAATACGCGCGGCAGACGGTTATTCTTCATCGGCGGCGGATTAGCCGCGATAGCCTCACGCAACCAGTTATTCAACTGGCCCGTGGACACACGCTGATCCCAGCTTTCCAGTGCCTCAATCATGGCCGGCTCCAGCTTCTGCAGCGCGCGGCCTGTTTCCGCAGAGATATTCACACGCGTGACCCACGGCAAGTGGCTCAGCTGCTGATCAATCTCGCGGTCTAAGTAATAGCGGCGATCCTCATCCATAAGGTCCCACTTATTAAACGCAATGACTAGGGCCTTGCCGGCTTCGAGCACCATATTGAGCACGCGCTGGTCCTGCTCGGAGATCTCCTCAGAGGCGTCGATAAGCATGATGCAGACCTCGGCAGCATCGATAACGCCGCGAGTGCGCAAGGACGCATAGTACTCATGCCCCTGCGCGTTCTTCACCTTTTTGCGCAGGCCCGCAGTATCAATAAACTTCCACAGCTGCTCATCCAGCTGAACTAGAGAGTCAACCGGATCCACGGTGGTTCCCGCGACGTTGTCGACCACGGAGCGCTCCTCGCTGGTGAGCTTATTCAGCAGCGAGGACTTGCCCACGTTAGGCTTGCCCACCAATGCGACGCGGCGAGGGCCAGAGGTAATCGCGGTCTGCCGTGGTTCTTCAGGGAAGACCCGCAAAATCTCATCGAGCACGTCCGCACCGCCGCGGCCATGCTGGGCGGATACGGGCCACGGATCACCCAAGCCCAAGGCATAAAATTCCGCCATATCCGCGTACTGATTATCGGAGTCGAACTTATTCGATACCAAAATCACTGGCACAGGCGATTTCTGCAGGCGGCGAGCCATGACCTCATCCGTCTCCGTGATGCCCACCTTGGTGTCTACCACCATAACGATGACATCGGCGGTTTCCATGGCTACTTCTGCCTGGCGGGCAATCGCCGCATGGATACCCTTCACGTTGGGATCCCAGCCACCAGTGTCCTGTACCAAAAAGCGCTGACCGTTCCAGTCCGCAACGTAGGAAATTCGGTCACGAGTAACTCCAGGGTGGTCCTCTACCACCGCTTCGCGGCGTCCAAGGAAACGATTAACCAAGGAGGACTTACCCACATTTGGGCGCCCGACTACGGCCACCGTGCACAAAGCTTCTTCGGTGTGTTCATCGGACTCCACACCGAAAGCGCGGGAGAGTTCTTCCCACTCCTCTTCACTCAGCGGCTCTTCTGCGTGCGCACCGTCGCCATAATCAGCCTCACCAAATTCCGAGTCATCGAAGTCATAGTCGAATTCCTCGGTATTGAAATCATCGGCGGCCCAACCAGGAGAGGCTTCTACCACCTCATCATCGAATTTTCCGGCCGGGTAGTGGAACTGAGTCTCCGACTCTTCCTGGGGATCGTGATTAGTCATTGACCGACTCCTTTACCACGTTAATCAGAGCTTCCAGCACATCCTCTGGGCTCATATTGGAGGTATCGACTAGGGTTGCGTCTTCCGCCGGGCGCAGAGGTGAGGCTTTGCGGGAAGAATCCGCAGCGTCCCGGCGCTGGACGTCTGCGAGTACCGTCTCGTAATCCGAAGCGATGCCCGCCTTTTCATTTTGGGCTTGGCGGCGCTGAGCGCGGACCTCGGCAGAGGCAGTCATGAATGCCTTAGCGGGGGCGTCGGCAAGCACCACAGTGCCAATATCGCGGCCTTCTACAATCGCGCGGTGAGCCTCGCGGGCAAGCTTGCGCTGCAGCGCAACCAGATTCTCGCGTACCTCCGGAATGGCAGATACGGCGGAAACGTTCCGGGTGACTTCGTCTTCTCGAATAACGCGCGAGACGTCCTCGCCGCCGAGGAGTACCTCGGTGGAATCCGGGTCATCGGATACTCCCAAGGGCAGATTGGCCGTAGCCGCAATAACCGCGGCGGTGTCAGCAGGGTCAACGCCTTCACGCAGCACCGCAAGCGTTGCCACCCGGTACATAGCACCGGTGTCGACGTACTTTGCGTCCAACTGCTTGGCCAGTGCACGGCAGGTGGTCGACTTTCCAGTTCCAGATGGGCCATCCACGGCTAGGATGAGACCGTCATTCGGCATATTAGAAATCATTACATCTCCACCGCCTTGTACAGGCTAGTCAGCTCGCTGGAGTTGAGGGCACGCAGACCGCCAGGCTTCATATCGCCTAGCTGGACTGTATGCAGTTTGGTGCGCACCAGGCGCTGCACGGGGAATCCCGCCTCCTTCAACATGCGGCGCACAATATGCTTGCGGCCCTCATGCAGCTCAATACGCACTAAGGAAAAGCCCTGGTTGGTATCAACTACCTGCGCAAAATCGGCCTTTGCCACTCCGTCTTCCAGCTCGATGCCTTCCTTGAGCTGTCGCACGAGCTTCCTATCGGCCTCGCCCAATACGGTGGCGAGGTAGGTCTTGGTCACCTCGTACTTGGGGTGCATCAAGCGGTTGGCTAACTCGCCATCATTAGTGAGGATGAGCAGGCCTTCCGTATCGGCGTCGAGGCGGCCGACATGAAAGAGTCGCTGGCCGGCTGCGACCTTTTCTGAAACCACGTCACCCACGCACGGGCGCCCTAGGTCATCAGACATGGTGGACTGCATGCCGCGCGGCTTATTGAGCACAAAATATTCGTGCTTTTCATTGACATTGACGCGCACACCATCTACTCGGATGACATCAACGGAGGGATTTACCTTGACGCCTTGTTTGGCGATGATCTTGCCGTTGACCTCAACTCGGCCGGCATCGATGAGGATTTCTGCGTGGCGGCGGGAAGCGACGCCCGCCTTGGCGAGCACCTTTTGGAGGCGCTCTCCCTTGGGCTTGTCTTCATTGACCAGCCAATCGGCGCCCAATTCGCGGGCTACGGATTCTGCGGTAGCCTTCTGCTTTTTCTTTGATACATGCTGGTGGCGGGCCGGCTTGGCATTGGAGACAATGATGTCACTGTCTCGCTGCTTCTTATCCGGTGTGCCGTCACGGCGAGCGGGAGGAGTCACCTACGTGTCCTTTTCTCTCGAAGATATGAAATTACCTGGGCAATCCTACCCCACGCTAGTACTCTTCGTCGATCGCCTCTACGTCAGGCAACAGCGGCGCCAAGTCTGGCAGGCGCTCCAAAGAATCGATCCCCAATAGCTCGAGGAACAGTTCTGTCGTCTCGTACCGGTGAGCGGAGCCCTCAAAATCATCCTGCGGCAACTCTCGGACCAATCCACGCAGGTTAAGGGTTCGCATAACACCGTCAACGTTGACGCCGCGAACCGCCGCCACCTGCTGGCGAGTAACGGGCTGGCGATAGGCCACTACCGCCAAAGTCTCCAGGGCAGCGCGGGAGAGTTTGGTTTGGGCGCCATCCAAGAGAAATTCTTCGACTGCCCTGGCATTTTCGGTGCGTGTATAAAAGCGCCACCCCTCCTGGGTCTCGCGCAGGTCAATACCAGAACCGCGACTATCCAACTCCCGCTGAATAGAACGCAGGCAATCACTGACGACGTCCCTTTCCGCCCCCAGCGCACGCGCCAATGACTCCACAGAGGCTGGGGAGTCGAGCACAAGCAATATGGACTCAAGACGGGAACGCAGCTGCGAGATGAGGGGAAGATCCATAGCGCCCGAGTTTACTGGATAGGAAAAATTGCTGAAATTTCTCCAAATCACTTTCGGTGCCGTCTGTGACGCGTATAACATATTGTCATGGAAGTTATCACTCGCACCGACAGACTCATCCTCATCCCGCTGTCCGCTGCAAATACCGAAGAGACCCACAAGGTCTACAGCGACGGACGAATTTGGAGCCACCGACCCAACGGGCGCTTCGCCGATATCCGCACCACGCGCGCACTCGCACAAGCATCCTCTCAGTCATGGGACGCCCACCACTTCGGGCCTTGGGCCGCCTATTTGCGCCATAACCCTTCGGAATTCGTCGGCGTTGGCGGCGCCATCTTCGTCGAAGATGGAAATTTCTGGGACATCAAATACCGCCTGCGTCCCGCCCATTGGGGTTCAGGCTTTGCCACAGAGATCACCTCGGCGGCGTTAAAGAGTATCCGCCAAGTTGATCCCGACTCCCCCATCACGGCCCGCGTTACGACAAACCACCCAGCGGCCATCCGCGTCATCGAAAAGCAAGGGCTCCAACAGGTATGGGAAGGGCGCCGCATAGGCACCGAGGACAACCCTGAGGAACCAGACGTACGCGTCTACTCCGACCGCGAGCTCTCCCCCGAGACGCTGAAATTCATCCAGCAGCGGCCTTAGTCCCAGTTCGCTGCGGCAACTACCGCTGGGTCAACATCTAGGCCTGTCCACGATAGGTCCAGCTGACCCAGCGCTTCTTCTTGTTGTGCATCAACCGCCTTGGCCTTGTACAACTCCAACAGGGCCAAGAAACGCCCCACTACCTGCATAGAAACCGTACAGTCGCGGGTTAGAGCACCAAAGCTGGTCCATTGACCTGCGCCGAGTAGCTTGAGTGTTTCCAAAATCTTGCCGGCCTGCTCTGGCACCGATACTGCTACGGCGTGTACGTGACCGGGTGCCACTTCCTCCGGTGGCTTGGGACGGAACACGCCCGCCGCTAGCTCGGCAAAACTCGCCGGCGTATGGCCGAGCGAAACTGGAGGCAAAAGTTCCGCAAACTTCTCCTCGATGGAAACCGCACGCGGATAGCTGCGCTGCGCCTCGCGCTGCCACACGGCGAATTGGTCCGCTGCTTGCTTATAAGCCTTGTACTGCAACAGACGGGCAAAAAGGAGGTCGCGCGACTCCAGCAGTTCCAAGTCTTCAATATCGTCGACATCACCGCGCGGCAGAAGCCGCGCTGCCTTCAAATCCAAAAGCGTGGCTGCCACCAATAAAAAATCAGTGGTCTCATCCAGATCAGCAGATGCGCCCAACTGGCGTGTATACGCCACAAATTCGTCCGTTACTTCTGACAGCGCAACCTCCGTCACGTCCATCTTCTTGGACTGAATAAGCTGCAATAGCAGGTCAAAAGGGCCTTCAAAATTTCGCAGTGCAATGCGAAAGCCCGTAATCTCCGGCTGGGTCACGATACCTTAAACGGTCGAGCGCTCGATGACCTCTTTGGCCAGGTTCCGGTACTGCTGTGTGGCCGGGGAGCTGGGTGCCCAGGTAGTAATCGGCTCTCCGGCTACCGAAGTCTCTGGGAATCGAACGGTCCGGGTAATGACTGTGTCAAAGACCTTATCGCCAAAGTAATCCACCACTCGGGACATCACTTCCCGGGCGTGCTTGGTCCGGCGATCAAACATGGTCACTAGGATTCCCATGACCTCAAGGTCAAAGTTAATGCGATCAGAAACCTTCTCCACGGTATCGGTCAACAGCGCCAAACCGCGCAGGGAGAAGAACTCGCACTCCATAGGGATGATCACACCCTGTGAGCAAGCAAGGGCGTTGACGGTAAGCAAGCCCAAGGAGGGCTGGCAGTCAATAATGATGAAATCATAATCGCGGCGCACCGGACGCAAGGCGCGGGCAAGGGTGTGCTCGCGACCGACTTCATTGACCATCTGTATTTCCGCGGCGGAAAGGTCGATATTCGCCGGCACCAGATCCAAGCCCGATACCCCGGTGTGCTGGATAGCGGAATGAATAGAGGTGTGACTATCGAGCATCACGTCATAGATGGTGTCCTCGATATCGTCATGCGTGAGCCCGAGACCCGCCGAAAGCGCGCCCTGGGGGTCAAGGTCAACCAAGAGGACTTTACGGCCGTATTCCGCCAAGCAGGCTCCCATATTGATGGTTGAGGTGGTTTTACCTACGCCACCCTTTTGGTTACACATCGAGATGATGGTGGCCGGCCCATGTTTTTCCAAGGGTGCGGGTTCCGGTAACTCACGGATAGGACGACCGGTCAGCCCCACCTCTACGTCAGAGGCAGAAAATAGACCCTCTTCGCTCACAGTCACACCTGCTTCCTTGACGCCAAGTTCCGGACCATGACACTTGGCTTAGGGTTGATTACAACGTTGTCATTAGAGCGTACCCGTTACAGGTTAAAAGTACCGAGACTTAGTCTATATCAAGTGTTTAGCGTTGACTGGAACGGCGTTTGCGGATTGCCACCAGAGCTATGAGCGCGATGAGTACCGCCGCAGCTGCCCCTCCAATAATCCAGCCCAAATGGGAGCCGCCCTCTTCTTTTTTGGGTTCCTTTCGCTGGCGCTCATCGAGGTTTTCCGCGGCGGATTGATAGTTAGGGTCCTGTAGGGTGACGATGAGTGCGGCCCCAGACCCGTCATTGCGAAGCAACTGCATGATAAAGGGATTATCAGGCGCCTCGCCCTCCGGATAAGTCAAGGTGAGGGTTCGAGAAGAGGCATCCACGTCACGCTCTACGCCTTGGATGATATTGCCCTCGCCATCGAGGTAACGCAGCGTGACGTCGTTTTCTTGCGTGTCCTTGAACTGCTGGTAGAGGTCAAAGGCCTGCTTGAAGCCCATCTTCGCGGTAATAGTATTGCCTTCGATTTTGGATTCAAGGTTGACGTATTCCGCGCCTTCAAGGTTGGCTTCCCCAGCAGGCTTGCGCTCCGGCTTTTCACCTGGAACAACCGGCAAGTTGCTATTTTCCTTCGACGGCGCGGGCTTGCCATCTCCGCCCTCGGCACCTTTTCCTGCTGGAGCATTATCACCTCCAGTCGGCTTATCAGAGCCCGAATCCGGCGCTGGAGCTGGGGCCGGTCCGCCTTCCGCGCCATCAATTTCTTCCTGAATGTCCTCCTGCGCAACCGACCCATCGGCTACCAGCGTCAGGGTCGCATTCATGCCTTGGGCGGAGACAGGAACCGAGACTTGGCCGCCTTCTGCTGGGGCGGTGATGGTAGCGGAGGTACCAGAGGCAGACACATTCCACCCATTGCCGGAGTAGCTGGCTTCGGCCGGCACGGGCAAGCTTACAGTCGTGGTCTGGCCGGCAGGAACCGAAATGGGAGCGGCAATAGCAGCCTCTACTTCCGGCGGCATCTGGGCGTGTGCCGCGGCTGGGAAAAACAAGGCGGTAGATAGCACCGCACCAGCTACACGAGTTGAAAACATATAGGTCCTTTCTTAGGCACGGGGATGCGCAGTGCGCCACACCTCGCGCAAGGAATCGGCAGTGACGTGAGTATATATTTGCGTTGTCGTCACCGAGGAATGTCCCAGCAATTCTTGCACGGTGCGCACATCTGCGCCGCCTTCAAGCAGGTGCGTCGCAAAAGAATGCCGCAAGGTGTGCGGAGAAATGGACTTTCCCAATTGCGCCCGCTGCGCTGCCGTCTTCAACACAGTCCATGCACTTTGACGCGATAGAGCCCCACCGCGGGTATTGAGAAACAGCGCGGGCGTCTTCCCTTTGCTCAGCGCTGGACGAGCCCGCACCAAGTAGGCGTCGAGAGCCTGGCGGGCATGCGAGCCCACTGGCACAATCCGCTCTTTGTCTCCCTTGCCCCGCAGGCGTATTACCTCTTGCGCGGCGGACACGTCATCAACGTTCAGGGAAATAATTTCCGAGATTCGCGCGCCGGTGCCATAGAGCATCTCCAGCAGGGCACGGTCGCGCACATCTACTGGGGTCTCAGTAGTAGTCGCTTCAATGAGGGCGGTGACCTCGCCTACCGATAATGTCTCAGGCAAATGCTGCCCGGTTGACGGAGGAGTTACCTCAACCGCGACATCGACGTCCACTATGCCCTCTGACACGGCAAATTTATGCAGTCCGCGAGCAACGATGAGCGCTCGGTTGGCTGAGGACACAGCCATGTGTGCGCGCAGGTCTTTAAGATAAGCTTCTACCATCGGTCGCGTCACCGACCGCAGATCCTCTACCCCGTTATCCCCCAGCCAGGCAAGGTAGCGGCGGACATCGCGGCGATAGTTGCTCAAGGTATTGGCGGACACGCCGCGCTCGACTGCTAGATGATTAAGCCAGGTCTGCGCAATGCTTTCGAGCGCACTCACAGCTGTTTTAGGTCCGCGCCCGTGCGGCGGGAGCTCATTGAGGTCGGTCGAAGGTCGAACGGCTCCTCCACACTGCGGGTTCCCTTGCCGCCGCGCAGCACCGCGTAGGCCGCCAAGATGCCGCTACAGGCGATGGAATTGACGATGTCACCGCGCAGTACCTTGTCAACTGCCTCATCGAGTCCCACCCAGGCGATTTCCATATCGGCTTCTTCGTCGCCGGTAGCCTCCATCCGGGGGACGTCGGAAAGCTCCGAGGCAAGGAATACGCGAACCGCCTCCTCGCAGAAACCCGGCGAAGTCACAAGGTCCGTCAACACGGACCACGTCTGCGCGCTTAGGCCGGCCTCCTCCTGCAATTCACGCTGGGCGCCGGTCAGCTCATCCTCACCGCGAACGTCGAGCAATCCCGCCGGCAGTTCCCACAAGCGCTTTCCCACGCTGTGGCGGTACTGATACACCATCGCAATACGCTCGTCTGAGTCTACTGCCACAACGGCCACAGCACCTAGGTGCTCGACTACTTCCCGGGAGGCGGAAACGCCACCGGGCATGACTACCTCGTCGCGGCGCAGGGCAATAATGGGGGCTTCAACAAGAAGTTGCGAATCAAGCACCTTGAAATCATGCGCCATGGGCTATTCCTCTCCCGGCAAGGCGGAGTCAGCGGTTTCGGTGGCGCCATAGTGCCCCTGGCCACCATCAAGTTGTTCCTGGGTGGCCAGAATGACCGCAATGCGCTCCACTGCCCGTTCGGTGCCATCGACCGTAGACAGCTCCGCGTCCTGATCACGCACTTGGGCTAGCGCCTTATCATCCTGAGTCTGCTTGGTGCGCCCGCTCAACACCACGGAGCCATTGACATCATCCAAACCGGTGGCGAATTCTGCCAGCGCGGTGGACGGATAGCCTCGCAGGCCATTTCCAGAAACCACGACGATGGCCTGCGCAGGCACGATGGTGCCGTCCTCGTAATCAATAAAGCCCTCATCGCGCAGCTTATGAAGCACGTCTGCACGCTCGTCTACCGAGGCCAAAGGCTTCGTGCTCTCAGGATGCATAGACAGCGCAGTACCCAGGACCTCACCACTGAGGGCTCCTGCAGAATCCAAGTCCTTGATATCTGCCTTCTTGGGCGCAATATCTTTCAAGATGGGAAGCAGCTTGTCCTTAGTTTCGGGGCGCAAGAAGTCCTTGGTCAGCTTAATCTCGCCGGCCTCCGTGGCATCAGAAGACTCCAAGAGCTTCCGAATCGCGTCCACGTCTCCGCCATTGGCGTCATCGGTGGTCACGATGAGCACTGGGCGCTGCGACAATGTCCCGTCAACCATTTCCGCGCCAGAATCGGCCACGAGTTTGTCGCTGGCCTCATTCTGGGTCTGCAGAATCTTATTGTCTTGGACCACCTTGCGGTGCTCCTCGCGTATCGGATCGTCGTCCGCCATGCTGGTGGTCAAGTTCGGCGCAATCACTAGAGCGCCTAAGGCTACGCCTACCGCGGCGCCGAAGCCCAAGCCTGCTACGAGCTCAGTCTTTGCCATGCCTTATGCGCCTCCAAAGAGGCTAGACCAGGTTTCGCTAAGGTTGCTGGCAAAGTCCTGGCTGCCGCCGAAACCGACGATGAGGATGACTGCCGCAATGGCAACCAGGATTCCCAGTACTGCCCACAACCAGCCGAGGTTGGAGGACGGCGCACTGTAGAGATTGATCACTGCATCGGCATCTACCACCTTCGTACCGGCCTTGAGGCGGGACAGCACGGCCGAGGGGTTGGTGCGGTCAGCAAAGATATCATCGAGGTCTACCCCACCGCCGGCCTGCACGATGAGATCCGCGCCGTGGTAATCAGCAAAGAGCAGGCCTAGGTCGGTACCTGAGTGTGTTGCTGCGGGGAAAGTCATCGCGCCGATGCCGAGGTCCTGGATGCGGTCGAGGCCTTCTACCTCCCCTTCCGGGTTCGCAGGAACGATTACGCGGGCGCCGCAACGCAAAGCTTCATCGCTCACGCCATTGGGATCCCCAATAATGAAATCTGGCTTATACCCTTGGGCCAGCAAGGAATCTGCCGCTGCTCCCACTGCAATCAGCAGCGGCTCATACTCGCGGATAAAGTTGCGCAGCTGCTTGAGCTGTTCGCGGTGCCTATCGGTAGGAGAAAAGAGGACAACCTTGCGGCCGGCGATTTCGGAGCCGGAGGCGGGGACGCCGAGGCCGTCGATAAGCAGAGGCCCCTCCGAGTTAATGAAATCAATGGAATTGCCAAAGAAGGATTCCATATGGTCAATCAGCGCGCCCTGCGCCGCGGTGAAGTTCTTTTCTGCTCGCTCGCGGGTTACCACGCGGCCGGTGCCGAGTGCTTTATCGCCGCTAAAGACGGTGCCGTCTTCCCCGATGCGCGCCTTTTTACCCTCTTTGAACTCGGAAACAAAGGACTGTCCCACGCCTTCAAGGAGGGTAATGTCGGCGTCAAGCAACATGTGCGGGCCATAATTAGGGACCGTGCCGGTAGAAAATTCCGCCACGTTAATGACGGCGGAGGGCTTAAGGTCTACGAGAATTTGAGCCTCGTGGCGAGAGATATTGGCCACATCAATTACGGCGACATCGCCTTCACTAAACTTTTTCATCCCCTTAGCGCCTGGAGTGCAATCGCGCAGTGCACCAGGCTGCTCGGGGTTACGGGAAAACAGAGCCATGAGCCCTATTGTGGCGTGATTATGGTTTCGAGTGGGCGAGGCGCGCGGAAGCTTCTTCCTGTGCGCGGTCAAAAAGCTCCTGCGCGTGCGCGCGGCCGGTCTCGGTATCGTCCAACCCCGCCAGCATGCGAGCCAGTTCCTCCACGCGCTCCTCCTGTGACAGCTCGGCCACGCCAGAGGTAAATCTCTCCTTCGATACATGCAGGTGAGCATCAGCATACGCGGCCACCTGCGGCAGGTGCGTTACCACAATCACTTGATTATGCACCGCCAAGCGCGCCAGGCGGCGGCCAATCTCTACCGCTGCGCGCCCGCCCACGCCGGCATCGACCTCATCGAAGACTAAGGTGGCGCCGTCCTCGTCTGCCAGCACGACCTCCAAGGCCAGCATGACACGGGAGAGTTCGCCGCCCGAGGCAGCAGAGGCAATCGGCTTACCATTCAACTGCAGCTCGGCCGCGTCTGCGCCGGACTTAGAATATTTCGCCTGCGTAAGCTCGACCGTCAGCGTCGAATTCGGCATGGCCAAGCCGTGGAGCTCCTGCGTTACCTGCTCACCCAGAGCCTTCGCCGCTTTCCGACGCCCCTTTGTCAGTTCCCCTGCCCGCTCAATCATCACCGCTTCAGCGTCTTTGACCTGCTTTTTTAGCTCCTCCAGGGCTTCTGTGGAGGTATCCATGGACTCGAGTTTTGCCGCTGCCTCATTGCGCCAGGCTACGACGCCATCAATATCCCCCGCGTACTTCCTAGTCAACGTGCGCAATTCCTGCTGCCGCTGGAGGGACTTTTCCAACAGGTGTGGGTCCGCCGGAAGTCCGGCTAGATACCCACCGAGCTCGCCGGAGATATCGCCCAACTGCGTCGAGATCTCGCTGAGCCGTTCGCCCAAGGCCGCCAGTTCCTTATCGGTGGACCCCGCCAAGGCAGAAACCGCCCGGCCTAGCAGTGCCGAGGCGGCCTCTTCCAGTTCCTCGGTACCGTCGATGGAAGCCAACGCGATTTCCGCGGACTCGCGCAGCCCATCGACGTCTTGCAGCTTGCGAACCAGCTGCACCAGTTCCTCGTCCTCGCCGGGTTCTGGGGCGATGCCATCGATCTCATCGACGGCGAATTGCAGGCGGTCAACCTCCTGCGCCAACTCGCGGCGCTGCTCCGTACGCCGCTTATAGTCCTTGGCGAGACTGCGCCACTGTTTGAAGGCCTCGGTATAGCGCTCCCGCACACGCGCCAATTTCGGATCCGCACGATCAACCGCACCCAGTTGTTCCTCGGGCGCGAGCAAACGCAGCTGATCATTTTGCCCGTGGACCGTAATAAGCTCGCGCGCGAACTCGCCCAGGGTTGCAGCCGGCACCGCACGGCCGCCTAAATAGGCCCGCGATCTTCCGGCGGCGGAAACCGTGCGTGAAACGATATACTCGCCATTTTCGTCGGGCTCACCGCCAACCGACTCCACCAATTCGCGGATAGAATCCTTTGCCGAGGAAAAATGCCCTTCCACGGCGGCCTTTTTCGCGCCATCGCGCACCCGGGAGGCATCCGCGCGACCACCGGCTAAGAGCCTCAAACCAGTAACCACCATGGTCTTACCCGCACCGGTTTCACCGGTAAGCACGGTAAGGCCCGCGGATAGTTCCGCAGAGCTCTGGCTAATGACGCCCAGATCATTGATGGAAATATCGACGAGCACTACTTCTCCTTCGGCCCGCGCCACCCTTCTACGGGCAGGCGCAGCTTCGAGACTAGACGGTCAGTAAAAGGTTGGTCATCCAAGCGTACCCACCGCACCGGACGCGCGCCTCGCACGACCTCCACACGAGCTCCTGGGGGCATTGCTAGCTCACGAAAACCGTCCAAAATCACGGTCGCCGGTGTCGTACGCATAGTTGATTCGACGGCTACTAAAGAATTGGGAGATACAACCAATGGCTTGGTAAACAGCGCATGCGCGTTATTCGGTACTACCAAAATCGCATCGAGAGAGGGCCACAGCACTGGGCCGCCAGCCGAAAACGCATAGGCGGTGGATCCGGTGGGAGTGGAGATCAGCACCCCGTCACAGCCGAAGGACGACACCGGCCGCCGGTCAACCTCCAAGATGGCATCTAGCACGCCGGATCGGTTTTGGTTTTCTACCGAAGCCTCGTTCAAAGCCCAGCTGCGGTTGAGAAGGGTCCCTTCCTCATCAAAGATAGTGACATCGATGGTGAGTCGATCCTCAATGCGGTACCTCTTATCTATGACCCGCACTAGGGCCTGATCTAGGGATTCGACCTCCCACTCGGCCAGAAACCCCACGTGGCCTAGATTAATGCCCAGCACCGGAATATCTACGGCACGCGCCATGTCGGCGGCACGGAGGAAGGTTCCATCGCCGCCTAAAACCAACACCAATTCGCACCCTGCGGCCGCATCTTCAGTGTGAGGTACATGCTTTAATCCCGGCAGTACCTTTTCGTCCGCGCACACTCGAACAGTAATTCCCGCACTTTGTAGGAGTTCTGCCGCACGCGACGTCGCCTCCAAGTTCTGCTGACGGTTGGCATGCGGCACCAACAGGATCTCACGTGTCATTGCGGGCCTTCCTCGACTGCGCGGTCAATCATTTCTTCCACTCTAGCCAGATCTGTTGGCTGACCGTCCTTTTCCAGCCACAGGAAGTACTCCACATTGCCGCTTGGCCCAGGCAGCGGGGATGCAACAGCCCCATGCATGCTAAGCCCCAGGGACAACGCAAATTCAGCGACTTCCCTAGTAACTTCTTTACGCAACTCCGGCGAACGAACCACTCCACCGCTTCCGAGGCGCTCTTTGCCCACTTCAAATTGCGGCTTCACCATAGGCAACAACCAAGCGCCGTCCTTCAGACAATCCACAATGGCCGGCAATACCAAGCGGAGGGAAATGAAGGACAAGTCGCCTACCATGCCGTCGCAGGGGCCGTCGGTAAGCTCCAGCGTTAAATTCCGGATATTCGTACGGTCTAAAACGGTTACGCGATCATCGTTTTGCAGGCGCCATAGCAGCTGCCCGTAGCCGACGTCGACAGACAGCACTTCCTGCGCACCGTGTTCAAGGCACACGTCCGTAAAGCCACCGGTAGAAGCGCCGGCATCGAGGATGCGGCCGTTCATGTCGACGTCGAACGCCGCCAAGGCGCCCAAAAGCTTGTGAGCGCCACGTGAAGCCCACTTGTCTTCTTCGGCTTCCTCTACCTTGATGGAAACCTCGGGCTCTACAATCGACGCCGGCTTGTGCGCCTTGAAGCCACCAACCGTGACACGGCCCGACTTAATCATCTCCCGTGCCTGCTCACGTGACCGCGCAATCTTTCGGCGCACCAGCTCCGCATCTAACCTACGACGTTGTGGGGGCATTAATTCTCCTGCAATGCATCGCGCAACACATTGTGAGCGCGATCAAGCTGATCTACTTCAGCGGCCAAATCCGCTGCATCTTCTCCAAGGATCTCTGCTACTTCCGTATCGATCTCTGCCGGCTTGTTGACGGCTCGAAAGTCGTGTGGCTTTACCGCCATTGCGCAACAACCTTTTCCGCACGTTCGCTACGCGGCTGAATATAGCGCGGCGGTGACGGCATGGCCCATGCGACTTCCAACACGGTGCGCAATGCCTGAACGGAGGTAGACTTTTCGTCGCCGCCCTCGAGCAGAAGGTCATGGCCATCGCACCGCGCCGTAAATCCCCCCTGTGCTCCGGGACGAGCAACGGAGACAGGAAGGGCCAACTCGTGCATTCCTGCGCCAATAAAGTTGGGGCGTGCCTCCACAGGTGCCTCAATCAGCTCCAACTCACCAGAAACGCCGGTGAGCACATGGAAGGTATCCATTGCAGCAGAGTTACCACCTGCAATATCAGTATCCAGACGGTCGCCCACAGCAAGTGGCTTCTTCGCGCCGATTTGCTTTGCCGCAAAAGTAAACATGGCCGGCTCGGGCTTGCCAGCAGATACCGGCTCTACCCCGGTGGCTGACTGGATGGCGGCAACCAGAGAACCATTTCCCACAGCAAGACCTCTCTCAATTGGCAGAGAGGTATCGAGATTCGAAGCAAAGAACTTGGCTCCCTGGCGGATGGCCAAGGCACCTTCAGTCAAGTGCTCCCAGCCAACCGAGCGGTCAAAGCCTTGCACTACGGCAGCAGGCTTGTCATCGGCGCTGGAGACTACCTTAAAGCCCATGTCGCGGGCCAAGTCACGGAGGGAATCGGCACCGATGACAAGCAGCTTCGCCCCAGCTGGGACCTCTTCCGCCGCTAATTGAAGAACCGCTTGCGCAGAGGTAACGATCTGTTCCGTACCCGCAGTGAGACCGATGTCCGCCAGCATCTTCGTTACTGCCTGTGGGCTGCGCGAAGCATTGTTGGTCACATACACTGCCGGCACTCCGCAGGTGTTGATGACGTCCACCACGTTAGAAAGCGGGCGACCGCCTTCCCACACGGTGCCATCGAGATCGAGAAGAAGAGCATCGTGCTTGCTTAGGACCGTCACTACTTGCACTCCTCAAGGCGCTCGGCAGCATCGGTCCAGTCGCCTTCATCAATAGAAACTGCGTGCTCAAACCAATCCCGAGCCTCTTCCTTCCGGTCCGCTTCTAGCAGAGCATTACCGTAGGCATAAGCGAGACGGCACGCGCTTACCCCGCGGGCATCGCGGTCAGGATGTGCGCGCTGAATGGTGACAACCGCGGACTCAGCTTGACCCATGTCTAGGCGGGCGCCGGCCAAAACAATGGCCAGCTCAATCTTGGACTCTTCATCAAGTTCCGATGCTTCCTCCGAACGGCCTAGTTCGAGCGCCTTTTCCGGGCGGCCCAAGCCGCGCTCGCAATCAGCCATTACTGCGAGCATTCCGGGGCCACCGGAAATGCGGCGCGCGGCACGCAGCTCAGCCAAAGCTTCTTTCCACTCGCCGGCGCGATACGCAGCGATTCCGTTGACTTCACGGGCAATTGCGACGCGGCCAGCGCGGTCTTTAGCGGCACGCGCATGCCGCAATGCGAGTTTAGGATCATCCTCCATCCAGGTCGCAGCCATGATCATATGCTTAGCGACGGCCTCGGAGTTCTCCTTCGATAGCGACTTCAGGTCCTGCAGCACCATCGGGTCTAGGTCGTTGACATCTACCTCTGCCGGGATGTCTGGGTCACTCATGCGACGGTTAATGCGTTCCTCACGGTAACCGGAGCGCTGCGGCGAAAAAGACTTCTTCTTCCGGGAATCGCCCTTAAAATCACGGCCTTTTTTATTGCGTGGCTTGCGGTCACGTCCGCCTCGCCCATTGTGATTGCGCTCCGACATTCAGCCCTACCCTTTCTTGGTTGGAACTAGCACAGAAATACCCGCCCTATTCTACAGCCCACAAACAAAAAGCCGGAATTTAGATCCTGACGGGCTGCCGCAGCGCTACCCAAACATTGATCATCACAACAATCCAAACACACGCCGTAGAAAAGCGGCTGCTACCACTAGGAACAAACAGCGCGCCTAGAATGCCGTAGACAACAAATAGTAGGCCCCACAGCGCTTGACGACGCCATGACTTCCTCAACGAAGCCCAATAGAGAAGCACCACCGCAAACGCATTCAAAACCACGCTTGTCGCAACGTCCCACCAGCCCTCACTGCCATCTTCACACGAAATAGCAAAAAGAAAATAGCCCGGCAGCGCAGTGCCGATACCGAATAAGACTCTAGTTCCAGAAGCATCTACCGGTCTTCCAGAAGAGAAGTCAGACACCGCTAAATCTCCTTAAGACGCTGCGAAAAATGGTCACGGCTAAATTCTTAATTCTGAGCGAATTCCCTGAGCACACCTGACCAAGTGGGATACGCATCAATAAGGTCTCCTGCGACATTCAATAGTGGTGAGAATGCAATCTCACCCCATCTAACGCCTATGCCTACCCGTTCAGAGTATGCTGTGCTACTTAATGGACCCAATGCCCACTGGCTACCGGAAGCAGCATTCATCCATGTACCGCTGATAGCCAGTATTCGGGAAACCTTGTCTTCGTAGCTGTGCTTGGAGTTTAAGACGTCTAACACCGCCTCGAATGGAAACTCTTTGGCACCCTGGGTGACCTGTTCCGCCTGCTCCGGTGACAGCTCCGCCAACGCCGCAGGAATCGCAACCGCGCGAAACTCTTCCAGACGCTTTCCAAATTGCTGATGATAGCCATCGAACCACATGAGTTTCCTCCCCAACTATCGAGTGGGTAAGTGTAGCGAAGATGCAACAAAAAGTTTGCCCTTCGAGACATCATAATGAACTGACCTTCAGGGCATACTGCCATTCAAGATAGCTTATCTACCATGTCCGATTAGGTCAGAATAGTCCTTAAGCTGGCCGCCCGGGCAATCGAGGTAAAAACAGGGTTAAACGACAAGATGTGTTGTTTTCCGGCGTGTCGGGGTAAACGACATTTTGTGTTGGTGGACTGCGTGGTTTAGGGCACGTGGCCTTTGCGTATTCCCATAGAGTGGTTGTAGGCACTGCTGAAGTGCCCCGAGTTTTGTTCCTAGGCATTTGCCTTGATTTCTATTATTTCTT
>ERZ1030944.22-NODE-22-length-47191-cov-9.092689_pt1 | contig 47191 bp, 37 predicted proteins | sample MGYA00518599_ERZ1030944 | MGnify/ENA primary metagenome ERZ1030944 (study PRJEB33718, sample SAMN03159697) | human skin metagenome | collected 2014-05-20 | study: EMG produced TPA metagenomics assembly of the PRJNA266117 data set (Human skin bacterial metagenome and... | reverse complement strand
CCCCACTTCCGTCGCTCCTAGCACCCCCGCCCCGTCCGCCTCGGCACCAGCAGCTCCAAGTGCACCTTCTGCTCCCGCAGCACCGGCCGCACCCGCAGCGCCGGCTGCACCGCAAGCTCCTCGAGCGCCAAAGGCTCCCGCGGCTCCGAGTACACCCACCCCTCCAAGTGCTCCAGCAACACCTGCGCCCAAGGCACCAGCCGCGCCGACCCCACCTAGCGCACCTGCAGCGCCAGCGGCACCAGCCGCACCAACTGCGCCACAAGCTCCCCAAGCACCAGCGGCTCCAGCCGCTCCCGCAGCACCGAGCGCTCCTACCCCGCCAAGTGCCCCGCCGGCACCTGCGCCCAAGGCACCAGCCGCTCCAACACCACCAAGCGCACCCGCAGCGCCCGCAGCACCGGCTACGCCCGCGCCAAGTGCACCTTCTACTCCGTCGGCACCGACCCCGCCAGCTGCACCGCAGACTCCCCAAGCACCGGCAGCTCCCGAAGCACCAAGCGCACCTACCCCACCGAGCACCCCGACAGCACCTGCACCACAGGCATCAGCCGCTCCAACACCGCCAAACGCACCCGCAGCGCCCGCAGCACCGACGCCTCCAGCGGCGCCGAAACCACCACAGGCGCCAGCTGCGTCCACCCCGCCAAAGGCTGAGCCGCCAGCACCGCCGGCGTCGGAAAGCGTGCCCAAGCCACCTGAATCTGAGTAGGCGCGCAGGGGCATTGGTGCGTACGCTGTAGTCCATGCATTTTAATGCCGGACTCCCCAACGATGCCCTGCTGCTAGCGGCAGGCGCAACTGAAAATACACATTCCCTTGTCTCTTTCGCCTGGATTATGGCCGCGGCGCTACTCGCACCGCTGGTCTCTTATATGTTGGGCTACCGCCTGCCGTCGGTGGCCCTCTTGCTGATTTTCGGCATGATTATTGGCCCTTCCGTACTCGACCTCGCGGCCGAGGACGAAGGGATCGAAATGCTCAAGGAACTCGGCGTGGGCGCGCTGTTCCTCCTCGCCGGCTTTGAGATTCAAATCTCTACCCTCAAAACCAAAAAAGCCGGAACGGCCCTATCTACCTGGATCATCTGTGCCCTCGCCTGTGGCGTGGGCGCCTACTTCCTGGTGGATAACGTGCCAGGTGCCATCGTCGTCGCCTTGGCTCTTACATCAACGGCGCTGGGCACGCTCACACCGATGCTGAAACAGGACCGCATTCTGGGCACCAAGGTGGGCAACTCCGTGATGATTCATGGTGCCATTGGTGAGGTCGCCCCCATTACCGCAATGGCGCTGTTGCTAGGTACTCGTTCCACGCTGACGACGATGATCATTTTGTTGTTCTTCATCATCATCGCCGTTGCTGTCGCCATCATGCCAGCGGCTATCGCATCAACGATCCCTTGGGTGAAGACCGCCTTTATCTCCGGTGCGGGCTCCACCAACCAGACGATCTTGCGTCTTATCATCCTGATTCTGGCCATCCTCATGGCGGTTACGGCAGTCTTTGAACTCGATATCGTGCTCGGTGCATTTGCCGCTGGCATTATTTTGAACCGCATCATCCCGGATGAATTCCACCGCCGCCTAGAGCACCGCCTTGATGTGGTGTTTTATTCGATGCTTATCCCGGTCTTCTTTGTGGTCTCTGGCATGAGCATTAGCTGGGATACCATCGCCAATAATCCGTGGAAGGTGCTGGGCATTCCAGCCCTTATTCTGGTTACGCGTGGTCTGCCGGTCTTTCTGCGCGAAAATGTAGCGCATACCGGATCCGATATTGAAACCATCCGCGAGCGCCTCCAAGTGGGCTTGTATTCCGCAACTGGTCTGCCGATCATCGTGGCGGTGACCACCTTGGCGGTGAACTCGAAGATTATGGAACCCGAAAATGCCTCCATCTTCGTCTCTGGCGGTGCGCTTACCGTCGCTCTCTTCCCATTCCTGGCTAGCCTGGTAGGCGGAAAGAAGAAGCCGGAAAAGAAGGACGAGGCGAACTCCACCGCTGAGACAAAGGACCTATAGGCAGCGTTCGCTAAGAGCACGCCCCTAGCAGGGAGGAAATTTCCTAAACTGGGAGACGTGAGTAATAACTTTGGTTCTTCCCCTATCAATCGGACCATGCGCCTGTCCGATTCCGAGCGCAACGATGCCATCAATGACCTCGCCCGCGCCGTGGGTGAAGGCCGGTTAACCATGGAGGAGTTCGAGGACCGCTCGGACGATGTCATGCGCGCCAGCACCCACCAAGATCTCGTGCCCGTCTTCCAAGACATTCCGGCGCGTGGTTCCCACGAGGTCAAGATTTATTCTCAGGGAGAAGTCACGCGCGCGCACAATGCAGGCAAGAAACCGAAGTTTGCGACTGCCCTTTCCGGCTCTGTGGCGCTTGCGGTAGCAAGCCCTACGCTTATCTTAATGAGCGCTACCATGAGCAACTCATGGCTTTTGCTCGGAGGTGCGGCGACAGCCGCTCTCATTCCAATTTTGTGGATCATGCTCTACGTGGCCAAGGTGGGTCCGTCTTCTTGGCACGCCCCATCCGTGCGTCAGATTGAGCGGCAGCAGTTGCGCGAGATTCGCGCTCTCACGGCGCATGAGCGCGCGCAGCAAAAAATGATCGAGGAGAAAATGTGGGCCGATCGCCGTATGCAAGCTGGTGAAATTACCGGCCAAGCCATGGATCTGGCCAAGCGGAAGTTCAGCGAGTGGAATAAAAAATAGTCATCGCCGGTGTTGAAGCATTTTGTGTAGCTGTGAATCGTGGCACAATATTTCCATGACTTCTCCCAAACACCGCATCTTTGACCAGTCCGACAAACTCAAGGGCGTCGCGTATGACATCCGCGGCGAGGTCTCTGCGGAAGCGGAACGCATGGAGCTCGATGGCCACACCATCTTGAAACTCAACACCGGTAACCCGGCCGTCTTTGGCTTCGAAGCACCCGATGTCATCATGCGCGATATGATCGCTGCCCTGCCTACTTCCCAGGGTTATTCCACCTCCAAGGGAATCATTCCTGCCCGCCGATCCATCGTTACCCGCTACGAGCTGGAGGACTTCCCGCCCTTCGATATCAACGATGTCTTCTTGGGCAATGGCGTCTCCGAGCTCATCAGCATGACCACCCAAGCGCTGCTCAATAACGGCGATGAGGTTCTCATCCCGGCACCGGATTATCCATTGTGGACCGCAGCTACGTCCCTGGCAGGTGGCACCCCAGTGCACTACCTGTGTGATGAGGACGATGATTGGAATCCATCCATCGAGGACATCGAGTCCAAGATTACGGATAAAACCAAGGCCATCGTGGTCATTAACCCGAATAACCCAACGGGTGCGGTCTACTCGCGCGAAGTGCTGCAGAAGATCGTCAATATCGCCCGCGAGCATAACCTGCTCATTTTGGCCGATGAGATCTATGACCGCATTCTTTATGACGGCGCGCAGCACATCTCCATCGCTTCGCTAGCCCCTGACCTTCTCACTATCACGTTCAATGGCTTATCCAAGGCCTATCGCGTGTGTGGCTACCGTGCCGGCTGGATGGTACTTACCGGCCCTAAGCACCACGCCCGTGGCTTCATCGAAGGCCTTGAGCTTCTGGCCGGAACACGCCTGTGCCCGAACGTACCGGCGCAGCACGCTATCCAGGTGGCGTTGGGTGGGCGGCAGTCTATCTTTGAGCTCACTGGTACCGGCGGGCGTCTTTTGCGCCAGCGCAATATCGCCTACGAGAAGCTCAATGAGATTCCCGGCGTTTCCGCGGTAAAGCCTATGGGCTCGCTCTACCTCTTCCCGCGCCTGGATCCGAATGTGTATGAAATCCATGATGATGCCAAACTCATGCTGGATATTTTGAAGGCGGAAAAGATCCTCATGGTGCAGGGAACCGGCTTCAACTGGCCGAACCCAGATCACTTCCGCGTGGTCACGCTGCCGTGGGCATCCCAGATTGAAAACGCCATTGAGCGCCTAGGTAACTTCCTTGTGAGCTACAAACAGTAATTTTCTTCCCGCCAGTTGCTAATGATAGTGATAATCCGTCACAATAAGGTGCATGGGAAGACATTCTGCGGCAATCAAGTCCCAGCCGGCTTCCGCCCTGTGGAGCCGGCTTTTTACTTCGATAGCTCAAAATCATTGGCGGATAGGCCTTCTTGGCGCGCTCGCCGCAGCGCTCATAGCTACCGTTGCTGGCTTGGTAATACTTTGGCCCAACAGCCCTGCCAATGAGCACACGTCCGCGGAATTTCAGCAAACCTATACACTCAATCACCCACAGGTAGAGGGCACGGTAGATACGGCTGACCATTCGGCTTGTCAATCAGAACAAACGGGACAGGTCTTTGACACTCCTCCCCTTATCCCCGGCACGGAAGAGATATATTGCGATCGCGCACTAGTTAAAATCACCTCTGGCGAAGACGCAGGGCACATGACCCAGCTGGTCACCTATGGCAAAGCTGGCGATCCGCAGTTGGAAACCGGCGACAAGATAGTCTTATCCAAGGCTACTGACCCGTCTGGGGCGGTTACCTATGCTTTTGCGGATTATCAGCGCACCGGCAGCCTAATCTTGTGGGCGGTAATCGTTGCCATCATCGTAATTGTTTTCGGCGCATGGCAGGGGGTACGCGCCATCATCGGCTTGGCGATTAGCCTTGGCGTAGTCTTTGCGTTCCTTTTGCCTGCGCTTATCGAGGCCCATAGTCCCCTCTGGACCGCCCTCGTTTCCTGCGCCGCAATCATCTTGGTCGCCGTACCACTCGTGCACGGGGCAAATTGGAAAGCAGCTTCAGCGGTAGGTGGGTCGCTGCTAGCTCTCATTATCGCGGCATTCCTCGCCTGGGCCACGATCGATACCTCGCAGTTGCAGGGCTACAGCTCCGAAGACAACCTAAAGCTCTTGCTCTATATGCCGGGCGTTTCCATCCTTGGAGTGCTACTGTGCGGTTTCGTTGTCGGCTCCCTTGGCAGCCTTGCCGATGTCGCCGTGGGCCAAGCCTCCACAGTCACCGAGCTCCACGAAGCCGACCCAGACGCGCGCCCAAGAGAACTCTTTCTTTCTGCAATGAAGGTAGGCCGAGATCACATTGCCTCGATGATCTACACACTCATCCTCACCTATACCGGCGCCACGCTTCCGCTCCTTTTACTCATTACCGCAGCGCAGCGCCCCGCCAGCCAGATGCTCACCAGCGATCTCGTCGCCACCGAGTTGCTTCGCTCCGGTGTGGGTGCGATGGCTCTAATCCTCGCAGTGCCGATAACCACACTTATCGCAGCGTTTACGATTCCGCATAGCCGTGTAGCCGCCTAAACATGAACTGGCTTAGGCACAAGCGAGAGGGCTGAGCAATGTTCCTCACTGCTCAGCCCTCCGTATCGCCTTTTGGCATAACCCTAGTTAAAGGGTGCGCCCCAAGGCCTCAACCTTCCAGCCTGCCTGCTGCCAGTCTGCGACAGGTAGCACATTGCGACCATCGATAATGTGCTTATCATCCACCAGCTGGCCCGCCTGCTGCGGATCCAATTCCTTGAACTGCTTCCATTCGGTAGCAAGGATCACCAACTCTGCCTCGCGCAGGGCATCGTCAGTGTCCGCGGCGTAATCCAAGGTGGGGAATACCTTCTTGGCATTGTCCATGCCTTCTGGGTCATAGACGGTTACTGCCGCACCAGCCAAGGACAAGGAACCGGCCACGGCAAGGGCGGGCGAATCGCGCACGTCATCGGAATTCGGCTTAAACGCGCACCCCAGCACGGTCACGCGGTGGCCAAGCAGGGAGCCATTGAAGGCTTCCTTGGCTAGGTCCACCACACGGTCACGGCGGCGCATATTAATGGCGTCCACCTCGCGCAGGAAGGTCAGCGCCTGGTCGGCGCCAAGCTCACCGGCGCGCGCCATGAAGGCGCGAATATCCTTGGGCAGGCAACCGCCACCAAAGCCGAGGCCGGCGCCAAGGAACTTGCGGCCGATGCGCTCGTCGAGCCCAATGGCGTCGGCAAGAGCGGTAACGTCTGCACCAGCAATCTCGCAGATCTCAGAAACGGCGTTGATAAAGGAAATCTTGGTGGCTAGGAACGCATTAGCGGAGACCTTGACCAGCTCTGCAGTCTGCCAATCCGTCACGATGAATGGGGTGTCCTGCGATAGCGGCTGGGCATAGACCTCGCGTGCTACCTCTTCGGCGCGACTTTCACCCTCGCGCACGCCGAGAACAATGCGGTCTGGGGTGATGGTGTCCTTGACGGCGTAGCCCTCACGCAGGAACTCCGGGTTCCACGCGATTTCCACGGTGGTGCCTTCTGGGGCAAGCTCATTGGCTAGTTCCTGAAGTTCCGCGGCGGTGCCGACCGGGACGGTAGATTTACCGAAGATGATGTGATCGCCCTTGAGCTTGGGTACCAAATCCGTGATGACAGCCTTCACGTAGGTCATATCCGCTGCATAGGAACCACGGCGCTGCGGAGTACCGACGCCTAAAAAGTGCAGGTTACCGAACCCGGCTGCTTCTTCATAGTCCGTGCTGAAATCGAGGCGGCCGGCCTCGATATTGCGCTCGAGAACCTCTGGCAACCCCGGTTCATAGAATGGAACCTTGCCCGATTTAAGAGCGGAAATCTTATTTTCATCTACGTCCACGCCTAGTACTTCATGGCCGAGCTCGGCCATGCAGGCAGCATGGGTTGCACCCAAATATCCGGTGCCGATTACAGTCATACGCATAAAGCCCCATAGTAGAGGCTCTATGTGAATGCCGGTTTAAGCCTATCGAAAATTCAGGTAAGACTTCGATGGCGTCGGGCCGCGCTGGCCTTGATACTTCGACCCCAGCGAACCCGTGCCATAAGGGCTTTCAGCTGCTGAAGTCATCTTGAAAATAGCCAGCTGCCCCACCTTCATACCCGGCCACAAGGCAATGGGCAGGTTGGCGGTATTAGAAAGCTCGAGCGTGATGTGGCCGGAAAAACCTGGGTCAATAAAGCCCGCGGTGGAGTGGGTCAACAATCCCAGGCGGCCGAGGGAAGACTTGCCCTCCAATCGACCGGCCAAGTCTGCCGGCAGGGTGAATTTTTCCAGCGTGGCGCCCAGCACGAACTCGCCTGGGTGCAGGATGAAGGACTGATCTTCTTCTACCTCCACCAAGGTGGTGAGATCCGGCATTTCCTCTTTGGGGTCAATATGCGTGTACCGCGAGTTATTGAAGACCCGGAAGTACTTATCCAAGCGCACGTCTACGGACGAGGGCTGGATAAGCTCACTGTCGAAGGGCTCGATGCCCAGTTCTTCGGCGTCGATGGCGGAACGGATATCACGATCTGAAAGAAGCACGGCCCCAATTCTACTCATGTCTAAGACCAAGGTGTATAGTAGGCCGGAGCGCACAAGTGCGCTGTGCCGACGTAGTTTAATGGTAGAACTGCAGCTTCCCAAGCTGCTAGCGCGGGTTCGATTCCCGTCGTCGGCTCCAATTTTCGGGGGACAATATCGTGCTAGTCAGTAGCGCTTAGCCACTGGGCAAGTTCTTTTTGTGCCCGCTCTACCCCGCCTGGATAGTGCGCCTCTAGTTCTGCGGCGGCCGGCTCGAAGAATCTCTCCGCAAGCTCTGCCACATCACGCTGAGGCACGGTGCCGCGGATTTCATCCAGCGGGGCACGGAACGTCACTCCCAGATCAGTCTGGGTCTGATATCCGCGCCAGTCTTCGCTGTAGATGCGAAGTTCTGCACCGCGCAGGTTGGATTCAATGACCACGTTGCCGAATATGAGCGTGGTAAGGGTTCGCTCTTTCATGGCGCCGAGGCTACTAGCCGCAGCGGACGATGGGCTGCGGGTCGTAGACCGTGGTGGTGGTCTCGCGGGAAAGCTCCTTGCCGCCGAGGTCCTTGATGATGCGGGTATCGGACGTCGTAAAGCCTGGCGCACCAGAGGAAGGCGAGCAGTCGCTGCCGGGCACGGACATCGGTTGTGGGTCGGTCTTAGCCCAGCGGCCATTGTTCACAGACTCGACGTCGACCGTCTTCGTGCCCTTTAGGCGCACGGTAATCTTGCCGCCCCCAAAGTCGGTCTCAATGCGGACCGGGGTATTGAAGGTATTGGTGAACTGCAGGTCGATGGCGCCTTCGTACACGGTGGCTTCGCGGCCGGCGGGGTAGCGCGAAATGTAGTACGAGTGCGGGGTGTGGGCGGTGTCTTCCATGCCCGCAAAGTAAGCAGCGTTGTACAAGGTCGTGGCGAACTGGGAGATGCCGCCGCCCACGGCGGAGCCGGAGTGGCCGTCGATAATGATGCCGGATTCCACGTAGCCCTGAGCAGTGCCGCGCGGGCCCGTGTGGCCGTTGAGGGAGAAGGTCTCACCCGGGTTGACCACGGCACCGTTGACCTGCTGGGCCACCAGCTCGATATTCTTGCCGGAGGCAGCGGAGTAGCCCTCGGTGGTGAACTCGCCCACGGTGTCGTTGAAGGTCGCCTTCTTGGCATCGTCGGTGGTGAACTCTGCCGGGTCTGGCTTATAGGTAGCATCCCACTCGCGGTCATCGCCGGTCACGCGCTTGTCAAAATCCTTCATGGTCGGCTCCCAGTCGATGATCTCGCCATCTTCGGACGGGGTGATCTGCTTGTCATTGCCGTTGAAGGAAATCTTGGCATTTACGCCGGGGACATCGGCGCCCTCGGAGCGCTCGGCCAGCAGCTCTTGCGCGCGGTTGGTATCCACGGCGAGCTTAAGCTTGCCGTCCTTCTTTTCAATGCTGGTGAACTGGGCGATTTCCGGCTTATTCAGGGTAGCGCTGACATTATTCTTGGCCTTCAAGGTAATGGGGTTATCCAGCGCCTTAGCGGCGTCACCGGTGCGCATGGCCTCGATAGCCGCATCATTGATGGCTGGCTCTACTTCTTCTGGGTCCACGTTTACACCCTCGGAATCGAGCCAATTATCCGTAACTGCATTGTGCAGGGTGCCGGCATCCACGGTTTGGCCGAGCTTGGGGTCGGTGACCTTGAGCTCACCATTGTTGAGCTCCAACATGCCATCGACTGGATCGGTGGAGAGATCCTTCTTCACGCGGTCCAGAGCCGGTTGTAGCTGTGCCTCATCCACGTTGGTCTCCACCGGAATATCCCGGGTGGAGCGGAAGAAGCTATACAGGCGGGTGAAAGGATTGAGGGAAGGCTCTTCAATATTGTCTACGGCGCGCTGGTTATCCAGGGCGAGGCCCGACTCAGAGGGAACGAGATCGGTGTGCAGGTCGCCGGAGGTAACGCTCACGGGCTCGGTTTCTACGCCCACGAGTTCATCTTCGAGCTTCTCCACGGCGGCGGTGCGATCCATGGCGGAAATATCCACGCCGTTGACGGAAACGGCGCGCGGAATCTTGTCCTGGTTGGCTGCGACATCCCAGGCATAAGCAATGCCCGCGATCAGGACAAGGCCGACCAATACGCCGAACGCGATGAGCCAGCCTTTAGCACCGTTTTTTCCTTCTGCCTTTTTCACGCCTTAAAGGTTAACGGTTTTAGTGGCATTTTTCCTAGTCCTGTGCAGGCTCGGGTGCAGCGCCGGCCGGGGGAGCGCTGACATGGCGAGCCGCGTCCGCAAGGCGTTCGAGTGGCAGGCGGCCGTCGTTGACGGCGCCGACGACGGCGTCAATCACCGCATTAATATCGCCTTCGGTGGACCACAAAGGCATGTCGGCACCGGCATTGAGGGAGGCCACGACGGCGTCGGCAAGCGGGAGCGAATCTGCAATCGCCTTCATGCCGCCAATGTCATCGGTATAGATGCGCCCGTCGTACTGCAAGGTCTCGCGGGCTAGGCCATAAGCCTCCGGCAGGATAGAAGCGGGAGTCTGACCATCGCCCAAACCGGGCACGGCGAGGTGGCCCATCATGAGCGCGGCATTGGGCGCTTGAGGGAGGGCGGTTTTAAAAGGAATGAACTCGTGGCCTTCTAGTTCTTCTAGCGGCGGGGTAACGGCCTCGGCCAGGTGGGTATCGCCAGAAGCACGGCCGTGTCCCGGGAAATGCTTGAATACGGCCTTGACCCCAGCGGAATCCAGCCCGCGTGCAAAGGCCGCGCCATACTCGCCTGCTTGGACCGGATCGGTGGAAAAGGATCGATCGCCCACCACCTCTAGGCCGTTGCCATCGACGTCGAGCACCGGCGCAAAGTCCACGTTGATGCCGTGCGCCTTGAGGCTGGTGCCAATCTCGTGCGCGAGCTGTTCCACCTCTTGCGGGGAACGCTCGGCCGCCATCTGCTGTGGTGCGGGGTACTCGCCCAACACCTCCGAGAAACGCTGCACGCGCCCGCCTTCAAAATCGATGGAGACTTCAAAATCGCGGCCCACCTCCTGGCGCAGAGCATTAATATCGCGGCTCTCTTCCTGCAGCAGGTTTGGATCCGCCCAGCTGGGGATAAAGATTCCGCCCACTCCTGCCTCCAACTTGGCCTTAGCGTCGTCATAGTTGGTGGCTGGGGGCATCAACACGGAGGCGGCCATGGCGCGGATATCCTGCTGCGGGGCCGCCTCCTGCGAGGTCTCTTCGTGCGTTTCATGCGTTGCGGCAGGTGAGCTCGACGCAGCCGGAGTGGTGGAGTTTTGACTCTCATTGTCCTCCTGGGTGGAGGTAGAGCAGGCGCCCAAGGCCGTCACGAGGGCGAGGCTGGCAAGGATGCGCGGAGTTTTCATGCCTTCTAGTGTGCAATATTCCTCGCGTTCTGTCTGAAGCGGTGGGTAGACTAGTGACATGAGTAACGGCGAGACAATGCTAATTGCCTACGATGGCACCGAACGAGCCGGCCGCGCCCTCGAGTACGCGTCCCAGCTGCTGCGGCCCACCACGGTAGAAATCCTCACCGCCTGGGAGCCGGTAGCCCGGCAGACCGCCCGCGCCGTCAGCCGCACCGGAATGCACCAGTCCACCGTCTCCCCGGATAGCGTCGAAGAGGATCCGGCCTATGAAGAAGCGCTAAAGATTTGCCGCCAGGGCATCGAGCTGGCCGAAAGCTTGGGCCTAGCCGGCCGCGCCCACCTGGTGGAATCCGCCACCACTATTTCCTCCGCCATCATTGATGCAGCACACGAGCTAGACGTGGACGTCATCGTCACCGGCACCCGCGCCCTGACCGGCTTCCGCGCTTGGTGGACTAACTCCACCGCCGACCAGATTGTGCGCAATGCCGGACTTCCCGTCTTCATCGTGCCGCAGGAAAACGAAGATGACGCGGACGATGATGAGGCAGAATACTTCTAAATAGCTGCTAGTATCTTTAGCCATGGCTCTGGAAACCGATTCTTTGAACAAGCGCACCCTTGGCCCTGCCATCGGAAGCGCTGTTGTGGGCATCGCGCTCGGCGTCATCACCATCATCGGCATCGCACAATTCTCCGGCACCGATACCGTGCCGGAAGGCAATGCGGTTTCTGCCTCCGATGCGGTTTTGGGCGGCCCTGAGTACGGATCCCGCAACTAGGTGTGCGTACCCTCCGCGGGCGGCTTGCCCGCCCCTACCCGCTGGGGATTTTTGCCCTAGCACTTATCCTCCTCGTGCAGCCGTGGGGATTGACGGCCGCCGACACCAAACATGATCTGGCGGCCGATCCGCTGCATTTTCTCCGCGGGGCGCTAAGCGCCTATACGGATACCTTCACCCTGGGGCAGCTGCAAAATCAGGCCTATGGCTACCTCTTTCCCCAGGGCCCATTCTTCGTTTTAACCCAGCCCCTGCCCGATTGGGTGGCCCAGCGCCTGTGGTGGCTGCTGGTCTTAAGCATCGGCTTCATCGGCTTCCATAAGCTCGCTTGCAAGGTGGGCCTGCGTGGCTGGTGGGTCTGGGTAGCAGCGATGCTCTACGCGCTCTCGCCTCGCGCACTTTCTACGCTGACCGCCATTTCTTCTGAGACCTGGCCGGTTATGCTCGCTCCCTGGGTTATCCTGCCCTTCCTCAATGCCAGGCTCACGTGGCGTGATGCCGCCGCGGCCACCATCCCCGTGGCGCTTATGGGTGCGGTCAATGCCACCGCGACCATCGCGGCGTGTACTCCGGCCGCAGTAGTCCTGCTCTACCGCCGCGCCTTTAAACCCGGCGCGGCCTGGCTCCTGGGGTGCCTGGCGGTATCGGCCTGGTGGATCGGTCCCCTTATCGTGCTTGGCCGCTATGCCCCGCCGTTTACGGAATTCATCGAATCCGCTCGCGTGACCACGCGCTGGCTTAACCTGCCAGAGATTCTGCGCGGAACCACGAGCTGGACACCGTTTGTTGATACCGAGCGTGTGGCCGGCTATGAGCTTGCCACCGAGTCCTTCTTTGTGCTGGTCACCATGGGCATCGCGGCCGTGGGCATTTACGGGCTCACCAAGCTGCCGCGCGTGTGGTCCGTCATGCTGGTGGTGGGCATCGCGGTGCTGGGCTGCCAGGTGGCGTGGTACCTCAATGCTCTCGATGGCCCGTTGGCCGCGTTGCGCAACCTGCATAAATTCGATCCGCTGGTGCGTATCCCGCTGCTATTGGGCGTGGCGCGCGCCTGTACGCATCTGCCACTACCGCAAAGCTTGCGGCCTACCAAAAAGCAGACAGTAGGCGCGCTCACGCTACTGCTGTGCATCGCGGTTATCTCCCCGGCATGGTCGCAGCGCTTGCTGCCACTGGGGGCCTATAAAGAGGTGCCTTCCTATTGGCACGAGGCCACGGACTTTATCAACACACACGCCACCGATACTCGCACCCTCATCTACCCGGAGGCGTCCTTTGCCCGGCAGACCTGGGGATGGACGCGCGACGAGCCGGCCCAGCCGTTGCTCGATGTCCCTTGGGCCGTGCGCGATGCCATTCCGCTCGTGCCACCAGAGGCGATCCGCGGGCTCGACGGCGTCATGGCCGCACTCAAGGAGGACCCAGCCACCGGCGTGCGCTCCCTGCAGCGCCTGGGCATCGGCGCGGTCATGGTGCGCCACGATCTCTTCACCGGCGAGGACGATGCCCTGGCCAGCAAGTTTGGCGGCGAGGTCCATCGCTTCGGCGAAGTCGATGTCATCCTGCTCAACCACGCCGGCATGTCCTTAGGGCCAGCCGAACCGGTGCGCGTGGCCGGCGGTGGGGAAGCCTTGGCGCTTCTCGATGCCCCCTCCACCCCCACCACCCGCCAGCTCGTCGATCGCGACGCCGATATCGTCACCGATACCCCGACGCTCACGGACCGCAACTACGGCACCCTCGATGGCCCCATCTCCGCGCCCTTGGCCGCGGACGACCCCAGCCACGTGAATAACCGCCTGCGCGATTATCCCTCCGCTGGGCCGCTTACCCAGGTGAAAACCCATGGCGGTTCGGTAGCAGTCTCCTCCTCGGCCGCCGATGCCACGGCCTTTGGCGGCGCCCAGCCGAAAAAGTCCGCCACGGCCGCTGTGGACGGGGAGAGCTCCACCGCCTGGTGGCCCGCGCCGGGCGATGACTCCGGGTGGATTGAACTGCGCGGTTCTTTCACCCAACCGCGCCTCAAGCTCATGGCCACCAGCGCTACCACGGTAACCGTGCGCTCCGGCAGCGCGGCCGTAGAGGTGGATTTACAGCCCTTCCGCTCGCAGGAGATCCGCGTTCCCGGCGGCGATACCGAGGCCATCCGCGTAGAGCTCTCCCACCGCACCGGCATCGCGGAGTTAGAGGTAGAAGGCCAGCCGGTCGAGCGCGTGGTGACCGTCCCGGATACCTCCCCTGACGTGCACCAATTCTTCTTCCAGCAAATGCTGCAGGATACCGGCGTGCTCATCCGCGATTTCACGGCACCGCGCCCCATGCGGGTAAAGGTAGATTCCACCAAGCCTGTGCTTATCGACGCCCACCGCTACTCCCCCGGCGACTCCCTCACCCTGAGCCCTGGCACGCACCGCGTGCGCACCACGGGGCCGTGGGTGAGCCTGCGCGAGGAGGGCTGGCAACCAGCAGGCTCTTCCGAGCCCACCGGGTACTCGATTGCAGCCGCTGATGAGGATCGCCTCTTGGTCACCGGTCGCGCCTTCAATAAGGGCCTGCGCGGCTATTTGGGCAATGAAGAGCTCACCCCGCGCGAGATCGATGCAGCCACCCAAGCTTTTGTCATTCCGGCCGGCCGCTCCGGTGACTTCCGTATGACCTTTAGCGCCCAACCGGTTTACCGCGCCACCCTCCTCTTCGGCGGAGCGCTGGGGTTACTTGCCCTCGGCCTGTGCATCCTGGCGGCCGCACGCCGCCCGTCCCGGCCCACTTGGCGCGCGACACACGGGGGCGCTGCCTCGGCCGTGGTCGCACTCGGCGCGCTGGCCCTGACTGGCTGGCCGGCCGCGGTCGCAGCCGTTTCCGCTTGGTTAGTGCTGCGCTGGACCACCATCCCGCGCGCCTACCTCGCACCCGGTGTAGTCGCCGCGGCCGGGGCTATCCTCGCCCGCGCGCCGTGGACATCGGGCTCCTATGCGGGCGATTCGCTCCTGCTTAGCTGCTTGTGTGCCGCGGGCGTGGCCTGTCTTTTCGCCGCCGACCAAGGAGAAGGTCCCGGCCGGGACGCTCGATGAGCGTATAGCTCGCGGCCGAGACCACCACGGTGCCCACCACCGTCACGGCTAAAATGACCCAAAAGTCCAGGGGTTTCCCGCTAAACAGCGGCACCCCGGTAAGGGGAAAAGCTAGCCCCAAGATGGCCACATGCCACAAGAAGATGGAATAAGACCACGCGCCCAGTGCCTGCATAAGCGGGCTGGTCAGCCAGGACTTATCCCGTGGGGCAAGCGCTACCGGAACCACCACGACTGCGGCAAAGGCAGCTCCGGCAATGATTCGGCGGGAAAATTCACCCGGTTCTGGATGGATAAGTCCCTGCGGCCCAAACCACTCGCGGCTGGCAGTCCACAGCACCACTGCCGCCGCGAGCCACCACGCCCAGCGCGGCCGCAGCACCCTCTGGACGCGCCGGCTGATGCCGGCTTCTTCGTATTCGGCAGCTAGCATTCCCACGGCAAACCACGAAGCATACGCCGGCGGCCAAATCTGGGAATTGACCTGATCCTTGGTGTAATCGGCCACAAAGGGAACGAAGCCCCAAGCCCAACTAATCACGGCGCCCAGCACAATGGCCACTACCCGCCAGCGCCGCGGCAGCGCCCCAAGAAGCCACGCCAGCAAAGGCAAAGCAAGGTAGAAGAAGAACTCCACGCATAGCGACCACAGGTGGGTAAGCCCCGGCGCTAGCCCGTCCACCACATAAATCTGGGTGGAGGTGAGGTTGCTCAGCAGCTGGGTGAGGGAGAGCGAGTGGGCGTCGGGAAGCAGGAGCATCACCGCCACCACGCAGGCATAATAGGCCGGCAAAAGGCGCGCCACGCGCGAGCGCGCGTAGCCGGATAAGGTGTGCAAACCACGGCGGCGCCACAGCAAGAAGGCGCTGAGCGCAAAGAAAACGGCCACGAAAAAATCGAAGCGCCCAGCAAACCCCCACCCGGTTCCGGTCTGAAAAGACACGTGGGTGACAATGATTCCAAGGGAGGCGACCGCGCGTAGACCATCTAGCTCCGGCAGATGCTGGGGTACGCTTTTCACAGATGCCTGCGGCTGCACGCTTGCTCCTAACCCCGGATCGACCTGAAACTGATTGGACATATTACTGCAATGAAACGCTACCTTTGGCCACGCTCGCCACTGGCGTGGGTTGTCATTGCCGCCGTCATTTTCTTGGTACTGGGCACCGTGGTGCCACCGCTATATAACAATCAGACCCGGCCGCTGGCCTTCGACCAAAACATCAACACCGTCACCGCGCCGTCAGCCGGCGTGTGGATGGAAGCGCCCGAGTTCATCGCCGGGGCCAAAGCCACCGGCGATAGCAAGGACCCGCAATGCCAAGAAAAGCAGGCGCCCATGTGGTGCTACCTGCACCACGACCTGCTTACTATCGAGCGCAATACCACCACCTCCGAGGTGGCAGAAGATGATGCGCTCGCTAACTCCGATTCGCTCTCTCGCCTGCTCGTCGGGGATACTCCCCTTGCCCAAATCACGGAGCATTCCGTGTTGAACCGCGAGTCCACCTACCCTGTTGCCGCGCCGAAAGATAATTGGAAATTTGCCCTACCGGCGCTGGATACCGGCATGGCCCGCACCGGCTTCGAGCGCGATGGGATCAACTACTTCTTTCCCTCCGGTACCGAGCAGCGCTCCTATCCGTTTTTCGACCTAGCGACGCAATCCTCCACGGCGGTGGACTTCACCACGACGGAAAAGCTCGACGGTATCCCCACCTATTCTTTCCACCACGATATCCAGCCCATTTCCTTGGCTGATATGCGCAAAAGCATTACCACCGAGGTCGATACCGGCACCGGCGAGAGGCAGCTAGCGGCCGAAGATTTTCGTATCTCCGGACCGGCGAAGCGGTTCTACGACGCCGAATCGCGCGAGCTCCTCGGCCTGGATGCCACTGACCGGGTCACCGTGGAACCCTTCTACACCATCGGCCGCGATATCTCCGTCGAACCTACCACCGGCACCATGGTGGACCTGCGGGAGAACATCAAGATCTTCTTCGCGGCGGACGAAAAGCAGGCCGGCACCATGGTGGCGAATGGCGATACGGAGGACCGCTCCATCTTTGCCGCCGATCTGCGCTGGTCCGATGAGACCCGCGCGGAGCGCCTTGATGAGGTGCGCCCGGTCATTCGCACCATTCGCGCCTTGATGGTGGTCGGCTGGGCCGGCAAGGCCATCGGCGTTGGTCTATTGCTCTGTGCCGCCTATATGTACATGCGCCGACACCGTGAAGGCTAAGCGTCTTTTACTTCTTAGCTGGGGCGCCCTCCTTGTGGCCGCGGTGTGCTGGCCCTTTGCCTTGCCCGGCGAGTTCTTGTGGCGCGATATGGCGTTGCTTGACCATCCGGCGCTTTCCCCTTCTGCCTTTGGTGGCGGCAGTCTGCCCGCCCGCAATGCACCGCAAGATGGTTTCCTTGCTCTCGTGGGCGGCGCGTGGGCGGCACGGGTGCTCATTTTTGCCGCCGCCGCGTCCTCCGCGCTCACTGCGGCGCGCTGGGCACGCTCTACAGTCGCCGCGGTGAGCGCGATGGCGGTGGCGGTGGCCAATCCCTTCGTCATCGAGCGTCTCCTGCAGGGCCAGTGGTCGCTTGCGGTGGCCGCGTGGCTGCTGCCGGTCATCGCATGGGCAGGAAGAAGGCACAGCTGGGTGGCGTGGCTGGCTATGTGGGGAGCTTCGCTTACCCCTACGGGTGGTCTCTTTGCCGTGGTGACCGCGGCGGTGACCTGCCGCAAGCGGGTAGCGCTCGGCGGCGTGGTCTTGTGTTTGCCGTGGGCCGTTCCGGGCATGTTCCATCCCGCCGCGCCCGGCGATACCGCAGCGGCGGTGGCCGCGTTTGGCCCGCGGGCAGAAGACTACGTCGGCACCGCGGGCGCGCTGCTGCGGCTCGGCGGTATCTGGAATGCAGAGGCGGCCATCGGGTTCGCCGTGTGCGGCGTCATCGTGGCGGTCATCGCCGTACTCGGAGCGTGGCGGGTTCCCGCGCGGTTGAGCATCCTCGCAGCGATTGGTCTCGGCGGGGCGATATTCTTCTGGCTGGTTCCCAGTACTCTGGTGTGGTTCATCGATCACGTACCGGGGGCGGCGCTGCTGCGCGATAGCGGAAAACTGACCATGCTGGCGTTGCCGCTCTATGTGGCCTCGCTAGGGGCGCTGCCGAATCTGCCGGCAGCACTGGCAACCGTGGCTGCAATCGTGCAGCTGCTGCCCGTTCCGGGACGCCTCGCGGTGCTCGCGCCGCGGGATACGGGGATAGATGAGCAGTTGGTGCGCGCGATTGACGGCCGCGTGGCCTTCTTCCCAGAACGCGCCAACCTCGTGGAAGTTCCCGGCGGCGTGGCTGTCGACCCCTACTCCAAGGCGGTGGCCATGGTTGAATCAGGAGAACTAAGCGTAGACGGGACCGTGGTGGACCAAGCCTCGCCGCAGTACCGCGCGGCGCTGCGCGCGTGGAAAGAGCACGATGTGGACCGACTGGCCGAGCTCGGCGTCGGTGTAGTCGTGGTGGACGGTGCCATAGCCGTGGAAACGGGCGCGCCGCGGCCGCAGGTTCCGTGGGCGCTTACTGCGCTGTGGATGGCGTGTCCGCTACTAGCCCTTGCAGCAATTCCGCGAACTGCTCGCCGGTCTTCTCCCACGAAAAGCTAGCGGCAAAATCCCGCGCGTTGGAGCCAAGGGTGCGGCGCAGTGGGGCGTCGGCAAGCAGCTGTTTGGTGGCCGCCACGAAGTCTTCTTCGCGCTCTACCAGGATGCCGGTCTTGTCGTTGATAACACTGTCACGCAGGCCAAACGTATAGCCTACGGCGGGAACTCCATGTTGGGCTGCCTCCATTACTGCCAAACCCCACCCCTCTTTGCGCGAGGGCATCAGCAAGGCATCGGCACGGGCCAGCAAAGCGTGCTTATAGTCCTCGGTCACCTGGCCGCGGAAGCGCACGCGATCGCTTACTCCATGCTCCTCGGCATAGGAACGCAGGTTAGCCTCCCACCAGCCGGAGCCGATGACGTCCAGGACCGCGCCCGGGGTCTGCGCCACTGTATCCATGGCATGCTCGATCTGCTTATGCGGCACTAGGCGCGAGAGCGTGACTAGGTGCACCTCGGCCTCTCGTTCCAGGGAAGGAACGTGGTCCGGAACGGGGTCCAGGCCATTGGCGATGATGTGCGCGCCCTTAATGCCCAGCGCCTCTAAATCCTCACGAGAGGCCTCAGACACGGTCACATAAGGTGCGCCGCGGTAGACGCGCGGGGCCACTCGAGACTCGAGGAACCAACCGAGCCGTCCGAGGAGAGGGCCCGCTACCGGCCATTGCTCGCGGTGGCAATGGTGAGTAAGCAGCACCGTCGGCGCCCCGGACACCAGGCGAGCGAAGAAGGGGATGCCGTTTTGGGTATCGATTACCGCATCCACCCCGCGCAGGTCTCCCACCCCCAGGCGGCCGGCCAGCATCGCCGCCCACGCACGCGGATACACGCCGAATTTGGCGCCACCGCGGCTATAGCGCACGCCGTCGCGCACCTCGCGGTGGGCGGCATTCATGTGCTTGGAGGTGCGAAAGACCACCTCGTGGCCTTGGGATGCTAAGTACTCGCCTACGCGCTCCAAGTAGCGCTCCGAACCACCGCCTTGTGGGTGGGTGGAATCGCGCCAGCATAGTAAAAGAATCTTCATCGTGAGGTATTAGCCTAGTGGGTTATGAGACATACCCGTAAGATGGCCACGCTCCGCCGCTCCATTCAGCTGCTGCGTTCCTTCCGCTTTGAGCAGACGCGCCCGGAGATTTTCTACGGCGGGCTCGCGGAGGATACGGCCGCGCTGGTGGATAACCTCGGCCGCAACTTGGGCGTGCAGCTTTTCGGAGCACGCGTGCTCGATGTCGGCGGCGGCCCAGGCTATTTTGCGGATGCTTTTTCCCGGCGTGGCGCCCGCTATGTGGGATTGGAGCCGGATGCCGGCGAGATGTCTGCGGCCGGCATCCACTTGAGCAATTCCGTGCGCGGCGATGGCACCAACCTGCCCTTTGCCGATAATTCCTTTGACGTGGTCTATTCCTCCAACGTGGCCGAGCACATCCCCAATCCCTGGGATATGGGCGAGGAGATGCTGCGTGTGACCCGCCCCGGCGGACTGACCATCCTGAGTTACACGGTGTGGCTGGGCCCCTTTGGCGGCCACGAGACCGGCCTGTGGGAGCACTATGTGGGCGGCGAGTTTGCCCGCGACCGCTATACCCGGCGCCACGGCCATCCGCCCAAGAATGTCTTTGGCACTTCGCTTTTCGACGTCCCCTGCTCCGCCGGCCTCCACTGGGCGCAGAGCACCGGCGCGCTCCAACTCGCCTTCCCCCGCTACCACCCCAGCTGGGCATGGTGGCTAACCCGCGTGCCAGGGGTGCGGGAGTTTGCGGTGTCTAACCTGACGTTGGTGTTACAAAAGTAGCCCCCAGCAACGCCGACGTGAACTGCTCCCCATTAGTTGGACTGAGAAAATCAGTTACCGACTAGTGGGGAGTAGTTTTCATTGAGAGCTCGAAGTTCGCTGAGTGAGCATCAGCGCGAGCAGTTGGTTGAACTTTTTGAGCAAGGCATGGGCTTTAAGGCTGCTGCCACTGCTCTTGATATCTCCAAATACGCCGTCCGTATGCTCTATCGTCGGTTTAAACTGCATGGCAGGCTATGTCTCGTGGAGAAACCGACTAAGCAGCAGTATTCGTTCGAAATCAAGAAGGAAATTGTCCAACGCCACCTTGCTGGTGAGACAGCGATGGATCTCGCGCGTGAATTTGGCCTGTCATCAGAGCAGCTAGTCAGCGGATGGTCGAGGAAATGGCGTAAAGGTGGCGATGACGCGTTAAAACCGAAGCCGAAAGGCAGGCCTAAAGGTTCGGCCGCGCCGAAGCTGCTTACGGAGGAGGACAAGCTGCGTCGCCAGATCGCACGGTTGGAAGCGGAAAACGCTTACTTAAAAAAATGCGGGACTTGAGGAATCAGGGACGCGCCTGAAAGTCCAGGCGATTGTCATCCTCAAGTCACAGCATCGTCTGCAATACCTTTTGGATGCGGCAGGCATGCCGAGATCGACGTTCTTCTACCACCAGAAACGACTCAGCGAGCCGGACAAGCACGCTGCGCTCAAAGACGCGATCTTAGAAAGCTTCGAACGTAACAAGCATCGCTACGGCTACAGGCGAGTGCTACTTGACCTGCGTAACCAGGGGTGGGTGGTCAACCACAAACTCGTCTACAAACTCATGAGCGAAATGAGGCTTCGAGCCAAGGTCCGCCAGCGCAGGCCATATGTTTCTTATAACGGGACGATCAGCCACATTGCCGAGAACACACTTGACCGCAAGTTCACCCCAGATAAGCCAAATACCGTCTTTGTCAGCGACGTCACCGAGTTCAGGGTTGCAGGCCGCAAGGTCTACCTGTCACCGGTGATGGATCTGTTCGACCGTTCAATCGTTGCCCACACCGTGGCTACATCACCGTCGACAGCGTTTACCGCCGATTCTTTAACTAAGACGATTAAAATGTGTGCGCCTAAGCCTGGGTGGATGATGCACACCGATCAAGGTTTCCAGTACCAGCATTCGTCCTGGCGCAACCTCATTCATGACAACGGCGGTGTTCAGTCGATGTCGCGTAAAGCCAACTGCTACGACAACGCGGTCATGGAGAACTTCTTCGGCCACTTGAAAACCGAGATGTACCACGGAGAAGTCTTCGACACCGTCGCAGAGTTCAACCAGGCCATCGACGACTACATCCAGTGGTACAACACCGAACGCATCCAACAACGACTCAAGGGCCTGACCCCGATGCAATATCGAAATCAGACCCTTGAAGCCCTAACCACCTAGAATTAAACCAGTCCAACTTTCAGGGGCCAGTTCAACGTCGCTGGGGGCTAGTTCTTAAGAGGCGTTTTCTACGCGCTCCTTCAGGGCGCGGAACTGGTCCCACACCTCGGACGGCACGCGGGAGCCCAGGAAATTGAGGTAGCTGGCGTTATCCTGCATATCGCCTTCCCAGTCCTCTGGGTTGACAGCAAGAGCGGCACGAACGTCCTCGATATCGAAGTCGATTCCCTCGAGGTCGATATCCTCGGCGCGGGCGGTGTGGCCCACGACGGTTTCCTCGGCCTCAACGTTGCCCTCAATGCGGCCAATGATCCACTTGAGCACGCGGGAGTTCTCGCCGAAGCCCGGCCACAGGAAGCGGCCGTCGTCGCCACGGCGGAACCAGTTAACCAGGAAGATAGACGGCATGCGGTCGCCGCCCTTTTCACCCATATCGATCCAGTGCTGCAGGTAGTCACCGGCGTTGTAGCCCATGAACGGAAGCATAGCCATCGGATCGTGGCGCAGGGTGCCGACGCTGCCCTCTGCTGCAGCGGTTTGGCCAGAGGCCAGCAGGGCACCGATCATGGTGCCGTGGTTCCAGTCAAAGGCCTGGGTTACCAGCGGAACGGTGGTCTTGCGGCGGCCGCCGAAGAGGATGGCGTCGATCTTCACGCCCTGCCAATCGTCGTACTCCGGAGCGGCGCTCGGGCACTGGGAAATCGGGACGCAGTAACGAGAGTTCGGGTGCGCAGCCTTAGTGGAGGAGGACGGAGTCCAATCCTGACCGGTCCAGTCGATGAGGTGCTCTGGTGCCTCCTTGGACATTTCCTCCCACCAGACATCGCCGTCGTCGGTCAGCGCAACGTTGGTGAAAATGGTGTTGCCCGGCTCCATGGTCTGCATGGCAATCGGGTTGGAGTCGTAGTTGGTGCCAGGGGCCACGCCGAAGAAACCGTTTTCCGGGTTTACGGCATAAAGGCCGTCCTCGCGCAGGTGCAGCCAAGCAATATCGTCACCGACGACCTCAGCCTTCCAGCCCGGAATGGTCGGCGTAATCATGGCCAGGTTGGTCTTGCCGCATGCCGAAGGGAAGGCGGCCGCAACGTGGTACTTCTTACCCTCTGGGTTGGTGAGCTTCAGGATGAGCATGTGCTCAGCCATCCAGCCTTCTTCCTTGGCCATGACAGAAGCGATGCGCAGCGCGTAGCACTTCTTCGCCAGGATGGCGTTGCCGCCGTAGCCGGAACCGTAGGACCAGATTTCCTTGGTCTCCGGGAACTGGGTGATGTACTTGGTGTCATTGCATGGCCACGCCACATCTTCCTGGCCTGGCTCTAGCGGGGCGCCCACGGAGTGCAGGGCGTGGACAAAATCGCCGTCGGTACCAATCTTGTCCAAGGCTTCCGCACCCATACGGGTCATGATGCGCATGGAGAGCACCACATAGGCGGAGTCAGTCAGCTGCACGCCCAGCTTTGGTTCCGGATCGCTAATAGGGCCCATGCAGAAGGGAACCACGTACATGGTGCGGCCCTTCATGGAACCACGGAATGCCTCCGTCATTTCTTCCTTCATCGCAGCTGGCGGGGCCCAGTTATTGGTCGGGCCGGCGCCATCTTCATTCTCTGTACAGATGAAGGTGCGGGATTCCACACGGGCGACGTCAGAAGGATTGGAGCGAGCCAGGTAGGAATTAGGGCGCTTTTCCTCATTCAACTTGATAAGCGTGCCCTTTTCCACCAGCTCTGCGGCCAAACGGTCAGCCTCGTCCTGGGAACCGTCTACAAAGACCACCTGGTCCGGCTGGAAAAGCTCAACATTCTCGCTGATCCAGCCGATAAGCTTTTCGTTTTTAGTCGGCAGCTCTCCGACGAGCCCTGGGATAGTGGTGGTCATTAGTAATTCTCCTGAGGGTAGGTGTGAAAATCGGGGAAATAAATCCCCAACTGTGCCTTCCACCTCAAGATTAACGTGCTTGTCCGAATAATTTGCGCAGATTTTGTCACACTGGTCATATCCACCGCGTTTACCAGAACTTCACCAAGCGCAACCACAGATACTGTGTTAAAAATCGCCTTTTGCCATCCCCCTGTCTGGGGGTCTATTCCCCTCCCCGGCGGCAACCAAAACGATCATCCCCCACCCCCAACCGGCCCCACTGGTTATACCAGGATTGATCTCGCCATACGTGACCCACGGCACGGCGTATTGCTTGGCAAGGCTAAGCAGGGAAAAATAGGCCGCAATGAATAACACAGATAACTCTCAAAACACCCGCGCTGGAGAAATGCCTCCAGGGCGCCCGCCACAGACCGATTTCAATGCCGTATTCGACAACGATCTCGACTACCCCCGCCTAGGCAACGTCACCTTCCGCCGCGGCACGCTGACCGAAAATCAGCATGAGCTTTTTGAAAAGCGCTGGCCAGAACTAGGCCGCACGCTGGAAGACGAGGTCATTGACCTCGAGGCCTGGTTTGGCCGCAGCGGCGCCAAGACCATCGTGGAAATTGGATCCGGCACGGGTACCTCTACCGCCGCCATGGCACCGAAGGAAGCCGATACCAATATCATCGCCGTCGAACTCTACAAGCCGGGCCTGGCCAAGCTACTGGGCCAGATCGAGCGCGAGGGCATCGACAATATCCGCATGATTCGCGGCGATGGCATCGAGGTCATGGTGCGCATGTTTGCGCCGGAATCCCTTGATGGCATCCGCGTCTTCTTCCCGGATCCCTGGCCAAAGGCCCGCCACCACAAGCGCCGCATCATCCAGTCGGGCACACTCAACCTTTTTGCTTCCCGCCTGAAGAAGGGCGGCGTGCTGCACGTTGCTACCGACCATGCCGGATACGCCGAGTGGATCGATGAGCTTGTGGACGTAGAGCCGAGCCTGGATTACAAGGGGTGGCCGTGGCCAGAGTGCCCGCAGTTGGTGGACCGTCAGGTCATCACCAAGTTTGAGGGCAAGGGCCTAGATAAAGAACACGTCATCACGGAGTATCTCTGGGAGAAGAAATAAATGAGCACCTACCTACTTGTCTGGGATGCGCCCAATATGGACATGGGCCTGGGCTCCCTGCTCGGCGGCCGCCCCACCGCCGCACACCGCCCACGCTTCGACGCCATCGGCCGCTGGCTGGTACACCTTGCCCAGGACGTTGATGCGGAGCCGCGCGCCGATGTCTTTACTAATGTCACCCCGGGCGGCGCCGATGTCATCCGCCCATGGGTTGAAGCCATCCGCAACGTGGGCTTCGGCGTTTTTGCCAAGCCCAAGATCCACGAAGACGACGACGTAGATCCGGATATGCTCGACCACATCGAAAGCCTCCGTGAGGATCTAGCTGGCGTGATTGTTGCCTCCGCCGATGGCCAGAATTTCCAGGAGCCTTTGGAAAAGCTCATCGCGGAAGGCCTTCCAGTGACGGTCCTCGGTTTCCATGAGCATGCCGCGTGGGCCGTAGGCCACGCAGATATCAATTTTGTGGACCTGGAAGATATCGAGGGTGTATTCCGCGAGCCGCTACCGCGCGTGAACCTGGATAATCTGCCTGAGGGTGGTGCATGGCTGCAGCCATTCCGTCCCCTGGCTGCGCTGCTTAATAACCGCTAGGAGGCTGCCCCAATGTTTGAAAAATGGGGACGCTTTTCCTATGCGCACCGCCGGCTCATCCCCGCCATCATCGTCGCCGCAATCCTTGCGCTCTTCATCGGCTTTGGCTTGCAGCTCGAAGACCGCATGAGCCAGGAGGGCTGGGAGGATCCCAATGCGGCGTCGACAAGCGCGGCCCAGATCGAGCAGGAAGCATTCGGCCGCGATAACTCCGGCGATGTCATCTTGCTCTTCCATTCCCCCGATGAGAACTTCGACGCCGCCAAGCAGCACTTGGCGCAGTTGAAATCGGAGTACCCGGACCAGATTGACTCGGTGACCAGTTACTTCGACACGAAGAACCCGAACCTGGTCAATGCTGATCACTCGCTGGCTTTCGCCGCTATCGGCCTGAAAGGCGATGATGAGCAGACGCTGAAGGATTTCCGCGCCATCGAGGGCGCGCTCACGGATACCTCTGCGCCAGTGGAGATTGCGGGTGCCACCGCGGTTGCTGATGCCCTTGATGAGGGAATGTCCCACGATATTTCCCGCGCGGAAAAGGCCGCCCTTCCACTGGTAGGAATCCTCCTCCTGGTGGTCTTTGGTTCCGTCGTTGCGGCCTGCATGCCGCTGGTGGTCGGCGGGCTCTCCATCTTGGGTTCTTTGGGCATCCTGTCCATCCTGGCTGGCTTCTCGCAGGTCAATGTCTTTGCCCAGGCCGTCGTCACGCTGCTGGGTCTCGGCCTAGCCATCGATTATGGCCTCTTTATGGTTTCGCGCTTCCGCGAGGAGCTGGATAAGGGCCGCTCCACCGAGGAGGCCGTGGCCACCACCACCGCGACAGCCGGTCAAACTGTGGTTTTCTCCGCGGCCATGGTTGCCGTTGCGCTTTCCGGTCTCTTCCTCTTCCCCCAGGCCTTCCTGAAATCCGTGGCCTATGGCTCCATTTCTGCGGTCGGCTTGGCCGCGCTCCTTTCGGTCACCGTGCTGCCGTCCATTTTTGGCATGCTCGGCCCCAAGATCGATACCTGGTCCGTGCGCCGTACCTCGCGGACGGCTCGCACTATTCAGGACACCTGGTGGTATAAGCTTCCGCGCTGGGCCATGCGCCATGCCCGCGGACTGACCATCGCCGTATGCGGCCTGCTCATCGCGCTCACCCTGCCAGTCATGAGCATTACCTTTGGCGGCATCAACGAGTCCTACCTGCCGCCCGACCAAGACACCCGCGTGGCCCAGGATAAATTCAACGAAGAGTTCCCAGCTTTCCGCACGGAGCCGGTCAAGCTCGTGGTGGAAAATGCCTCGAACCAGCAGCTTGTCGACGTCGTCATGCAGGTCCGCGGCCTCGACGGCCTCACCGAGCCCATGGCGCCGACGACCGCCACCAAGGACGGCACTACCATCCTTTCCGCCGGCATTGAAGACCGCGATGACTACGCGAAGATCGTGCACGAGCTGGAAAAGGTCAAGGCCCCTGAGGGTGTGAACCTCTACGTGGGCGGTACTCCCGCCATGGAGGTAGAGTCCCTCGATGCGCTCTTCCACACGCTGCCGTGGATGGCGCTCTACGTGGTGCTGGCTACATTCCTGCTCATGGCCTTAGTCTTCGGCTCCTTCGTACTGCCGCTCAAGGCCATTGTGATGACACTGCTGACCTTGGGCGCAACGCTGGGCATCCTGACGTTGATGTTTGTTGCCGGCTTGGGCTCGGACATCCTCAACTTCACGCCCGGCCCGCTCATGAGCCCGATCTTGGTGCTCATCATCGCCATTGTTTACGGCCTGTCCACCGATTACGAGGTCTTTTTGGTCTCCCGTATGGTGGAGGCCCGCCGGCGCGGCGCTTCCACCGACGAGTCCATTGCGGCCGGCACCGCGCATACCGGCGGCATCATCACCGCAGCGGCGCTTATCATGATCGTGGTCTCCGGCGCGTTCGGCTTCTCCGATATCGTGATGATGAAATACATTGCCTACGGCATGATTTTTGCCCTGCTTATCGACGCCACCATTGTCCGCATGCTCCTCGTCCCGGCCGTCATGCACTTGCTGCGCGAGGATAACTGGTGGGCCCCCAGCTGGCTGCGCCACGCCACCACCACCTTGACCGGCGGTACCACCCACCGCAGCAAAACTGTTCCCTTCACTGAACTCAAACAACGCCTCGAAGGGGGTAAGTAAGTGAAGAATTGGCTGCGCCTCATCACCTCGCTCATCGTCCTGCTTGTCTTGGTGTATATCTTCCGCGATGAGCTGGACTTCTTGCGCGAAGGCTTTTCGCGGCTGTCCGATTCCAACCCGGCCGCGATAGCGCTAGTGATCATCGCCTCCATCGTGGCGGTACTCGCCATGGGCGAGGTCATGCGTCTGCTCATTCGCGCCGGTGGCGTCAAGGTACCAGCCTCAGAAACCGCAGCACTGACGCTAGCCGCCAATGCCTGGTCCACCACGCTGCCAGCCGGCCCAGCCTTTTCCGCCATTCTCACCTTCTACGTGCAACGCACGTGGGGCGCGTCCGTCATGCTGTGTGGCTGGTTCTTCGTGCTGTCCTCTGCAATTTCCACGATGTGGCTCGTGCTCATCGGCTTGGGCGGCGTCCTCTTCCTCAATGCTGACATGGCATTGTGGTCCCTCATCGGCACCTTGGTGCTCATGCTGGCGCTTTCTGGCGGCCTTTTCTGGCTGACCAATCATCCGGATACCATCATCCGCTGGCTCAACCGCCAAAAGCTCATTAAGGGCTCCAAGCGCGAAGCGCTCGTGGATCAGGTCAAGAATCTGGAGGAAGTTCACCTTACCCGCCGCCAATTCGCCTGGGTATCCTTTTATTCCTTGGCCAACCGGCTGATCGATATGGTTTCGCTTTGGGGCTGCGTGTGGGCCGTTACCGGCCACCTGCCCGCCCTGCACGCGGGCGAGGACACCACGACGATGGCTGGTGTGGCGCTGGCCTATCTCACCGCTAAGCTTGCCGGCTCTGCGCAGGTCACGCCGGCCGGCCTCGGTACGGTGGAAGCCGCCATCATCGCCACCCTGGTGGCCACAGGCATGACTGCGGTGGACGCTACCGGCGCGGCCATCATCTATCGCCTTATCTCCTTTGCCTTGATCACCATCATTGGCTGGGTAATCTACTTCTGGCACTATGCCCGCAAGGGCATTACCTACGCCGCCTTGAACCGAAAGGAAAACGCATGAGAATCGCCCCCGTTATCGATATCATCGCCCTGATGCTCTTCGCCGTGGCCGCCCGCCTCGCCCACGGCGGGCTAAGTTTTTCCACCTGGGTAGATGCCTTTTGGCCCTGGGCCGTAGGCGCGCTCATCGGCTGGGGCATCATCCTGGCTGCCAAGGTGCAGGGCAAGTGGAAGGAAGGCGGCATCGTCTGGCTGAGCACCGTCGTGGGCGGCATGGCCTTGTGGATGCTCGTAAACGGCCGCCTGCCGCACTGGAGCTTCCTTATCGTAGCGACGGTGATGTCCGCACTATTTTTCTTTGGCTGGCGGCTTTTCGCCCGCAAATAAAAAGAAGGAGGGTTTAACCCTCCTTCTTTTTCCTCCACTTACTTGGAACTTACCGGTACGCCTGCCTGATTGAGAATATCAACGATGAAACCGATAAGTTCACTGACGATGTCCACAGCGCTAGACAAAATCATAGATAACTCCTTGACTAGGATTAGCTCTTTATATGCTATCCAAGCACATGGCGTTACATCGGGGCAATAGTGTGCTTCTTCGGCAGATCGCTTTCCTGCTTGGTGGCCAGTTGGCGCAGTGCCTGACGGAGCGCCAAGCGGGACTGATTCGGCTGAATCATAGCGTCTAGATAGCCACGCTCGGCCGCGACATAAGGAGCGGTCATGGTCTCATCGTAGAAGTCCATGAACATCTTCTTGGTCATTTCGCGCTGTTCCGGGGTCTCGGCGGCATCGAGCTGCTTACCGGCGATCATCACCACGGCAGCAGCCGCGCCCATCACGGCGATCTGCGCGGTCGGCCACGCCAGGTTAATATCACCGGTCAGGTTCTTCGAGCCCATCACGGCATAGGCGCCGCCGTAGGCTTTGCGCACGATGAGCGAGACCTTCGGCACGGTGGCTTCCACCACGGCGAAGGCAAACTTGGCGCCGCGGTGGATAAGTCCCACCTTTTCCTGCTCCACGCCCGGCAGGTAGCCCGGGGTATCCACTACGAAGACCAGCGGAATATTATAGGCATCGCAGATGCGGATAAAACGCGCGCCCTTATCGGCGGCGTCGGCATCAATGCAGCCCGCAAGGTGCATGGGGTTATTGGCCACAAAGCCAACGGTCTTGCCATCGATGCGGCCAAAGGCAGTGATCATATTGGGGGCGAAGTTCTCTTGAATCTCAATGAGATCCTCGTCATCGCCCAACTGGGTCAACAAGTCCATCATGTCGTAGCCAGCATTGGTGTCATCCGGCATGAAGGCATTGAGGTCTTCGTCTTCGGCCACTTCGGCGTCGGCAGGCGCAGCAAACTCCGGTGACTCATCAAAGCAGGTCAGCGGCAGGTGGTCGAGGAGATCGCGGACCATATCAAAGGCGTCATCCTCGGAAGGGACGACCGCCGAGACGTTACCGTTGAGCTCCTGCTGGCGAGCGCCGCCGAGCTCGGCGGAGGTAATGTCCTCGCCGGTAACCTCGCGGATGACGTTCGGTCCGGTGACATACATTTCCGCTTCCTCGTCCACGGCAATGACAAAGTCCGTGGTCACGGGAGCATAGACGGCGCCACCGGCCGACTTGCCCATCATGATGGAAATCTGCGGGCTGCGGCCGGACAGCGGCAACTGGCGGCGGGCGATCTCGGAGTACATGGCCAGCGAGGTCACCGCATCTTGGATGCGGGCGCCGCCGGAATCCTGGATACCGATGACCGGGCAGCCGATCTTGATGGCCATGTCCATGACCTCGGTGACCTTCTTGCCAAAGGTCACACCGACAGAGCCGCCGTAGACGGTTTTATCGTGAGCGTAGATACACACGGGACGGCCGGAGATGCGGCCATAGCCGGTGACCACGCCATCGGAATAGATGGCGTCAGGGTCACCTGGGGTCTTACCCAAGGAGCCGGTTTCGACGAAGGAACCCTCATCTAGCAATTCATTGATGCGTTGACGAGGCGTGGTGCGCCCAGCCTCGTCGCGGCGCTTGCGGGAGCGCTCACTGCCTGGGTCCTGCGCCTTGTCCAGACGCTCGCGCAGGTCAGCGAGTTTCTCAGCGGTTGTCTGCTTGGCCGCCACGTATCTTCTCCTCGATCCATTCGTCCATATGCTTGCCCACGATGCCGATGGCCGGCTCGTCTGGCACTGCAAGGTGATCGCCTTGCAGCTGCACAATTTCTAGATCCTTAACGATAACTCCCCAACCGCCGTCGGGGTCAATCTCAGCGTAGCGCGGCTCCAGCTCAATCGCACCGTCGTGCATGCGCTCGGAGCGGAATAGCAGGACCGGCACGGTGACATCGGCCCAGCGGTGGAAGTCGATTTTGGCCAGAATCTGGTTATCCACGAAGGAAGCGCGCTGGTGCTCCAGAACGCCGGCGGCAAGGCCGTGCTCGGAGGCGTCGGTAGTAGCGAGGAACTCCGCCAGCATGGCCATAAGCGCATCTTCGCCCATGGTCTCCAGCATCTCGTACGGCGGCTCGAAGTCCAGTCCGTAGGTTTTCTTGGCAAAGGCCGCGTAGCGCTCCCACCGGGCACGGGTTTCTTCCGGGGTATCCGGCGCTGGATTCGACGGCTGAGTGGTATCCAGCAGCGCGATGAACGCCACATCCGCCGAATCCTGGCCACGCTGGGTGCGCTGATGCAGCTGATAGGCCACCTCGTAGGCCAGCGCGCCACCGAAGGACCACCCGCCGAGCACGACCTTGCGGCCGCGAGCGTAGTGCAGGATGTCCTCGATATAAGCCTCGGCGCGCTCCTCCAGCGAGCCCTCGATGCGCTCTACGCCGTAGACTGCCACGTCCTCGGGCAGGCGGCGAGTCAGTGGCTGGTAGACCACAGTGGTGCCGCCGGCTGGGTGGAACATGAATACGGCAGGACCATCAGCCTCGCGCAGAACGCGGATGTTGCCTTCTACCTCAGTCTCCAGTCCTTCGCGGACGAGGTCGGCCAACGTCTCTAGGGCCTCGGCCTCGTGGACCTGCTGGGCGGTGACCTCGATGCCGGCACGCTCGGTGAGGCGCTCGGCGATTTGGGTCGCTACCTCATCGCTTACCTCTGGCAGTGCCGAGGTAACGCCCGCAGCTGCCTTACCGGTAAAGGTGGCCCAGGTGCCAAAGACCATGCGCTCCGAGGCGTCACGCGGGGCAACGCCGACGCCCTGGCCGGGTTCGTCTTCTTCTGGTGCAGGCGTATCCGCAGTAGCAATCTCGTTGGTATCCACGCTGCCGCCGGCTACGGCCTCTTCCACCATGGCAATGACGTCGGCCAAAGAGGCATCACGTAGCGCCTGCACCTGCAGCGGCGGAATTTGGAAGTCATTTTCCACGCGGTTCTTAATGCGCATGCCCATCAGGGAATCCAGGCCCAAGTCAATGAGCGGCAACTCGCGCGGCAGGTCAGAGACGTCGTAGCCCATGGATTCCGACACGATGAGTGCGAGGCGGTCTTCCACGGTTTCCTCCGCGGGATCCCAGCGCACGGCTTCAACTTCTGCGGTTGTTGCAGGCTCGCTTTCAGGCACATCGGCCACGCCCGGGATAGGCGCCGCGCCCAAGTCCAAGGCGGAGGCAAAGCCTTCCGCTAGGAGCTCCGTCTGCGCGCCTCGGACGGCGTAGACGGCTACGGACATACCACCGATAGACTGGCTTACCACCGTGGTGACCTCACCGCGCGGTGGCAGGTCGGCGTGTTCCTCGGTCGCGATGATGCGCGCCCCAGGCTTGACGGCCTCGGCCGCCGCCTCCACGATGGCCAGCGCAGATGGCGCCTGGTCCGCATTGGTAGAGAAGGCAACCTTGCCCTCTGGCAGATTGACGCGTGCGCCCGGCAGGCCGGATACGCCGGCCGACGGACGCGCGTTGGTCCAGAAGCGCTGACGGTTGAACTGGGTATAGGGCGCCTCTACGCGCGCACCAGAGCCAAATACCGCACCGAAATCCACCGGCATGCCAGCGACATAGAGCCTGCTGAGCAGATCCAGCAAAGACTCGGTGGGATCCACCTTGCGCTTCAACGCATACAGCAGCTGCGCATCGGCCTTGCCCACGGCGAAGGCGGTGGACATGAGGCCCATCAGCGCCACCGGGTTCGGCGAGATTTCCACCAGCTGGGTGTGACCGGCGGCGAAGGCCGCCTCGGTGGCATCCTGCAGGTAGACCGAGTGGCGGGTCATGCGCAGCCAATAGTCCTCATCGTGCACGGTGGTACCAGGGCGATAAACCTCGCCCTTATCCACGGAGGAAAACAGCGGGGTGTGTAGCGGCTTGGCTTCCATACCGGCGATGGCTGCATGCAGCTCGCCCAGGATGGGGTCCACGGCCGAGGTATGCCCGGCGGCCTTCACATTGAGCGCACGGGCGAACTTGCCCTCGCCGTCGAGCTTTTCCACCAGGTCCAGCACCTCTTGGCGTGGGCCGCCCACGGTGGTCATACCGGGCCCGGTATACACTGCGGGTTCGATATTGCCGTCGAGCGCGGCAATATCCTCGGCCGAGAGCTCTACGACGGCCATGGCTCCTTGCTCGGCATCGCTTAGCGACGCCTCCCCCTCACCCATCAACCGTGCACGGTGACAGGCAATGACCATGGCGTCCTCTGCGGAGATGCCACCTGCGGCATAGGCCGCGGCAATCTCGCCCATGGACATGCCCATGACGCCGGCCGGGCGCACGCCAAAGGAAGCGAGCAAGTCCGTCAACGCAATCTGAATGGCGGTAATGGCCACCTGGGCGGTCTCGGTGTCATAGGTTTGGGCATCGTCGTTGACGATATTCAGGATGGACCAGCCGGACTCAAAGTCCACGATGGCATCCAGCTCTTCCAAGCGAGCCTTGAACTGCGGCGAGAGCGCAATCATGTCCTTCGCCATCTTGCGGTGCTGGGATCCAAAACCGGAGTAAACAAATACTGGCCCCGGAACGTGCGGGGAATCCGCCGCGGCAATGCCGACGGAGACCTTGCCTTCAGCTACCTGGCGCAGGCGCTTGACCGCTTCCTCGGTGGAGCTAGCCGTCACGACGGCGCGGGAGCGGGAGTGGTTGCGGCGGGCGACAGTTCGGGCGACGTCGACAAGCGCGGGCTTTTCCGCCTCAATGAAGTCTGCCAACAGGGCCGCAGCGCGTGCCCGGCGCGAAGGCAAAAGGCCAGAAACCGGCAACGCCACCGTTTCGGTGGAAAGCTGCGGCGCGCGTTCGGCCGGGGTACCGCGGTAATCGGTGAGTACGACGTGCGCATTGGTGCCGCCGAAACCAAAGCCAGACACACCCGCAACCTTGCGCCCAGAGTACTCGGGCCACTCGCGCGGATCCTCGACTACCTCGAGGTGCTCGGCCTCGAAATCGATATAACGATTCGGCGCCGAGTAATTGATATTGGCCGGAATTACGTCATTGCGCATGGCCTGGATGACCTTGATAAGGCCGACCACTCCCGCGGCGGATTCAGAGTGGCCGATATTGGTCTTGGCAGAGCCGAGCAAAATAGGAGTTTCGACCCCGCGGCCCGCACCGAGTACGCGGCCCAGGGCGGAGGCCTCGATCGGATCGCCTAGAATGGTGCCGGTGCCGTGGGCCTCAATATAGTCCACGTCCTGCGGATTTACGCCCGCATCAGCATAGGCGCGGCGCAGCACGTCCTCCTGTGCCTCCGGGTTCGGGGCGGTCAGGCCATTGGAGTGGCCATCGGAGTTGACGGCAGAGCCCTTGAGGACGGCCAAGATATCGTCGCCATCGGCTTCCGCGTCCTCCAAGCGCTTGAGCACGAGGACGCCGGCGGCGTCGGCACGCACGATGCCATCGGCGTCGTCGGAAAAAGCGTGAATGGCACTCGTTGAAGAGGTAACTCCCAACTCCGAGAAGGCCGTGGACGCATGCGGGGCGGCCAAGATATTCACGCCACCGGCCAGCGCCACGTCCGCACTACCCGTGCGCAAATCCTTCATCGCCTGGTTCACCGCTACGAGGGAGGAAGAGCAGGCCGTATCCACGTTGATGGAGGGGCCGCGGAAATCCAGGGCGTAAGAAATGCGGTTGGCAACCACAGCCGAGGAAATTCCGGTCAGCGCATACGGGTGCATCTCGGCGGAATCGGCGCCGATGAGCATGCCGTAGTCATTATTGGTCGAGCCCATGTACACACCGGTCTGCGTTCCCCGCAGCTCATTGGCGGGAACACCAGCGTTTTCTAGCGCTTCCCACACCAGCTCCAACAGGATGCGTTGCTGGGGATCCATGTTGGCAGCCTCAAGCGGGGATAGCCCGAAAAATTCCGCATCAAAGGAGGCGATGTCTTCAAGGTAACCGCCATCGGTATTTTGCTGAGCGATCTTCTCGCTCATTACCGGATCGGCGGAGTATTCGGACCACCGACCCACTGGCAACGGGCCGGTGCCAGCGCGCGATTCCGCCAACATAGACCAGAACTCTTGGGCATTGTTGGCGCCCGGGAAGCGGCCGGAAAGACCAATGACCGCAATGTCGGATCCCTGCGCGATCCGCGGGGCGCGCTCTTCCGGCTGGGGCGCCGCCGGTGCGTTCAGCAGGCGGTCCGCCAGCAGCTCGATGGTGGGATACTCATATGCCACGGTGGCATCGAGGCGGGTGCCAAGAAGGTTTTCCAACTCGCCGGATAGCACTACAGCATCCCGCGAGGAGAGGCCATAATTTTCCAAAGGCTTGGAATCTAGGATCTCTTCGGCGGAAACACCGGTGGCCTGGGCGACCCAGTCACGCAGCCATGCTCGCAGTTGCTCGATGGTCATAAAAAGGTCTTTCGTTACGGAAAAATACTAAATAGCAAAGGGGTATATCGCTATATTTTGTCACTTTGTTAGCGATATATCAGAATCCCACATAATTCTTCTTGGCTACGCGGCGCGCAATCTTGCCGGAGGACGTGCGGTTGATTTCGCCAGGTGCCTTCCACACGATGTCATCCGGAGTGATGCCGTGGTGGGCAGTGACCGCGGTGCGAATGGCCTCGGTTGCCTCGGCATCGTCGGACGGCTGCGCATCATCGGCGCGCTCCACCAGCAAAACGAGGGACTCAGAGTCATCGCCTTCCACGGAGAAGGCAGCAACGGAATCCGGGCGAACCTGCGCGGAAGCAGCTTGCACCGTGCCCTCAATATCCTGCGGATAATGGTTGCGCCCAGCAATGACGATGAGATCCTTCAGACGGCCGGTGATATACAATTCCCCATCCACGATGGTCGCCAAGTCTCCGGTGGCCATCCAGTAATCGTCTTCCGGCAGGCCATCTTGTTGACGCTCACCCAGCGTATTGCGGAAGGTCGCAGCAGTTTCCTCTGGGCGGTTGAGGTAGCCGGTGGCCATATTGGGACCGTGGACCCAGATTTCTCCGATAACGCCGTCCTTCACCTCGGCGCGAGTTTCCGGATCCACAATGGCGAGGTGCTGATGCGGCACGCACTGTCCATTGGAGGCGTAGGCAACGGTGTCTTCGGATTTATCCTCGATGACGGCGCTACCTGCAGCTAGCTCCGCGCGGTTAAAGTGCGCGATGACCGGGCGCTTCTCGGTTTGCGGGGTAGACACAATAAGCGCCGCTTCTGCCAGACCATAGGACGGTCGCAGTACGGAGCGATCCACGCTGAAGGCACCGAGGAAGGAGTCCACGGCCGATTCCGTCACCGGCTCGGAACCGATAATGATGCCGGCCACGTGCGAGAAATCTGCATCCTCGGCATGGCGAGCGGCGAGTTCCAAGGCAAAGTTCGGGATGGCGGCATAGGTGGCCTGCTTGCCCGCCGTGAGGCGCCGGACCCAGCGATCCGGATGCTGGATGAAATCACGCGGGGTCATCATCTCGAAGTCGAGGCCCAAGATGGTGACAAATACGGCCAGGATGATGCCCATATCGTGGTGCATCGGCAGCCAAGAAACGATGCGGGCAGGCATCTGCAACTGCACGGCCTGGAAGATCTGCGCCACGTTGGTAATAATCGCGCGATTGGTGAGCTCCACACCGGCCGGGGTGCGGGTGGAACCGGAGGTGTACTGCAGGAAGGCAGTGTCCTCTGCGGTTCCCTCCACAGGAGTCCAGGAGGACGCCAAAGAATCAGGAAGGGCGTCGAGGGAAATGATGCGCGGGCGCTCGCGTTGAGCGGAAAAGTACGTGCGCACTGCCGCCGCCGATACGCGGTTAGTTACCACAATGGACGGTTCACAATCCCCAAATACGGCCTTAAGGTGGTCCGAGTGCCCCGGTTCGTTGGGGTCATATAGCGGAATCGGCACCATGCCCGCATAAAGAGCACCCAAGAAGCCGAAGACGTATTCCGGTGAATTACCAGCCAAGATAGCCACGCGGGTACCAGGCTCTGCCACCTGCTGCAGGCGCGCGGCCACCACCTTGATGCGGTTATTGACCTGTGCGCGGGTAAGCTCCCGGCAGGTTTCTTCCTCACCGTAGATCCACTGGCGCATCACCACGCGGTCTGGGTCGGTCTCCGCTTGGAAGAGATTCTCTGCCAACTGGGCCAAGGTGAACTTGGGCGCTAGGAACTGCCCCATCTGCGCTTTCAGATCCATCGATTCTCCTTAGGTATATGGTTTCGGTAATAAAACTATCGGAGTTGGGGGAATGGTTGTTACGCGGCGTCGATAAGCTGGCGGGCCCAACCCACTACCCACTGGTTGGCAGTCGTGCCATCGATAACGCCACTATTGGAGGCGTATTGCGCATGCACGCCATTCGCGGCAATCAAACCCTGCGCGCGCTCTAGTGCATTGGTCACGTTTGGCGGGGCATCACAAACCGAATCATTGGGCGCGCAAATCTGGAAGGTGCGATCCGCGAGACTACCGAACCCATTCTGGCGCGCACCACGCATGGAGGCACCCGGCACGATGGGCTGAACCAATCCGGATACCGGCTGAAGGGCAATTTCAGCACCGACGCCACCCACCTTGCGGCCTGGGTTTTGCCCGACTCCATTTTGACGGCGGCCGTCCGCGATAAGGGCCACGCCTGCGATGGATTCCGCCGGCACCACACCCTGGCCGCCGCCAATCTCATCGGCAACGTCGCCAGCAATCACCGCACCCTGGGAAAAGCCGCTCAAAATAAATTTGGTAGCTGGGCAGCTTTGGTGAACGCTACGTAGCTCGTCATTCATCTTGGCGGTTCCCTCATTGCGGGAATCGTCGTAGCTCATCTCGTGCTGCGCATTAATGTTTTTAAATTGCGCGGTATAGGGAAGGGTCCAGACCTTCACGTCCTCCCCGTAGGCCTCCTGCAGCGGCTTCGTAATAGACAGCATGAACGAGCGCGGGTTGGCAGAAGGGTTAATGGGGTCGTCGTCAGCCGCGGACTCCCAAGTACCCGGGGCAGAAATGAACTCCACACGGGGGCACCACTCAGGCTGCTGCGGTTGCGGCGGCGCCGCCTGCTCCGTGGTGTGCGGAGCCGGGGAATCGGTGCCTTGGTTGAGGTAACGCGACGCGCCAACGCCAATGACAGCTAAAACGACGAGGGCCGCGACAACGGTAATAGTTTTTCGCATGGATTAGTTGTACCAGCTAAACCTAGCAAATCCCTGAACGTGCGGAATCCTTGATGAGCTGGGAAAGCTCTTCGAAGCCCATCGTGGTGCGCTGCTGCTCGATGAGCTGACCAGCAACCGCAGCAATGGTGACCTCATTCTCGTCACAGGCCGCTTTGCCGGCCCCAAGGAGCTGATCCTCTACGCCATCGACGTTAACGCCGGCGTCCTTGAACTTGTCCAAGTACTTGGCGTCCGGTTCCGGCACCTCAGCGGACGGGATTTCAGAGATCTCACGCGCACCGCGATCTTCTTGCGACTTAGAAGCGGAATTCTCCGAAGAGGAAGGGGCATCGGACTCCCGCTCGAGGGGCGCGATCTCGGTCTCTTGCGGCGGTTCGCTATCCACCGTGGCGGAATCGCAGCCCGCAAGACCCAAGCACAGCGCCGCGCCCACAACTACTAGCTTGCGCATAGCTACTTCTTCTCGGCCCGAACCTGGCCGAGGACCTCGCTGATCTTGCCGTGCTGGAATTCCTGGCTCACGCCGCCAGCGGCAATCTCAGAATAGTCAGAAGTAGGCCAGCCGAACTCGCCTTGCTCCCAGCCAGCCTGGCCCCAGCGGTCCATGATCTTGCTCTTCAGAATGTAGTGCGCACCGGACTTCGGGGACCAGTAGATGCTGCCCTTCTCAAAGGTCTGGAAGAAGCCGCCGCTGACGGCGTTCTCACCGGACGTCGGGAAGCCGAGCGCAGATTCAGCGCCGCCCATGTCCTTGTACTTGGCGCCGATAGCACCGTGGACTACCTGGTTGGAGCCATCCGGGTTACGGGTCAGGATGCCATCCTGGAATTCCTGCATGTAGCCCTCGCCGACCTTCTTGACCGGGCCGGTCGGGTACTTCAGGTCGCCCTTTTCATAGCCGTTCTTGCCCCAGGCCTGGAACATATCGCCGGTAATCTCCCACGCACCGGTCTCCGGGGACCAGTAGATGGAGCCGTGCTCGAAGTGCACGAAGCGACCCTTGCCGTCCGGGGTCTTAGACTCGCCGGTCTTAGGGAAACCCAGCCAGGAGGTAGGCCCGCCGATTTCGGCGTAGCGGGCACCAATGCGGCCGAAGAGGGCGTGCGCACCGGTATCCGGGGACCAGTAAGCGGTACCAGACTCGAAGTCCTGGGCCTTGCCCTTCTTGGCGACGTCGTACTCGTTATTCAAGCAAGAGCCAATGACGCCGCTCTTGGTTTCCTTGGCGATTGCACCGATAGCCTCACAGTCCGCACCGCGATCAGCCTTGTCCATCTCGAGGGCATCTGCGATGTAGGGCCATGCCTGCTGCATCTCAAACTGCCAGTATTCCCAGCTGTGCACGCCGGATGGGCGGAACTTAACCACTGGGTCAATCTTGGCGCGCTTTGCGTAGTCCACATAGGTCTGGGTGGACATGCGGGAAATGACCTCCAAGCCCATACCGGCAAGGTTGGCCTGACCCTTGGCTACGGAGTTGGCGTTACCAAAGTCATCCTTGCCCGAGCCTGCAGAGACATAGACCTTCATGTCCTTCAGGTTTTCAATGCCCAGCTTCGGATCGTGGTCGATCCAGTTTTGGGAACCTGGCTCGCCCCACATCTTGCGGGAATCATAACCGCCGGCATCGCGCTGCGCAGCCATAATGGCTTCCGGCATGCCGCGCGTAGTGGTGTCCAGGTAACCGGAGAAGGAACCCACGAAGTTGAACAGGTGCGGGTTGCGCTCAGCCAAGTTCATCGCGGCCGTGCCGCCCATGGACAGGCCGGTGACCGCACGCTTGTGGTTCGAGCGGTACTCATTGTCCAAGATAGGGATCAATTCCTTGGTCAGGAAGGTCTCCCACATATAGCGCTTGCCGCGGTCTTCCTGCTCCCAGTCCGAGTAGAAGGAAGACTCGCCGCCAACCGGCATAATCAGGTTGACGTTACGGTCAGCGTACTGGTTCAGAATATTGGTCTCGATGGTCCAGCCGGACTCATCGTCACGTGCACGCAGGCCGTCGAGCGCCCATACTTCTGGGAACTTCTTTTCCGGGTGGGAGTACCAGTCACGAGCCAGCTGGATTTGCACCTTCTGCTCTTTATCCGGCATGGCTGCGGACTTGATGTAGACCATCAAGTGGCGGTTGGTCAGGTACTCCACACGATTGATCTTGACACCCTCCGGCAGGCCCTTAACATCCGGGTATTCGGTGTTCAGCGGGGTGCGGGCGGGTGGATCCTTCGGTGCGAAGTGATCGGACAGGCTGGAATCGCCGCCGATTGCGGAAGAGAGATCGCCTACGGAAGATTGTGCGGTGGCGTTTGGCAGCAGAGCCAAACCCACGGCAATAGCGGTAGGTACTGCGGCCACTGCAAGGCCCTTGCGAGCTTTGCTCGGGGAAGTGCTTTTGCGCATAGGTAAACGTCCTTGAAGATTTGCCGCGGTACCTTTCCGAGGGTTCCCCTCCCCCGGACCGATGCCTGCGGCGTGAGCTGTCTATCGTGTGCTCAAGTTTAAGTTGAACTTGAGACTTACGCTAGACTGACACGCCGCTACATTGCCGGGGAGTTGCCCGGGTTATCCTGTCCGCTCACGCGGTACAGGTGCTCGTTGACAAACTCGCCGACGCCCCAGCGGGCCAGCTCGCGGCCGTAGCCGGAGCGGTTCACGCCACCGAAAGGCAGGCCCGCTGCGGTTACCGACGCCTCGTTCACAAAGGTCATACCATCATTGAGCTGGTTAGCCACCTCGAACGCGGCATCCAGGTCGGTGCCCCACACGGAGCTGGACAGACCATACTCCGAGTTATTGGCAATCTCGATAGCCTCTTCAACATCCTTGGCCTTGTAGACAATAGCCACAGGACCGAAGATTTCATTGCAGCCAACGTCGGCGGAAGGGTCGACGTCGGTAAGCAGCGTAGGCTTCATGTACGCACCCTCGCGGTCAATCTTCTTGCCGCCTACGCGAACCTTGGCGTCACCATTGGCCGCGGCCTTTTCCAGGCGCTCCACGATCTCATCGCGAGCACCGATAGAGGACAGCGGACCAATGTCGGCATTCTCATCGTCGTACGGGCCAACCTTCATGGCCCCGATCTTCTTTTCCAAGTACTCTACGGTGCGGTCGTAGAAGTCCTCGAGCACAATAAGTCGCTTCGGCGCGTTGCAGGCCTGGCCAGTGTTGTACATGCGAATCAAGTTGAACTGATCCAGTACCCACTCGAGGTTTTCATCATCAATGACCAAGAACGGGTCGTTGCCGCCCAGCTCCAGCACCGACTTCTTATAATTTTCGCCCGCGGTCTTTGCTACTGCAGAGCCCGCAGCTTCAGAGCCAGTCAGGGAAACGCCCTTGATACGCTTATCCGCTACAAAAGCATCCATCTGGGAACCGGAAGCGTAGATGTTGATGTACGCGTCCTTCGGCAGACCAGCCTCTTCCAGGATGTCCTGGCATGCTTGGGAAGACAGCGGGCAGATGGAAGCGTGCTTGAGCACAATGGTGTTACCCAGCAGCAGGTTAGGCGCCGCGAAGCGGGCCACCTGGTAGTACGGGAAGTTCCACGGCATGATGCCCAGCAACGGACCGAGCGGCTCCTTACGCACTACGGTCTTATGCGCGTTTTGGGCCGGCAGGTATTCATCTGCAAGCAGCTCGTGAGCATGCTCAGCATAGTAGCGGTAGATATCGGCCACGATCTGAATCTCGGCCTTGGCCCAACGGGTCAGCTTGCCCATCTCGCGGCCGATATGATCGGCCAATTCATCAATGCGCTCTTCATAAAGGTCAGCTGCGCGCGAAAGGATTGCCGCGCGTTCCTCAATGCGGGTCTCACGCCATGCATTAAAAGCCGCAGTAGAACGGTCCAGAATGTCATCACGCTGTGAATCATCGATACGCTCGAAAGTGTCTTCACTCTTACCAGTGCTTGGATTCTCAATAGCGAACATAGCCCCCTGTATAGTCCCGACTCACGAACCTTGCAATGTTCTCCTCTGCAATTTAAGGAATTGCTCCCAAGTAAGTTTCCAGTGAATATTTCGTGGCGCTAGAGGTCCGGCTGCGCGGTCCACTTCAAAGGTGCCATCCTCGAACATCCAGACAATATCGCCGGTAAACGGGTCCATGATGTATCTCACCCGACCATCCGTCTTCACGTTATGGTGATGCTGACACAAGCTCACCAGATTTCCCACACTGGTAGGCCCTTTGTCGCCGTACTCCACTCGGTGATCCAGTTGGCAATAGTGCGCTGGCATTGAACACCCCGGCCACCGGCAGATCGCGTCCCGTCCCTGCACCCAGGCACGGATTTCTTCTGAGGGAACATACTTTTTGACGTCCTCGGCGGTAAGAGTTCGCACCGCAGAGTCATGTGCTAAGTCCTCCCCCAGATCGCACCATCCTGCGCTAGGAATAAAGACGCGGGAAGGATCCTCGCCTGTGCGATAGGTGTTAATCACCACCTTGGTACTAGTGCGGTTAAAGATCAGATTTTCCAGCGCTTCCGCCTTTGAAACTCCGTCTTCTGCTGCCGCTTTATCAACATGCCGGGAAATCGCCGCCGCAGTGGCCTTATCTGTCTTCAACACGATCGTGGCTTGTCCGCCCGAATAGGACACCGACACCGCGCGCTCGATTTGCGCCGACAAATCTGGCTTCAGCAGCCCATCAATGAATCCGCGCAGGAAATTTCGGATTTCCGGTTCCGTCGGCACGTGCTGTCCTGGGTCTTTGGGCGTGAGAAAATCTGCCAAGGCCGCATCAACCAGCTGAATCTGCGCTTCATCCCCGCCGAGGGGGCGCAATTCCACGTCAATAACTTGGAGTCGCGGAAGGTCCAAAATCCAGTGTTCTGTTTGTACTGCGGTAGTAAGCGGCAGTTCGCGCATCCGAAAGTGGGCTTGGATTGCACTTGATACCCGCCATCGCGAAAGACCGAGCTTCTTAGCCAATACAGCCAATGTGCAATCAACGTCGTCTTCCAACTGTGGCAACACTGCCTGGAACAGTTGCCATGATTGAATTCTTTGCACCATGGCCATGACGCACACGGTGTCTTCCATGTCATTGGTAGAAAAATACGCCTGTTTTGGTGGTGCGGTAGCAGTAGTCACAAAAGCTCCCCCTCTAAATAATTTCGCACACCCAATCGAACTTACGCCCCTAGATTAGCGCAACGCCGAGACACCCGCAATAGATAGACGCATATTTGTTCGATACGACTCGTAAAAGAAAATCCCCTTTCCTTAAGAAAGGGGATTCGGCCGCAAGAATTACCAAGCGTTCATAACGTTAAGCACCTGTGGCTTAGAGCGGTTGAGCTGGTAGCCAAACTGCTCCCAGTTGTGCAGCCCCTGGGCCGGGTAGCTCACGGTTGGATTGAGACCCTGCAGGCGAGCAGCGCCTTCCCACACGCGGGTGGTGATATTGGAGCCGACCTCAAGTGCAGCACCGGCGGCTTGGTGCTCCGGTAGGTAGTGAGCATCGCCAGCGCCTGGGACGCCAGAGGCAGCGGAGATATACAGGTTGGTATTGCGCAGACGCGGGATAAGCAGCAGCGGATCATTCTGGAAACGCTTCGGATTAAACAGGGAACCGTACATAGCGTTGATGTTGAATCCGCCCGCATCCAGCATGGCAAAGCGCATCATGGTCTGAGCGCCCGGGACCGTGGTGGTCAGGAAGCCGGAGTAGGACAGCGCCTGACGGAACTGGTTCGGGTGCTTAGCAGCCAGGGTCAGGGCGGCACCGGCGCCCATGGACAGGCCAGCAATGGAGTTATTGTTGCGGGCAACACCGAAGTTACGCTCCAAGTAGCCAGGGAGCTCGCTGGTCAGGAAGGTCTCCCACTTGTAGTTGACCGGATTCTCCAGGTCGTAGGTAGCAGGACCCTGCCAGTCAGCGTAAAAAGAAGCGGCACCACCAACGGGCATAGCGAGGGTGATGTTATGCGGCTCGTAGGTCTTGGCAGCATTAACGTCATTTACCCATGCATTAGTGCGCTCGGTGGCACGCAGGCCATCCAGCAGGTAGAGGGCAGCATTGCCGCCACGCTTTGCCGGCTGAACCTGCACCGGAATGGTGCGGCCCATGGCCTGGGACCATACGTCACAACGCTGGACCCACCAGCCGACCTTGTCCCACTCACATGTACCAGTGGCGTCACGGCGCAGCCAGTCGCGGTTGGCTGCCTCTGCCGGCTGGGACCCCGCCACGACGGCTAGGCCCAAAGCTACGGCAACTGCCATGATGACTGAAAGGACGCGACCCTTGATGGATGCAGTCATCTTTCTCCTTCAAACTACTCGGTGATTGTCACTAAGTTCTATCGTCCGGAACCTGTATACCGTTAACGTCACGGATCGATAACAATCTCACAGAATAGTGTAACTTAGGTTCCCCCTAAAGTCTGCATTTGAAGGGATTAATGCAGGTAGTCAGAGGGATCAGAAGAAAAAGTGAGGGTACGGCCATCGGTCAGAGAGAATTTAATATTTTTCCAGAAACGGTCCCAAGTTAGGGGTTCCCTGTATGTGGCGAAGAGTTTCTGAAAATCGGCGTCGCTAAGCGCGGCGCGAGCCTTGGCCGCCTCGTGTTTATCAATCCACGCCGGAATCTCGTCGATATCGGCCGCGGAATCTGCCACCTGCCACGACATATCCAAGCTCTTGTCGTGCCCAATGCGCCCGCCCACGATGCGCGGCTGGCGCGCCGCCAAAGGGTTGCTGAGGCCGATATTGTCCAGCACGCGAATGTCCAGCGGCGCATTCATGGAAGACAGGCCCAAATTGAGCAGGTAAACGGTCGGCGGATCGGTGCGCGAAGGGTCCGCAGGCGTGGCCGTCCACGAGAACCTATCTTCGCCCTTGATATAGCGGAAGGTCATGGCGTCGCCGGCCTCTAGCTCGTCGATGCCCTCCTGGTAGTCCTCCATAAACTTGGCACCAAGGAACTCTTCGGCGCGCATGGGAGGATCCTGGCGCTGGGTGGCATAGGTCCAGAAATCGCGCTCGTCCACGATGGAAATTTCATCCGCATAGACGCTGCGATCCACCGGATGGCCGCGCAGAACGATAACCAGCGCCCACACCGCGCAGAGGACGGAGACAATCCACATGCGTACGCTAACGACAAAGATTGGAAGCAGAAACGCAAAAAGTGGCAGCAGCAGCATACGGCCGTGCATAAAGTCTCCGCCCACGCGCAAGACGTAAAGCGTATGGATGAGCGCCGCACCCGCAAAAAGATACGTGGCAGTGGCGCTGGATCGCACAGCAGTGGGGCGCAGGTCCGCCTTCCACAGACCCGCAATGGCTAGCACGATGAGCGGCAGGAAGAGCCAGTACGGTCCGGCAAAGTCCGCCAGGTAGGTAAAGCCCTTGCCCCATTCGGAACCCGCCGCAGACTTGGCCACGGCCGTGTGCGGGGTCAGCAGGCCGTAGTAACCCATGCGGAAAATCTCATAGGCCAACGGCAACGGCACTGCGGCGGCAAGAATCTTCCACCAGCGGTGGGATACAAGCAGCACGAGTCCCACCAGGCCGCCATACAGGGCGAGCTCTGGGCGCACCAGCCAAGACAGCCCGGCCCAGAAGGCGAGCCAATAGGCTTCGCTATTACTCCCGGAGTGGCGGCGCGGGCGCGACCACCGCAGCAACAGCCACCACAGCACCGCAAGGTAGAAGATGCACAGGCCCCATTCCAGGCCGGAGGTAAAGAAGTCGCGGGCCGGTGGCAGGGCCAAATACACAAGTGCGCCGGCCGGAAGGACCGCTCCAGAGCGCATGCTTGCCGACGCCCCCGTGCCGACAACCATTGCCGCTACCGCCAAGAAGAGGCCCAAATAAATGGCGATGCCTTCCAGATTTGCATGGGAAACCCAGCGCACGAGGAAGATGAGGTATTGCCACAGCGTGGAGGTATTGGCCTCTACACGCTCGCCCATATTGAACACGGGCCCGTTTCCGGCTTCGAGGTTACGCACGGTGCGCAGGACAATGAGGCCGTCATCGGAAATCCAACGGCGTGCGAAGCCGCCCCAGAAAGATAAAACACCGATCACCAGAACGACCGCTGGGGTACTCCAGCGGGCGATGCTCTTGTGGTCGATGTTAAACACGGGGAGAAAGTTTATCAGCCCCGCAGAAAATTTCTATATCGATTCCGCTGTGTCTAGAACAACGGCGTGATATAAACCGCCATGGCAATGCAGGCGAGCCAAGCCAAGGCGAGAACCTGCAAAGTGCGGTCCTCCAGTGCAATCTCGTCCGGTGCGCCACCCTGGCCGCGGTCCACGTCGGCCGCATAGCGGAGGATGGCGATGGTAAACGGCACCATGGAAATCTGGTACCACACGCCACCGGTCTGGGCGTCGTTAGCGAGCTCGAAGCCCCACAAGGTGTAGCAGATGACCACCGCGGTGGCGGCTAGGGTCCACACGAAGCGCAGGTAAGTGGGCGTATACCCCTCCAGGGACTTGCGGATTTTCGCGCCGGTCTGTTCTACCAACAGGATCTCCGAGTAGCGCTTGCCGGAGGCCATAAACAGCGAGCCGAAGGCCGCCACCAGCAGGAACCACTGGGACAGCTCGATGCCTGCGGCTACGCCACCGGCCATGATGCGCAGCATGAAGCCAGAGGAAACCAGGGCGATATCAATCACCGGCATGTGCTTCCAGCCAAAGCAATAGCCCAACTGCAACGCGATATAAATCGCCATCACGATAGCCAGCTGCGGCCCAGCGGTGGCAAGGAAGGACAGGCCGATGGACAGGCCGATGAGCACCACGGCCATGACATAGGCGAGCTTAATCGGCAGCACGCCCGAGGCAATCGGGCGGAAGCGCTTGGTCGGATGCTCTTGGTCCTCGCGCCAGTCCTTCGCATCGTTAATCAGGTAGATGGAGGAAGCACCGAGGCAAAAGACGACGAAGGCCAAGAGGACGTCGAGAAGCACGCGGCCGTGGAATAACGCATCGGCACCGGCCGCGGCGGGGGCGGCCAGCACCAAGACGTTTTTGACCCACTGCTTGGGGCGCAGGGCCTTAATCATGCCATCGGCAAGATTCTTCGGCGGCTTGCGCTTGCGGCCGGTATCTACGCCGGAGGTGTGCGGTTCCGAATGGAAAAAGTGCTGGTTTCCATCATCACTCATGCTTCATTCCTTTCATCACGACCTCCGCGGTAGCAGCGCCGATGGCCGCACCCACGGCCGTATCTGTTGGATAGTGCACTCCGAGCACCATACGCGATGCCATCATTACCGGCACGCCGAGAAGGGGCGCCTTGCGGCCGGTAAGGCTGCTTACCGCCACCAGGAATGCGGTGGTCGAAGTCGCGTGCGAGCTAGGGAAAGACAATGTGGAGGGCGTCTTTACCCCCACGCGCACGTACGGATAATCCGGGCGCTTGCGGCGCACGATGCGCTTGAGCCTGTCTCTTATACACATCTGACGCTGCCGACGATACTCCTTGTGTAG
>ERZ1030944.20-NODE-20-length-48751-cov-9.558773_pt1 | contig 48751 bp, 40 predicted proteins | sample MGYA00518599_ERZ1030944 | MGnify/ENA primary metagenome ERZ1030944 (study PRJEB33718, sample SAMN03159697) | human skin metagenome | collected 2014-05-20 | study: EMG produced TPA metagenomics assembly of the PRJNA266117 data set (Human skin bacterial metagenome and... | reverse complement strand
CAAACGAGAACGAAACCTAACGTGCACACCAACCCACGATCCAGACACCAGGATGATTGGCGAGCGATTAATAAAGGGCGCGTGCGTGGCCAATGAGCCGTGTGCGAGAGCACTGTTAGGAGCAAATGTACCAGGAGAGAAAGAAGGGCCGCATCCGTATTCCTGCATACTGTCGGGAGAAACTCGGCTGCCAACTGGTACTCAGCGTGTTCGGCGAAGCGATTCGCGCTTTGGCCAAACCGGGAGCCTGCGGGAGCCTTCCACGCTGTCGCCCGGAGGAGAGAGAACATACGTGGAATCTCAGCACACAGCGATGCCGTTCAAGCTGGGATGCCGTACAAGCTGGGTAGAAAAGATGAAAAGCACATCGACGTGTCCGCGCTCGTGCTCCCGCACTCGTCCATGTTCACGATGATCGGCAGGGTGCGGCCTACGTCATCTGAGCGCAAACGCAAACCGCATTCTCCTGAATATCACACGACGTTGGTAGCGAGAAATGGGGAGACAGAACAATCCGGCGGTTAAACGTGACCAGTAAATAGGGAAATAAAGGGAAGGGAGCGCCCATAGGGCGCTCCCTTATCCACTAAAAGGCCTCTGATCCTCCGCTAGCGGTTGGAATCCAAGACTCCTGAATCTGCAGCTTTTTGTGTATCGGCCATGTGCTGCTCGAACGTGTCGTTAAAGACAGTCGTTCCGTCCCTGTCAATGGTGACAAAGAATAGCCAATTGCCGGGTGCCGGATTCTCCATGGCAGTCACTGCTTCGATAGACGGCGAGGCGATCGGTGTGGCCGGAAGACCGTCCTTTGCGTAGGTGTTCCAGGGAGTGACGCGGGCGCGATCCTCGTCCGTCGTTGCAACTTCCTGCTCGTCCAGGCCGTAGTTGACAGTGGAATCAAACTCCAAACGCATCGGCTTTGCCAAGCGATTCAAGATGACGCGCGCCACCTTATCGAACTCGCCAGCGGGAGCCTCCCGCTCGACCAGCGATGCTGCCGTAAGCAGCTCGTAGGGACTCAAACCGATTGCTCCGGCACGCTCGACGATTCCAGTTTCTGTGAAGCTCTGAGCGGAGGTTGTGACCAGTTGTGTGAGAATCTCCTCTGCGCTCGCCTCGGGGTCAATAACGTATTCACCAGGTTCAATCAACCCTTCGAGGCGCTTCGGGTCACCTGTAGCCTCCTGCACATGTCCCATTGCCCATGACGGCACGCCAAGCGAGGTTGGGTCTGCGTTTGCGCCTGCAGACTGCAGTTCCTCTGGGCTCAAGCAGGAATCACCCACGCTGCAGGAAATAGCAGAGATGAGTGAGTAAATACCGAACCGAGTGTCCCCACCAACTACCTTGGAATCCATGAGGGTTGCGCCGGTAGGAACCTTCAGCAGATCAATCGCGTTTTCTGGATTAACAAACGCGTTGACAGCCGCCTCGGCACTCATCTTCTTCTGCAACTTGTAAAATCCGGGTTTTACATCCGCTGCTTTTGTATTCGTTGCCGCTGCTGATTGGAAAGCCTCGTTGCTCGAAACAACTCCCGTCTCCACCAGCGTCGGTCCCAGTTCTGAAAGCGTTGACCCTGGCTTGATTTCTGCTAGCACAATTTGTCCGTTACCATCTCCGCGAAAATCCCCACCACTTTGGGCCTTGACTCCGATGAAAGCAATTGCAGCGATGAGTGTGAGGATCAGGCCGATAAGCACGCCGATCCGCCGGCCACGTCCATCTCCAGTACCACTGCTGCCGGCATGCGAGCCATGCGCACCGCAGTAACCATTGCGAAACGCCGAGTCTGACGTTGGTTCTGAGCCTCCGAGAGCTGGTGATCTACGTGCCATAATCAGAAATTTTATCCTATTGTTACCAAACCGTGTGCAACGACCCGGCAATATCGGTTAGGAATTAATAAAAAATTTACCTCTCACCACTTTCCTTGCGCACAGACGGTGACTATTCGAAGACACCGAAGCGACCAGCTACCTGGCGTCGACAAGCCACATGAACCTTCGACCTCTCATCGTTGCCGTGGAGAGGTTGCTGCAATGGGGACTGTATTGCACCAGAATCCTCAGCTGGAGTGGTGAACCTCGAGGCGGAAAAGAAAGAGCTACCTCGAACCAATCGCCAGCTAGGCCCACACACCGGCGAGAGGTAACCACCAACCGGGAAAGCCTACCGGCTGCGAGATGTCAGGACAGAAGCATTCGGGACTCTATGTCCCTCCCCTGCATTGCGAGCTGTGCATTACCGAACCGGCAGATGCAGAAAGCAGTGCCCGTGCCCAAAACACCCGCACCCAAAAAACGCCCGCGCCCAAAAAGAGCACAGGAACGCGACAGAAGTATCGATCCGTGGGGTGTTCACAGCGAGGACAGTCATGTAGGTACGAGGACTACCACTAGGACCACGACAAAATGCGTAGACGATAACTGCGGTAAAGCGGGGGCAGAGACCCGTTCACACCCCGTTGGCATCCGCCTCGCCGTCTTCGTCCTGTGTCTTGTCTTGCGAGGTAGCTAAATAACTCCGCCGAGCATCGAGCCAGGTCTGCAAAATCTCCACAGCGGCCGCCTGGTCGACCACCTTACGCCCCGCGCGTTCCGTCAGGCCAGAGGCATGAAGAGCCTGCGTGGCGATGACGGTGGTCAGGCGCTCATCAGCGAACCGAACCGGAATTGCTTGCCCGGCCCCAGCCAGAACGCGTTCCAGGCGCTGACCGATATCGCGAGCATGGACAACTGATGCCGAACCGTTGCCCTTCAGGTCCCGTGGCAATCCGATGATGACCTCGACAGGTTCGTATTCGCGCACGATCTGCATAATTCGACGAATATCCTCGCCGTCTGGAATTTCGCTCCCGACGCGCTTATGAGATCTGGGAACAGTCTCCACGGGCATGGCCATTCGGGCATCGCGATCGGATGAAGCGATGCCGATTCGGACAGTCCCCACATCTAGCGCTAGTCGGCGACCATCCCCAGGATCGTCGACCCCCGCTACGGAAGGTTCGATATCCTCAAGCCCCATCAAGCGCAAGGCTTCGACACCGAGACGGGGGTCAATTCCCTTTTCAGGGGCACGTGACTCCCCTTGCCTACTGGGCCGGTTGCCTCTATGACCACCGGTTGCCCGATGCCACTGGCGGTTACCGCGTCCGCCCCTTCGCTGCTGCGAGGAGCGTCCACCGCCATTGCCCGTGCGCCTGTTCTTCCCCATCAGTTAGCGAGCAGCCAAATCGCGGGTAACCGCGTCGAAAGCTGCGGTGAATCCAGCAGGGTTCGATCCCGAGCCCTGAGCCAAATTCGGCTTGCCACCGCCCTTACCGCCAACGTGTTCACCAATCACCTTGACCACATCTCCGGCCTTGATACCTGCGTCGACAGCGGCAGCAGTAGCGGCAACGGCAAACGGAGCCTTTCCGCCCTGCGATCCACCAAGGACGACAACCGCTGAACAGCTCCCGAGTCGGTTGGCTAAATCCTGCGCCATGGCGCGAAGATCCTTGGCACCAACGGTCTCACCGAGGTTCTCAGCGATGAGTTCAAAAGAACCGGCCTTCTTCGCGGAATCAACGAGTGCACCCACACGATCAGCCAGCGCCTTCGCGTGCAGATTCTCGATTTCCTTTTCGGCAGCCTTCAGTTTCTCCGTCAGCTGTGCAATACGCTCCGGTAGGTCGTCACTCGGGGTTTTGAGAGCCGTAGCGAGTCCTTCCGCCAGGCTGCGCTCCTTAGACAGGTAGCTGAAAGAGTTGAGACCGGAGTAGGCCTCGATTCGGCGGACACCAGAACCAACAGAGGATTCGCCGAGCACGGCCACTGGCCCGATCTGCGCAGAACGGGCCACGTGGGTACCACCACACAGCTCCATCGAGAACGGTCCACCGATCTCGACAACTCGGACAATGTCACCGTAGTTTTCGCCGAACAGTGCCATCGCACCCATCGCCTTGGCTTCCTCAAGCGGCATCTCATTGGTGTTCACAGTCCAATCCGTATCCACCGCTTCGTTCGTGATGCGCTCGATCTCCTCAAGCTGCTTCGGAGTAAGAGCCTGAGCATAGTTGAAGTCGAAGCGGAGGTAACCCGGTTTGTTCATGGAGCCGGCCTGAACTGCTGTCGGCCCAAGAGTCTGTCGAAGTGCGGCATGGATGAGGTGTGTAGCGGAGTGTGCCTGGCGAGCAGCGTGACGCCACTGCTCATCCACATGCAAAGCAGCAGTATCCCCGACCTCGAATCCGCCGGCGGTGACGGTGGACTTGTGCAACCACAGCTTCTTACCAATTTTCTGAACGTCATTGACGTTCAGAGTGGCATCGCCGATCGTCATCGTGCCGCGATCACCGAGCTGACCGCCTGCCTCCGCGTACATCGGGGTGGCCTCGACGATGACCTCGACCTCGTCCCCTTCCTTGGCCGAATGAATCTTCTCTCCACCGGCGACAAGGCCGATCACTGGGCTCTCGCCCTCCAGCTGATCGTAGCCGATGAACTCCGTCGGATGGTTATCCACAAACTCACGGTAAACGGTCAGATCCGCAGCACCGTGCTTCTTGGCCTGGTTGTCAGCCTTAGCGCGGGCCTTCTGCTCCGCCATGAAGGAGTGGAAGCCTTCCTCATCGACAGTCAGGCCCTGTTCGCGGGCCATCTCCAGTGTCAGGTCGATGGGGAAACCGTATGTGTCATGCAGCGTGAACGCTTTCTCGCCGGAGATTTCCGTCTTGCCGGCACCCTTAACTGCGGACACTTCCTGCTCAAACAGCTCCGTGCCGGACTCGAGGGTGCGAAGGAAAGCCTTCTCCTCATTCACAGCCACGGTGAGGATGCGCTCGCGGGCCTTCTCGATCTCCGGGTAGGAGGGCGTCATCGTATCCATAATCGTGGTGATGAACGTCTCCATCGTGTTGCCCTTAGCACCAAGGAGGCGAGCAGAACGGATGATGCGACGGAGAAGACGCCGCAGGATGTAGCCGCGCCCCTCGTTGCCGGGGGTAACGCCGTCAAGGATGATCATCATCGCGGTGCGGGAGTGATCCGCAATCACACGGAAGCGGATGTCATCCTCGTGAGAACCCTCACCGTAGGTCGAGCCAGTCAAGCGTTCCGCAGCATCGATGACGGGACGCAACAAATCTGTCTCGTACACATTGTCCACGCCCTGGAGGATACAGGCGATACGCTCGACACCCATGCCGGTATCGATGTTCTTCTTCGGCAACGGGCCGAGGATTTCGAAGTTGTCCTTGCCGGTACCCTCACCGCGCTCGTTCTGCATGAACACGAGGTTCCACACCTCGAGATAACGGTTGTCATCGGCGACCGGGCCGCCGTCCTTGCCGTATTCCGGACCGCGATCGTAGTAGATCTCAGAGCACGGACCACACGGGCCAGGAATACCCATGGACCAGTAGTTGTCCGCCATGCCAAGGCGCTGAATACGCTCTTCGGGAACGCCGATTTTGTCCCGCCAGATCTCTGCTGCCTCGTCATCGTCGAGGTAGACCGTTACCCACAGGCGCTCAGGGTCAAGGCCGTAGCCACCTTCGTCCTGCGAACCGGTCAAAAGCGTCCACGCGTGAGTGATTGCCCCTTCCTTAAAGTACTGGCCAAACGAGAAGTTACCAGCCATCTGGAAAAACGTGTTGTGACGGGTGGTGATGCCTACTTCTTCGATGTCGAGGGTACGCACGCACTTCTGGATGCTTGTTGCCGTGCCATTCTCAAAGGGCGGGTTCTGTTGCCCCAGGAAGTACGGCTTAAAGGGCACCATGCCTGCGTTGACAAACAGCAGGGTGGGATCATCGAGGATCAGGGACGCACTGGGTACCGGGGTGTGGCCCGCATCCACAAAGTGCTTGGTAAAACGTTCCCTAATCTCATGGGTCTGCATGCCTGATGGCCTTTCTCACGCGAAAAATATTTTTAACTTGGGATATGTTACCCCACCACTGTGCTTGCCCTCGTGTCTCACCCCCACCACATGCCAACGTCCGCACGGGGTGAGTCACAACAAAACGGTGACCGTCCTATTTCCCACCGCGCACGATGGACCTCAAATTGGCTGCAAACCCCTGTATGTTCGCTTCTCTGCCGTGGGATGTTGGCTGATAGTACGTTGCACCGTCCAACGTTTCAGGCATGTAGCGCTGTGTGACAATCCCGCGGGGGTCATCGTGCGGATACGTGTACCCGATAGCTGCACCAACACGTTTCGCGCCTTCATAGTGTCCATCGCGGAGATGGCGAGGGACCGGCCCGCTCTTCCCTTTCCGCACATCGGCCAGCGCGTTATCGATGGCAGTAATGATCGAATTCGACTTTGGCGCAAGCGCGAGATGCACCGTTGCCTGTGCAAGGCTGAGGCGCCCCTCTGGCATACCGATGAGCGCGACGGCCTGTGCTGCCGCCACTGCAGTGGACAGCGCAGTCGGATCAGCCATCCCGATATCTTCGCTGGCCAGTATGATGAGCCGGCGTGCGATAAACCGCGGATCCTCTCCACCCTCTATCATCCGCGCCAAGTAGTGCAGGGCTGCATCCACGTCCGAGCCGCGCACAGATTTAATAAATGCGCTAATGATGTCGTAATGCTGATCACCGTCGCGATCGTAGCGCACCACCGCTTTGTTGATTGTCTCTTCGAGAGTCTCCAGCGTGATTATCCGCGTCGGTGACTGCGCACCGTCTTCGGGATCCCCACCATCGACAGACAAAAAGTCCCCGCTTCCTTCAGTGTGCGCGTTACCTCCGGGATGCGCGCTACTTTCAGGATCCGCGATGTCCGCGTTTGCTCCAGGCGGAGTGGGAACGCGTTGTGCGGAGCTTTTTCCACTTGGGGTGACCTCCGCCTCGTCGTTATGTGCATCGACCCCCGTGGGTCCAGCGGCATTAGTGGCTTCGGTGGCTTCAGAGGGTTGATCCGAACCAGCGACGGATTCTCGCCGCTGACCGGAGCGTTCCTCAGCGGATGGGGAATTCCCATCGCCGGCAGAGCCCCGTTCCGCGTCGCTGCTGCGTGCACCTTCAGCTGCGGCTTCCACGTAGGTCAATGCGCGGCGGGCATCTCCACCTGCAAGCGTTACCAGTTGATCCAGGGCGTCGTCGGTGATACCTACGTCGCCCCCAAACCCCCGCTCATCTTCCAATGCACGGAGTACAACCGTTTTCAGATCTTCTGGTCCCAAGCTCTCCAACTGGAGAAGGAGAGACCGCGAGAGTAGCGGCGCATTCACCGCAAAGCTGGGGTTCTCGGTGGTTGCGGCAACGAGCAGCACGATTCGATTCTCTACCGCCGCCAGTAACGCATCCTGCTGCGTTTTGGAGAAACGGTGAACCTCGTCGATGAACAGGACAGTGCGCGTTCCCTCAATGAGCTTCTTTCGCGCAGTATCGATGACTGCACGTACTTCCTTCACCCCGGAATCAAGTGCCGACAAGCCCACAAACCTGTTGCCAGTAGCGACGGAGATGAGCGAAGCGATCGTCGTCTTCCCAGTTCCGGGAGGCCCGTAAAGGATAACGGATGCCTCACCGTCGCCCTCGATGAGCCTGCGTAGGGGCTTCCCCGGTGCGAGGAGGTGTTGCTGGCCGACAACTTCATCAAGACTCCGTGGACGCATCCGCACAGCAAGCGGGGCGTGTCCGCCAGGATGGAAGTACCGCTGAGCCGAATCGTTCTTCGTGTCTTGAGGCCCAAAAAGTGAATCCTGCGCCACTGTCTCACCGCTCCTGCAACCAGGAAACAAAATCATTGGCAAACCGGCTCACATCAGTGAACCTGTCGCTCTTGCCCGAATACGTGGCGAGTGCAGCAAACGTCTCTGTCAGATCCTGCCGACCGAGCTCAACCAAACGCTGGATTTCTGCGTCATCAGCGCGCAAGACGGCAAAACCGCTATCCGGAACTGGAGGAACCTCTGTGCCGCTGATCTCGATAATCTTACTGAGCGAGCCGTGGTGGATATAAGCCAGAGAGCCGAAAGCCCAACCAACCATCGCCGTCACAATCCGTGATTGCAACCGTTCCGGATCTGCCAGCGAAGGCCACACATCCGTGATTTCGGCGGTCCAGCTGGAAATAAATGCATCAACTTCCTCTGCAGTGAGCGGGTTGGTGGACACATATTGTGGGAACCCCGTGGCTACACATGCAATGTCGAATGCTACGTCACGGTACGCGCACCACTCGTAGTCCAAGAAGCTCGTGCGGTCACCGTGGATGATGTTGTCGGGCGCGAGATTGAAGGGGGTAAAAGCCTTAAAATTGGACTGGTTTAGACGTCGAACCGCATCTTTGGCTAGCTCGGTGGCTTGAGAGGGAACATCGAGCCCTGTTTCTCCCAACAGGCGCGTCCCTTCTTCCACCGCCGCGCGAAGGGAATCGGTGTGCAGCGACTTGTACTGCTCGATCGAGTGATCCAGGTGCGCCATCCGTTGGACAAGGGTGTTGAAGTGCTTTTCGTGACCGGCAGTACCTGCATGCATGCGGCCAAGGGTCGCCCCCAGCCTGCGGATCACGGAAAGACGAAGATCCTCATCGTCGCTAACGAGGAGATCAGCGTACGTGTCGGCATCCCCGGTATCCGAAATGATAAGAATTCTGCTGTCTACATCGCTGCCGAGCAGTATCGGCCCAGGCCGTACATCTTCGGGCAACGCAGTCAAGAACTGGTAGGCAACAAGCTGACACTCGAAGGTGTACCGGTGGTACGGGTGATCCCGAACCTCCGTCTGTTTGACCACAAGGGTGCGCTGCTCAACGAACGGATTAGGGGCAACTCTGACACGCACAACTGTCGTCCCTGGTGAGTTGGACATGTCGTCCACAACCGTGAGTTTTTGTTGGCCACCAAAGCGACGCGACAACAGCGCTTCCGCCTTCTCGACGAGCGTCTGGTACTGCGCACTGCTATTTGTCTGCGAGTCCGGAGGTTGCATCCCTATCCTTTCTTTCATGTATACCTTACATTCGCGCGGCCACGCGCCCCCGAAGCGAGGAGAATCAGCTGCATATCGGGTACCGCACAGCTGCTGATTGGAGTGGAGGTTGACGTGTGATGGCCGGTCACCGTCTAACCCCGTCGCTTATTTCCCTGCATCTCAGCTCCGCACCAGCAGAGAATGAAGACAACAATCCCCTCCCCCGCAGGCTTCCCAGACAGCAGCTGGAACGTTGCATCGTCCGGCTCCCCTGAGCATGGGAACTTTCCCTATGCGTCCCGATCACCGATTGTGACTAGAGCGCAAGGAAAGCCGGGATCCGTACGTGGATCCCGGCTCACCTGTTCTCATGCGAAGTAAAGCTATGCGTTAGATAAAGCTATAGCAGTCCTACTTTGCTTCCTTCGCCGTATCATCCTGCTTCTTCTTTGGCTTGAAGTCGATGCCAGCTTCCTTACGCTGCTCGGGCGTGATGGCTGCCGGAGCATCGGTCAGCGGGTCGATTCCGCCACCGGACTTGGGGAAAGCGATAACGTCGCGGATGGAGTCAAAGCCGCCGAGCAGAGACACGATACGGTCCCAGCCGAAGGCGATACCGCCGTGTGGCGGTGCGCCGAAGGCGAAGGCATCGAGGAGGAACCCAAACTTCTCACGGGCCTCCTCCTCAGTGATCCCCATGACCTTGAACACGCGCTCCTGGACATCACGACGGTGGATACGAATGGAGCCACCACCGATCTCGTTGCCGTTGCACACGATGTCGTAGGCGTAGGCGAGCGCACTGCCCGGGTCGGTGTCGAAAGTATCCATCGACTCCGGCTTCGGGGAGGTGAAGGCGTGGTGAACAGCCGTCCAGGAGGAGTGGCCAAGGGCCACATCTCCGGAAGCGGTTGCATCTGCAGACGGCTCGAACAGAGGAGCATCGACAACCCAGGTGAATGCCCAGTCGCCTTCCTTGATGAGGCCAAGCTTGTTGGCGATTTCGCCACGTGCGGCACCGAGAAGAGCGCGGGAGCTCTTTGCGTCGCCGGCTGCGAAGAAGATGCAGTCACCGGGCTTGGCGCCTACGTGAGCTGCGATACCCTCGCGCTCGGCGTCGGTGATGTTCTTGGCAACAGGGCCGCTGAGGGTGCCGTCCTCGCCAACGAGGATGTAGGCAAGTCCTTTGGCACCACGCTGCTTGGCCCAGTCCTGCCAGGCATCGAGCTGACGACGCGGCTGGGATGCGCCACCGTCCATGACGACGGCACCGACGTATGGGTTCTGGAACACGCGGAAGGTGGTGTCCTTGAAGAACTCCGTGCACTCCACGATCTGGATGTCAAAGCGGAGATCCGGCTTGTCGGAGCCGTACTTCTCCATCGCTTCCTTGTAGGTCATACGCGGAATCGGGGTCTTAATTTCGTACCCGATCAGGCCCCACAGAGCGGTGAGGATCTCTTCAGCCAAAACGATAACATCGTCCTGGTCAACGAAGCTCATTTCCACATCCAGCTGTGTGAACTCAGGCTGGCGGTCCGCGCGGAAGTCTTCGTCACGGTAGCAACGAGCGATCTGGTAGTACCGCTCCATACCTGCGACCATGAGCAGCTGCTTAAACAGCTGCGGGGACTGCGGCAGCGCGTACCAGGTGCCCGGCTTCAGGCGAGCAGGGACGAGGAAGTCACGCGCACCTTCCGGAGTAGAGCGGGTAAGCGTCGGGGTCTCGATTTCAGTGAAATCGTGCCTGTCCAACACAGTACGAGCGGCGCGGTTAGCCTTGGAGCGCAGACGCAGGGCATCGGCCTGGCGCTCACGGCGCAGATCGAGGTAGCGGTACTTGAGGCGTGTTTCTTCGCCTACCTCACCGGAAGAAGAGGGGTCATCGATCTGGAACGGGAGAGCTGCGGACTCGTTGAGGATCTCCAGCTCACTGACGTTAACTTCGATGTCGCCGGAAGGAAGGTTCGGGTTCGAGGACCCTTCCGGGCGAGCCTCAACTACGCCCGTAACCTTGATACAAAACTCGCTGCGGAGATGGTGGGCCTGCTCAGCAACTTCCGACTCGCGGAAGACAACCTGTGCAAGACCGCTCCTATCACGCAAATCGATGAAGATCACACCACCGTGATCCCTCCGCCGAGCTACCCAGCCGGTCAGGGTGACAGTATCGCCGGCGTTCTCTTTGCGTAATTCGCCTGCTAGATGAGTGCGAAGCACCTGTCGTGCCTTCCTTTCGTCCATATGTATGTTCTGACGTACCGTGTTCCGGCGACGCCTGAAGATAAATTCACTACATTTTCATGTGCCATCGACGCTTTCGTGCCGGTGGGCACACATTGAATGGTAGTTTACTCGCCACCACCGCGCCCCGTGCACCCAGTCACGAACCCCACGTCGTTCACTACAACGCTCCCATTCCTTCTAGCCACGGAAGAGCCCCAAGACGTTTCAGGCATGCGCAACAGATAAGTATCACCCACAACAGAGACTGCGAGCTGCCCGCATCCTTTTCTCACGGTGGAGGTCAGTCTCTACATGAAGGCATTAACGGGGCATGAGCCCTTCTGTGGCCGGCACGATGCGGGCTTGGAGCACGCTCGCAGTGCCTCTTCCCAAGCCGAGGCCACGGCACTGGGTCCACCTGTGGAGTGGACCCCTCTAGACCCTGTGCGGTTTCTTCTCATCTTCAGCTTCCGCCAGCGCATCCCCCACTGCTTGTCGACGCATCCCCTCACCGTCGGATTCTATTCTCTCGGTTCCCTTTTTGAATGCTCCCGCGATCTTTTGCAGTACTAAGAAAGCTACCCCCAAATCTGCACACAGCGACGGGTAACCCGCGCCTGAAATCACCAGGCATGAAAGAATAGTCGCATGACATTCCGTGAAGGCTTAACTTCTAGTTCCAACCGAGCATCCCGCGGTGGCGGTGGCGGACGTGGCGGCATGATCGCTGGAGGCGGTATCGGCGGCCTCCTCATCGTCCTCGTAGCTCTCTTCTTCGGCATCGATCCGGGTCTGCTTGGCGGCCTCACTGGTGGCGGATCAACCTATGACACCCAGGAAGCGCCGGCCCCCTCGACGGACGGCGAGGTCATCTGCAAAACTGCAGAGGATGCCAACACAAACACAGAATGTCGCCTGGAGTGGACCGCCAAATCCCTCGACCAGGTCTGGACCGAGCAGTTGCCCAAGCAGGCCGGTATTGAATACGAGGCTCCTGGTCTCCACCTCTTCAACCAGACGGTAAGCACCGCATGTGGCCAGGCCTCTTCTAACACAGGCCCGTTCTTCTGCCCAGCTGACCGCACTGCTTATTTCGACGCCAGTTTCTTTAGTCTTCTTGAGCAGCTCGGCGGGTCAAGCGATCCATTTGCTCAGGAGTACATCGTTGCCCACGAGTTTGGCCACTCCATCCAACAGCTGGAGGGAACGCTGGGCCTCAGCGATTACGAAAACCCCGGCGCGGACTCCAACGCTGTGAAAATTGAGCTGCAAGCAGACTGCTATGGCGGGATTTGGGCTCACCACGCTGCACAGGGCCAGGATGCTTTCCTCGAGCCGATCACCAACGAACAGGTTGCTTCGGCAATTCAGTCGACCAAGGCAGTGGGCGATGACAATATCCAGAAGCGTTCCGGCGGCCAAGTTCGCCCAGACCAATGGACCCACGGCTCTTCTGAGCAGCGTACACAGGCTTTCCTGACTGGCTATGAAACTGGTTCAATGGCTAGCTGTGATTTCCTCGAACGCGGGGTATATCAGCAGTAATTGCATAGTTCCGGACCTTTCGGCCCGACTTCACCTGCCCTGGCTCGATACGTGCCCCGACAGTTGGACGGAAGAACCCGATTCCAGCTGAAGGGGCACAGTTCATTGAGCGGGGCATTTTTCTTGAGCGGAATATTCTCTATGGTGCCCTTCACATCCTCCTCTGCAGTGACCGTGCGGTGCACCATCCCACGATCGCTACCGGTGTATTGAGGTTCACCAGTTGGCGATATTTCTCCGCGCGGAGGCAACGATGTGTGCCAACGGCACCGATCCTTATCTGGCTGCGTATCCCCATTTCTCGTTCGCTAGCTCGCCGCTTTTGGACTCGCACCCTTTGGATAGGCCGTCTCTCGCTCGAGGACCGGCAATAGTCACCATGGAAAGTGTCGGTTATTGGGGCAACCTGATCCAGGGGTTATGGAAACCACTTCCAGAGGTATTACCCCACTGAGACATAGGAACAACGCCAGCCTGATCTAGCGGGTACACGCCGCTGATCTTGCAGATATCTCTGCATACCAGGCCACCTCAGCATAGACTGAGGTAACTGATGTATTAACGAGATCGGCGTCTGCAAAAGATAGCCTCGCCCTAACCATCCAAAGGTGCGCTACCACAGGACCCTTTTCCTACTGGTGTCGCTATCAACGGACATAGCCGACGCGACGGCAAGGAGGAACCACATCCCATGGCACAAAACGAGGATCCGGCTCTCGCGTTTCTGACGGTATTCAACAATATCGAGGCAACGATACGTCGCCTGCTTGATGCCAAACCGTCGGATTCATTCACGTGGATGGTTCGGTTGTGCGAAAAGAAGCGCATCATCACCCCCGCGCAGTCCGACACGCTGCAAGCAGCAGCAAACTTACGCAACTCCATCACCCACGGCTCGTACCTGCACGGCGAACCGGTAGCAGATCCACGCGAAGACATCATCAACGATATCTCTGCAATCTACGCATTCCTCACCGATCCCCCGTTGGCGCTATCGGTCCTCCCCCAGAAAGACGTTGTCACATTCGCCCCGGACACGTCTGTGCGCGATGTTTTGGCTAAACTGCGGAGCACGAGGTTTTCCCAGTTTCCTATTTACGAAGGCCGAACCTTCATTGGTGTGCTCACCGCCAACTCAATTGCCAAGTGGCTGGCTGAGGATATCCTCGATGACGGCGAGCTCAGTGCCATATCTGTTCAAGATGTCCTCGACCGTGCACGAGACTCACAGCGTGTGGCCTTCCTCCCGCGCACCGCCACGTCCTACAACGTAGCTGAGACTCTTATGCGCGCAGGAAAGAAACAACGCCCCCCACGGATTATTCTCATTACTGAGCACGGGAAGAAGGACGAGCGCCCCCTCCGGGTCGTCTCAGAAGCAGACGTTGCGCTTCTCTTGGATTCCCTTGACGTTTTTGCCGATTAAGTGTCGTAACTGGCCCGTTCGTTTATTTCAGCGAGCGGGTTCAACTATCAGACACGAAACTGTAGCGCCGTGGGCGGAATAACTTCGCCTGTCGAGCGTTGAATCTCCTAGAGCAACGTAGGTTGACCTAACCTGGAAGCTCGCACTCTCTGCGATGCGCATAGCACCGTGGGCGAAGCGATTTCGCGTCACGTGGTCTGCCTACATGCCTTGCCCCGGAATCCGCACCACGCACGCTGTATACGTTCGTGTGTGAACATACGTATGTGTGTGAGCATACGTATGTGTGTGAACACCAGACGAGACGAGGAGAACAATGCAGTTTGGAATTTTCACTATTGGCGATGTCACCCCAGACCCGACCACAGGGAGCACGCTCACAGAGGCCGAACGAATTGAGGCTATGACCCGCATCGCCCTAAAGACCGAAGAAGTTGGGCTTGATGTCTTCGCAACTGGTGAACACCACAATCCGCCGTTCGTTCCTTCCTCTCCCACGACCCACTTAGCATTCATCGCGGCACAGACGAAAAATATTATCCTGTCTACTTCTACGACCCTGATCACAACAAACGATCCTGTAAAGATTGCAGAGGATTACGCATTCCTTCAGCATCTGGCCGGTGGGCGAGTCGATCTCATGATGGGGCGTGGCAACACAGGCCCGGTCTACCCGTGGTTTGGCAAGGATATCCGCAAAGGCATCCCGCTTGCTGTGGAAAACTACCATCTGCTGCGCAGGCTCTGGCGCGAAGATGTTGTTAACTGGAGAGGCGAATTTCGCACGCCTCTCAACCGTTTTACGTCAACTCCACGCCCCCTCGACGGAATTCCACCATTCGTCTGGCACGGATCCATCCGCTCTACAGAGATCGCTGAACAGTCAGCATTTTACGGCGATGGATTTTTCCATAACAACATTTTCTGGAACAAGGAGCATACAGCTCGCATGGTCCAGATTTACCGGCAGCGATACGAGCATTTTGGCCACGGTCGTGCGGATCAAGCGATCGTCGGTCTGGGGGGCCAGGTATTTATCGCAGATACAGAGAAAGAAGCCAAAGACTTCTTCCGGCCATACTTCGATAACGCACCCGTCTATGGACACGGACCGAGCTTGGAAGAGTTCACGGAACTTACCCCACTGACCGTTGGGACAGCTGAACAGGTTATTGACCGTACGCTCCAATTTGCGCAGTGGGTCGGCGATTACCAACGCCAGCTATTCCTCATTGACCATGCTGGCCTCCCCCTCGATGTCGTTTTGGATCAGATTGAGCGCTTAGGCCGTGACGTAGTGCCAGTGTTGAGGGAAAAATTCGAGGAGCGTCGACCTGACCATGTTCCCAGCGACCCACCCACTCACGCGTACCTCGACGCACACAGAGACTCTCCCCACTTTGCTGTCCTGCCTGGAAAGGATGATTAATCAATGTGCACCATCGTTGTCGTAACAGCGGGCCTTTCTCAGCCCTCGACAACTTCCTCTGTCGCACAAAGAATTGCCGACTCAGTAAACGCAGCTGTTGGTGCTCGCGGAGAGGAGGCCAACATAACCACGATCGAGTTACGCGATCTTGCCGTCGATTTGGCTAAAGCCCTCGTATCGGGTGCGCAGTCGGCTGATTTAGCATCCGCCTACGAAGCTCTCGGAAACGCAGACGGCATCGTCGCAGTGTCCCCCACGTTTTCAGCGAGCTACTCCAGCCTCTTTAAGATGTTCTTCGACGTCATGGACAAAGATCTACTGACGGACAAGCCCGTTCTTCTAGCGGCCACGGCAGGTACCCCCAGGCATTCCCTCATGCTCGAGCACGCAATGCGACCGCTGTTCTCCTTCCTCCGCGCACGTATTGTTCCGACGGCAGTCTTTGTCGCGACGGAAGATTTTGCAGGCGAGCATTCGGAGGCGATCGATCACCGTATTGCCCGCGCCGCCGGACAACTCGCACGCGAAATTGTCACTGAGCGAGATCACGCAGGTGGCCTTGGAGGACCGTTGTCAGACGGGCCAACTGCCCCGTTAACTGAATCCAACCCGAAAAGTTTCACGTCCCTTCTCCGCAAGCACACAGGAGAGTAACCAAAGCTCTCCGGCACCAGCTCGGTGTCACCTGGCGTCCCCGGTGCTCGCTACGCTAGGCAGCAATCAACGGACACTCTGCCCAGCCATTGCCACCTGTGCTAGTAAGTGCTAGTAAGCCATTTGCTCGTCCTGACAGCTTGAGCCTTCCTGCATCACCCATCTTGTTGGCCCCATCGTCCCCTGGTTGCTTCCGGTTCACCACGGTTGCTGTAATTCTCAGCCCGCACGCTCTCAGAACTGAATCGACACAGAGAAAGAAAGCGACAGTTACCAACGGACATCGTGGAGGTGTTGCCACGCCGTACCATTTTCTGCTCAAGTCCAGCATTCAGCGCCCCCACTAGCGGATGGTGTCTACCACACCGCACGCATAACGGTATGTGATTATTGTCTCTCTAGATTCCGAACGAAACCTAATTAACGGGGCACTTTCTCACAGCGCGACCGAGGGACGTGAATTTTTATACATCAGACTGTATAAGGCACCTTTTCGATTTAACGAGGTGTCATAGTTTTCCGTTAGAGTAGGGATCATGACCATCAGCGCTGTTGACATTTTTAGCATCGGCATTGGACCGTCGTCGTCACACACGGTCGGCCCGATGCGAGCCGCCAAACGATTTGCTGAGGAGTTCCACCCCACCAACGTGAGAATCGAGCTTCGGGGGTCTCTCTCCTCCACCGGCCATGGGCATGGAACTGACCGTGCTTCCGTACTCGGACTGGCAGGTTATGAGCCGGTCACTGTTCCCTTGGACATCGACCCTAAGCCGGGTGCAGCCGTCCCCACCCATGGTTCGATCACGAGCATCGACGGGAAGGAAATTTCCTTCCACATCATTTTCAACGATGTCGCTCTCCCCGAGCACCCCAATGGCATGATCTTCACCGTGCTCGACGAGAACGACGAGCCGACCGACCAAACTGAGACGTACTTCTCGGTCGGCGGTGGCTTCATCCAATCAGCCTCGGAGCTCAAGGCGGCTCAGGACGCACCGGGAGAAACGTCCGGCGGTGTCGCAACCCAGGACCAAGACGTGAAGGTCCCGTGGCCGTTTACCAACGGCGCAGAGATGCTCGACCGGTGTGAGCGCTCCGGCATGTCCATCTCGGAGATCATGATGGAAAATGAGGTTGCACTCCATGGTTCCGAGGAGTTCGTCAACAACCACCTCGATCTTGTCTGGGACACGATGGTTGAGTGTGTCGAAAAGGGCATGCGCGGTCGTGGCATCCTTCCTGGTGGCCTCGGCGTTCAGCGCCGCTGTTATGCGCTGCATCAGAAGCTTCTCCGGCACGAAAACGCTGAGCGTGCCGGCCAGCTGACGGCTATGGAATGGGTCAACCTCTATGCCATGGCTGTCAATGAAGAGAACGCTGCCGGTGGTCGCGTCGTCACTGCACCGACCAACGGGGCTGCCGGTGTCATCCCCGCCGTGATGTACTACGCCAAGACGTACCTGCCCAACTTCGACCGCGAGGCTTCTCGACGCTTCCTCCTCACCGCTGCTGCCATCGGCATCGTCATCAAAACAAACGCTTCGATTTCCGGTGCTGAGGTCGGCTGTCAGGGAGAGGTCGGCTCTGCGTGCGCAATGGCCGCTGCGGGCCTGGCAGAGCTCTACGATTCCACCCCCGCCCAGGTAGAAAACGCCGCTGAGGTTGCTCTCGAGCACAACCTTGGCCTCACCTGCGACCCGGTCGGTGGCCTGGTTCAGATTCCGTGCATCGAGCGCAATGCGATCGGTGCAGTGAAATCCATTAATGCCGCCCGGCTCGCACGCATGGGTACAGGCAGTCACCATGTTTCTCTCGACGATGCGGTTGTCACGATGAAGGAAACTGGCCTGGACATGATGAGTAAGTACAAGGAGACCTCAAAGGGTGGCCTGGCGGTCAACATCGGACTCCCGGTCACTATCACCGAGTGCTAAGCATTCTGTAAAAATCAGCAGCTAAAAGCGTGGACCTGCACACACAGGTCCACGCTTTTTGAGATGCTCACACTGAACCATTCGATGCTCGCCCAGTACTCGTGGACTGCGAACAAAAACCGGCCTACGCACTCGCCCGGGCCGGTTCTCGTCTGTCAGTAGCAGCGTTTTCTAGAGTCGTTCCTCCAGGAATGCCTGCACCGCGCTCAGTGAGACGGTTTCCTGCTCATGGTTATTCATATCACGGACGGCGACATTTCCGTCTGCGAGCTCCTGCTCGCCGAGGACGAGGCAGTAGCGTGCGCCGGAGCGGGACGCACCTTTCATAGCCCCCTTCAGCCCACGGTCACCATAGCTCATATCGGTACTGACTCCCGCAGCTCGGAGATTATTGACCACACCTGCGAGAACTCGCTTTGCCTCGCTACCGAGTGGGACGCCGTACACGTCCACCCGCCTGGGGCTGCCTGCGGATACACCTTCTGCCTCCAGTGCAAGCAAAGTGCGATCAACACCGAGACCGAAGCCGATTCCGGAAAGCTCCTGTCCTCCGAGCTGAGCCATGAGACCGTCGTAGCGGCCACCGCCACCGATCCCGGACTGAGCGCCAAGCCCTTCGTGGACGAATTCGAAGCAGGTCTTGGTGTAGTAATCCAAGCCACGCACGAGCTTCGGGTTGATGGTGTAGGAAACACCGAAGTCGCCGAGAAGCCCCTTAACTACCTCAAAGTGCTCTCGAGACGAGTTTGAGAGATGATCCAGGAGAAGTGGCGCGTCGACAAGCATCTCCTGCACTTCTGGACGTTTGTCGTCCAGAACGCGCAAGGGATTAATTTCAGCTCGACGCTGGGTCTCCTCATCCAGCGGAAGTTTGCGGAGGAAAGCCTGAAGCTTTTCGCGGTAAGCCGGGCGACATTCGGCATCACCAAGGCTTGACAGATCCAACCGGTACCCGGTCAAGCCCACAGACTTGTAGCATCGATCAGCGAGTGCAATGATCTCGGCATCCAGCGCCGGATCGTCTACGCCGATTGCCTCCACACCTACTTGTTGCAGCTGCCTGTAGCGTCCCGCCTGCGGTCGCTCGTACCGGAAGAACGGGCCCGAGTACACGAGCTTTACCGGTAGTTGTCCGCGATCAAGGTTGTGCTCAATCACTGCACGCATAACTCCAGCTGTGCCTTCAGGACGAAGCGTCACAGAACGACCGCCACGATCCTCAAACGTGTACATTTCCTTCGTCACAACGTCCGTGGACTCGCCCACGCCACGCGCAAAAAGGTGGGTGTCCTCGAAAATAGGAAGCTCGATGTGCTCGAAACCGGCACGCTGAGCCTCGTGAGTAAACGTCTCCCGTACCGCAAGAAACTCGCGGGAAACCGGGGGCACGTAGTCGGGTACACCTTTAGGAGCAGAAAATGATACGTCAGTCACATTTAAGCATCTTACTCGAGACCCGAAGCTGAAGGACGGCCCCCTGTGCAGATCAGTCCACAAATGGCCGAGTTGTCGTAAACTGGTCGCTATGCTCTGTGGACTAGCCCCGGCCGCGACCACATTCATGATTTCAGTTGAGCCGGAATGCACTGGCCTGAACACAGGCCCGACTGCATGACTGGAAAGGCACGCGACCTTCTGCCCACCAATGAAAACCGGACGTTACTCTCGGAAGAATTGGATCAAGCCGATCTGGCTCCGGTCTAAAAGAATTCACCTGCGCCTCCATCCCACTGCGAGCTTTGCTCGCAAAAAGTCGACTTCGACATGCAGCACTTTTATATATTCAGGGTGGCTGGAAAACGCCACGCGCTGTGAACACCAACCTTGCGTGCAGAAAAACAAGGGGAGATAACACCCGGTAACTGCAAGCTAGTGATAACTATTCGAGCACCTCAATCATTCTGTAGTTGAATGAAACCCTCCGCGTTAGGAGGACAGAGTACCCACGTGAATCTTTAGCCACATGGCTATCCAATGGACTACCGCAAGTATGGATTGTTTTCTAGTTCTGCAGCGATTGTTGTTCCGGGTCCATGACCGGGGAAACACGTATAGTCCTCGGGTAGTGTCCTCACTTTATTGTGCAGGGAATCCCGCATAGCTGCCGGTGAGCTACCGGGAAGATCTACCCGGCCCATGGATCCACGGAACAGAACGTCACCTGTGAAAACGGACTTAACTTCTTCGCTTACAAGGATGACGCATCCCGGAGAATGCCCCGGGCAGTGCCGGACCTCGAATTGGTGGCCGGCGATGATTGCTCCAGAGTCCTCGGTCAACTCGCGTAGATCGTCTACCTTTTCCATGTCTTCCGCGTGGTACGCGCGAGCAGCTTCAGGAGAGACTCCAGCAGCTGGGTCATCCATCATGAACCAATCATCTGGATGCAAGTAAACGGGCACCCCAGCAGGGTTGGCAAGCGCGGCGGCATCGCGAACATGATCGATGTGGCCGTGCGTAAGCACGACCGAGTCCAGAATGAGTTTTTCCTTCTCAAAGAATTCCGTTAGAACCTGAGCAGCCCCCATACCTGGATCAATGACCGTCACACGACCGTTATCGATGACAGCGTACGTGTTGGCCTGAAAAGGACCAGTTACCGCGATCTTGCATTCCATGGGCTTTAGCCTACCAAGACAAAGGAGTCGAAATAAGTAGGTTTGCGAATTCCCACCGTCAATGCAGATACCCTGTGAGCACCACGACCACAAAGCCACATTTTCCTTTCCTAATTTCGGTTTGGTCTTCCTTTAACTTTTCGCCTGATGACCAGGTTGCAGCGAGAAGAGAACTGGGAGAAGGGCGGAAAGTGCCATTGCCTATGAAAGGATAAACGGCCTAAGAGGTAGTCCGACCTAGGAAGTTCTCTTGACTTAATCATCGGCCCCCTTATTCCCGTGCATCATCGGCCCCCTTATTCCCGTGCGCTCGTTTGCTTTCCCGATTACTGCGACCCTCCGCCATGTGTTTTCTTCTCCCAGCCAGCAGAAGCAATGGACGTAGTAACGCAAGGGCTAAGATAAGATGCGCACGAAATACAGTTTTATTAACAGTTGAGCCGACAGGGAGTTTTTAGTGTCTAATTCCGACTCACAAAACAATAGGCAGATTCGCGAGGAATCTTTGGAGAAGCTGCGCAAGGATCTCGCAACACGAGAGCGCAAGGAGAAGCGTGGCCCGCTGGGCACGATCCTCGCCTCTGCTCTCGTCATCGTTCTCGTTGTGGCGGGAATCTACTTCTTCGCTACGAAAGACGATGGTGCAAAGATCGAAGCCGAAGACAGCACGACAACTGTCGAGTCCACTACAATGACCACGGCTACCGAGGAGCCAGAGGTTACCGCTCCTGCGCTGGCTCTCACTCGTTCGGAAGCTTTGCCGGAGACTGTCACCTGTGAGTACCCCGAAGAAGGCGGCGCTGCACGGGAAGTTTCCGCACCGAATACTCAGGATATCCCTGCTACCGGAACTGTTAACGTCACTCTCAAAACCAACCAGGGTGACATTCCGATGACCCTTGACCGCTCTGTCAGCCCGTGCACAGTAAATGCGATTACCCATCTCGCGTCTAACGGTTACTACGATGACACCGTCTGCCACCGCATCACTACAAACGGCATTTACGTGCTGCAGTGTGGCGACCCCACTGGTAACGGTGCCGGCGGCCCCGGCTTCAACTTCGCCAACGAGTACCCAACCGACGAAGCAGAAGATCAGTCCTCGCCCGTGAACTACCAGCGCGGCACTATTGCGATGGCGAACGCAGGTATCGGCACAAATGGATCCCAATTCTTCCTCAACTACAAGGATTCGCCGCTGCCCCCGCTGTACACCTATTTCGGCAAGATTTCTGATGAAGGCCTCGCAACAATCGACGGCATCGCTGCGAAGGGCACAAAGACCGGTGGCTCGGACGGCGCCCCGGCTGAAGAGGTTCGTATTGAAACCGCGCAGGTGAACTAGCTGTAAAGGCCGCTTGCTGAACCACTTTTCCCCGCGCCATTCTTCCCCCGCTTTCGGGAAGAATGGCGCTTTTGCAATTGCTCAGACTTTACACAGGGAATTTCAGGTGTGCACCAAACGTTCGTTTTGGTACCGGACTCCACCGAATTTGACCGTTGCGATACAAACTTGTTCATTGCTACTGCACAGCGGGCGGATTATCGTCTATACTTTCAGCCAGAAGATTTCTCGGAAGCCTTTGAGAGATCAGAGCTGGCTAACAGCTCGCCCCAAGCCAGACATATTTTCGACTTCCACGTAAGGAATTTTGATATGCGCAAATCTATCTTCGCCGCAGCGACGGCTGCAATGCTCACATTCGGCCTCGTTTCTCCAGCATCTGCATTGGACTGGGAAAAGCCCACCACTATTCCGCTCGGTTCCTCCGATGAAGCCTACGACTATGAGTTTGGCTGGAATGACGAGAAGCCTTGGAAGCTTGAGGAAACTCGAGTTACCGGCCCGGACAATAAGGTTGTCTGCGATACTCTGAACCCCGGTATCAACGACTTCATGTTTACTGTAAGCAACGGTCGGTGCCACTACCGCACTCCTTTGGAAGTGATCAAGGAAATTACTAACTACATCACTTCGATTTCTTCGGTTATTTCCGCTGTAATGGGGATCGTGAACAACGCCAACCGATTCATCAAGTAGTCAAACGTTTCAAGACTCCAAAAGGGCACGCTTCGGCGTGCTCTTTCCTTTTATGTACACCAGGTCAATCATTTGCGTTTGCAAAGCAAAAACAACAAAATTCCCTAACGACAGTTCACCTTCTACCTTAAGGACTCGTCGCTAACTCTGAAACACTAATTTCCTGAAACCAAGCAAAACCGTCACGACCGAACTAGTCGTTGACATTTTCAACCACCTCAAATTCTCCCCAATTGTCTGTTTTGCCTTGCGTAACTCCCACCGTCCGTTTATTATCGACGTATGCGTAAATTTCTAGCCGTTGCCACAGCCTCCACTGTTGCACTTAGCTGTGCGACCACCGCACTCGCCGACGATAACACCACTACTATCAACCCGCCGTCGGGCTACAAGTACCATGGCGATATCACCCAGGGTGAAGGTTCTTCGCAGGAAGTCTTCAAGCTTTACCAGAAGCCTGACAAGGATGGCGATCTCGCCCAGCAGATCGTATACGACAAGGATGGCAAGGTAGTTTGCGACACCGCCAGCAGCAAGGCCGACTTCATGTGGACCGCCGGTAACACCAGGTGCAACTACAAGAAGCCGCTCGATGTCATCAAGGATATCTCCTCCTACATTGCTGCTATCTCTGCGGCGATTGGCGCGCTCTTCGCTATCTACACCACCGCTCAGAAGTTCATCAAGTAGCCTTTCTCGCGCTTTAAGAAAGTAACTCCGGCACCTGTTAATTGGCAGGTGCCTTTTCTTCTTTAAAAAGCTTCTCCTCTTTTAGTAGCAACGGGGAGAATCGACCGGCAACAAAACCTCAGTTGCGACGGTTTACAGATCCCTCAAATCTGCTGCTTCGAACGCACCTATTTCCTTCATTCCTTCCGCGAGAGTTCAGGCCAAAACGCCATTCCAGAATTTCCTCACCTGAAGGTCCGGCAATTTAAAGGGCCAGGTGCCCCGTTTTAGGAATTCAAGAACTAGTTTTGGCCTATCCCCCAGAAGTGAGCCTATACACGTCATACACGCCTTCCACGTTGCGCAGCTGAGACATGAGGGCACCAAGCTGTTTGGTATCCGAAACCTGGAAGGAGAACCGGCAGAACGCAACGTTGTCGTCACTGGAGTGAGAAGACGTGGCTAGAAGCGAAACCTTCTGATCACTGACCACCTTCATCAAGTCAAACAAAAGGTTGTCGCGGTCGAGTGCTTCCACCTGCAGAGTCGCGGAGAAAACTCCCTGCCCTTGGCTTGCCCAGGTGACGTTGATTAAGCGCTCGGGTTCTTTCCTCAACTGAGCGGCATTCGTGCAGTCCGTCCGGTGAACGGAAACGCCACCGCCACGGGTAATGAACCCAAAGATCGCGTCGCCAGGAACGGGCATACAGCACCGGGCAAGCTTTGCAGCAATATCTGGGTCGCCCTCAACGAGGATCCCGGCATCATTGCCTTTCTTATCCGTCGGGTGGATGCGAGGGCCAGCAGCGATGAGCTCTTCCGCAAGGGCTTCACCGCTCTTTGATTGATCGATCGGCTCTTCTTCATCGCCGAAAAGTGCGATGAGCCGCTTTGCCACGTGAGCGACGGATTCTGTCCCCGTCCCGATTGCAGCAAACATCGGTGCAACGTCGTTGTAGTGCAGGTCCTCAGCAACCGTCTTGACGGTCTTTTCCGTGAAGACCTTGGAAAGTGGGAATCCCGATCGCTGCATTGCAGCCGTGAGTTCTTCTTTGCCAGTTTCCTGGGCTTCCTGGCGGCGTTCGCGGGCAAACCACTGGCGGATCTTCGTCTTCGCACGTGGCGAAGCGACGAATGATTCCCAGTCCTTGGAGGGACCCGCGTCGGGATCCTTAGAGGTGAACACCTCTACCCTGTCGCCATTGTTGAGCTTTGTCTCCAGAGCTACCAGCCGGCCATTTACTTTGGCACCGATAGTGCGGTGTCCGACTTCCGTGTGCACCTGGTAAGCGAAATCAATCGGGGTCGAGCCTGCAGGTAGATTCACAACGTCAGATTTCGGTGTGAAGACGAAAATCTGCTTAGCTGTTAGGTCATGGCGAAGGGTATCGAGGAATTCGTTCGGATCGCTCGCCTCTTTTTGCCAGTCCAACAGTTGACGCATCCAGGCCATCTGGTCAACCTCAGCCTGGCCACCCGTGTGCTTTCCTTTAGTCTCCTTGTAACGCCAGTGCGCGGCGATGCCGTACTCCGCCTGATAGTGCATTTCATGCGTACGCACTTGCACTTCGAGAGGTTTACCGTTGGGGCCGAGCAGCGTCGTGTGGAGCGACTCGTACACGCCATAGCGGGGATTAGAGATATAGTCCTTAAAGCGTCCTGGTAGCGCGGGGTACAGCGAATGCATGACGCCAATGGCTTCGTAGCAGAGCGCCTTCGTATCCACGAGGATCCGGATTCCCACGAGGTCAAACAACTCGTTAAAGTCATGGCCACGATCGGTCATCTTCTTGTAAATGGACCAGTAGTGCTTCGGCCTACCGACAACCTCAGCGATAATGTGGTTGGCTTTCAGTTCCTTCTTTACGGCGCTGATAATTTCCTTGAGCTGGCGGTCACGCGCAGGAGCTCTCTCTGCAACAAGGCGAACGATCTCGTCGTACTTCTTGGGGTACAAGATGGCAAAAGATAGATCCTCAAGCTCCCATTTGACGCTCGCCAGCCCGAGCCTGTGCGCGAGTGGAGCAATGACTTCCAGCGTCTGGCGCGCCTTCTTGGCCTGTTTCTCTGGAGGCAGGAAGCGCATCGTACGCATGTTATGAAGTCGGTCCGAAACCTTAATCACAAGCACGCGCGGGTCATCAGCCATGGCGACGACCATCTTGCGGATTGTCTCAGCCTCCGCAGCCGCACCGAGGGCGACCTTATCGATCTTCGTGACACCGTCGACAAGCTTGGCAACCTCAGCCCCGAAATCCCGAGTGAGGTCCTCGAGGGTGTACTCCGTGTCCTCCACGGTGTCATGAAGGAGGGAGGCGACAACCGTTGTCGTGTCCATGCCCATCTCTGCAGAGATGGTTGCTACGGCCAGCGGATGCGTAATATACGGATCCCCGGACTTCCGCTGGACACCCTCGTGAAGGCGCTCGGCGGTATGATAGGCGCGCTCGATGGTATCGGCATCAGCCTTCGGGTAAAACTTCCGGTGAATAGATAGCAGTGGCTCAATAGCCGGGTCGACCCTCGACCACCCTCCCGTGAGACTTTTTGCCAGGCGGGCGGACATACTCCGTCGCGGACGCTGCTTGTTTGATTCACCTGCCATTTATTAAAATTTACTCGCCGTCTACGGAAAGTACCAGAAGTGGAGCATTTCCGAGCTTTTCGCGGCCACCGAGACCGTCCACTTCAAGAATGACTACGTAACCGACAACTTCCCCACCAGCCTGCTGAACAAGCTCGGTGGCGGCCATGAGAGTCCCACCGGTTGCCAGAACATCGTCGATAAGCACAATCTTCTTACCCTGGATGTCAATGCCCTCCGCCGGGATTTCCAGCGCTGCCGTTCCGTATTCCAGAGTGTATTCCTCAGTGATGACCGGTGGCGGAAGCTTGCCTTTCTTCCGCACGGCGAGACACCCCTGTCCGAGCTTGTAGGCAACGGCAGAGCCAACAAGGAAGCCTCGCGCATCCAGTCCCGCAACCACCTCCCCGCCGAGCTTCTGAGAAAACGATGCGAGCTCATCGATGACGAGCGTAAATGCCTTAGCGTTGGCAAAGACAGGTGTCAGATCCTCGAAAACGACTCCTTCTTCAGGAAAACCCGGTACATGCCGTGTTAGCTCGTCGAGAGCCTCGCGCGCGGTGTTGAATGTCATGAGTTATTTAGCTCCTTTTGGCCCAGCGGTCCATGTTCCAGCCGATCCCGGAACGGGTCGTTCCGATCACTACATTGTCTACTGTCGTATCCATAATAAATACTCGGGGTTGAGAGGACAGTGGAATGGTCGGCACTTCCTGCCACAGCATCTCTTCTGCCTTCCTCACTTCCTCCTGATCCTCCGTCGACGCCGCAACGTGACCGTATTCAAACGCCGGCTCCACTGCTATAAGCAAGGCATCCGCCATCGGCGGAACGACAGCGCCAGATGCTGTAGCGTAATTTCCCGCCGCGTACGTGGTCAGCGGTGGCTCGACGGGTTGCTCCGGGACAATCCCTGCATCGGTGGGGTACGCCGCTGCAGCATCACCGACAGTTGGGGGCTCAATAGTCGCAGCTTGTGGGTCGAAATCCGCTGATACATCGACGACGGTAATTCCTGCCGGCTCACAGGATTGACGAATCGCCTCCACCATCGCGGCATATCGCTCATTCGGACCCACGTATGCAACGCGAATTGTTTTACCGCGAAGCCGCTCTGCCAGCGGGAGGTCAACGGCCATATGTGCCGCACCTATATCTTGAGTAGCGATCGCTGTAGGGGTTTCGGCAGAGGACAACCGGGTTCCAAGAGGGGTCACGGGGACCCCAGATACGCTGGTTGACTGCTGTGCAACTGCCTCCTGGTTAATACAGGCCGCGAACGCCTGCCGATCCTCAGGCGCAGTAAAAATTCCGGTCTTCGAGAGCACAAGTTGGTCTATCAGTTTCCCGCTTGTTGGCTCAACGGCGTACCCGCTCTTCTTATCCGTCCATGACGCATCAGCCACACGCGGAACGTCAGCGATACCGATGACTCCCCCCGACTCGTGGAACTCACCCGTGGATCCGCCATGTGGACGAATCACAAGTGGGGAGATCGCGGGGGCATCACCGTTGTAGTGTTCGTTCGCGACCAGCACGAGCCCGCCGCCCTCAGTCACGCGCTCGATACGATACGGGCCGAAGCTAACTTGTACGGCTGGGTCAAAGTTATCAACGCGGAAGTCCTGTGCCCATGCATCACCGATCTCCTGCATCTGTGCGACGTCGCCACTTTGCACACGTGCAAGGAAATCCGCCTCCGTGAGACCAAATTTCGTGGCAAGAACGTGGGCTGGCATAACGGTGCCTGAGCGGAACAGGTTCCTCCAACGCTGCCCTTGTCCCTCATGGAACACGACCGTGAATTCTTTCGCTCCAGGTTGGCACTTAACTCCCTCGATCTGCTCCATAAGTGGCAGGTGGGAGTCAAAAACTTCCGGGAATTTTCCGGCCTGCACTGCGAGGGCGAAGTCATCGCATGTCAGAGGTACCCCATCGGAAAAGGTGGCTGTATCCGAAATGGTGTACACGACCTGGCGCTTGGCCCCGGGAAGCAGCTGTGCTGTCGCTACATCCCGGTTCGGAATCATTTGACCGGCTGGGCCGTGCACGAAAACACCGGGGAAAAGGCGCGGACTGACAAGTGCGGAATCGGTGAGGAAACCGATATAGCTTGCTGAGTTCGTTGTCACGACGTCCCCGGGGACAAAGTAGGAAAAGATTTTCTCATCATTTCCATCTTTCCCACCGGATGAGCAGGATGCGAGAAGCCCTACCGAGCACACCGCTGCTACGAGTGCTCGGATAGCTCTGCGTACTGTCACGTAAATCTCCTTCACTCACCTCGTGCGACGAGCTGCGTCGCACCCTAAGACCCAAACCCACCCCGCTTTACAAGCGCCGCCTGAACGTAGGCGAGGCGTACCTGACTATTCTATGCCGTTGACTTGATTAACGCTAGATAACATCTGTCCCATCATTTCAGGCTGTTGGATAATGCTCCGCTCACCTCTCTCCCGACCATCGCTGCTGTCGCTGGAGGAAACGAAGGAAAATCACGCAGAATGATCTCGCACAGTCGCGAAACCTTTTTCTCACCTAGGCACGCATTGCAGCTCTGCTGCCCTTCCAATGCCAACCACAAGACTCACGCGACAGCGATTGACGCGCGTCTCATAAGCACAGGCGTTCTATGGGCGCTCACGATGCGCAACAGGCGGCACCGTGATCAGCGATGACAAGACCCCGCGAGGGAGTTCGTAAAACCGGACTCCCGCGCGGGGTCTAAATCGAATTATGACTTTTGAGTGATCTGCCTCCGACCAAGTTGTTGCGCCAGCACGAGGGTTTTCGGTGATCTGCCTCGCCGTGCGATCGAAGGAGCGCTACTAGTAACGACGCGTTGGTCGCCAGCTAGCGCCCAACGAAGTCTCACCATCTGGGGTGTTAAACCGCTCGGCATCCTCAGAGTTGACTCCTGTGGGACGAAGGCCATTCGCTCCCACAACCTCGTCATGCTCATCTACAGCGGCCGTACCATCTTCATTCACCAGTCCAGCCTCAACGGCCTCTTGGTAGGTTGCCCCATCAACGTCAGTCCCGCGAACGGCTGCAACCTGCAGGTTGTGCTTCTTGAACTTCTTCTGGCGATTCTTCATACTGACCAAAAGGGGTGTTGCGAGGAACACGGACGAGAAGGTGCCCTCAATAACGCCAATTAGCTGAACCACGGCCAGATCCTTCAAAGTACCAACACCCATGAGCCACACCGCCACAATCATCAGAGCGATGATCGGTAGGGCGGAGATAACCGTCGTGGAGATTGAACGCATGACGGTCTGGTTCACAGCAAGGTTAGCCAACTCAGCATACGTCTTCCGCGTGGTGTGCTCGAATCCCTCGGTGTTCTCCTGCACCTTGTCAAACACGACCACCGTGTCGTAGAGGGAGAAGGCCAAGACCGTGAGGAGACCGATGACCACGGCAGGCGTGACCTCCATGCCAAACAGCGCATAGCAGCCGGCGATGAAGACACCGTCGACGCCCAGCGCCGCAATTGCGGCAACGGACATGTCACGCTCAAAGCGGATGGCAATGTATATGAAGATCAACAGCAGGAATGCGCCGAAGGCAACAATCATTCGGTTGGTGATCGTGGAACCCCACGACTCTGACACCGTAGAATCGCCGACGGCATCGGGAGTGACTTCGCCCGACGCGTCCTTGGGCTGGAACTCGGTGTACAGAGCCTCCCGAGCAGACATGATTTGCTCGTCGGAAAGCCGCTCGGACGCGATCTCAAGGATGCGTGAATCCTGTGCACCCACGATCTGCACGCCTTCTGGGGTGACACCCGTGGCTTCCTCAAATGTGCGGGACACCGCTGCAGTATCCAGGTTTGCAGCAGGCATCGTCATCTTTGTGCCACCCTGGAAATCAATCCCCAGGGTGAAGCCCCGGAAGATGATGCCAAGGGCACAGACCGCAAGCACGACCAGGGTAATGATGTACCACAGCTTGCGACGCCCGACGAAGTCGATGCCACCCTCGCCGGTGTACAGCCGCGTTAAGAAGGAGTGGTTGGTTTCTGGGGTTACGTCGTTGTCGACCCGTACCTGAGTAGTCATTGTTACTTCTCCTCCTGGTTCACGATATGGGAACCATCTGGGCTGCCATCATCAAGGAGCGGAGCTCGCAGGTGTTCGGGCACTTTTGGCTCGTTGGCGATGGATTCCTCAAGGGTGATAAGTGATGATGGACGGTCGTCGGCAATCATATTCGATTCCGGTGCTTCGCTTGTGGCAGTTGATTCTATGTTGCCGTCCTCGTCGGAGACGGATTCGCCATCCGTGGCACCCGCATTCCGCTTGGCAAGCATCCGCTGGTTGTACCAGCCGGTATCGGCGGCCAGCTGCTCGCCGGCTGCACGGCGCTGTTCAACGAGCTCGTACACCTTGCCTAGGCCGTTGACGCTCGCCTTAGCAAAGAACTTCTTCCGGGAGGCGAGGATAACCAGCGGTGCGGTGACGAAGAAGGTCACCGCAAGGTCGAACACCGTCGTCAGTCCGAGGGTAAAGGCGAAGCCCTTCACGTCGCCAACGGCGAGGATGTAGAGAACCACCGCGGCGATGACGGAGACGAAGTTACCGGAGATAATCGTCTTGCGGGCGCGATCCCAACCACGCGGAACTGCTGACCTGAATGTTCTGCCGTCACGTATCTCGTCCTTAATGCGCTCGTAGAGAACGACAAAGGAGTCGGCCGTCGTACCGATACCGATGATCAAACCTGCAACGCCTGCGAGGTCGAGCGAATATCCGATCCATCGGCCGAGAAGGACGAGGGAGCCGTAGACGAGCGTGCCCGATGCCACGAGGGTGAACATTGCCAGCAGGCCGTAAAGGCGGTAGTTGACCAAGGAGAAAACGGCGACGGCGAGGAGACCGATCAGGCCTGCAATGAGGCCGGCGCGAAGCGAAGCTGCACCGAGTGTCGGCGGGATCACTGTCGTCGTGCCGCCACGCTCACCATTCTCACCGACGAAGCTCAGCGGAAGGGCACCGTACTGGAGGTTGTTAGCCAGCGTCTTGGCCTCTTCCTCATTCTTCATACCGGTAATCATGGTGGAGGATCCAACCGGCGTGGCCGATTGCACCTGCGGTGCCGAAATAATCTGCGAGTCCAAGGTGACAGCGACCTGCTTGTTCAGGTACTCCTGCGTCAGCTTGGCCCACGTCTCAGAACCGGTCTCCCCATTGTCAGACTTGAAGGTGAAAACGACCTCGTTCTGTGCGGTCTGCGGGTTGATGCCACCGTTAATCGGGCGGTTGGTATCAATCTCGTTACCAGTCAGGCGACGTCCGTCTTCAGGCTCACCCACCAACAGTGGAGAGGGTCCGAGAAGCAATGGCTGACCCATCTCCGGGTAGCAAGCGACGAGTGGCTTGGACAGGTCGTCGCCACCAGCGATCGGGTCGTGGGTGTTTTCCTCGGAGCATTCCATGAGGGCTGCTGCGGCCATCTGGGTAGCACCTTCAGTGGACTGACGATCCTTCAACATCATGTCGAAGACCTCATCGCGCCGCTTCTGCTCCTCGATGGAGTTCTTCGGTTCTGGCAACGGCTCGGCAGTTACGGTCGGCGCCTCGCCGGTTGCGGGAGCAGCCTCTTCCCCACCATTTTGAGCAGCCTGCTGGTTAAGCAGGTCGTGGTACTGCTTGAGTACTTCGTTGGCCTTTTCCGGCGTAACAAGCCCGTAGGAAACCCAACGGTTAGCCATATCCGTCAGGGTGGGCATGATCTGATCCACCTGCGGAGCAGCTGGCTGCGATACTGTGCGGAAAACCAGCTGCGAGGTCTGGCCAAGGTTACGGGCCTGTGCTGTGTCCTCGCCAGGCACAGTGATGACGAGCGTGTTGCCGTCGGTTACCACCTCGGCACCAGACACGCCCATGCCATTCACGCGGTTCTCAAGAATCGTGCGAGCCTGGTCCAGCTGCTGGGGGGTAGGTTCGCCCCCCTGCGGCACCAGCGTAACGCGTGTACCACCTTGCAGGTCAATGCCTAGCTTCGGCGTGTTTGCGCCGGGTGTAAAAAATAGGAGCGAGTACACCAGAATGAGAATGATTCCGAAGATACCCAGGGCACCCCACGGGTAGCGACCTACGAAATCCGTGGTGCGCCGAGCCTTAGGTTCGGCCTTGCGTTCAGATTGTGACGCCAATGTAAATCCTCCACGACAAGCCATGAGCAGCGCGCCCGGTGTGGCGTGCACCTGCGGCAACCGAACTGGTTGCCGGTATCATGGCCAGTCAACTTATCATCTCTGACGCTTGTGAGCGCCACGTTTAGCAAGTAGTACTGTTTTACCCTTCATAGAGAAGGGTGCACAACGGGTCTATGTTACGACATGCGCTGCTAAAGCGCACGCACCACCCCTGTCTTCCTGGCTTTTCGACGCCCGGTAGTAGCCCTTTCCAGTCATCACACGGAGAGACGTCATCTGCACCGCTTGTGCTGGCTCTCTCGCTGCAACGCTCACTGTCACGCCGGGGGTAGCACACCGGCCTCGCTGCCGGAGAGACGGTTGCACGCTCGCTGAGAAGCAATTTTCCTCCACCGCACATACCTCCACCATAAATCTCCACCATAAATAAAGGACCCGTCCTACTCGCGCAAGTAGAACGGGCCGGATGAGCGGACCCACGTACCGGACCCTACAGGCGGGGTCGTCCTAGCGGGCTCCTAATAGCGGACTCCTAAAAGCGGACGCGGATTTCTATGAGCCGACTAGACCTGCTCGTGCAAGACGGGATGGTGGGGTTACCATTCGGAGGTTAGCGCGCGTCGCCATCGTCGGGTCGACCTGCATCGGACCCAAAACTCTGTGGGCGCTCGTATCCATCGGTGTGCTCCGTTGCACCACCAGCGGCCTCCGTCTCGGTCTTGGGAGACTCGATGAAGGCATTATTTGCGGCTTCGGTAGAGTCCTCAATCTTCTTCACAATGGCGATCTTCTCCCAGCGGGTAATGACACCAGGGGCGATTTCGAGGTCCACCTCATCCTCGTCCACCAGATGAACGAGAGCATGGAGGCCAGCGGTGGTCACGACGTGATCGCCGGGAAGCAGTTGCCCCTGCATGCTCCGGAGCTGTTCCATCTGCTTCTTTTGCTTACGCTGCATCAAGAACATGGGGGCAGCAAAGATGACAAGAATGACGAGAAGAATAATGAGATCCATGAACTGAATTGTTCCAGAAAACGGCCGGCAAGAGAAACGTAGGGCACCCGCGGACCAGAGTTTCTACGAGGAGATATCGCCAGATTCACCACTATCATCCCTGTTACGTACTGGACCAACGTGGCACTGACTGCTCCAACTAGTTTTCTCTCGCGGGACTTCTAGGCGAATAACAGCAGCTCACAAAGAACAACAGCCTACGAAGAGCAGCAGCGCACAAAAAGCAGCAGCTTCACGTAAGAACTTGGACACATCTCGCCTGGTGTTACGGAATCTCATCTTCCTTCCGCTTACCAATGCGATCTGGGGCTTAGCTAACGAAAGCGGCAGTAGAGAATTAAAACTCAAGCAAGAAAGGCCCTTCGACGCAGAAATAGACTCCCCAACGTCAGCCTCCGTATTCAGGCTCTGCCGTGTGAGGCCTGCACCGTCACTTTGGCAGAACCGGCGAGTTTAGAGACAGGACTGGCGAGCAGCCACAGTACGTTACATGAGATCTGAAAATGGAACCTAGGAACTGTAGCCTGAGACAGGAAACATGAGCCAAAGGGTGCGAAAAGAGACCTCGATCCAGACGCGTCAGAAAAGTCCGAGAGCACCATCCGGTGGAGTCAGGCCCAAGTGCTGCCACGCCGCGGCCGTTGCCACACGTCCACGCCCAGTACGAGAAATAAGCCCAGCGCGGACGAGGTACGGCTCGCACACCTCCTCAACTGTCGACGGTTCTTCTCCGACCGCGATGGCCAAAGTGGAAACGCCAACCGGGCCACCGCCATGCCCCTTGATAAGCGCGTTGAGCACAGCCCTATCCAACCGATCCAACCCTTTTTCATCCACGTCAAACACGACAAGCGCTGTCTTTGCGGCATCCACGTCGATGTGGCCATCTGAATGGACTTCAGCGTAATCACGTACACGACGCAGGAGACGGTTAGCGATACGTGGCGTTCCCCGCGAACGGCCGGCAATCTCAGCAGCGGCCTCTTTATCGATATTGACTCCGAGGATCTTCGCTGCGCGAAGGACCACTGAGGTCAGGTCCTTGGGCGAATAGAACTCCATGTGCGCTGTAAAACCGAACCTATCCCGCAACGGGCCCGTGAGCATCCCTGACCGCGTAGTCGCACCGACGAGTGTGAAGGGGGCCAATTCCAGCGGAATAGAAGTAGCACCGGGGCCCTTACCGACGATCACATCGATGCGGAAATCCTCCATCGCCATGTACAGCATCTCTTCTGCAGGGCGCGCAATGCGGTGAATCTCATCGATGAAAAGCACATCGCCTTCCATGAGGTTGGACAGCATGGCTGCGAGGTCACCAGCGCGTTCAAGAGCCGGCCCGGACGTCATGCGGAGCGAGGTGCCGAGCTCTTGCGCAATAATCATGGCCATAGTCGTCTTGCCTAGACCAGGCGGACCAGAAAGCAGGACGTGGTCCGGTGCCGACCCACGCTTCTTGGCACCTTCCAACACCAAGCGGAGCTGCTTACGGACCTTATCTTGGCCAATGAATTCATCGATAGACTTCGGGCGAAGGCTCACCTCTAAATCGTGATCAGTCTCCTGCTTCTCAGGGCTGACGGCAGCCGACTCTGGGTTTCGTCCGATACCGACGTTATTGCCTGGAGCGTTGTCATCTCCAGGTAATACGAACTCCGTCTTTTCTACATTGGCCATGGCATGAGCCCCCTTTCTTATTCGACCTTACAGCTATCTTGAATCTTTGTATCTTGAATCTCCGGCCTAGGGTGTTCCTGCGGTCCACCGACTAGACAAAAAGTCGGTAAAAACACGAGTTTCACTCGACCAATTCGGTCAGTACCACGTTTGCTGCTATTTCTTTTTACCTAGGTACTGCAGAGCATGGCGAAGGTTTGTTCCCGTGTCGCCACCTGGGTTGGACTCTTCTGCCCAGGCTGCAGCGTGATTGGCGGAATCCTCATCGAACCCGAGCTGAACAAGGGCAGCAACTACGGTTTCCGATCCACCGGTTACTGGTTCAGCGGCGGACGAAGTAGTGGCGGTCGAATCAATGAACTCGTCTAGCTTTCCGTCGAGAACAGCTGTCATTTTCGCGGCCATGCGCGCGCCAACTCCGGGGATAGCCTGCAGTGTTTTCTTATCATCGTTGGCTACAGCCACTGCGATCTCCGATGGGGAATATGTGTTCAAACATGCAAGCGCCAGCTTCGGCCCGAGGCCTTGGACGTCTTGCAGCTGCGAGAACATTGTGCGCTCCGAATCATGGGCGAAGCCGTAGAGAGTTACAACCTTCTCCCCGATCACCATGGTGGTTAGAACCCGACCATCCTCCCCCAGCGGTAATTCTGCAAGGGTCGCCGCGGTGGCGAGGAACTCGTAACCGACACCACCGCATTCGATGACACCGCCAGTAAGCGACTTGGCAACAACCTCACCGTGAAGGGACGCAATCATCTACTACTCCTTTATTCGACGCGCATGCAGCGCGCGTCTCCACTTTCACTTTTACTATTCTATGAACTCCGCCACGCCCCGACCACAGCGGAGAGTTGGCACGTCACTGTGCATTCAAAGTGCATCATTGTGCTAGATATCTGTACATATTGGATGCGACTCGTATCGGCGCAACGTCTGCTGCTGACCTCTGATCACACCCGTCCTAACCAGTGCCGCAGTTTGGTTGATACTGCCGTCGAGCGCGGCATACCACACATGACCACCGGCATCGCAGGTTACAGGTGCCACCGATCTACGTCTTATTAGATCGATCAACGCCTCACCCATGACTGCGCCCCTCCGAGGTCGCGTAGAGATTCTCCAGTCACTTGAGGCGTTGGCACGACGCGCGGGTGGTACGTCGTGTTCATGCCCTTCGGTCCGGCTGCACGATCTGGGTCGATACCCATTTTGCGAAGCTGCTCCTTCGCTTTTTCCTCACGGAGAATTTGGGGTGCACGCCAGCAGTGAGTGATCGCGATAGCCAGTGCGTCGGCCGCGTCTGCGGGCTTTGGCGGGTTCTCAAGACCCAGAATCCGCGTCACCATGGCAGTCATTTGCTTCTTGTCGGCTCGACCGTTACCAGTAATCGCCTTTTTAACCTGCGAAGGAGTGTATTCGTGCACGTCGAGATTCGCCTGCGAAGCCGCGAGTATAAGCACTCCTACAGCATGCGCTGTATGCAAAACGGTCGAAACCTCCCCACGCTCGAAGAGACGTTCCATTGCAACGACATCCGGTTTGTACTCCGCAATCCAATCCGTGATCGCCTCATACAGTTCCTTCAAGCGGTCACCCATGGATGATTTATATGGTGTCCGCGCCACACCGACCGCGACGGGAATGACCGTTCTGCCTTTCCCTGCCTGCACAATGGATAAACCACAGCGTGTCAGACCTGGGTCTATGCCCAGAACCCTGAGCCCCACTGTTGATTCCATCCTGACAAACTCTTTCCCGTGTATTCGAATTTACGTTCCAATATAAGGTAGCACACGAGAGCCACTCAATGTCGTTGCAACTGCTACACAACGCATCATCCGGTGTTCGCGGGTCAGTATCCCATGTTCGCGGGGTCAGTATCCCATGTTCGTGGGTCCGCATTCGGTGTTCGCGGGTGTGCATTCCGCGTGCTTAAGTCTTTGTCTGCACACCGTCGCGTGGAGCTAGGGGCAGCACCGTGCTATCCCTCAAGAACCAACGGGGACGGCACCAAGACCAAGAACCTAGGCAGCGGAGCGTCGACAAGCACCAATCCCCCATAGCAACAAAAGATGCTCCAGCGGAATTCGCACCAGGAACATTCATGGCGACGGGTTACCCAACAATGACGAAAGCAGGCCACCGCCACTGAATATACGGTGACCTGCTATACCCATCTGCCTGGACCTGACATCGGTTACCAGGAGCAGAAAGCGAGATTAATCTTCGTCCTCAAGCTGGGCTGCAACGTCCTCAGGAATGTCCATGTTCGTGTACACGTTCTGAACATCGTCGGACTCCTCGAGAATATCGATGAGCTTGAGGATCTTCTTCGCCGTTGCGAGATCCGCAGGGGTCTCGACGGAGGCACGGAACTCGGAATCGGTGTCCTCGACCTCAATGTCAGCGGCCTGAAGTGCGTCCTTCACAGCGGTAGTGTCGGAGGCATCGGAGACAACCTCGAACATCTCACCGAGATCGTTAACCTGCTCTGCGCCAGCGTCAAGGACGGCGAGGAGAACATCGTCCTCGGTGAGCTCACCCTTCTTCACGGTGCTTACACCCTTGCGGGAGAACATGTAGCTCACGGCACCGCTGTCGGCCATGTTGCCACCGTTCTTGGTCATACGCGTGCGCACCTCAGTTGCTGCGCGGTTGCGGTTATCGGTGAGGCACTCGATGAGCATAGCGACACCGTTGGGGCCGTAACCCTCGTACATGACCGTCTGCCAGTCAGCGCCACCGGCTTCTTCGCCGGAGCCACGCTTGCGGGCGCGCTCGATGTTGTCGTTCGGGACGGAGGCCTTCTTGGCCTTGCGGATCATGTCATCCAGGGTCGGGTTTGCAGCGGGGTCCCCGCCACCTGTACGGGCAGCTACCTCGATGTTCTTGATGAGCTTGGCAAATTCCTTGCCACGCTTAGCATCGTTGGCGGCCTTCTTGTGCTTCGTGGTTGCCCATTTTGAGTGACCCGACATAGACCAGGATCCTTTCCGTTGCTTTAACTGAACGTAGTTATTATACGAGTGCCTTCTGCACTCGTTCGTACACCCCACCCCACAGGTTACCGATCAACCGGTGGAGGAACACGATCCAGGGCACGACGCTCCGCAGCGCTGTCCTCCATTCGCGGCTCTTTTAGATCCGCAGGGCGGGGGCGGTGATCGCCACCATCCTACCTTCATTCCCCCGCTCACTGGTGGAAGGCCGACGAAAAAACGGTTAGTGAATCCTAATACCCCTTTTGCGGCCTCGGAGTGCCCCGGCGCCGGTTGCCCTTCCTCGGCAGCAACAACCGTGGCTGACAGCGGTCACATTCTAGGCGGTATAGGTGAAATTCGCGTCCTCACACATCGATAGGAAATACTCGTGGACATCCGTGATACCGCTGACTTCCGGATGGAAGGACGTAGCTAAAACGCGCCCCTGACGCACACCGACAATGCGTCCCTCTGGCTCGCGACACAGCACTTCGACCTTGTCAGAAACATCCTCGACAATGGGGGCACGGATGAAAGTCGCGTGAACCGGTTCGTCGATTCCGGTGAACGTAAGGTCGGCCTCGAAGGAATCCCGCTGTCGGCCAAAAGCGTTGCGACGGACCGTAATGTCGAGGGCACTGAGCCAGATTGCATCCGGGCGGGTATCCAAAACATTGGAAGCCAACAAAATCATGCCTGCACATGTTCCGTAGGCGGGCAGCCCCGCATCCAACGCCTCTTTGAGGAGAGTATCCATGCCAGACAGGGTAAGCAGACGAGACATCGTTGTCGATTCACCACCAGGGAGGATGAGACCGTTGATCCCCTCGAGATGCTCCGCCCGCCGAACGAGCACAATCTCGAGGTTGCCCCACGACGAATCAGAGTTATCCCGATACTTCTCCGCCACCTGCCGGAGCGTACGCTCGTGTTCTGCTACTCCGCCTTGTACAGCGAGGATGCCAATTTTCATAGGGTTATCCCTTCAAGTTCGTCATGGGAACCGGCGAAGTTCCATCTTTAAGCGTGCGGGTGAGTCCCTCTTGCGTGGCTACAGCTACGAGGTTTCCCGCTGAATCGAAAATTTTACCCTGCGTCAACGCTCGCCCATTTGCTGCACTCGGCGATACCTGGTCATAAAGAAGCCATTCGTCGGCACGGAAGGGACGCAAGAACCACATAGCGTGATCCAAAGAGGCTTCCTGGACATCAATGTGCGGATGCGGGACAAGAGCAGACTGGAGCAGCGTCATATCCGACATGTAGGTCAGAGTACAGATATGGAAGGTTTCATCGTCGGGAAGCTTGTCCTTCGCACGGAACCACACCACCTGCTGAGATGGCGTATAGGGGTTGTGCTGGTAACGATCCGGCGGTACGACACGAATGTCCCAATCACTCCATTCTTCGAGCAGTGCGCGATATGTGGCGTTCATGGATTCGAGTGGCCCCTCCGGGAGCTCGTCCGCAGAGGGCACATCACGCATTCGGTCCGCGTGCTCAATGCCTGTGTCTCCCCGTCGGTGGAAGCTGGCCTGCATGATGAAGATCGGTTTGCCCTCCTGGACAGCCTTAACCTGGCGGGACACGAAACTGCGGCCGTCGCGAATTCGCTCCACAAGGAATACTGTTTGCAGCTCTGCCCTACCGGGCCTGATGAAATAACCGTGAAGCGAGTGGACGGTGTGATCGGAGTCCACTGTTTGTGTCGCCGCGACAAGGGTCTGTGCAGCGATTTGTCCACCAAATGTGCGGATGAAGTGCGATTCGACGATCGGACCGACGAAGATATCGGTATCAATGCGCTCCAGGCTCAGTGTTTTCTCAATCTTGGACTTCATGGTCACCTCCGTGTGCGTGTACGAGTAGGGAGCGGACAAACGCGCTGACCGCAGTGAGTGTTTTCTCTGACGGTTCAACTGCAGGAACGTGAAGAAACGCAAACGTATTCAAAAACGCGTAGCCGAGAGCCGTCGTTGTGTTACAAATGTACAGCCCCGCGTCGCTTGAAATGGCCAATCCGGCTTTACGCGCAAGATTTACTACATTTTCAGGTGCTCGTACCGCATACTCGAGTCCGTTTTCGCCGATCACTGCGGCCGGTGGACGAGGGCCGTCGTAGAGAACCCGTACCCCGGATCGGCGCCGAGCTCCGTCATTGGTTTCACGCTGTGGGAGAGATGTTTCACTCCCCGTCGTGTTTGCCTGCACACGAGCAACTAGAGATTCGTGGGTCCGCGAAAGGAGGATGGAGGCCAGCGGGCGGTTAAAGTACTTTCCGGTATTGTCTGTGCCATGCTGCCACAGGCGCCCCGCTATCTCCAGGCGGGCACGATCTGCAACAGCAGCCTCGCCAATGCTGATGATGGTCTCGCGCCTGTGATGCGCAAGAAAGGGGCCAATCGCATCAAACTCCACGGGTACCTGTTTCGCTTGGATGTCAAACCCCTCCTCCGCGAAGGTTCCCGCAACGCGTTCCGCCACGCGCCACGAGGCGTTTTCTGTCCGTCCACCAAATGGTTCGAAACCGGTAATTATGGCCACTTTTCATCCTTCTAATCCGCAGATCTGACTGCGATGCGGCAGCGAGCTTGTGAGCGGTGCCGAATTAATTTACGCGGTGCTCATTCAAGCGATTCTCTAACCGCGCCGCTCCATACTATGGATTCACGCGTCCCGCACCATCCATTTCACTAATGGAACAGGGGCACCCCATCTGATGGTAGCCCTCTCCGCTGCGGTTACCCCCTATTGTGCCTCAGCACTACGTGTACCCATGTAAATCCCAGCCTGGATTCCTACGCCCATTGCTCTCACCAATTGAGTCTGCCCGCACTGCTACCTGAGCCACCGCCACAGCGGTCTGCATCGTAGCTGGCACCACCAGAGCGCCTGGCGCCACTAGCGTAAACGTGGCTATGACCTGTTGTTTCCTCTTTGTGTTTCTCGTCCCCGACGCGAAACGAGCTGTGCAGGCTCCTTGGTCTGCCCACAGCATGGGAACAACTACGTACTTTAGAATGTGATCAGCCCGAAACGAGGCACCCTGCCCAGCAAAATGCCCACCCGGATTTGCCCCCATAAGGGGCAAAATCAAACCGGATGGGCTTGGTTGTTAGATGGCGCTCACTACCAGCCGCGGTCAGCCAGGCGGTGATCCTTAGGCAGGTCATCGACGTTGATGCCCACCATGGCCTCACCCAGCGAGCGGGACACCTGAGCGATGGTGTCCGGATCATCGTAGTTCTGCGTGGCCTGGACGATAGCCTTTGCGCGCTTCTCCGGATCGCCCGACTTGAAAATGCCGGAACCGACGAATACGCCCTCGGCGCCCAGCTGCATCATCATCGCAGCATCGGCAGGCGTTGCGATACCGCCAGCCGTAAAGAGCACGACGGGGAGCTTGCCGTTTTCAGCTACCTCGCGGACAAGAGCATACGGTGCACCGAGCTCCTTAGCCGCAACATAAAGCTCATCTTCAGCCATAGAGGACAGGCGGTTGATCTCCGCGCGGATGGTGCGCATGTGGGTGACAGCGTTGGACACATCGCCCGTGCCTGCTTCACCCTTAGAACGGATCATCGCAGCACCCTCGTTGATGCGACGCAGTGCCTCACCAAGGTTGGTTGCACCGCATACGAACGGCACGGTGAACTGGAACTTATCGATGTGGTTCTTGTAATCCGCAGGGGTCAACACCTCAGACTCATCAATGAAGTCAACGCCCAGGGACTGGAGAACCTGTGCCTCAACGAAGTGGCCAATACGAGCCTTCGCCATCACCGGAATAGAGACCGCGTCAATAATCCCATCGATCATGTCCGGGTCACTCATGCGGGACACGCCACCCTCGGCGCGAATATCGGCAGGAACACGCTCGAGAGCCATCACGGCAGTAGCGCCGGCATCCTCAGCAATCTTGGCCTGCTCCGGGTTGACAACGTCCATAATGACGCCGCCCTTGAGCATTTCAGCCAAGCCGCGCTTCACGCGAGCGGTACCGTGTTCGGTTTGAGCCTGATTATCAGACACTAGATCTCCTTCTTTCGTAGTCATCTTGAGACCGGAATCCCCCACCAATCATAGCGGCTGCATGAATCCCAGGTTAACTTTTAGAAAACCAATTCCGACGAGAAAATTGAACTGAAGATGGATGCAGGCTTTTCACCAGTTGAAGTGCCCGAAAGCACACGGTTTCCGGCGGACAAGACCGGGGCTTGTCGACGCTCCGTCTCACCTTCACGTAGCTAGGCACGGTAGCCGGCACAGTCGACTGGGGAAAGGAGGAGCTCAACGGTGAGGCGCGCTGCCACGGTTAGAAATAGGCGGGGTTGGGTGCATTTCCAGCAAGGTGAAGGAGTTTAACCAGCGGGCGGTGCCTCACATGGCGCGTATCTGTCACTGCCTGGTTATAGAACCGCGTGGCGAGATGAACGCGAACGTTCGCATCCGACAGAGCCACTAGTGCTCTCGCCCCCTCGTCCGCCTCTGCGGTCACAGCAGACTCTGCATTGAGCACTGTGTCTGTGCGTACTTTTCTCACCGCAGCCACGTCGTTTTCGACTGTCTCTTCCCCTATCGAGGTGCCCTCCCCCGATGGGGTGGTCTCTTTAGGCGGGGTGGTCTCCTTTGGCGGGGCGGTCTCCTTAGTCGGGGGCTCCTCCCCTGTCGTTGTTTCCTCCTTAACCATGGATGCCTCGTTGCTATCAGTTACGAGGAACCCGTCACCTGAAACCGAAGCGGGGAGTCGCCGCAGGAGCTCATTTTCAGCGGCTCTACGATCAGAAAAATTCTCGTACGTGAGCGGAATATCCTCGAGTGCCGTCGCTTGCGCGGTCAGTGACGGATACAGCGCCCCGATGACAGCTGCCCGCCGGTTGAGTGCACCCTCCAGCGAGTCGCGGGCTCTATCCATGCGAATATGCAAGCGATTGAGGCGCTGGGCGGTGAAGTAGCACCACAAGAAAACGGCGGTGAGGATGACTCCGAGAAGAAGAACACCTGCGTGACTCATGCTCGGTTCCCCTTCCCGGGCTGCAGCTGTCGCAGGAAGCTCGGACGATAACGTCGCAGTGGCTTGCATGTCACGGGGTGACCATCCGCCACCGTCTCGTACACCTGCAGCACCTTCTTGGCCACAACAGACCAGTCGTACTGCACAGCCTGTTTCTCCCCTCGTCCACGAAGGTCAGCTACCAGATCTGGATCGTGCAACAGCCTCTGAAGGACTCGGGCCAATGCGCCACTATTCCCATTGGCAAAGGTGAGCCCGGCATCTCCGAATACTGCACGGAAAGCGGGAATGTCCGAGGCAACGACGGCGCACCCAGCGGCCATCGCTTCAACCAAGATGATACCAAAACTCTCGCCACCAGTATTCGGTGCGATGAAGATGCTCGCTTCACCCAAAAGTCGCGCCTTCTCCTCATCGGTAACCCGGCCGTGATAGGTAATCCGAGGAGTGGACTGTCGGGGTTTTCCGCCCCCGATTACGTCAAGGTGATACTCGCATCCGTCCTGATTATTGATCTGTTCCAGGGCACCGAGGAGAATGTCGAGGCCTTTCCGAGGCTCATCGAGCCTCCCTACGAACGCAAGACGGCGAGGCTGCGTACGGTGCGTCTGTTCTGCAAAAGTTTGGACATGGATTCCGTTGGGGATGGCTACAGGGTCACCTCCGAGCTGCTGAACCTGCCATTGCCGGGCCATGTCCGAAACGGCAATTCCGCCCCCGATCTTTTCCAGCATCGGAGTGAGGAAAGTCGCCTGCGCGACTTTGAGCAGGAAAGATTTTTCTGCAGATGCGTGGTAGGTGGCGACGATTGGTCCGTGGGCAAGCCGTAGTGCTTCCATCGAGAAGCTGGGTGAATTGGGCTCGTGAATATGGAGCACATCGAACCCCCCATCTTCGATGAAACGCCTCGTTATTCTCGTGACATGGGGTCCAATGGCGATGCGGGCTACTGATCCGTTGTAGGGAACCCCGATTGCTGCTCCACCACGGGTCACAAACGAGGGAACGTGTGGTGTGGAGGGAGAACACGGTCCGAGTACACGAACATCGTGCCCGGAGGCGATGAGGGTGTTCGCCAGCTCGAGCACGTGGTTTTGGACGCCACCTGGTTCGTCAAAAGAATAGGGGCAGACAATTCCGACACGCATGATTGAACTAACTCTAGTCACAAAACCTGAGGTTTCGGCGCGCCACCATCCGTAATACCACCACCTATCACCTGACCTGCGGGACTTCGGCTGGCTTCAGTGTGCTGCAGCCAGCTTCGGTAGGCTTCGTTGGAATCGATAAGCTTCAGTGGGCTGCAGCGAGCTTCGGCAAGGTTCGTCGGGCTTCCCCTATCCGTCCCGTGCCTATCCGGCTATGTCCTGTCCGCAAGCCACACGGGTTGTAGCATATGCCAATCGGTGGGGTGAGCGGATAGCGTTTCTTCAAATTCATCGGCAATGCGCTGCGTGGTCTCTTCAACTGTCGTCACAGGAATCGCCGGCCGCAACGAGAGGCCCCAGCCGGAGCCTGTGAAGTAGACATCTGCAACATGCAGCGGTGCCCCTGTGCGCTGAGCGAGCACAGCAGGCCCTGCCGGGAAGGTCGCTGCCTCCCCAAAAAATGAAACGGCTACACCGCGGCCTTTGAGATCTCGTTCCCCCATCATGGCCACGACAGAGCCTCTCGATACATCCTTTTCAAGATTCGTGAGCGGGTGAGAATCGTGCGGATACACCGTGAAGCCCAACTCCTCTCTGTAGGAGACAAAGGCCTGGTAGAGCTCTTCGGGCTGAAGATGCTCGGCAACGGTGGAGAAGCCACCTACTTCGAGCACGAGGGCTACACCGGCCAAATCCCAATTTCCACTGTGGGTAAGCGTGATGATGGCACCGCGATCACGGTCGAGGTTGTTTATCCCCTCGATGGTGAGGGTATCTGGAACGATCTTGTGGAGAGCGAAGGCTTCGTACCAGTAACGGGCATACGACTCCAGTCCGCGTCGTACTTCTTCTCTAGAGGCGGGACGGCCTAGCACGCGAGTCAGGTTCTTCTCCAACTGTGCATTACCGCCCACGCGGCGCGCAGCGAACCGAAAGAGTGCCCGGCCCCACGATTCTGGCAGCAGGCAGACAACGGACCAACCGAGAACGTAACCAGCCGCCGTCCACTCGTGTTTTTTCACTAACCGCCAAAACAACGGAATTAGACTGGTTTTTCTTCCATTGGAGTTCACCCTACCAACCTATCAGCTTGTGTTTCCGCCCGATTCTGTTCTGGTAATTAGAGATCGCTTTTCCCTTGAGAGCCTTGCAATCAGCGCGTGCACTGAAGCTGGAACGAGGCCCCATACGCACAACTGCCCCAACGGCGCCCACAGGGTTCCTATCCCCGACGGCGCCCACAGGGTTCCTATCCCCGACGGTGCCCACAGGGTTCCTATCCCGACGGCAACAGTGATGTGGATCGGAGTCAGGCGTACAAGCTACAAGGCGCGTGACTAAGCAGACGCCACCGATCACGTAATCGTCGACAAGCCTGAACCCTCAGAAAACGAAAACCCTCCCACTCAGCAGAGTGGGAGGGCTCAACCTGAGGTCTCCAGCGGTTCGAGATTATTGATCCTCGGCACCGGCCGGAGGGGCACTCATCTTGCCGGCCAGCGGATCGCGGGACGCCATGATGAGTCGCTGAATGACAGTCCACACAGAGCCAACAGCCAAGACCCACATTGCGACCTCGAAGCCCCAAGGGACACCGAAACCAGCTAGCGCGATGCCGAGGTAGCCGATAATTAGCCGCTCCGGGCGCTCAATGAGTCCACCGACCATCCGGAAACCGCTTGCCTCACCACGCGCCTTGACGTAGCTCGTCACCTGGGAACCAATCAGGGCCACAAAGGTGGCGGCAACAGTCGCCCGATCCGTCCCGGCGACGAACACCTCCCACCAGATGATGGCGGAAAAGAGTGCGCCGTCGGTGATCCGATCGCATGAAGCATCAAGCGTTGAACCGAACCGCGTACCGCCACCGCTGCGCCTGGCCATGGTGCCATCGATCATGTCGAAGGCAGAAAACAAACCAGACACGACCGCTGCTGCCACAAGGTGCCCAGTAGGAATGAGGACAACAGCCGCCAACGTGGTCAATACCGCCCCAACGACGGTCACCGTGTTGGGGGTCAGTCCCGCCCTGAGAGCAAGGTCAGCAACGGGCTCAACTATGACGCGCGCAGGCTTTCGTCCATGAACGCTGAGCACAGCTACTCCTCCCCCAACACCACGTCACCGGGAGCCCACTCCGCGTCGTGCCACGCGCGCGCGAGCAGATCACGGGTCTGCTGGAGAGTTTGCGGAAGAACCTTGGTTGCGTCGATGATCGTCATGAAGTTCGAGTCACCCGACCACCGTGGCACGATGTGCAGGTGGAGATGCTCACCGACGGAACCGCCAGATGCGCGACCAAGGTTGAAACCAACGTTCATCGCATCGGGTGAGCTGACCTCTTTGATCACGCGGACAGCGACGCGCGCCCAATCCATAATCTCCCGGTACTCATCCTCAGTTAGCTCCTCCAATTCCGCCACCTTGCGGAAAGGGACGATGAGGAGGTGACCGGCGTTGTACGGAAACTTGTTCATCACCGCGTAGCAGGTTGTGCCACGAGCGACGATGAGGCCTTCGCGGTCCTCCATCTCCGGGATAACCACGAAAGGATCACTCACCTTCTTGCGATCATCATTGACGATGTAGCTCTGCCGGTAGGGCGCCCACAGGCGCTCCAACCGGTCAGAACGACTCGCTTCTTCACCACTAGTCAAGGTTGATGGTGTCCTTACTGGGCTGCTCGTTCTTGCGGGAACGGACCCACGACGTGATGATTTCTACAGCCTTGTCCGCAGGAACACCGTTTACCTGGGAACCATCAAGGAAGCGGAAGCTGACAGCCCCGGCCTCCTGGTCGCGAGCACCAGCCAGCAACATGAACGGGACCTTGCCCGTCGTGTGGTTGCGGATCTTCTTCTGCATCCGGTCATCCGAGGTGTCCACCTCGGCGCGGATTCCCTGCGCCTTCAGCTTGCCGATGACACCTTCCAGGTAATCGACAAACTCGTCGGCAACCGGGATACCGGTGACCTGGTGCGGGGCGAGCCAAGCCGGGAACGCACCGGCGTAGTGCTCGAGAAGCACACCGAAGAAACGCTCAATGGAGCCAAACAGTGCGCGGTGGATCATGATCGGGCGCTTCTTGGAGCCGTCAGAGGCGGTGTACTCCAACTCGAAACGCTCGGGCAGGTTGAAGTCCAACTGCACCGTGGACATCTGCCACGTACGACCGATGGCGTCACGAGCCTGAACGGAGATCTTCGGTCCATAGAAAGCTGCGCCGGCGGGATCCGGAACAAGCTCAAGCCCGGAGGCCTTGGCTACGCGCTCGAGGATCGCCGTGGACTTCTCCCAGATTTCGTCAGATCCCACGAACTTGTTCGGATCCTTCGTGGAGAGTTCTAGGTAGAAGTCATTGAGGCCATAGTCTTTGAGCAGGCTCAAAATGAAGTTCAATACGCCGGTCAGCTCGTCCTCGAGCTGCTCCTCGGTGCAGTAGATGTGAGCATCATCCTGTGTGAAGCCGCGGGCACGGGTGAGGCCGTGCACCACGCCGGACTTCTCGTAGCGGTACACGGTGCCGAACTCGAACAGGCGAAGCGGCAGCTCACGGTAGGAACGGCCACGGGAAGCATAAATAAGGTTGTGCATCGGGCAGTTCATCGGCTTGGCGTAGTAGTCCTGCGGCTGCTTGGTGCAGTTGCCGTCCTCGTCGTACTCGCCATCCAATTGCATGGGCGGGAACATTCCGTCCGCGTAGAAGTCCAAGTGACCGGACTTTTGGAAGAGGTCGCCCTTGGTGATGTGAGGCGTGTTCACAAAGGAGTAGCCATTCTCCAGGTGCCGGCGACGGGAGTGTTCCTCCATCTCCAGGCGGATGATTCCTCCGTCCGGGTGGAATACCGGGAAACCTGAGCCGATCTCGTCAGGGAAGCTAAACAGATCCAGCTCCTGGCCAAGACGGCGGTGGTCACGCTTTTCTGCCTCTTCCAGCATGGTGAGGTAATCGTCGAGAGCCTCCTTAGACTCCCAGGCGGTGCCGTAGATGCGCTGCATGCCGTCGCGGGACTGGTCACCTTTCCAATATGCAGCGGACGAACGCAGAAGTTTGAACGCTGGAATGTAGCGGGTGGTGGGGACGTGTGCCGGACCGCGGCAGAGGTCGAACCACTCGGTTTCGTTCGTCCGCGGGTTGACGTTGCGGTAGCCTGTGAGTTCACCGTGAGCGTCCACATCGGCAGCCTCATCGAGGACGGTCCCCTTGGACTTATCCTCAATGAGCTCCAGCTTGTACGGCTCCTCCGCCATTGCGGTGCGTGCCTCATCAAGTGATTCCCAGGCGAAGCGCTCGAAACGCTGGCCGGTCTTGATGATCTTCTTCATCCGCTTCTCGATCTTCTTCAGATCTTCAGGGGTAAAGGAGCGCTCGGTGCCGAAATCGTAGTAAAAACCGTTCTCTACAGCCGGGCCGATTCCGAGCTTCGTGCCGGGGAATTCGGCCTGGACGGCTTGCGCCATTACGTGTGTGGCGGAGTGACGAATGACTCCGCGCCCCTCATCGGATGCGGCGATGACTGTGGTCATCGTCGTGTCTACCTCCGGGGTGAAGGACAGGTCTTTGAGGTCACCCTCCGCGGTCTTGACGCAAACGACGGCGTCAGGTCCCTTGGATGGGAGATCCAGTTCGCGCATAGCCTTGCCGGCGGGGACGCCAGCGGGCACCAAAAATTCAGTCACAGTGGATTCCACTTTCATGT
>ERZ1030944.19-NODE-19-length-50997-cov-8.656276_pt1 | contig 50997 bp, 36 predicted proteins | sample MGYA00518599_ERZ1030944 | MGnify/ENA primary metagenome ERZ1030944 (study PRJEB33718, sample SAMN03159697) | human skin metagenome | collected 2014-05-20 | study: EMG produced TPA metagenomics assembly of the PRJNA266117 data set (Human skin bacterial metagenome and... | reverse complement strand
GTATGAGAAACCAACCGTCCGTTCTTTCCATTGTCCTGGCAGGCGGCGAGGGGAAACGACTTTTTCCTCTAACAGCTGACCGCGCAAAGCCCGCCGTTCCTTTCGGCGGTAGCTACCGACTTATCGACTTCGTACTGAGCAACCTGGTCAACGCCGGTTACCTCAAGATCTGCGTGCTGACCCAGTACAAGTCCCATTCACTTGACCGCCACATCTCCCAAGCATGGCAAGTTTCCGGTCTCACCGGGAACTACATCGCACCGGTGCCCGCCCAGCAAAGGCTCGGGCAGCGCTGGTTTAACGGCTCCGCCGATGCAATTTTGCAGTCGCTCAACCTCATCTATGACGAGAACCCCGAGTACGTCATCGTCTTCGGTGCAGACCACGTATACCGGATGGATCCCGCACAGATGGTGCAGGAACACATTAAGTCCGGCAAGGCAGCCACCGTTGCGGGCATCCGCGTACCACGGCAGGAGGCAACAGCGTTCGGCTGCATTCAGTCGGATGACGACGGAACTATTACGGAGTTCTTGGAGAAGCCGGCTGATCCGCCGAGCACTCCGGATGACCCGAATGTGACATTTGCGTCTATGGGCAACTACGTATTCACCACCGAGAAGCTTATTGAAGCCCTCAAGGCTGATGCTGATGATGAAAACTCTTCCCATGACATGGGCGGAAACATCATTCCGCACTTTGTGGAGAAAGGCGAGGCCCATGTTTACGATTTCTCCGAGAACGATGTCCCCGGCTCCACGGAAAGGGATAAGGGTTACTGGCGCGATGTCGGTACCATCGATGCGTTCTATGACGCCCACATGGACCTCATTAGCGTGAACCCCGTGTTCAACCTGTACAACCAGAAGTGGCCCATCCACTCCACGGATGAAGGTAACCTGCCCCCAGCCAAGTTTGTTCAGGGTGGTATTGCACAGTCCTCTATGGTCGCCAACGGTTCGATTATCTCTGGCGCGACAGTCCGGAACTCGGTCGTCTCTACCAACGTGATCGTGGAAGAAGGTGCCACCGTCGAAGGGGCAGTACTGATGCCGGGTGTTCGCATTGGTCGTGGATCGGTTGTCCGTCACGCTATTTTGGACAAGAACGTTGTGGTTTCTGACGGCGAGTTCATTGGCGTGGATGCCGAACGGGATCACCAGCGCTTCGACGTATCCGCTAACGGTGTGGTTGTCGTGGGGAAGAACCAGGTAGTGTAGCTTCTCCTGTTTGAGGATCCGCGCTCATTTCTGCGGGGAAGCATAATGAACTGAACGACTAACGGAGAAAGCTCCGAGCTGACGCTTTGTCAGGCTCGGAGCTTTCTTTAGTTTTTTATCCTCAGACCAAAATGAAAGCTGATCTGTGGAGATTACTTCTTGAACGCGATGATGGTGCCGGCGCCGAGGGGAAGGCGTGTAATGAGTGCGTCCTCAAAACCACGGAGTTTCTCGTCTGCTTCGCGGGCGCTGACGAACTCCCGATCGGTGCGTGACTCGTCACCCACGAGGCCGTCGAAAAGCGCATCGAGGAGAACAAGAACGCCACCAGACTGGAGGAGAGGCCACGCCTCATTGATAAATGTCGGAAGATCCAAAGCGGGAACGTCACCGACGACAATCCTGTAGGAATTGGTAGCCAAGCGCCCCATCACTTCGAGAGGCCGGGAGGGGAGGAAGCGGTAGTGGGTGTGACCCGCTGCGCGGAACACATCCTTGGCCTGGTTCTGGTGCTCGTGCTCGGGGTCGATAAATGTGAGATGCCCGTCGGGGCCGAGGCCGTCGAATAGATATAAGCCAACGATGCCAGCGGCAGGAGTGGCCGCGACACCACTGCGGTTATTGTCTGTGGCAACGAGGGCAGCAAGGAGTGAGAGAAGCTGGCCAGTAGCCGAATCTGGGGCAGACAGGCCAAATTCCTGAGCGTCGTTGCGAGCCCGGACGTGGTGGTCGTCGTCAAGCGTTGTCTCTTCGATATAACGTACTAGTTCCTCAGTCACGCACCTCAGTCTAGTGTGAATTTTCTGCTTCGGGGCAGGCCACGCGCGCTAGGGTGCTATCCGTCTAGAAAATGCTCCCGACACAGTCCGAAAACACTGCTCTGCGCATCCTTCAAAGCGGTCCTGGCGATTACGTGTGACCATTTAGCTTGAAACTCACAGCGGAAACCAATATCGTGTTAGGCTCATTTTCATCACCGTATGTTTGGATAAAAAGTATGAAAAACACGTCTTCCTCTTTTTCCCTTTCCAGAGCTATTGGGTTTGGTTCCCGCCGGAAAGAAAAGGGTAATGGGAAGCCGATCGCCCAGCATCCCGACACGAGCGCGGATGCCACGGCCGACGAGCTTACAGGTACCAGCGCTTTCGACGCGGGTACAGGGGATATGCCGTCGTGGGCGGAGTTGGTCGAAGACCACGCTGACGGCGTTTACCGCCTGGCGTATCGGCTCTCCGGCAACAAGCAGGATGCCGAGGACCTGACCCAAGAAACATTCATGCGTGTGTTCCGTTCGCTGAAGACGTACAAGCCGGGTGCATTCAAGGGGTGGCTGCACCGGATTACCACGAACTTGTTCCTCGATATGGTGCGCCATCGCTCGACTATCCGCATGGAAGCGCTGAATGAGACCACCTATGACCGCTACCCGGGAAGCGACCCCACCCCGGACGAGGCTTACCTTAACGCAAACCTCGATCCGACACTGGAGCGCGCGTTGTTTAGCCTGAGTCCTGACTACCGTGTTGCCGTTGTTCTGTGTGACATGGAGGGGCTGAGCTACGAGGAAATCGCCGAAACTTTGGGCGTGAAGATGGGCACTGTCCGGTCCCGTATCCACCGAGGTAGAAAGCAGCTTCGGGAGTACATCTTGGCGGCAGCTGAAGAGTCTGAAGCAGCCAAGGCTCTGGTGCCCCAACAGTAGTTTTCCGCTGGCAACGTCACCGCTCATTTCGGTATAGAGTGGTGGTAACAGAAACTTTGGTCATACCTGTGTTGAGGGCGCTCCAGCTGGAGCCGTCTCCCGCCGAAAGTTGCTACCCTGGGGCACCCACAGGGGCACACGGTATCGAGTCCCCCACCGAAGTGAGATGAAGGAGAGGAGGTACGCGCAGTGCAACCGCGATCGGAATCCGAGAACGCACGCACCGGTAGCGTTCCCTGCTCCGAGCCCCTCCGTAGTGCCAGCAAGGACACGGAGGCGGAATCATCGTCGCTGAAAAAGACGCGCGAGTTTCTCGAGCGTATCGATTCTCTCTTCCACCAGAACACATCTGGGCAAAAGACCGGGGGCGGGGAAACTCCTGGCCGGCCGTCGCTTGAGGATTTGCGCGCCCGTCGCGTGGCTCGACTCCCGCGGCCTGCATCGCCGAAGAAGCTGCAGGAAGCGATTTCCGCCATGCTCCGAGAGGAAGTGCGGGACAGGGATGAATCGTTTTCCTCTGTTGAGCACTTGTCGACCGAGGCTGTCGCCGGTTATGTCGATGGTGAGCTGAGCCTCAAAGCGCAAAAACGCGCTCGTGCGCATCTGCTTCACTGCTCGATATGCAGGCGAGAAGTACGAGAGCAAAAGGAAGCATCACAGACGCTGCGACAGGAAACCGAAAGCGACATTCACGTTCCGTCCGCGCTTGTCAGCAAGCTTGCAAACCTGAATCCAGATACTTGTGCGGAGGGACCAGCAGCCGGCGATATCCTCCAGCCGGATACTCTTTTCGGTCGTCTCAATTCCATTTACTGGGCTGCTCGACGGACCTACAAAGACCGTACGGATTAAGTTCCGTCGTCTGGTGAAAGCAAGTAGAGTGTAATTCGTGTTTAACGATGTTGGTTGGGTGGAGATTCTTATCATCTTCATCGTCGCGGTATTTCTCATCGGCCCGGAGAAGATTCCGAAGGCCGTTGAGGACATCAAGGTGGCGATTTTGGCCGCACGCAATGCCATCAATCGCACGAAGATGAGCTTGAGTGATGATCTCGGACCCGAATTCGACGAGTTCCGCAAGCCCCTCGGTGAGCTTGCCAAGCTGCGGGCGATGGGGCCCAAGGCAGCACTCACGAAGACGCTTTTCGACGGCGACGATACGTACCTCGATGCGCTCGATCCGAAGAAGTTCTGGAACGACACTGACCCAAAGAAGGTCAACCAGACCTCGGCCCCCACAAGCATTACCGACACCCCGGGGAACGTTTCCCAGCCGTCCTCCACACAGTCCCAATCGACATCGTCGATTGGGACAGCGTCGACAAGCAATGAACCCACCGCACCGAAGAACAACGGCGACGGACCTGCGGGGACGACTGGCTCGACCGTCGATTACAGCGACGTGCTCTAGTCGTCGCGGGCACGCTGCCGGCGGCGAAGGCGAGCAGAGCTGACACGACGAAAGCGGGAGGCCTCCTGAAGAGGAGACCTCCCGCTTTCGTGATTTTGTTACCTCGACGGTAGTAACAGAAACCGTGCGGTTTGGCGGTTGGAGCTACTTCTTGGAAATCCCCAGACCGAGAGTTTTGCCCAAAAGCGACTCCTTGCGCTTCACCAACTTATCCGCAATGGAGTTGAGAGCTTTACCAGCGGGCGAATCGGGCTGCGAAATTGATACCGGCTCACCGGAATCGCCACCGGTACGCAGGTTCGGATCCAACGGGATGGAGCCGAGCAGAGGGATCGTCGTGCCGGTGATCTGTGTCAGCCGATCAGCCACCGTTTGGCCGCCACCGGAGCCGAAGATTTCCATCGTCGAACCGTCGGGCATAACCATCGCGGACATGTTCTCAATCACGCCGGCGATCTTCTGCTTCGTCTGCTGGCTAATGGAGCCTGCACGCTCGGCAACCTCGGCGGCAGCGGCCTGTGGAGTCGTGACGATGAGGAGCTCGGCACCAGGAATGAGCTGAGCCACGGAAATCGCCACGTCGCCCGTTCCCGGGGGAAGATCGAGAAGCAGCACATCAAGGTCTCCCCAGAACACGTCGGTGAGGAACTGCTGGATTGCTCGGTGGAGCATCGGTCCGCGCCAAATGACAGGGGAGTTGCCCTTGACAAAGTGTCCGATGGAAATGATCTTTACGCCATGGCAAATAGGCGGCATGATCATGTCATCAACCTGGTGCGGGCCATCAGTATCGCCCATCATCTGCGGGATAGAGTGCCCGTAGATATCCGCGTCAAGCACGCCGACATTGAGGCCACGCTGAGCCAGTGCCGTAGCAAGGTTGACAGTGACGCTGGACTTGCCGACACCGCCTTTTCCAGACGCGACCGCCAACACGCGAGTGGTGGAGCCCGGCTGTGAGAAAGGAATAACCGGCTCGCTGCCACGGAGCTTGATGCGCAACTCTCGGCGCTGATCATCAGTCATGGCCTCGGTGTCAACGAAGGCGTTGTCCACTCCGGGGATCTTCTTAATAGCCTCGATGGAATCGGAAACAAGCGTCCCCTTCATCGGGCAACCGGCGATGGTGAGAAGGATGGTGGCGTGAACATCGGCGCCATCAACACGCACGGATTTGACCATGTCGAGTTCCGTCAGGGAACGATCCAGCTCCGGATCGATGACGGTAGATAGCGCCTGAAGCACGTCGTTTTCAGTGATAGCAGCCATAAAATGCCTTAGTGTCTTTCACTTTCTATATTGTGGCGCCCAACACGGGGCGTGGGCGCTGGCGTGGCCATTGCCGCACGTGTCCCTGAAATGTACAGGGCGCTCGAACGTCTCAAATGTGTCATTCCTATTGTACGTATGGGACTCCCAAGCCCATAAGTGGGTGATGTATCCACAAAGGCGGTGCACTGAACGGATGAAGGCAGCGCGCACCGCTGAAGCAGTGAAAGGAAACTACGAAACTACTCAGCAGGGTAGTGGGGGCCTTTTCCTTCCTCCTCCTCAGCGCCGTCAAGCTCCCGACCCGACGGGGCGAGGTCTCCCTGCGTCGGATCCGTAAGGAGCGAGGCCAGCTCGGAACGGCGTGCCGCCGACTCGTCATCAATTTTTGCTTCCAGACGCTCCAACACGCCCTGCAGATCCTCCAACTGGTCACGCAGGTAATCGCGCGTCACCGTCTCACCTACAGCAAGCCGCAGACTTGCAAGCTCACGGGCAAGGTATTCCGTATCAGCCTTCGTCTGCTGCGCGCGGCGTCGATCCTCCTGCAAACTGTGGCGGTCACGCACCTCTTGGCGGTTCTGCGCCAACAAAATAAGCGGGGCAGAATACGCAGCCTGCGTGGAAAACGCGAGGTTCAACAGAATAAACGGATACGGATCCCACGCGAAAGCGAGACCGGTCACATTGAGCAGAATCCATGTGACAACGATGATCGTCTGCCACACCAGATACTCGCCGGTACCGAAAAAGCGCGCAACCTTTTCTGCAACCGCGCCGACGGCATCAGCATCCATGCGGAACCACCGCCTGCGGCGACCCGCAACCGGGGTATCAAGGTCGCCACGCGACAGGTCATCGCTATTGAGATCAGCCACGATCCGGGCCTCCCTTCTGTGGGGTATGTGCAGACTTCGAGTGTAGAAGCTCGCGAGCCCGTTCCGTAATCAGCTTGCCCACTTGTGGCTTTGCCGACTGCGGAGGCTCTGGGCGGATACCTCCCTCGCGCCAATCTTCCGGGAGGAGGTGATCCAGAAGGTCATCCACAGCTACAGCACCCAGCAAGTGGCCTGCCTCATCCAGAACCGGGCCGCAGACCAGGTTATACAAGGCGAAGTAACGGGCAGCCGTCTCCTGCGAGTCATTGGCGTACAGGGGAGGCAAATCTGGATCAAGGATTCCCGCGACCAGCGCGCCGGGTGCTTCACGCAGGAGCTTCTGCAGATGGACACAACCGAGGTACGTGCCTGTCGGTGTCGCCGTCGGTGGCCGTACAACGAACAGCAACGAGGACAAGCTAGTGGCCAAATCGGGGTTACGAGCCATGGCTAATGCTTCGGCCACACTCGTCTGGGGAGTAACGACGAGCGGTTCCGGTGTCATCAGGGCACCCACGGTGTCTGGGGAGAACGTCATCAATCGGCGCACAGGAGCCGATTCGGACGGGTCCATGAGTTCAAGGAGCACGTCAGCGGTGTTATCGTCCAGTTCGGCGAGGAGGTCTGCCGCGTCATCCGGATCCATTTCTTCCAGGACATCTGCGGCGCGCTCAAGATCGAGAGCTTCGATGAGTTCGGCCTGGTGGTCTTCAGACAGCTCCTGGAGAATATCGGCTAGTCGCTCGTCGTTGAGCGCATCGGCCACGTCGCGCTGCTCGTCCACGGGGAGATCGCTAAACATCTGAGCGGCATCCGCTGGACGTAGATCGTCGAGTTCTGCGATGTGCTCTGCCGTTTCATCACGGGGGCCGACGCCACTGGCGGACACGCCGTGGACGAACTTCCATGGAATCGTTCTCAGCGTTGGGCGACGGCCGAACTTTGGCCGCTTGGAAAACACAGCGACGGAGGACACAATCCAGTCCTTCGTACGGGTGCGCTCGAGCTCCACATCGGCGATTTCCACTGGTTTGCCGTGAAGATCGGGGTAGTCAGGGTCATCGACAGAAATCTTGGATCCGATAAGGTCGTCCCACACGGTAATCTCGCCGGCGCGTGACTTGTATGCGCGAATGGATACAGAGCCCGTCACGAGAATGATGTCCTGCGGGGTGATTTCACCAATGCGCAGCATAGGCACGAAGATTCGGCGTTTGTTAACCATCTCCACCACAAGCCCCAAAGCCCGGGAATCCTGGCCTTCTGGGCGAATCATGAGGACAACGTCGCGGACGCGGCCGACGCTGTCAGCATCTGGGTCGCGCACGACCATGCCAGACAGCCTGCCAGCGTAAACCCGGGTTGAAGAAGTCATGGTGTCAAGTTTACGGCTCCCTTCGAGGAAACTAAAAGCAAAGCTGAGCCGTTAACCGTATACGCCCGTAGAAAGCGTCCCTCATACGTTTTTTCTGGAGCATTCTCATAACCACGTGGTCGATTTTCCGCGGTTGGTGTGACCTCTAGCAGGCATAGCTGATTGCGCTTCGTCCGGCACACCGCCACCGCTTGACAACCGTGAATCTGACAACTGCGTATGGGGACAAAGAAGCGGGAATCGTGTGACCGAAAGGTAGCGCTGGGAATAAAAAGTCTGGTCTACTTGTTTTGGTAAGTAAAACTATTACACGCTAGTACTGAAAGGAATTGTTAAAATGCCAGGAACACAACGGATGATTGCACCGACGGCTCCGACAGGCTGGCCGGTTGGAAGCTTCAAAACATATGCAGAGGCCCAGGCTGCGGTGGATATGCTGTCAGATAAGGACTTCCCTGTCCAAGAGATCACCATTGTCGGTGTGGATCTCATGCAGGTAGAGAACGTCCACGGCAAGCTCACCTGGGGCAAGGTCATTGGTGCCGGTGCTGCGTCAGGCGCATGGATGGGTCTGTTCTTCGGTCTGTTGATGGGCATCTTCTCCGCAACCTTCCTTGCCCCGCTGCTTTCTGGTCTGGCCATCGGCGCTATTTTTGGCGTTATTTTTGCAGCCATCGCGTACGGTACCTCTAATGGAAAGCGTGATTTCACCTCCACCACCTCTATTGTTGCCACGCGTTACGATGTCCTGTGCAGCGAAAAGGATGCTCCGCGCGCAAGGGACCTCATCGCGGAAAGCTACGGCAAGATCCGTCCCCGCACCACTGCAGGCAAGCTTCCTGAAACGAACGAGCCATCCGGTGTCGACGAGCGACCCGCCGATGGTGCTGCAAGGGGAGAGGGGATCACTGCAACTGATGGCGTAGAAAACACGCCAGCGCAGCCCCGCGAAGAAGACGATGCGCCACGAACGACACCGACGAATGATGCGTCCATCGGTACGGCAAACGGTGACGCAGATGCCCCCGGCAGCTCGCGGCTGTCCTAATTAGATGCCATAACAACTTCGAAGCCACGCCCGTTCAGGGCGTGGCTTTTCGTGTTTATTACCTCCGTGGAGGAGTGTCTTCGCGTCCTACAGCCACTTTTTACGGCGCAGGTAGATGTAGACGATGACAATGGTGATCAGCATGACGACAAGCACTGCGGGGTACCCGTACTCGTAATGCAACTCTGGCATGACATCGAAGTTCATCCCATAGATACCGGCGATGGCAGTGGGGATGGCCAACAAACCGAATACGGCCGAAATCTTACGCATATCTGAGTTCTGCTGAATCTGTACTTTCGCCACAGCAGCGTTGATGAGGGAGCTGAGTCGCTCATCGTATTGCGAGGTGAGGTCCATTGCTACAAGTTCATGGTCCATAACGTCGCGGTAGTAGGAGCGGAGCTCCTCTGGCAGGAGGTCTTTCTGCCGGTGGATGAGGGATTTGAGTGCGGGTGCCAACGGGTCGATGGCATGCCGCATCTCAAGAATCTCACGTTTGAGGGTGTAAATATCCTCGATATCGAAGTCGTTGTTCGGGGTAAAGACCGTTTCCTCGAGCTCGTCCACTTCCGTCGATAGCTCGTGGGAAATGGATAGGTAAGAATCCACGAGGATGTCAGAGACCAGCCAGGCAATGTAGGCGGGGCCCAGGGCATTAAGCTCGGGGGCTTCCTCAACCTTCCGGCGAAGGTCTTTGACCACGTTGGCCGCTGCGTGGCGGATGGTGATGATGAAATCCGAGCCCATGATCATCTGGATCTCACCGGTGGAGATGACTTCCCTCGTATCGACAACCTCGTCGATATCCTGGTAGGCAATACTGCGAATAACCATGAAGAGTTGGTCTTCGTACCGCTCTACTTTCGGCCTTTGACGTGCGTAGACCGCATCTTCAACGATCAGTTCGTGGACACCGAATGTCTCTGAAAGAGAAACCATCTGTTGCTGGTCGGGGGCGTTGAGGGAGACCCACACGTAGCCCTCGCCACTGGAGCGAACTTCTTCTAGAGCTTCCTTGTGGTTGAATCTGCCACGGACCGGGTGACCATTCTTGTACACGGTGCAGCGTTCGATGGCACGCTCCACGGGGACATGGATCTTGCTGCCTGGTTCGGTCATGAGGCCTCCCCTTCTAGTCCTAAAGGTTTTTCGTCCGAAGTCTAAAGGTACCCCGTCCCACAGTTCTGCGAAACTTAAGAGGTGGAGGTGTGCGCTGTAGGATAGGACAAAGATATGTACGCCTACCGCCGCGCGGGTTGAAAGGAGCTGACGGCCTGTGGCTCGGATCTCTCAGCAGAGAAATCTCGCCTGGGGTGCGGCTGTGTTAGCAGTAGCTACCCTTGCCTCCTCATGCACCCAAGAGCCACATTCGTATCAGGATCCCACTGCGGAAGATCCGGTTACTGTGGTCGTCGATCAGACTCGCCCGCAGCAGATCATGCTGGGAGGCTTGTACGAGGCAGCGATGAATAATGCGAACATCCCCGCCTTGTACCACGTAGAGCAGATGGCTGAGAACTCCGACCGGCTGCGACTTCTTTCAGAACACCAAGCGGATCTCATCTTCGGCTGCACCGGTGAGCTGTTGGCCTCGGTGAATTACAAAGAAGCGGTGCGCCTGTCGGAGGAATACATCGCAGACCAAGAGGCCGGAGAAGTAGATAAGAATAGTGGCGAGTGGCGTGACAAGGTCTACGAGACGATGGTTGCAAACCTCCCGGAGAAGGCGACGGCGGGTAACCCATCGAGCGCCGTTGGATGCGCAGATGTGAATGATCCTCCACTTCCGCAGAACATCGTTCCTGTTTATCGGTCGTCTATGTTTGATCGCCATGAAAGGCTCCTGCTCAACCAGGTTTCCGGCACAATCAGTACAAAAGACGTGGAAAAGCTGACAGAAAAGGCTCACGGCGATCTGAATCTCTCCGTGGTTGTGCAGGATTACCTCCGCGCGAACGATCTCTAACCACTACGCCGTGCGTGGTCACTCCTGCGTGTAACTTCGTTTCTGCGCGACCAGGAATCCAGGAATACAGTGCTCTAGCGACAACGCAGAGGCGGTCCAACATGACCCTAGCTTTTCAGCTCTAGCCTTTCTAGCCTTTCTGCTGCGAGGCTAACCAATTCGTGACTTCTCTTTCCGCATCAGCACAGATGAACGGCAATTCGTCCCGTTCCTTGGCAGAGAATTTTTGCAGGACAAAATCCGCCGGGCGCATCCGTCCCGGAGGTCGGCCGATCCCGACGCGAACACGGGCGAAATCCGGCGTCTTCAGGTGCTGAGCGATGGACTTCAGTCCGTTGTGGCCTCCGAAGCCACCCCCAAGCTTTGTTTCCACAGTGGAAAAATCGCGGTCAAGTTCATCGTGAATGACAATCACGTTGGTGGCAGGAATGGAGTAGAACCGCGTAATAAGGCCCACAGCCTCGCCCGAGAGATTCATCATGGTCTGAGGCTTTGCGACGATCACCTTCGCTCCCCGGAACGTTTCCTCAGCGATCATCGCGCGCATCTTAGACTCTACCTTCCACTGCGGTCCGCCTACATAGGCCGGCGCGAGTGATGCAGAGACCTCGTCAGCGGACAGAAAACCGATGTTGTGGCGTGTGGTCTCGTAATTGGGGCCGGGGTTACCCAACCCGACAACTAGGAAGGTGGTGCTCATACTAGCTAAGCCTAGACCACCAACCGGTATCCCAAACGAGGAGCCGGAAAGCCGAGCCCCACAAGAAATAAACCTGGTGACGCACGGGCCACAACCCCGTGCGTCACCAGGTGACTGGTGCTGAGTGTGAGCGGTGTTGCTCAGCTACCTGTTGGCGTAGGCATCGGTAGCTGCGACCAGTGCCTCCAGGTTCTGCTCCTCGCGGGAAGCATGTCCTGCAGCAGGCGAGAGATGGAAATCCGCCTCCGGCCACGCCTTGTGCAGCTGCCAGGCGGAAATCGCAGGGCAGACGACATCGTAGCGACCCTGCACAATCGTTGCGGGGATGTCACGGATCTTGTCGATGTTCTCCTTCTTCAGAAGTTCACCGTCTTCCATGAATGCGCCGTTGTAGAAGTAGTGATTTTCGATTCGTGCAAAGGTGAGAGCAAATTCCGGCTCTCCATAATCCGGCTCCTCCGGCACGAGCAGATGACTCGTTGCCCCTTCCCAGGTCGACCAGGCAATACCAGCGCGCAGCGCCGTCTCGTAGTCGTCGGACATAAGGAGCGAGTGGTATTCGGCGATAAGGTCAACATTGTCCAAGTGTGTCCGCCCGTGGACATCACCCTTCGGAGGCTTCTTATCCTCCTGAATGGGCTCCAGGTAGCTTTCCCACTTATCGGGGAAGATGTGTGCAGCGCCGCCGTTGTAGTAGAAGTCCAATTCCGTGCGGCGAAGAAGGAAGATGCCACGGAGCACGAGCTCAGTTACGTGTTCCGGGTGGGCCTCGGCGTAGGCGAGGGACAGCGTGGATCCCCAGGAGCCACCGAAAACGAGCCACCGTTCGATGCCCAGGTGCTCCCGCAACTTCTCGATGTCGGCAACGAGGTGCGGTGTGGTGTTGACCTTGAGATTGGCCTCGAGATCGATATCAGGGTCGCTGATTCGAGGCGTGGAGTTTCCACACCCGCGCTGGTCGAAGCGGATGATCTTGTATTTCTCGGGATTGAAGAAGCACGTATCGGCAAGCGGGGTTCCGCCACCGGGTCCGCCGTGGACAAAAACGGCCGGTTTTCCATCGGGGTTGCCGGAGAGTGCGTAGTAAATCTGCTGGCCATCGCCAACGTCCAGGTATCCCTCTTCGTAGGGGAGTGATTCTTGGTACATACTCCAACTATAGAACTAAAAAAGCTCTTCCGGTTTTGGAGTGCGTGGGTGTGGTTGGGGTGTGTCGGGCGTGGCACTAGATGTGGGGGCCCTTGATTGGTAGAGATATTAGGTGTCTAATCCAAAATCTGACCAAGCAAGGACCCTTATCGTGAAGCCTAGTGGAAACCTGATCGCTGACACCATTTGCCGCACCGCTTGGTTGGGGTTTGATGATCACTGGAGCCGCCGATGGCGGGGATGTGACCATTATTGATGCGGTGACTGTTGACCCGATCAACCAGTGCCCGGTGTGCACGCAACCCGGGGTCAAGCGTGATCATGTGATCCGTGAGCGTGCAAACCTGCCGGTGGTGGGTTTCCCAACGAGGCTAAAAGTCCACCTGCCCCGGTACCTGTGTGGTTAATCAGGCGTGTCCGCGTAGGATTTTCCAGGCTGGTTTGGATTGTGCTTTCGATGGTGAGAAAACCACAAGACGGGTGACCCGCTGGATATTGCAGCGTTTAGCCATAGACCGGATGTCGGTGCGTGCGGTAGCGAAAGCGCTGCGTATCGGGTGGGATTTGTGCTGCCACCTGGCTTGAGATCAAGCCCATGAGTTGATCTATCACGACCCTGACCATCTAGCAGGGGTGCGTGTCATCGGTGTTGATGAGCATACGCGGTCGCATAACCTTAAAAGCCCATGGTGATGGGTTTGTCACTGTGATTGTGGACATGACCAACAAGCCGGCACGGTTGTTGGATGTGGTCAAAGGCCGTTCCACACAAGCGTTACAGTCCTGGTTAAACCAGCGTGACCACAGCTTCCGGGATCGCATTGAGGTTGTGTCCATGGATGGGTTTGCCGGCTACGCCAGTGCTGCCGAGACTGCAGTACCGAAAGCAACACGTGTCATGGATCCCTTCCATGTGGTGCGGTTAGCGTCGGACAAAGTAACAAAGTGCCGCCAGAGACTACAAATACAAACCACAGGTAGACGAGGTCGTCGTGAGGATCCGTTGTATAAAAACCGCAAAACAATGCTGACCAGGGATAGCCTTTTAACTGATGGGCAAAAAGCGCGTTTGGATTACCTATGGGCTTTTGATGAGGACTACCAGCCACTACACCAGGCCTACCTGGTTTATCAGCGTGTTATCGACGCCTACGAGATGAAAAACCGAAGGCACGCCAAAAAGGCAATGAGCCACCTGATCGACCAACTGCGAGTCATGAAAGGCACGGCGCATAAGGAGATAGCCCAACTAGGACGCAGCCCTCATAAGCGGCACCGTGACATCCTCGCGTTTTTCGACCGTGGGGTCTCCAACGGGCCGGTCGAAGCAATCAACGGACGCCTCGAACACCTCCGCGGCATCGCCCTAGGATTTAAAAACCTCAACCACTACATCTTGCGATGCCTCATCCACTCCGGAGACCTCACCAACAAAATCAACGCACTCTAAAACCGGAAGAGCCACTAAAAAATTCCCCCATCTCAGTGGATGGGGGAACTTTCGGTCATGCAGGGCTTACAGCCCAGGCAATATACCGATTAGCTTAGTGCTTCGTCGATGAGCTGCTTCTGCTCGAACTGGTGCACCTTGGCCACACCGGTTGCCGTGGAGGACTGAGCGCGGCGGGAGATGCGACGCATGCGGGGCAGACCCTCGATGAGCTCGGGGAGATGCAGCTGCATGAACGGCCATGCACCCTGGTTGGCGGGCTCGTCCTGTACGTAGCGCAGCTCCTTGTAGTTGGGGAACACCTCGAGTGCTTCGCGGATGCGGTTGTTGGGGATCGGGTGCAGCATCTCGATGCGGATGATCGCGATGTCCTCGATTTCCCTCTTCTGGCGCTCCTTCTCCAGATCCCAGTACACCTTGCCGGAGCAGAGGATGACCTTCTTGATCTTGTCCACCTCGCCGGTGACGTTGCCGTCTACGTCGACAAAGCGGGGATCGTTGATGACAGAGCGGAACTTCTTCACGTCGGTGAAGTCCTCCGGCTGGGACACGGCCATCTTGTTACGCAGCATCGACTTCGGGGTGAAGACAACGAGCGGGCGCTTCATCTCACCCAGTGCGTGGCGACGCAGCAGGTGGAAGTAGTTAGCCGGCTCAGACGGCTGCGCGAGAGTCATCGAACCCTCAGCGCACAGCTGCAGGTAACGCTCGATACGGGCGGAGGAGTGGTCCGGCCCCTGGCCCTCGTAGCCGTGCGGGAGGAGGAGGATGAGCTTGGACAGCTGACCCCACTTGGCCTCGCCGGAGGACACGTACTCATCGATGATGGTCTGTGCACCGTTGGCGAAGTCACCGAACTGGCCTTCCCAAGCAACAACAGCATCCGGGTTACCAACCGAGTAACCGTATTCGAAGCCCATACCCGCGTACTCAGACAGGGAGGAGTTGTACACGAGGAACTTGCCACCGTTGTTTTGGCTGCGTGCGTAGGCGTCGATCGGGTTGAACTCATCGCCGGAGTCGGGGTCGAACAAAACGGCGTGACGCTGGGTGAACGTACCGCGACGGGTGTCCTCACCGGCGATGCGGACAAGCTTGCCCTCACCGGCCAGTGAGCCGAGAGCGAGGAGCTCACCCCAGGCCCAATCAATGCCACCCTTTTCGACGGACTCGGTGCGCTTCTTCGCAACGTTCTTCACACGCTGATGAATCTCGAAGTCGTCAGGAACATTGGCGTAGGACTGGCCGATAGCGAGCAGCTCCTCCTTGGTAATGGAGGTGTCCAGGTCGTGCGCAAGCTTCTGGGAGTCGGTGATACCCTCCTGCGCCTTGGCCTTCTCCTTGCCCTGTGCCTTGACCTCGTCGAAGACGGTCTCCATCTGATCGTGGAAGTCCTGCTCGACCTTTTCCACTTCGTCATCCGTGAGTTCGCCACGGCCAATGAGGTCGCGGGTGTAAGAGGTTCTGACAGACTCGTGATTGTCGATGAGCTCGTACAGGCGAGGCTGGGTCATCGACGGGTCGTCGGCCTCATTGTGGCCACGGCGACGGTAGCAGATCATGTCGATGAAGACGTCCTTGCCAAAGCGGCGACGGTACTCGGCGGCCAGCTGGCCGACCCACACAACAGCTTCCGGATCGTCGCCGTTGACGTGGAAGACCGGGCAGTCGTACGCCTTGCCCTGGTCGGTGGCGTAGTGGCTGGAACGGCCGGAATCGGGGGTAGTGGTGAAGCCGATCTGGTTGTTCACAACGATGTGAACGGTGCCACCCACGGTGTATCCGCGCAGCTGTGCAAGGTTAAGGGTTTCCTGCACAACGCCGAGGCCGGCAAAGGCTGCGTCGCCGTGGAGCTGAATCGGGATGACGGAGAATCCGTCCTCGCCTTCACCCTTGTTGAGCAGATCCTGCTTAGCGCGGACGATGCCCTCGTGAACGGGGTCAACTGCCTCGAGGTGCGAGGGGTTAGCAGCCAGGGTGACCTTGATTTCGCCCTCGCCGAACATCTGAATGTGCTCGCCCTCAGCACCAAGGTGGTACTTCACGTCGCCGGAGCCGCCGGGGGCTGCCGGGTCCATGTTGCCCTCAAACTCACTGAAGATGGTGCGCAGGGGCTTGCCGACGATATTGGCAAGCACGTTCAGGCGACCACGGTGTGGCATCGCGATGACAGCCTCATCGAGCCCCTGGCCAGCAGCGGTATCAATCACTGCATCCATGAGCGGGATGAGGGACTCAGCGCCCTCAAGGGAGAAGCGCTTCTGGCCGATGTACTTGGTCTGCAGGAAGTTCTCGAAAGCTTCTGCAGCATTCAGCTTCTGCAGCACGTACTTCTGCTCGGCGTGGGTCGGGCGGGCAAGGCCACCCTCGATGCGATCCTGCAGCCACGTGCGCTCGTCGTGGTCAAGAATGTGCATGTACTCGGAGCCGACCTTGAGGGTGTAGGCAGCGTACAACTTGTCCAGAACCTCGCGCAGGGTCATGCGCTCCTGGCCAGCGAAGCCACCGACGTTGAAGGTGCGATCCAGATCCCACAGGGTGAGGCCGTGGGTTTCGATGTCCAGGTCACTGTGATCCGGAGCGGACACGCCTGGCTGGATGTAGTGCAGTGGGTTGGTGTCGGCGATGAGGTGGCCACGGGAGCGGTATGCCTCAATGAGGTGTGCAACGCGCGTGTTCTTGTCGATGCCGATGTTCGGGACATCCTGTGCCCAACGCATCGGGGAGTGGGGGATGCGCATTTCGCGGAAGATCTCATCCCAGAACGCGTCGTCGACGAGGAGCTTGGACAGGTCGGTGAGGAACTCGCCGGACTCAGCGCCCTGGATCACGCGGTGATCGTAGGTGGACGTAATCGTCACAAGTTTGCCCACACCGAGTTCAGCCAGGCGGTCGGTGGATGCACCCTGGAACTCTGCCGGGTAGTCCATGGAGCCCACACCGATGATGGCGCCCTGGCCCTTGGTCAGGCGGGGAACCGAGTGGCGGGTGCCGATGCCACCGGGGTTGGTCAGCGAAATGGTGACGCCCTGGAAGTCCTCGAGGCCAAGCTCGCCGGTACGGGAGCGGCTGACGATATCCTCGTACTTGTCCACGAACTCGTGGAAGCTGAGGGTCTCGCACTCCTTGATAGCCGCCACGACGAGGGCGCGGTCACCATTCTTCTGGGTGGTATCGACTGCGAGGCCGAGGTTAATATGCTCCGGGGTGACGAAGTAGCGCTTGCCGTCCTTCTCCTCGTAGCTCACGTTCATAGCCGGGTGAATCTGAACGGCCTTCACGATGGCCCACCCGATAATGTGGGTGAAGGAGATCTTGCCGCCACGGGTGCGCTTGAGGTGATTGTTGATGATGGAGCGGTTCTCGAACATGAGCTTCGCCGGCATGTCCTTGACGGACGTGGCGGTAGGCACCTCGAGGGAGATGTCCATGTTCTTGGCGGTGGCCTTGGCGATGCCCTTCATGACCTCTTCGCCGGGCTCCGGCTTATCCGAAATCTTGCTGAGGGGAGAGCGCTCCAACTTCTTCTTCCACAGTGCCTCTTCAGCATCGCTGAGGCGCTTAATCTCGGGTGCAGAGTCAAAGGCATGCTCTGCCACCTGAGCGTGTTCCTCCTGCTCTTCCATTCCAAGTCCGTCCTTCGACTTTTGTGGGGAAGAAGCCTGCTTCTTGGAGGTAGCCTTAGGCGCAGCGGGCTTTTCTGCCTTACTCGTCTTCGAGGGGGTGGAAGGGGAGTCAGTGAGACCAGTGTCGGGCTTGCCACCCTTTTCGAAGTAGGCCTTCCATTCGTCATCTACGGACGTGGGGTCCTTCTTGAATTGCTGGTACATGTCATCGACTAGCCATTGATTTGCACCGAAGTCTTGGGTTGTCACGGCAGTAGGAACCTCGCCTCATTTGTCTAGCGGATAAATTGTGATGTTGTACTTCCTATCCAGTGTAATGACATTGGACAGGTTTCTGTGCCTATATAAGCCAGAAAAGCAGTACGCGCATCCCTGTACTTTTCATTGTGTCAGTTTCGGCCTTTTTTTGAAACTCCCCGATGCCCGCGAACGGGGGTTAACCAGGGGTGGGATTGGTTGCCAGGGGTGATGTTATATCCGGCAGGGAGGTCGTCATTTTCACCCCTGATATACCCCCGGTGCCTATCATTCAACCAGGATTGATGTGGTTTTTCCTAGAAAATTGACCGGTGAGTTAGCGTCACACGGCGCCCGTCGGAATGCACGGATCCGTCCCGGAAATCTCGAATTCGAGACGAACAAGAGACCAATCGCTCGTTTCCAGCCGGGCGTAGCCGGGGTCACATTTTGTGCACATATCTCTTCTCGATTGGGACGAGCGATGTCGGAAAGACCTATTCGAAAAAGAACGCTCAACGGTGCCCAACGGCGAATCTACGTGTTCATTCCATAACGAAACGGGCGGCATGCGTCCGCGTATCCAACGGCAGTACCTATAACCACCGAGGGGCAGCGGGCAAGCGTTACGCAGACACGTGAGTTTGGGATTTCCACATCTGCGCGTAGTGGCCTCCGTGTTGGAGGAGCTCTTCGTGTGTGCCGTCTTCGATGATCGCGCCCTCGTCGACAACGAGGATGCGGTCGGCGTGTTCTGCTGTTGCCAAGCGGTGCGCAACGACGATCGACGTGCGCCCCTTGGTGACCCGGTCGGAGGCCTCGAGGAAGGAAGCCTCAGTTGCGGGGTCGAGCGTGGCGGTTGCCTCGTCGAGAAGCATGATCTGTGGCTGCAGCATCTCGGCACGGGCGAGAGCAATGAGCTGTCGCTGGCCAGAGCTGAGACCGAGACCCCGCTCGCCGATCTGGTGCGTGAAGCCACCAGGAATCGAGGCAATAGCGGTCAACGCCCCCACGCGTCGAGCCGTGTCCGTAATCTCCTCCCGGCTGGCATCGGGCTTGCCGTAGGCAATATTCTCCGCAATCGTGCCAGAAAATAGGTGCGCTTCTTGAGGCACAAACCCGATGTGGCTGCGCCAGACGCGAATAGGCAGCTCCTGGATATCCGTCCCGCCAGCGGTGACCTTGCCGGAAACCGGGTCATAGAACCGGACTAGGAGCTTCACAAGCGTCGATTTTCCGGCACCTGTCGTGCCCACAACAGCAACCGTTGTCCCCGGCTCAATCCGAACAGACAGATCCTCGGCTACGAGCTGGGAGGTTCCCGAATAACCGAAGTCCACATCGTGGAGTTCAATTGCGCCCTGTGCAGCCTCGGCAACCTCAGCCTGAGACCGCGTGCCGGTGTCGCGCACGGTCGGCTTCGTGGTGAGGAGCTCGCGGATCCGTCCGAAGCTTACCTTGGCCTGCTGGTAGCCGTCGAAAAGCATCGACAGCTCCTGAATTGGTCCGAAGAGGAGCCCCATGTACATGAGGAATGCGACGAGGACGCCGGCTGTTAGCCGGCCGGTAAGTACAGCCTCGGCACCGAAGTACAACACGGCGGCCTGAGTTGCCTCGTAGATAAACCCGATGCCCGGGAAGTAGGTGGCCACAGCGAACTGTGCCTTGATGCGGGTCTGCCGGTACTGGCGGGATGCAGCGGTAAAGGAATCCAGCGTGTAATCCTCCATCCGGTGCACCTGTGCTGTGCGCAGACCGTTGATGGATTCCTGGAACTCGGCGTTAACCTCGGAGATCTGGTTTCGAGCTATCCCGTAGAGCCGGGAGGAGATCGACCGGAAGATGAGGGTGGCGATGACGATGATGGGGATCACCGCGAGCATCAGCAGCGATAGCGACGGGTCCGTGGCGACAAGCATGCCGATGATGCCGAAAAGCGTGGCCAGTGCGACAATGCCCTGCGCGACACCCGTCTGTAGGAAGGAGCTGAGCGCATCGATATCCGTGGTCATGCGCGTCATGATTTTGCCAGATAGCGTCCGCTCGAAGAAGTCCATGGACAGTCTTTGCAGGTGAGCATAACTACGCAGACGCAGGGTGTAGAGAAGTCTCTCCCCCGTGCGTGCGGTGAGGATCTGGCGGAGATAGCCCGTCACCCAGGCCACAGCGATAATCACAAGACCCACTCCAGCGACGGCGTACAGCTTGGTCGCGTTGTTCCCCACAATGCCGTCGTCGATAGCGACGCGGACAAGATGCGGGAACACGAGGTCCGCTGCCACGGATACCAAGAGCAGGAAAATCACGGCAATGATCAGCCCACGAGCGGAGGCGAACAGTGGAGCCAGGCGGAACCCATCCTGCTCGGCGCGGGCTGCAGAGGAGTCCACTTTCGGCTCCTCCTTGGCAGGTGGCAGAGCCGCGACATCAGCGAGCAGCTTCTTCGACGGGGGTGCGAGTGCCGCCATGCCACCTGTTGATCCTATGCGCATGCCTCCGCCACGGCGCATGGCATTCATACCGGGGGAGGAAGCACCCTGTCGGCGGGACCGGGGATCGAGATTCCCGTCTTCTCCGGCCGCGGTTTCGCTATTTTCCGGCCACAGTTCCTCCATTGTGGGCATGGTGTCATAGTCGCAGTCAACGCAGAGCGGATCATCCTCCGACTCTGGCTCCTCCGTGAAGCCTTGATCCATCAGCTCCGCATAGCGGGGATTGAGCGCCATCTCATCGGGTGTACCGATTGCCGTGACACGCCCGTCTTCGACGAGTGCAACGCGGTCAGCCAGCTGGATCGTAGACGTGCGGTGTGCAACAGCGATGATCGTAACGCTGCCCATTGCGTCGAGAGCGGAGTAGATCTCCTCCTCTGTCGTTGCGTCAATGGCGGAAGTCGCGTCGTCGAGAAGCAAAATGGAAGGGCGGGACAACAGCGCGCGGGCGAGCGCGATGCGCTGGCGTTGACCACCGGACAACGTGAGACCACGTTCGCCGACAACCTCGTCGTAGCCGTCGTCGAGCTTCATGATGAAGTCGTGGGCTTGGGCTGCCCGGGCCGCTGCCTCAATCTCCTCATCGGAGTAGTCCCCACCCATCGCAATGTTTTGTCGCACTGTCGTGGAATAGAGGAATGGGTCATCGAAAACGGTGGTCAACCGCTCGCGCAGCGCGTGGGAGTGGATGTTCTCGTACGGCATGGTGCTGAGAAGAGTGCCGTCGCCGTGAGGATCGTCGATGCGCGGATCCTCGTTGCCCGATGTAGGAGTGGTTAGCGCGATGGAGCCCGCCTTCGGCTCGTAGAACTTCGATGCCAACTGGACAAACATTGTCTTACCCGCGCCGGGTGGCCCAACTAGAGCTACCTTTTCACCTGGGCGAACATCGAGGGTGAAGCCGTTTAAAACATCGTTATCTGGATTGGAAAACTCGACATTTGTTGCGCGGATACCGAGAGAACTCTCAGGGATAGCAACGGAGTTTTCCGGCTCAGACATCTCCGGTGCCAGATCAATGACCTCGTAAATACGGTCGATGGAGGCGAGTCCCATGGACAAGCGGAGAACCATGTTCGCCAGGCTGCGGGTGAGCATCGTCAGCGCAGAAAGATACGCGGTAAACGCCACGAAGGTGCCGATGGTGATTGAGTCCGTCATCGCCATGAAACCACCGAGCACGACATTGAGAATGAGGGCGATCTGTGGCACCTGCTCAAGAGCGGGCATGTAACGGGCACTGACCGCGGCATTGCGCATCCGGTGTGCGTAGAGCTCCTTGCCACGTCGTTCTAGCTCGTCAGTTTCTCGTTCCTCGCCGGCGAAGGCCTTCACCACGCGTACACCTGTCACCGTTTCCTCCACGTGCTCGGCGAGGTCAGCGGCCTTTTGCTGAGCCGACCACGTGGCGGCGAAGACAGCGGAGCGAGAATGCATCGTAATCCACACGAGCACGGGCACGCTGATGAGGGCGATAACCGTCAGCAGCGGGGAGATGGACACCATCACGATGAGCGTGAAGATGAGCTTTGCCACGTTGCCAAAGGCCATCGGGAACATGGCGAGCAGTGCTTGCACCATTGTCAGATCTGAGATGGTGCGGGACACGACCTGGCCGGTGCGAATAGAGTCTTGTTTTCTTCCATCCAGCTGCTGAAGCGTATCCAATACGGACACGCGCATCCTGTGCTGGGTGTCGTGAGCGAGGAAACCGGCTGCGAGGCGCCGTCCACCCTGGAAGAAGAATCGGATGGCTGCACATGCCAGGAGGAGCACGATAATCGCGGTGATCGGCCGAAGATCGGGGAGAAGCTCCGTGGCGATGGCATCGGTTCGTTGCCCAGTGGCTACGTCGACGGCATCGCGGGTGAATAGGGGGATGACTGTTTCAATTGCCACCGTCACCACAGCGGACGCAAACGCCAGAAATGCCACAACAGGGCGTTGCCACATGGTGGCAAACAGTTGCGAGATTCTGCCAGATTGCTGGTGGGTTTCTTCTGCCAAGTCTTACGTACCTTTCTTGACGGGCCTTATCTCATAACGCTACGCGAACGCATGCACGCGGTGCTTTCCCCACAGGTACCCAGGGGAAAGCGCCAAACGCAGAAAGACATCGAGGGCCACTGCGTAGCGCCACTGTGTCGTATTCCGCGCGGAGGAAAGGCGGGCGGGAATAGAAGGATATGGGTGGATGCAGTGGCCGTACTGTTTGCTTTCCCGTGAAGAAGCACAATGGCACCATGCCCACCATGCCCACCATGCCCTCCATGCGCTGCAGCACACGTGGGAGAGGGGGCATGCTCGCATTCTTCGCAGATTCTGGAGCACGGCAGTAGCATGCACCTACGCGCTATGTCACAAGCAGGGCTGCCGGTGTCACTGGCAGCCCTGCTGCAGCGCTCAACTGCGTGTGGCTACTCCTGGTCGGAGCTTTCCACGACGGTTTCGGAGAGAACTTCACCATCGATGACGGGGGAGATATCTGCAAAATCGTGGGGCAGGGCACCGAGGGAGGCATGCGCGTTTTCCACAACGTTATCGGCCAGCTTGCGGTTTGCCACGGATCCCAAAACGGCACCGATACCGAGAGGCATGAGCTTACCCAGCCACGCACGGCGGAGACGCTTGTTCATCGACTTCAGTGCCGACTTCATAAGACGCTCGTTCACCTCGCTGAGCTTGGGAGCAGAAAAGCGGGTAAGCAGCGCTGCTGTGGACACGCTGTTCTCATCGGCGAGGTCTCCGAGCAGGGTATCGACGATTGCCGTTCCTGAGGAACCCGCCAGAACCATGAGGATGAGGCTGCGGCGCTGCTCAGGGTCGCTAATATCCGCCCCGCGGATGAGCGCGCTGGCCATGGTGTAGACAGCGGCGGCATCAAGGAAAGCGAGAGAATCCGCACCAACGGCGACCGCGCCGTACACCATCCCGATGCCCGGAATACTCGCGGCGGCACCAGAGCCAGCACCGGTGGCCGTCGCGACACGCTTGAAGTGCTTATCCAGGAGCACCTGTAGTTCCTCCGGGGTGGCTTCCGGATTCTTCTTCCGCAGCCAGGAGACGTACTGCTCAATCGCGACACTTTGAATCTTTACAGCCTTGTCCAAAGCGGTAATAACGACGCGCCCGACGACACCAGCGCGCTCTTCGAGGACAGCAGGATCCGAGGGTGCGTGTGTGAGGTCTTCGTTTGTGCGCGAGCCGTCCTTTGCTTTGACCTTGTCGTCCTTGGAAAAGAAATTGCTCACTGCATCGATTTTGCCCATGTTTTCGTATCCTTACTGTCTGTATCGAATATAGCTAGTTTATTACGTTTATGCAGGATTCTTCGGTTCCCTCAATTCGTTGGCCGTGCGCGAAGCATCGAAGCCGTACATCGTCTTCGTCGAAAAGCGAGAGGGGATCCCACAGCACGCGGTCGATTGCGGACACCCCACACTGGTACAACAGTAGAAAAGCCCTACATTATTCCTGCACGCGATTCCTACGAACGCTGCGCTACTCCGCTCACGCCCCGCTGCTTTGTGCCCGCCCCGCTGCTTCTCCCACGCCACGGTCTTACAGCAGCTGTGGATTGCGCGTGTAGGCTTCCGCTTCTTCCACATCGGCAGCAGAGGGGCGAACTCCCGTGTACTTCTCAAATTGCTCAGCTGCCTGCAAGGCGATGATTTCTCCGCCGTTGAGGACGGTTTTCCCGCAGCTGGTGGCGTGCGTGACGAGGGGCGTCTCCACCGGGTAGGCAACACAATCAAAGACGACATCGGTCGCCGCTACTTCCTCCGGTGTGAAGGACATGTCGCTTTCGTTGGCGCCCTTCATGCCAAGAGGCGTGACGTTGACGAGCATCTCGGCATGGGCGGGAACCGTGGTGGAATACTGCCAGCCGTAGCGTTCAGCGAGCTTCGGGCCGGTCTCCTTGTTCCGTGCGACAATCGTTCCGCTAAAACCGCTGTCGGTCAGCGCTGCGACGACGGCGTTGGCCATGCCACCGCTACCACGCAGAGCGACAGCAGAAGTCGGGGTGATTCCCCTCTCCTTGATCAGCGTGGCGACGGCAATGTAGTCCGTGTTGTAGCCCGTGAGATGGCCGTGATCGTTGACGATGGTGTTGACAGCATCGATGCGGGCGGCCGACTCATCGACGGAATCCAACAGCGGGATGACGGCTTGCTTGTAGGGCATGGACACTCCGGCACCACGAATCGCCAGCCCCCGGATGCCCGCCACCGCATCCTCGATACGCTCTGGAGCCACCGCTTTGTACAGGTAGTTCAGGCCGTACTTGGCGTACAAGTAATTGTGAAAGCGCACGCCGTGGTTGGACGGACGGCCGGCAAGGGAAATGCACAGGGTGGTTTCGTTATCGACAATGGCGATCGGTCGTTGCAATGAGCTCATAGTGCTTTCTACTGTAGATACGCTCAACACCTTCGCGCATTCGTAACGGTCATTCCCTACCTGCCGCCAGGGAAACAGGCACGCGCGTGTTCCACCATTTTGGCCACCGCGGTCCGGTTGCTCGTTAAGCTGGAAGACGAAGACAAGATCGTTGTGCTGGATCCGCCAGTAGAAAGGAGCGCCGAGACCGATGTCTTTTCTTGCAAGTGTGGTGGGGGCGCATCCCGAACTCGCGGGCTATGTCACGGCACCCAGCAGCGGACACGTGCTCACACCAGAGGAATTCTGCCAGCCGGATAGGCTGGCATCCGCCGTGAAGGCCACCGGCGACAGCCTGCATATGGATAGCTCCCATGATTCGGCGCAGGTGTGGTTCTACCGTTTCGTCGGTGCGCTGTCCCTTCCCGCCTGCGCGGCGATGGTGGAGGAGGAGACGTTCGCTGATCTCAGCTTGGACTCCTGCACAATTACGTGGATGGATCCGCTGTGGTACACGATCGAACCGCAGAATACCGTCGAAACGGTGGAAGATAGCGCATGCACCTACGCCACCACGGTTCAGCGTGTCATTGATGTTCTCACGGAGACAACGGGGACCCGCCCGGCTCCGCTGTGGGCGTTGGCTATGGACTCGCCCGTTTTTGGTCTCATCCGCTACGGCATGCACGACTTTGCATCCGGCGAAGGGTACGCTCTGGCCCGCGCTTTTCATTCTTCGCTTGTCGACGCCTCGGGGCAGCGTCTGCCTGTCCCCACGGTAGAGGTTCTCCGCGACGGTTCCTGGGTGGATGAAGACGTGAGTGAAGACGATGACGACGCGTTCCTCCTGTACCACCGCTGTTCGTGCTGCAAGATTTTCCGCTCACCCGACGCAGAAATCTGCTCCGATTGTCCGCGCCGCGATGAAAAGGACCGCCAGCGAGAAGCACTTATTCGTGCCCAATATTGAGTTGCGAACTTCACGGCAGTAGGCAGCAAACAGGTTTCTCTGTGAGCTCTTGGTAGTGACGGAGATGTCACAATCTGCCTTTGCGTGACTCGTTTTCGTCTACCATCGATGAAGACGCGGGAATTATCCGCGCCCAAAACCACGAAACCAACCCGGGGCCGGAGCAGATGCCGGCTGGGAAAGGAATTGGCATGGCATTCTTTGAGGATTTGGCCGTAGCACTGGATGCGGAGGGGATTGAGTCCCGCGGAGATGGAGACACCCTCTTCGTACCGATCACCTCGGAGCTGGAGATCCAGTTCGTGGAAATCGACCCACTTTTGCCTGCAGCAAATGTGTATATTGCTGATTCGGCGGTGGGCGATGAAGACAGTTCCTTCGATGCTGTGCTGGTGAGCGTCGTTTTCTCTGTGGAGGATGCCGTCAAGGCCGTGGGACGGCACATGGCCACCGACCAGATCGTCACCATCCTGCGTGACCTCATTGGTGGTACCGACGAGCGGATTGCTGATCTCGACTTTGAGCAGAGCTACAGCAACCCGCACGTCGTCACAACCCCCGTCGGGCAAGACTCTGTCATCCGCGTCGAAGTGGAAGCAGACGACGATGTCATCCCTGTTGCGGAGGTGTTCTTTGTCGCCTCGCCCATCGGCAGCGATGAGGAAATCGACGATGATGCCGAGGTACTTGAACTGGGCAAGTTCACCGACTTTGATCGACTTTTCGATGCCCTATCCCTCGCAGCAGACCAGGCAGAGGACTGGGAATCCCAGCTGCTCACCTTCGACGACGAAGATTTCGATGACTACCAAGACTTCGATATTGCAGGAGATGACGACGGCGATTACCACGACGACACAGACGAGTACTGATCAGCCGGCGTAGTAATTAGGCGGCATACCCCCGTTCTTTGAAGAGCGAAGACGGAGATGCGAGGGGTGCGTAAGAGCCGTCGACAAGCCAGCAGTAGGTGGGGGTTGTTTCTCCCCGGAGCTCGTGCACGCAGTATTCTGGCGCTCCGGGAGTAAACCTCTGCACCCACTCGTCTGCCAGGCGCGTGGGAACAGGGCGACCGGTCGGATCCGAAAAGCGGACAGTCACAAGGTAGGCGGGTATCCGGTCTTCGCCGAAAGCGTGGACGAATTCACGAACGCGGTCGCCTGCACGGTGGCGCACAATGGTGACGGTAAATTCCGGGGAGTCCGCCGTCAGTGGCAGCCGAACGCGGGGTGGTCTCCACGTGGGAATGGTGCGAGCAAGCGAGCGTGGATGATGAATCGTTCCCCGCACTGCAGCCAGCGCCTCGCAGATGTCTTCGCTCATTGAATCGGTGGACTGGCTACCCCAGGGGCTGTGTGTAAGGAGGGGGAAACCCTGCGTTTTTCCCCGTGTTGGCGGTATGACCTGCCAGCGAGGCCGGTGAGGAGAGCTTCCTTCAGAAGTAGTGGGTTGGTTTGTGGCATTGCCGTCACTGGTGCTTCGCATGCGGTCAAACAGGCCGAACAATACGTGCTTCGATCGGTTGTTTTCTGTTGTTGTTGCGTTGGCGGATTGTGATTTCGGTTGTGCGTTACTGAACATGGTGCTCACTGTAAAAGGTGAGGGTCACACGGAGATCGAAAAAACATCGAAATATAGAACATATATTCTAATTTGCTGGTTGTGTTGATTTGGTAGTAAGGAATCACGGTTGTCCTAGGTAGCCACGTCCCGGAAATTCGGCGGAGGGGAGTGTTGGCTTGGGGCTGGTCTCAACTCGCCACAGCCCGGCAGTGGAGTGGTTGAGACACCGCATTTGACGCAGCCGGTGCCTGTACAAGCAGAACAAACGCTCGGATTGGGCTTTATACCGTACTTAGATATCCTTGGGAGATGTGAGTAATGCGAAGGTGAAGAAGAGTTCAGGTGACATTCCAAAGGAAATTTGGATCCTTGTTGTCGCCGCCTTCATTATTGCCTTAGGTTTCGGGCTCATCGCGCCGATCATCCCCGAATTTGCTCGCTCATTTGATGTGTCCATGGCCGCGGCCAGTGCAATTATTAGTGTGTTTGCGCTGTCGCGCCTCATCTTCGCGCCCGCCACCGGTGGCATCATTGACCGCTTCGGATCCCGGAAGGTCTACCTCACAGGGTTGATCATCGTCGGTGTGACCACAGGCGCCATTGCCTTTGCGCATGATTATTGGCACATGTTGCTCTGTCGTGCATTGGGCGGATTCGGTTCGACCATGTTCACGGTGTCTGCGATGGGACTTATCGTGCGGCTTGCACCACCATCCAAGCGAGGGCGGGCCAGCTCTTTGTACGCGACGGCGTTCCTGCTGGGTAACGTCCTCGGCCCGGTCATCGGTGCAGCAGCCTCCGCCATCGGTATGCGAGCACCGTTCTTCCTGTACGGGACGGGCGTGCTCATTGCTGCCGCGATCGTGTGGCGGTTCCTCGATCCCAACAAAATTTCCGCGATTGAGCACGCCAACGACTACCCACCCATGAGCTTCCACGAGGCGGTCAAGAGCTCCGCCTACCGGGCATCACTGGTGTCTGGGTTTGCCAACGGATGGATCAATATTGGCTGTCGCGTGGCAATTCTCCCCCTGTTTGCAGCGAGCCTGTTTGAGCGTGGTGCTGCCGTCTCCGGCATTGCTCTTGCCGCCTTTGCCCTTGGCAACGCTACCGCGCAGCAATTTGCTGGGCGTGGTGCCGATCGCATCGGTCGCCGTCCGTTGATTATCTCCGGCTTGCTCGTCAACCTCGTATTTACGGGGCTTTTGGGATGGTCCAACGCCTCCTGGGAGGTGCTCCTCTTCTCGCTCCTTGCCGGCGTGGGTGCGGGAATGCTCAACCCCTCGCAGCAAGCTGTCATTGCGGATGTGATCGGAAACAAGCGCTCCGGCGGAAAGGTGCTTGCCGATTTTCAAATGTCCCAAGACCTGGGCTCAATTATCGGGCCGGTGTTTGCCGGCACTCTTGTAGACATCAGTGGCTACAGGGCGGCCTTTATGTCCTGCGCGATTGTTGGCGCTCTAGCTACCGTCGCGTGGATGTGGGGCGAAGAAACGCTTGCCACCAAACAGAAAAAGACCAGCGCTGGTCACCACCACCATCAGCTGTTCCACAGGCACATGGATCACTAATCGCTGAGCGACGACCGTAACTTTTCCATTGCCGGGATATCTGCTGGTGCCCAGGTGAGTTCTGCAAGCTCAGATACGGGAACCCACTCCAGGGACTGATGCTCCGATGCCGTTGGCTCACCACTTGCGATGATGCAGGCATACACAGAAAGGGAGATATCCCCGAAGTCGTAGGAGTGCACAGACGTATCGATGTGGCTCCTGACGAAAACAGTGATATCGAGTTCTTCAAGCAACTCCCGAGACAGTGCTTCCTCTTCCGTTTCGCCGTCTTCTACCTTGCCTCCGGGAAACTCCCAGTAGCCGCTCATGGCCCGGCCTGGTCCTCTCTTAGCGGCGAGCACCTCGACCACGCCATCATTTTCCCGCAGGATTGCCCCACCCACGACAGCGAGGGGAGATGCGTGCTTCATCGGATTAGCCTTTCTGAGCTTGTGCGACCGGAGTGCAGCGTGATCTGCACGAGGACGGCTTCTCGGTCATGGTCTACCTTCAACATTAGACTTTCCGCGCAATGTAGTGGAGGAGAACGGAAATACCCCGCGAATGAAAGCATGAGAACATTCACTCGCGGGGTGTCGTTGTACCTTGCAGCTTCTTCCTGCGTGCTGCGTAGGTCGATTTTGTCGGCTAGGTTTAGTTAGCCTCGGCAGTTGTATCTGTATCGTGCTTGTGCCTGGTGGCGAAGTACAGCACCGTCATAATGACAATGAATCCAGCACCTGCACCGAGGGCGCTCCAGAACTCGGGTTCCCAGGCCATAATGACAAACGTGAACAGAATAAACGCGATGGAGAAGTACTGACCGTAGGGCCAAAACGGAACGCGGAAGGACAGCGCCTTAACGTCTGCTGCGCTCATCTTCCTGCGGGAAGCGACGTGAGCGAGAAGAATCATGAGCCACACAAAAATGGTGGCGAAGGTTGCCAGGGCTGCGATCTTGGAGAACAGTGACTCGGGGACGAAGTAGTTCAATGCAACGCCGATGATTAGGACGGCGATGAGGGTACCAACAGTGGCCACGGGCACCCCGCGGCTTTCCTTTGCCATGAAGCTCGGGGCGAGCCCCTGCTTGGCCATGCCTGTCATGACTCTGCCCGCGCCAAACAAGTCGGAGTTGATAGCGGACAAAGCCGCGGTGATGACGACCACGTTGAGTAGTGCTGCCGCCCAGTTGACGCCGAGTGAAGAGAAGATCTGTACGAAGGGGCTTTCCTCGCCCGTGATGGTGCGCCAGGGATTAATGGTCACGATGACGAAGATCGTGAGGACGTAGAAGAGGAGAATGCGCACGGGGACAGTGTTGACGGCCTGGGGGATGTGCTTCTCCGGGTGCTCCGCATCACCTGCGGTGACGCCGATGATTTCCGTACCTCCGAAGGCAAAGAGTACGAGGATGAAGGCACTGACCATGCCACCTACACCGTTGGGGAAGAAGCCACCATCATTCCAGAGGTTATCGATGCCGACATTGTGCGCCCCATTTCCAAGGCCGAAAATGAGGATGAGAGCACCGCCGATAATCATGGCCACCACAGCGGTGACTTTGATAATGGTGAAGCCAAACTCGAGTTCACCGAACCAGCGGGAGCTGGCGAGGTTGGCAGCACCGACGATGAGGAGTGTGACTGCAACCCACACCCAGGCATCTGACTGTGGGAACCAGAACTTCATATACGCGCCGATTGCTGTGAGGTCAGCAAGGCACACGATGATCATTTCGAAGGCGTACATCCACCCCGTGATGTAGCCTGCCCAACCGCCGAGGTACTTCCTGGCGTATTCGGCAAAAGAGCCGGATGCAGGCAGCGCCACGGCCATCTCTCCGAGGGCGCGCAGCATGAAGTACACAACAACGCCACCCAGGAGGTAGACGAGGAGAACGGAGGGGCCAGCTGCCTGGATGGCTCCTGCGGAGCCGTAAAAGAGTCCCGTGCCGATAGCGGATCCCAAGGCGATGAAATGGATATGACGAGCATTCAATCCACGTGTGATTGGTGTCGCAGGTTTGACCCTGCGCGATGTGCCGACTGAGGACGAATCCTGACGGTTCATATAAGCACCTTCTTGCTCGTAGTATTTTCCAATTTCTTGGCTGTCATGCGTTTGTTGTTTCTGCAAATCGCCTCTCACAACTTCACCTGCATGTGAAAGAGCTTGTCCAAGCGGCGGGCAAATATCGCAAGTTAAGAATTTGTGAACTACCAAACGTGGGGATTATCTTAACTGGTTGAAGGTGAAAAGTGAAACGCACCACGATGATGGTGCCGGGAATCACACCGCCTACTGTAAAAGGGAAAAGTGACAGATGTCCTTTCGTACTTTCAATTTTCCCTGCAAACGGCTAGAGTGAACGGGCAATGAGTAATCCCGAAAACGCCTCCGGCGGCGTAAACGAGCCGGGCAACGTAATTTCGTCGGACACTCAGGAAACTTCGCATGGCGTCGCAGAAGACACCGCAATCATCTCTCACACCGACAACACTGAGACGGAAGTACCCACCACAGATGCGTCTGTGGACGAGACTCCGACCTCCGGTCACGTCGAGGAGCAAGAAGACACGCGGCATGCTGAGGATCAAGCATCTCAAGAATCGGAATCCACCGATCGCGATGCGTCCTCCGCACAATCTGCAGATGATGAAGATGCCAGGGCTGCGGAAACTTCTGAGGGCACCGACTCCACTGACCTATCCTTTGACAAGCTGGGTCTGCCTTCAGACATCCTCGAAGCCGTGAAGAAGGTTGGCTTCGAAACACCGTCACCCATCCAGGCGCGGACGATTCCCGCACTGTTGGAGGGCCGCGATGTTGTGGGCCTAGCGCAAACCGGTACAGGCAAGACTGCAGCCTTTGCGCTGCCGATCCTTTCCCGTATCAACAAGTCCAACCGGTCGCCGCAGGCGCTCGTGTTGGCACCGACGCGTGAGCTCGCACTCCAGGTGGCTGATGCCTTCCAGGAGTTTGCTGATCACGTCGGCGGAATCAATGTGCTGCCAATTTACGGTGGCCAGGCCTATGGCATTCAGCTTTCTGGTCTTCGTCGTGGTGCACACATCATTGTTGGCACCCCGGGTCGTGTCATCGATCACCTGAAGAAGGGATCGCTGGACATCTCGCACCTTGATTACTTGGTGCTGGACGAGGCCGACGAGATGCTGAACATGGGCTTCCAGGAGGATGTTGAGCGCATTCTCGAGGACACTCCGGAGGAGAAGCAGGTAGCGCTGTTCTCGGCAACGATGCCGAAGGCGATTCGTCGCCTGTCCCAGCAGTACTTGGATGATCCGTACGAGGTCACCGTTAAGGCGGAGACCCGGACGAACACGAACATCACCCAGAGGTTCTTGAATGTTGCCCACCGCAACAAGCTCGATGCTCTGACCCGAATTTTGGAGGTCACTGAGTTTGAGGCGATGATCATCTTCGTTCGTACCAAGTACGAGACGGAGGAGCTCGCCGAGAAGCTTCGTGCCCGCGGGTTCTCCGCCCAAGCTATTAACGGTGACATCGCTCAGCAGCAGCGTGAGCGCACCGTGGATCAGCTTCGCGACGGACGCCTCGACATCCTCGTGGCCACAGACGTCGCCGCCCGTGGTTTGGATGTTGACCGCATTTCGCACGTTCTCAACTACGACATTCCGCATGACACGGAGAGCTACATCCACCGCATCGGCCGTACCGGCCGCGCGGGACGTACCGGTGAGGCTATCCTCTTCGTCACTCCCCGTGAGCGCCGGATGCTTCGCTCCATTGAGCGTGTCACTAACGCAACTCTTGAAGAGATGCAGTTGCCGACGGTTGATGAGGTGAACGAGTCCCGCAAGGAAAAGTTCGCAGATTCCATCACCGAGGCGCTGGAAGATCCCCAGCTCAGCCTTTTCCGGAGCCTGGTCAAGCAGTACTCGGATGCACACGATGTGCCACTCGAGGACATCGCTGCTGCACTGGCTGCTCAGACACAGTCCAACGAGGAGTTCCTCATGAAGGAGCCCCCGAAGGACAAGCGTCGTGACCGTCGCGACCGCGATGGTGGCCGTCGTCAGCGTGACAATGGCCCCGCCCGTCCGGATAGCGATTTCGAGATCTACCGTCTCCAGGTTGGTCGTCGAGATCACGTGCGCCCGGGTGCAATCGTTGGCGCTATTGCTAACGAAGGTGGACTGTCTAACCGCGACTTCGGTCGGATCGACATTCAGCAGAGCTTCTCTCTCGTCGAGCTTCCTAAGGGGCTTGGCGACGACGTCCTGGATCGCTTGGTTGACACTCAGATCGGTGGTCGCAACATCGAGATCCGTCGCGATCCTGACGGCTACATCTCCCGTGGCAACCGTGGCGGTGGTCGCGGTAATCGTGGTCACGGTGGCCACGGCGGTCACGGTGGTAGCTTTGGCCGCGGACGCGACCGTGATCGTCGCGATCGTGGTGATCGCGGTGGCTATGGGCGCGGTGATCGGCGCAACGGTCGTGGTAATTGGCGCGACCACAATGATCGTCGTGGTGGTGGCCGCGGACGCGACCGCTACTAGATAACTACATACTCTGTCTGCCACGGAGACCTCGGTACGAATTACTGAGACTCCGTGGCCTTTTCAGACTTGCATTTTCGGTGACGTCGCTTGGCCGACGAGCTTCGTATCGTTAGTTTCCCCGGTGAGCGCGGTTTCCACTAGGGTAAACATTTATGACAAGCGAGGACGGAAAACCAGGAGCCCTAGGAAAATCTGGCACCCCTAGCGATTCTGATAGCCCACGTGATGGCGCGGCACATCGATTGGAGTTTCTCGTCCCCGCGGGTGGCCATCGGGTAGAACCGATCACCTCGCAGTCTACGGAGCGCAATCCGCTGAGTAGAGGTAACCGTCTAAAAAAGGACAGCTGGAAACTCGTAGTTCGACGCACCTGGAACGATTTCGTCCTTGATGCGCTCATCGATCGGGCAGCAGTTCTAGCCTTCTTCATGTTCCTCACTGCTGCCCCCACCGTCCTGGCCGCCTACTCCATTGCAACCCTCATCTTTGCACGAAACGAACGGCAGGTTACAGACCTCACCCAAGAGGCAATTGCCAAGTACGTGCCAGCAGAGATCGCAGAACAAGTAAAGACCGTCGTGGAAGTAATAGTGGGCTCGGCCGCAGAAGGTACCTGGGCACTAGTCCTCGCCGTCATCATCGCCCTCTTTTCCTCTTCCGCGTGGGTGCGGGCGTTTGCCCGGAGCTCCAACTTCATTTACGGCAGGGTAGAGGGAAGAACGGTGGTGCCGACGTGGCTAACGATGTGGGGAATCACTGTCCTCATGGTTATTGGTGCCGTGGTTATCGTCGGCGCTCTGCTTCTCAGGCAGTCTGTTGTCCTTGCCGTTTTTGAACCGATCGCAGAACCCCTCGGCTTAGTGGAGGAGATTGACTTTCTCACCCGCATTTTCTTGCCCATCTGGGCGTGGATTCGTCTCCCCGTCATCGCCCTTATTGCGTTAACACTGGTAGCCGTGTTGTACCACTTTGCTCCGAACGTTCGACCCCAGCATTTCCGTTGGCTGACCCTGGGATCGGCAGTAGCAGTGTTCACGATTGGCATCACCTGGTGGCTTCTAGGCCTTTACCTGCAGCATTTCGCAGGTTCGAGCGCTTACGGTGCGATCGGCACAATTATTGCCGTCATTTTCGCCTGCTGGATAATGAATATTCTACTGCTCGTGGGAATCAAACTGGAAGCGGAAGTGCTGCGCGCGAAAGAGCTGCAAATGGGCTACGATTCGGAGCGCATGATCCAGGCTCCGCCTCGTTCAAGCACCGCGGCGCAGAAATACGCAGAGGTGCAAACGAAGCTGGAGAGATCTGCACGAGAAATTAAGGACAGCGCGAAAAAGCAGCACGAAGACGAAAAGGGGAGGTAACGGGGAAAGCCCCAAACGGAAATCTATCCTTGCTGTTTCGTCTTTTACAGCCACCCGTTTTCTAGGCCGTCGCGGATCGTCGTGACCACCGCCCCCTCCGCGTTGGAACCAATGACGTTTGTACACATCGCTTTCACATCGGGGTGCGCGTTGGACATAGCAAATGAGGTTCCCGATGGCGCGATAAGGCCGACGTCATTGAAGTAATCCACGAAGCAGTACGTGTCCTCGGTAGCGATATTCAGCTTGCGCTTGATGAACTCGAGACCGGTTCCCTTATCTACCTTCGGTGGCATGATGTCGCACCAATTCCCGGATGATTCCAGTACCTCTAACTGCGGGAACTTCTCCCGGAAGTAATTCCAGGGGCCATTTTCAGGTTCAACCGGTTGGTAGACAGACATGTTGACGATGTCTTCCCCCACGACATCGTGCAGGGAATCAACGACATCCAGGTGTGTGGTGTAGTGCGTGAGAAACTCGAGAAAATCTGGGTCGCGCGGGGCGACGGTGCGCTCGGGGAAGTGGATGATAACCCACAGCTGCTGGGGATAGCGTTCTGCCTCGTGCAAGACAGCAGTGGCAACCTCCGGTTCGACGCGGGCAACAGTTTCTACCTCTCCGTGGGAGGAGAGAACACAGCCGTTTCCAGCAAGGAAGTAGTCCAGCACCGACTCTTCGTCGTTCGGTGTGAAAAGGCCACGAAGAGTAGGTAGCGAGCGACCGGACGCGGGGAGAAACACAATGGCATCCTCCGGGCTCCGGGAATCGTTTACCTTTTCGATGTCCTGCAATAGCTCCCAAAATCCTGGAGGAAACGTGCCAGACGGGGTGAGGAGGGTGCCGTCCATGTCACACGCTAGAAGTTTCACAGTTCCTCTTCTTCCAAAAGCTTCCTCAGTACCGTGACCACACCATTGTCAGCATTCGAGGGGGCGATATTAGTTGCAATTTCTTTTACCTCGGGGTGAGCATTCTCCATGGCGTAGGAGGTGCCTGCCGCAGCCAAAAGCTCGTAATCATTCAGGTAATCGCCAAAGGCGAGCACCTGCTCCTTGGCGAGCCCCAGTGCATTGCACAAGTCGGCGACGGCAATGCCTTTGTGCACGCCTGGAGTCATGATGTCTGTCCAGTGCTGTCCGGACGTGACGACGGTCAGTTCCGGCAGAATTTCGGACATCAGGGGAGTGGTGTTGTTTTCTGCGGATTCGAAGTCATACACAGCGATCTTGATGACTTCGTCGGTGGCGTACCGGGAAAGCTCCGGTGCTAGTTCGAGGGAGCGGTAGTACTTGGAGCACTCAGCGAGGAATTCCTCGTCGCTGCGCGTGACGTAGGCGGTGGAAGGATGGCACAGGACAAAACCAAAGTTCGGATTTTCGATGTCTTCCACGGACTTCAGCAGCCGCTGCGTGTACTCGACGGGGATTGTGTGGGTGGCAATGATGCGGCCGCCTGCTGCGACAACGGCACCATTTTCTGCGATGAAGGAGTCCGTTATCCCCTCAAATTGCGCTCTGAGGGTGGCAAGCTGGCGTCCAGATGCCGGAACGATCTTCACCCCTTTACCGATGAGCTCGTGTGCTAGTTCTGGGAACTCAGGAGGAATATTGCCTTCAGGTGTAAGAAGGGTGCCATCCATGTCGAGAGCGACAAGACGAAAAGCCACCGCAATCCTTTCTAATAGTGTGTGCCGGTCGCAGTGCCTGAGCGGGCTGCCAAGTGGATCATCTCATTGGTGCTCAAGCAGATGACCCACACTGGGAACCTCACTATCATGTAAGCATGCGACGTTGCCATTTCAGATTACCTAATATTCCTGCTCGTTGATACATCCCAAAGCGATGCACGATGGCGCAGTCAGATAACAGGCCAGATAACGGCACGCATGTGGCGGGGAGGGGCCAAATAGAAAAGCGACACGCGGTGAACGTGTCGCTGGTGAGGTAGTGGTTGGTATCAGAAGAACATAAGGATGGCCGTGATCAGCCACAGTGCGGAGAAGATGCCGCCGTACATGGGCAGCTTCTTTGCAGCCTTGGTGAGGTGGAAGCCCGAGAGATCCACAGGATCAGTTCCTGCCTCGGCAAGCCCCAGCTGGTGGATGCACTTGGTCTGGAGGGGGAGAATGAGGAAGAACAGGATCGCCCAAGCGATGATGGACAGCAAAATGCCCGTGTGAATCGTGTACTGGGACTTGTACGTTGCCCAATCGCTAATCATCACGCCGACACCCAGGAGCGGCACCAGGAGTGAACCAATACCGTAAACGCGCGTAATGCGGTGCAGAAGGCTGGCGGTTCCCTTGGCTCGGTCCTTACCGTTGTCAGCCTCGAGAGCGTATTTGTGGAAAGTAGAAACAGCGATAGTTACCGGACCCAAAAACAGGATTGCAGCAACGACGTGCAGGACAGTAAAAAGCGTGGTCACGCGTAGATGCCTTTCATTCGTATTTGTTAACCCCGGGTGACTATTTTCCCACCCGGTTTACGTTATCTCTGCCCGAAGGCGGAGGTTTGTGCCCCACTACTCTAGCTGTATCTGTAGAAAATCTCGAATAATACACTGATGCTTAAGGGTGTTCCTATCAGTTTTGGGGAGCGAAAGATCGTAGGAGGAAGCGACGGCGGCTACTCGGCGTGCGTACCAGCACCGTGCCCGCCTGTTGGGCGGAAGCCACTGGTCGGGAAGCGAGTCTGACTTGGCCTGATTCTGTTCTTTTCCCACGATAACGAGGTTGAGCGGGTCATTGGCAAAGGTCACCCTTTTATCCTCGCTCCATGCGAAGGCTCCCAAATCCCAGGCCGCGGACAGCGGAATAACATGGTCCAGCTCGAGGTCGCTGTGAGAATCGATGCGGTCACCCGTATAGGGGTCGATCCCGCTACCGCCATCGAGTGAGCAGTCTCGCTTGTCGAGGGTCGCGCCGGGGAGAGATACCGCGGCGACGAGTTCACGCGTTGTACAAACGCGCGCCTTCGCCCATCCTCTCCCGAATTCTTCGCGCGAGTACCCCAGGACGTGCATGCGGGGTGGCGCAGTACCGATTGTGTGTAGTGTCGCTCGAGCTGGTGGAAGACCACGTGTAAGAGCAAACCGTTGTTGCTGCTGTGCCGTGGCAAGCAGCGCCATTGAAGAGTCGTCGAAACGCGGTGTGTACACCATCGCCGTTGGTACCAGTGAGATCACTGAGAGCACACAGGTCAGGGCGAGGAGAATCCGGAGAAAAACTGTCACACCCGTTAGACGGAACCGGGATGGCTACGCGTTCCCGCGCCACCGTCCCGGTTAAATTTTTTACAGTTGTATTCCTATTTTTCGTAGCCACCGGTGACGGCAAGCACCTGTGCCTTGTCGAACTCCTCCAGAGTACGAGCTGTTGGCGCAGCAGTAAGAAGCGAAACGATGACGAGCACGAGACCTGCGCCGAGGAAGCCGGGGACAATCTCGTAGAGCCAGTCGCCGAGGGCAGAGTTGCCCCAGGCAAAGACAATAATCGTGCCGGTGATCATGCCGGCGATCGCGCCGGGAGCGGTGAGCCTCCTCCAGAACAGCGAAGCCAGAATGACAGGGCCGAAGGCGGACCCGAAGCCTGCCCACGCAAAGCCCACCAGACTGAGGATCGAATCGCTCGGGTTAATGGCAAGCAGGGCGGCGACGATCGCCACGGCAACGACGGCCGTGCGAGACAAGTTCATGAGAAGGCCGTCGGAAAGCGTGCGCTTGGTCGTGATCTTGTACAAATCCTCAATGAGCGCCGAGGAGACCACGAGCAGCTGCGATGCCATGGTGGACATGATGGCGGCCAGGACTGCTGTGAGGATCAGTCCGCCGATGAGCGGGTGGAATAGCAACCGTCCCATGTCGAGGAAGATTGTTTCGTAGGAGGTCTGGTCTGTGACGGAGCGCTCCGGGTATGCGCCGAAGAACACCGTTCCCACAAGCGCAGTGCCGGCGGCCCCGAGCGCGCAGATAACCATCCAGAACACCGTCACGAACATGCCGGAACGTGCTTCCTTGGGGGAACGCAGTGCCATGAAGCGAACGATGATGTGCGGCTGCCCGAAATACCCGAGCCCCCAGGCTAAATTGCCGATGATTGCTGCTGCAGATACTCCGGGAAATAAGGAGAAATACGAGGGGTTTCCGTCAGGGTGTGGGCCGTAGGCGTTGGATGTGGCGTAGCTGAAGATGTCGTAATCGCCACCGATCATGATGTAAGCACTGATCGGGACAATGACCAGTGCGCCGAACATAATCATGCCTTGGACTGCATCTGTATAGCTCACGGCTAGGAAACCTCCGATAAAGGTGTACGCCACCGTGACGAAGGCGATGATGAGCATGCCGTCGATGTAGGAACCACCGAAGGTCGACTCGAAGTATTTTCCTCCGGAGACCATGCCGCTGGAAACGTAGAAGGTAAAGAAGACGAGGATGACGAGTGATGCGACGATGCGGAGAATATGCGAGGAATCATGGAGCCGGTTCTCCAGGAAGCTGGGGATGGTGATGGAGTTTCCAGCGACTTCTGTGTATGCCCGCAAGCGAGGGGCAACCATAATCCAGTTAATTGCAGCACCGATGCACAAGCCGACGGCAATCCAAATCTCGGATAGGCCGGTGACAAAAAGTGCGCCGGGAAGGCCCATGAGCAGCCATCCACTCATGTCTGCGGCACCTGCGGACAGGGCGGCAACTACCGGGCCGAGCGAGCGGCCTGCCAGCATGTATTCGTCGTAACGATCTGTCTGCCGGTAGCTCCAATAACCAATGGCGAGCATGAGGAGCATATATAAAATGATGGCGACAATGAACCATGTTTGGTCGGTAATCGTAACATTCATTGGGTTCAAAACCTTTCCGCGACGGTGCACATACTCATCCGAAACTGGTTGGAGATGTGTGTGAATCCTTGGACTCTAACTAACCATGAAAGTTTCATTAAGTGAAATGATAGGTCCAAAAAAGTACGGTTCTGCACCCGGCGCTGTCATAAATAAGCGAAATTTGGGATCAATGGGAAAAACAGTGTCCCTATGTAGTTGTGTGTATTGACCTGGTTCCGTATACAAGACGAGGGCGTACACAGGGTAGAGGTACTGCCGAGTCTAGGATGAGTGGATGGCGGGTGGAGTCCGTGGCGCCACGTGTGGGTAGAGGATAATTGTAGAGCATGTGCGTAGTCGCTGTAGCTCGATTGGGGTTAGCCTGAGCATCGGACGTGGGGTGTACGGCACGGCTTGTGCGTGGCCTGCGGTCCAATCTCAGCGCTGCCGGTCTGTTGTATCTGCCTCAGGCAGGCATCGTGGTGACGGTAGGACGCAGGATGCCGTGAGACGGAAACCAACGCCCTCGTTGTTACTCCTGTAACGCCGTGACCAGGTGTCCTGTGTGTCACGTGTATGGGATTACTGAACCATGGGACGACTTCTAGACCAGCCCCGTTTTGCCAATACCGGGTGTGTGGTGGGTACCTGGTAAGAATGACACTATGGTCGCCTACAAGTTACACGGACTCTACGAGCCCTCCGGGGGGCTTCGTCTATGGGTTGAACGGGTAATTGGGCACAAGGTAGTGCAACCAAAAGATGTTCCGAAAGATACGTTTCCACCCGCGATCGAAAACCTTGTGGCTCGGCATTCTTTCAAGCGAAAGCACAATACGGCCCTGCTTACCCCGAAGGAAAACCAAGTCACACTACCAATCCCAACTGCTGCGCTGGCGCCACAAGAGGCGATCTACTTCCTCGAAGAGGTCTATTCTGCTGGTGTCAGTAGGGGAATCACACGCGATCAAAAGGACTCGCTTGCCCCAGATCTATGGTGGCTTGCTGTCATGGTCGTCGGGCTGAGAAGGTTTGTCGATGCCGGAAGGATCGTCGTCCGCTGTTCCTGGCACGACGACGCCTGGTGGCCCGAGTGGGAACTCGTCCGTTCCGTTGAAGCCCGCTCGTGGCTGGCTGCAATGCAGGCGTCCGCCCCCGGAATCGTGATTAGTAATGGCCCACAGGATTTGGCGGAGAATATTGCGCGCCACTGGGTGCACTGGATTGCTAACTCGTCGTTGGAATACGAAGCCGACAAACCACGACCATATAACTTGCATCCTTTTCTCCAAGCGCTTCTGAAAAGCGCGCCACTTGCTCGCTTCTCCCCGAAGCTGGTTACGGCACTAAATGAGTGGAAAAACAGTCTTTCCACCACAACTGTGTCTCTCGTGTTTCTGGTTGAGGAGGCTCCAGAAGAGGATCCTCACGACGAACCGTGGATTATTCGTGCGAAGGCACGCGAGGGAACCGCACCTCTCTTGCCCATCCGCACCAGCCAGTTCGACACAGCGATAAAAACCAAAGTCAACGTGTTGCATGAAAAGGCCTGTTCGATAACCTCCCTGTTGGATCCGGCATTGCATGGTCGTGGGCGAGCGATGAACCTCGATGATGGCGACTGGGATGTGGGGCTGACCACGGAAGAGATCCTCTCCTTTGTCAACAATGACGTGGACCGGCTGAAGGGGGCCGGCTTCGAGGTGCTCTTCCCGCGCGCCTGGACAAGCGCTTCAGTGACCGCGAAACTGCGCACACAGGGGTCTGACGCAGCGCGAGTTACTGGCCCGGCTAAGTTCGGCCTGAGCAATATCGTCGCCTATGACTGGCATCTTTCTGTAGGTGACACGGAGCTAACGGACATGGAGATGCGAGACCTCATCCACTCCAGCTCCGATTTGGTGAAAATCCGTGGCTCGTGGGTGCATGTCGATGGCACCTCCCTGCGCAGGGTGCGAGAGTACATGGCTGAGATTGCAGGTCTGGATATCGAAGGTCTGCAAGACAAGATCGCAAAGCTTCAATCACGCATCGCCGAGATGGAACGATCGGGCGCAGATAAGCAGCCTGATACCAAGGAAGAGTTTGCGGATCTCGTCGAAAAGCTGGCAACGGCAGAACATGAGCTCGACCGACTGCTTACCGCAGATAACGTCCAGGGCGAAAGCTCGATTGAACGCATCCGTGCGCTCGCCTTGGCGCAGGCCGACAATCAGGATCTGGAATTTACGGGCAATTCCTGGACTGCCGCTTTAGTCGGCTCTGGGGAGACCATCGCGCCGGAGCCAGTCACGCTACCGCCCACAGTGACTGCCACCTTGCGGCCATACCAGCAGCGAGGCGTCGACTGGTTGGCGTGGATGTCATCCATGAACTTGGGTGCGGTGCTTGCCGACGACATGGGGCTCGGGAAAACACTCCAAGTACTGAGCCTTATCGCCTACGAGTTGGCTCAGGATCCGGAAAGGCCACCGACACTTGTCATTGCACCGACAAGCGTGATAAGTAACTGGAAAGCAGAAGCGGCGCGCTTCGTTCCCAGCCTCACCGTGGCATTGCACCATGGATCCTCTCGAAAAACCGGGGAGGAGCTTGTAAACCAGGTGAAGGGCCTCGACGTTATGGTGACATCCTACGGAACGGTGGCCAGGGATTTCCTCGAATTGCAAAAATGCGAATGGGACCATGTCATCGTCGATGAAGCCCAGGCGATAAAGAACACCGCGACAGCCACGAACAGGGCCGTCCGTTCTGTCCACGCTCGGCAGCGCATAGCACTTACGGGAACACCAGTGGAAAACCGTCTCTCAGAGATGCGGGCCATCTTGGATTTCTGCAACCCAGGGATTCTCGGTTCTGCGACCTTCTTCCGGAATCACTTTGCTAAGCCGATTGAGCGTGACGAGGATTCTGACCTTGCTGATAGGTTCCGCGCTCTCACGGCGCCTTTTATCCTTCGCCGGCTGAAGACCGACCCAGCTGTTATCAACGAGCTTCCGGAAAAGTATGAGCAGATCATCACCGTGAAGATGACACCTGAGCAAGCTGCGCTATACCAGAGCTATGTCAATGACGTACAGCGGAAGCTGGAAGAACAAAAGATGGGCGGAATCCAGTACCGGGGCATAGTCCTGGCATCGTTGACGCGCATCAAACAGATTTGCAACCACCCCGCGCACTTCCTCGACGACGGGTCAGAGATGACCCACCGAGGTAAGCACCGCTCAGGCAAGGTGGCGAAGTTGATGGAGATCGTCAACGCGGCGATGCTTTCCAACCGCCGTGTCCTCATTTTTACCCAGTACCGTGCTTTCGGCACGATGCTGCAAAAATACCTGGCCGAACGTACAGGGACGGATATCCCATTTCTCCACGGAGGCGTACCGCAGAAGAAGAGGACGGAAATGGTTGCGGAGTTCCAATCGGAAGGTGGCCCGCCGATTTTTATTCTGTCCCTCAAGGCAGGTGGTACTGGCCTCAACCTCACCGCTGCGACAGAAGTTGTGCATATGGATCGCTGGTGGAATCCCGCCGTGGAAAACCAGGCGACGGATCGCGCGTACCGAATCGGTCAAAACAGTGATGTGCACGTGTACAAGATGGTGGCCGCCGGTACGCTGGAGGAGAGAATCCAGAAAGTACTGGAGGATAAGACCAAGCTGGCTGGCTCCGTTGTCGGTACCGGCGAGGGCTGGATCACTGAGCTAAACCCTCAGCAGCTCAGCGAGCTGATGGCCTACCGCTCAGAAGCAGAAAGGACCGCGCAGGATGTCAAACGATTCTAGTGGCCCGAGGTTTCCAGGAAACGTGCCGGATAAAAAGAAATCACGGCCGTCGCGGGGTAACGTCATCTACGCCAATTTCCGTGGCAACCAGGAGCAAGACAGCGCGAAATCTCTACTGGACAAGCTGAGAACTGAGCGGACTCCCACGCCGAGGGATGAGTTTCACCAGCCTATCGCCAAATTCGTGATGGACTCCGTGCAACGGCGTGCAGATACAGGCCGTGTGAAGCGTGGAATTACCTACTCCATAACTGACCACGTTCTGCCAAATATCCGTTTTGATTCCGATGTGGTTCTGGCATATGTTTCCGGCTCCCAAAACGATCCATTTGAGGTGAAGATTGTTTTTCCGCGCCGTTCTCCCGATGAGATTGCGCGCCTTACTGAGATCCTGGCTGCGGATCCGTTGCTGCTCGACCAAGGCGTTATCGACGGAGAAGTGCTCGACATCGTTGCAGCAAAGCCGGACGAGGGATTTTCCTACCGGTGCACATGCCCTGACCCGGCCTATGTATGCAAGCACATCGTTGCCGTATCTCATCAGCTTGCGCTGATCCTCGAAGAGGATCCGCGGAAAGTTTTTGATATTCGGGGCATCGATACCCGCGAGCTGGAGCAATCCGTGTCTTCTTCGGTAGTAAAGCTTTCCGAGCGCAGAGCCGTGGAAAGCTCGGAAGCTTTCTGGGAAGGTGGCCCAATTCCGGATCTTCCGCGACCGCGCACGGCCCTTGCCATTGAGGACGGAGACGACAAGTTCTTGCACCAGGCATTCCGGGAGATTTCCTACTCCACGATCGATGAGATGCGTGCGGTGAGCGATTTGGAAGATCTGTACTACGCCCTTATCGAAGACGACTACTAGTCTTCCCTCCCCGCCTTCAGCAGTAGCCGGCGCGCCGGGGATTTGGGCTCACCTAAGCAGAAAGCAGTGGGACAACAGTCTTCCCATGTTTGAATCGAGCAGGCCGCGTTAGGAGAAGGCTAGAGCCTTGACATTATGTCCGCGCCGACCGTGAAATATGCCATCTGCCTCGGAATTCACAATTCGATAGCGGTGCGTCGGCAGCCGGCGGAGCAACGAAGAAGCACACAAACGAAAAGCGCGTTCGAAAAATCGAGCAGCCGTGTGGATGCCGTGCGTAGGGTAGAAGCACACATACAAAATTACGAGTGAAATTACACGAAAAGCTAGCTGGTATAGGCACGTGGACTGCAGGGATACCCGTCAGTCCCAGGTGTCGGGCTACTGGAGAAAGGAGAGGCCAGTGAAGTATTCATTTATCCATACCTCAGATTGGCAGCTGGGTATGCGACGGTGGTTTCTGGGCGAGGAAGGACAGGCACGTTACAGCCAAGCCCGGATCGATGTCATCGAAAAGATGGGGCGGGTAGCCCGAGAGAGGGGCTGCGATTTTATCGTCGCCGCCGGTGACAACTTCGAATCCAACATGGTTTCAGACATCACCTTTCGGCGTGCGGAGGCTGTTTTCGCTCACCTCGGAGTACCGCTGGTGTTGCTCCCCGGTAACCACGATCCGGCCTCACCGGATTCTATTTTGTCCAGGCTTATAGAAGACTCTTCAGCAGCTAAGCAGTCTGTGATTGTCCTTGATACAGCCGAACCAGTCGAGGTTATCCCTGGGGTGGAGGTCGTCGGCGCGCCGCTGAAGTCCAAAGCCCCCGCTTCCGATCTCGTCGCTGAGGCGTGTGCCGCCTTGGAGCCGATCGGTAGTGAGGGTAGCGATTGTCTTTCGCGTGTCTTGCTTGCCCATGGGCAGGTGGAATCGCGCAGCAATGAGGAAGAACTAGCGCTCATTAGCCTAGATTCGGTCAACGCAGCGATCAGCAACCGCGTCGCCGACTACGTCGCGTTTGGTGATACACACTCGACCATGCAGCTAGACGAGCGCGGTCGCGTGTGGTTCAGTGGCTCGCCGGAGCCCACTGCTTTTCGGGAGATCCCCGGTGGGGGAGGAGAAAACGCGTCGGGCAATGTTCTCATCGTCACGGTGGAGGTACCCGATCACCCAGAGTCGGTAACCGATTCAGTGGCTGCGGATGCAGTGACCGTCGACGTGGAGGCCGTGTCCCTCGGCGTGTGGCGCTTTGAGGCGATTACCCGTCACGTTGACGGGACGGATGACGTAAAACGCTTCGTCCAGGAGCTGGAGGCCTATCCGGATAAGCCACATACCGTCATCAAATATGCTCTCAATGGAGCGGCCTCTCTGACGGATCACGACTATCTAGCAACGGCATTGGAACGGCTGCAACCACAGTTCGCAGCGTTGTACGAGCGGGTGCGGACACACAACCTGGCGGTGGAGCCCACGGAGGAGGACTTAGATTCCGTCGATCTCAAAGGCTATGCACGGGGAGCCTTCGACGAGCTGCGCGACGGTGCGAGCGAGGGCGATGCTGTAGACGCGCAGGCATTGAAAATTCTGTACAGGATGACGAACGCGGGGTAGGAAAACATGTACATCACATCACTTGCGGCTGAATACCTCGGTCCGCTGACATCTTTTGAGCTGAAGGACATCAACCCGACCGGTGTCACCATCATCCATGGCGACAATGAGAAGGGTAAGTCCTCCATCATGCAGGCTGTGAAGATCGCGCTGACGGAAAAGCACACCTCGTCAAAGGGGTGGATCAAAGCTCTTGCAACTGCCGGAGCGGGAGAATCGATTCGCATTCAGCTCGGCATGAACATCGACGGTGTGGATGCCATAGTCAAAAAGAGGTTACAGGGCGGTGCCAAAGCAGCGCTGCAGTATCCCGGCTCGACGCGACCGACGGTGACCGGAGCGGATGTGCACGGCGAGCTGGAGAAGCTCCTCCAAGAAAACGTGGACCTCGATCTCGCCCACGAGCTTTTCATTGAGCAGGGAACCATTGACACGCAGGTGGATGCGCTGGCGATTTCCTCCGTGCAAAAGGCTCTGGATAGTGGAGCAGATCATCCTGCGTCCGGCGATGCAGACCTTGTCGCCTCTGTGTGGGAGGAAGCAAAGGAGTACCTCACCGGTACCCGCGCGCTGAAAAAATTTATTAAAGACGCGGAAAAAGATGCCACAGCTGCGCGGGCGCGGCACACCGAGCTGAAGAAACAGGCTCGTGCGATGGAGGACACCGTCGAGAGCATCGCTCGTCTGCGACGGACGATCGCTGGCCTTCACGATTCCCTTCCCGCACTGCGTAAAGATGTGCAGGAGTGGGAAGAAAAGAAGAAGTCCCTTGCGGAATTGGAAAAGGCTGTCGGACAGGCGACCTCCGCAGCTACCCAAGCACGCCACCGCTCAGACAGCGTGAAGAATGCGTATGAGCAGCGTCGAAAAGCAATTGAAGAAGCTGAAGAGCGGAAGCGTACCCTCGCCCAGGACACCGAACAGCTAGCCGAGCTGGAGCAAAAGGCGCAGGGCATCACCGAAAAAATCGCCGAGGCGCAGGAAAAGAAAACCCACGTCCAGGAAGCAGCGAAAAAGGCGCGTGCCGCCGTGCGAGCAGCCGAGCGCGCGATTGAAAAGCAGCGGATGGTGAAAGAGCGCGACAGGCTTACCCGCATTGTGGAGAAAGCAGGCGAGCTCAAGACCGCCATTGGTGAGAAGAAGGAGACTCTAGCTGCTGTAAGCATCAGCACGGCCCACCTGCGCGCATTAGAAAAGGCGGAGTCCGATGTAGAGGTCGCTCGAGCTACGCGCGAGGCAGCGTTGGCTACAGTCACCCTGCACAATGAAACAGATGACCCACTGAATATCCGGATCGATGACGAGGAACGTGCGCTGGGCGCGGAGGATTTCTCAATCCCCGTGGCATCCACACGAGTGGTGCGCTACCAGGGGCTGCGCGCGAGCATTCAGCCTGCGCGTGGTGCCGATAACCTCAACGAAAAGGTGGAAAAGGCAGAGGAAAAGCTCGCCGATCTCTTGGAAGCCGTCGGGTGTACCTCGGTCGAGGAAGCTCGGGCGATTCATGACCGAGACGAAGCTACACAGCGGGAGATTGAAAGGCTGGAGCTGCGTCACCAGGAAATCGTCGGCGATACTTCGCTCGAATCCCAGCAGGACACGCTGGACCAGCTCAATCGCACGTTGTCTGAGCAAGAACGCGACTCCTCGGACGCAGGGGACGCTGCATCTGAGACGGAAGAACCAACGGGTGCCGATGTGGATGCGGCTGATGCTGCAGCCGACACCGATATTGAGGCGTTGCGAGAACAGGCTGATGATGCTGATCGCCAGGTGGAGATCGCAGAAAGCGCCCTTGCTGCATTACAAAATGCCACCGCCCCAGTGGATTATGCCGTGCACAAGAAGGCTGTGGAGCGCTCTGAGGCGGAGTACGTGCGCATCGCTGAACGGGTGGCAAAAGAGGAGGAGAAGCAGCCTCTCGAAGAGTTGGTGGAGGCGTCTTCTACCGCTGCGTCGGAGGCCTACGAGGCGGAGCAGTTCGCTCAGGTAAAGGAGGCTGAGCTTGCCGACGCTCAACCTGAGCTCATCGACGGTCGCCTCGACGTCGCCCGCTCTAAGGTGGACAACGCCGTGTCGAACTGCCAGCAAGCGGAAATCCAGTTGGCGGCCAAAACAAGCGAGGTGGAAAGCGCTCGTGGCTTAGCTGAGGATGTCGACGAGGCAGATGCGGAAGCGCGCGTTGCCGAAGAAAAGAGCTCGCGGCTGTTGTTCCGCGCGCAGGTCTACGATCGCTTGCTCACCGTGCTGGAGCGGCACAAGAAAGAGGCATACGATGCCTACGCCGAGCCACTGACAAAAGCGATCAACGATTTGGCGATGGTGATCTTCGGCCCGGATACGCGGTTTACCCTGGATGAGGGCATGAAGCTTGCTCAGCGTGTAGAAAACGGGATTGCCATTGGTGTCGATCAACTATCTGGAGGTGCGAGGGAACAGCTGACGCTTATCGTGCGGCTTGCGCTCGCAGAAGTCGCGGCGAGAAACGGCGAACAGGTGCCCATCTTTATCGATGACTTCCTCGGCCATTCGGACCAGCGGAGGTTGGATGATATGGCGGCACTCATCAATCGCATTTCCTCACGGCACCAGATCTTTATCCTCACGTGTTTCCCCTCCCGGTTTAGCGGAGTGCGCAACGCCCGTACGGTGTCTATTGATGAGCTCACTGGGCATTCGCCGGAAATAACCTTCTAACGCCACTGGAGAATAGCCCGAGAGTCGAACAGCACAGAAAGGCATAGAGAGGCATAGAGAGGCACAAGAGAAAACAACAAAAGGGTGCCTGCTGTAAAAGCAGGCAACCCTCATGCGTCCTAGCGACGCTAGGACTATTCCACTCTCTTATTAGGAGTTCTTGATCGCAGAGCCTTCGATGACGATGTCGATCTTCTCGCCAACGAGCATGCCGCCACCGTTCAGTGGAGCCTGGAAGTTAATGCCGAAGTCCTTGCGGTTAATCTTCGTGGAAGCCTCGAAGCCGAGACGGGTGTCGCCGTTCTGATCCTCCTGGACACCGAGAACCTCTACGTCGAGGGTAACCGGCTTGGTGACGCCCTTGATGGTGAGGTCGCCGGTAACGGTGCCCTTGCTGCCGTCACCAACCTCGGCACCGGTGATGGTGAAGGTGAGCTCCGGGTGGTTCTCAACATCGAAGAAGTCAGCGCTCTTCACGTGCTCGTCGCGCTGCTCGTTAGCGGTGTCGATGGACGCAGCCTTGATGGTAGCGGAACCCTCAACGGCGCCATCGTTCACGGAGAAGGTGGACTCGAAATCGTTGAATGCGCCGTGCACCTTGGTAACCATCGCGTGACGGACGGTGAAGCCACGGTGGAGTGGACGGGGTCAATGGTGTAGGAACCGTTCAGGTGGAACATGAGAAAAACTCTCCTTCGATTGATGTGTCTGATATGTGTTTGGTGTTTTTTACCCGCAGGAGGGAAAGGTTGTATAACCACACCGTTTCCGGTATTTCTCTGTACAGGGATGCCCAATATACAAAGATATTGTGACGTATCAACAAAAACTTTTTTCGGTGCGTCGGATTTTTGCTTTTGTGTCGTGTGACCTTAAGGTATGGGGTATGACTGAACCCCACTGGCTTACAGATGATGAGCAGCACCTATGGCGTCTTCTCCTGGATGCTGAGCGTGCGGCGAACCGCTGCATTGAAGAAACCCTCCAGTCCGGTCATCAGATCACTGCGCCGGAATTCTCCGTGCTCGTGGCACTTTCCGAGGCGGAGGAAGGGAAACTGCGCCTTAGGGATTTGTGCTGCCAGCTGCGCTGGGATCGCAGTCGTACGTCGCACCAAGTCACCCGCATGGAACGTCGCGGGCTGATTGAGAAGTGTAAGTGCGAAGGCGATGCTCGTGGCGTGCTGGTGAAGCTCACGGACGACGGAATGAAACGCCTGAAGATGGCTGCACCTGATCACGTGGAAAGCGTTCGCCGAGTCATCTTTAACAACATCGATGACGACGATGTGGAAGTACTGACGCGCTTTTTCGCCCGAGTACGCGATTCTTACAAGCGGGACTAGAAGCTGTTTATCTGCAGGAGAACCTGGTCGTAGCACGCTCACGCGCCGGCGGGGAAGGCAGACGGGAAGACTTTGGGAAAAGCAATGGGGGAGTGAATAACAAAAATGCACCGCGTGACGCGGTGCATTTTGGGGCTTTCACGAAACCTCTTGACCAGTTATATCAGGTCCGCGGTTACACCCCGGTTACACCAGGCTCCGCCTCCGGTTACACGACAGAAGTCAATTATATGACGTGAGCAGGAGCGCTCCTTAGAACGGGAAGTCAGGGAAATTCCGCTTCCGCCTCTTCCTGCCTCTCGGCAAGCTCCACGCTCCACCGTGAACGCTCGACAAGTTCGTCAAAGGTGAGCACCTCCGGTGACTTACGGTTCGAGCGAAAACTTTCAAAGCTACAGAACTTCGAGTCAATTCGGTTGCCTTCTGCGCCACACAAATCGCACATGGGCCGATCACCAGAAACGAGCGTGGCTCAACCAAGTATGCACCGTCGCCAGTGTTTCCTCCCTCGTTGTCCCTCTCGGCAATCTATCCGGCAAGGCTCTCCTTGGCGGCGCGAACCGTCGTCGACCCCCGAGGTGTCCCCGCTGCAAACGGGAATCGAGTCAAGGCTGCGGATGAGGTAGATAAGTTTGTTCGAGCCTTCCCAGTTCAAGATGATGAGGCCATCGAGTTTTGTCCCGTTCGGGTCATTGCGTGGGGCCAGAAAACGGATCTCGCGAACCACGCCAGGCTCGTGCGCAACTTGAATCTCGAGCTGGCGACGCTGCTTTCGCAACTTTGCCGGAATCTCTGCTATCTCGGCTACTTCCGCTGCCTCTTGAGCAGCGCACACAGCTGCACCGCTATCCGGAACTTGAATAGTTCAGTAATTGCTGTATAGTTCAGCTCATGCTGACTATTGCTTCTCGTCTCGACGTGATGAACCGCCTGGGTCGTGCACTGGCCGACCCCACTCGATCCC
>ERZ1030944.16-NODE-16-length-55948-cov-43.010699_pt1 | contig 55948 bp, 55 predicted proteins | sample MGYA00518599_ERZ1030944 | MGnify/ENA primary metagenome ERZ1030944 (study PRJEB33718, sample SAMN03159697) | human skin metagenome | collected 2014-05-20 | study: EMG produced TPA metagenomics assembly of the PRJNA266117 data set (Human skin bacterial metagenome... | reverse complement strand
ATGCGCCCGTCCGCAACCTTCAACAAGATCATCGACGCACTGGAGAAGTAGCTCGTTGATCTAGAAACGGCCGGCCAGGGTTTCGTACCCTGTGCCGGCCGTTTTTGTTGCGCTGTAGTTCGCCCGCGCGGCTATCCCGCCCAGGATGCTTACCCGAGGATGCTCACCCCGGCTAGATGCTTACCCGAGGATGCTCACCCCGGCTAGATGCTTACCCGAGGACGCTTACTTCTCGAGTAACGCGCAAGAATCTGCCGGAGGTTCGTCGAGAAGTAAGCGTTTGGGAGTAAGCATCTAGAAACCGGTAAGCATCCTGCAGTAAGCATCTAGCCCATCCGCGCCGCCAGCACCTCGGTGCCGGCCAGCGCAGCCCGAACTTCCGCGATGAACACGTGGGGTTGTTCCCGCAGGAGCTTGGACTCGAACCGCAGGATGACGTAGCCCTTGTTGCCGATCCGTTTCTGCCGGCTGAATTCTTTCTTCCACACCTCGCCGGCGTCGTCGCGCTCGTATTTGATTTCGCCGTCGATCTCGATGATCAGCCATCCCTGAACCAAAAGGTCGGCGAAGTAGCGCTCGATCTGGGCTTGGGCGACCACCGGCCCGATCCCGGCCTCGATCAACAAGCCCCTGGCCAGGGACTCGTACGCTGAATCGGAGTTCGGGATCGCGTGCTCCAAACACCTCCGGGCCACACCGATCCCCTTGGCCCGCCCCATCTTGCGGATCTCTTTTTCAATCGCGTCGCGTTCAATGCCGCGCCGCAGGAGGTAGTCGGCGGCGATGAGCCCTTCGATAAACCCGTGGTAGCGGGCGATGTCGATGAACGTGCGGATCGGCGTGGAAAGACAGTGCCCCTCGTAGACCACCTGCTCGTCGCGCCGAAGTTTGGAAAACCGGAACGCGTAGCGCCCGCTCTGGGCCCGGCTTTGCGACACGCTCCGCGACGGCAGCGCCACCTCCACCGGCTCCTCCCCACGTGAAATCACCCACATCCCCAGCTTCCGCGCCGCTGAGCGCCCAACCAGCACCGCGGCGTTGCTCACCATCGCGGCGACCTCCACGCGCAGCCACTGCCGTTCGTGGTACTTCAACTCGCCCCACGTCGCGGCCGGAAACCACACCGCCGGTTCCAGCTCCACAAACTCCCCGTCCGGGAAGGTGGTGTGCGTGAGCCTTCGCTTATCGACGAGCTCCGCCCTCAACTCCCCTTTCCGTTCTTCCCAACGCCCCAGTTCATGTGTTTCTTCTCGGTCCATCCCCATGCCTCTTAGACGCACGGATGCCCGCGGCGGTTCCCTGACCGGTTTAAATTCATCCCCTCAACTCGCAAAATAGACCGCTTGGTACGCAATGGCAGACAAAGCGGACTACATTGCTTGCCATGACGAACCCGAAGCAGAAGTACGACAATTCCAACGCCAACGAATGGTCCTTCGGCACCCGCTCCATCCACGCCGGCCAGCAGGTGGACCAGGATTACGGCGCACGCAACCAGCCGATCTACATGACCACCAGCTACGTCTTCGACGACGCCCAGCACGCGGAGAGCCGCTTCAACCTCTCGGACGCGGGCCCGATCTACACCCGCCTGACCAACCCGACGCAATCCGCGCTGGAGGACCGCCTCGCTTCCCTGGAGGGCGGCGTGGCCGCCACCGCGTTCGCCTCCGGCATGGCCGCGGAAACTGCCGCGATCCTCACCCTCGCCCAAGCGGGCGACCACGTGGTCACCTCCCCGCGCCTCTACGGCGGCACCGAGACGCTGTTCCAGCACACGCTGCCGAAGCTGGGCATCGACTTCACGTTCGTGGAGAATCCGGACGATCCAGAGAGCTGGCAGGCTGCGGTCAAGCCGAACACGAAGGCGTTTTACGGCGAGACCTTCGGCAACCCGATCGCGGACGTGCTGGACATCCCGGCGATCGCCGAGGTGGCCCACAACAACCAGGTCCCGCTGATCGTGGACAACACCATGGCCACCGCAGCACTCGTTCGCCCGCTGGAGCTCGGCGCTGACATTGTGGTCCTTTCCACCACGAAGTTCTACACCGGCAACGGCGCGGCCATCGGCGGCGCGATCGTGGACGGCGGCTCGTTCGACTGGACCGTCGAGCGCGACGGGGAATCAGTCTTCCCGCTGTTTACCACCCCGGACCCGGCCTACCACGGCCTGAAGTACGCGGACCTCGGCGCGCCCGCCTTTGCGCTGCGCGCCCGCGCTGGCCTGCTGCGCGACACGGGTGCGGCGATTTCCCCGTTCAATGCCTGGGTTGCGCTGCAGGGGATCGATACGTTGGCGTTGCGCGTCGAAAAGCATAATGCGAACGCGAAGAAGGTCGCCGAGTTCCTGAGCACCCACGACAAGGTGGCCAAGGTGAACTACGCGGGCCTGGATGGCTCGCCGTACAAGGCCACGCAGGAGAAGCTGGGGCTGAAGTACACCGGTTCGGTGCTGTCCTTCGACATCGCGGGTGACCAGGACGACAAGACCGCGGCCTGGAAGTTCATCGACGCGCTGAAGCTGCACTCCAATCTGGCTAACATCGGCGACGTGCGCTCGCTTGTGGTTCACCCGGCGTCCACGACGCACTCGCAGTCCGACGCCGAGGGTCTCGCGCGCGCCGGCATCACCCAGGCCACGGTGCGCCTGTCCGTGGGCATCGAGGACGTCGAGGACATCATCGCGGACCTCGAGCGCGGCTTCGCGGCGGTGTAAATGCTGGCTGTGGAAGGCGAGCTGGGCACCGTCGCCATCGGCGACGTCCACACCGAGGCAGGAGCGGTGATCCAGGATGCGCACATTGCCTATCGACGGTGGGGCGTCCCCCGCGGCGACCTGGGCGGCAAAAACAACATCCTGCTGGTGGAGCATGCCTTAACCGGCGACACCGACGCCGCCGACTGGTGGTGCGAGGCCATCGGCCCCGGCAAGGCGCTGGACACCGACGCGTGGTGCGTGATCTGCACGAACGCGCTTGGGTCCTGCTACGGCTCCACCGGGCCGGCAAGCGAACACCCGGACGGCGGCGTGTGGGGCTCGCGCTTCCCGGCGATCAACATGCGAGACATGGTGCACGCCGAGCGCGCGTTCCTGGAGGCGCTGGGCATCGGCCGGGTCCACGCGATCATCGGCGGCTCTATGGGCGGCGCGCGCACCCTGGAGTGGACCCTGCTCTACCCCGAGGCCGTGGACTACGCGCTGGTGCTCGCGGTGTCCGCCCGGGCCAGCGCCTGGCAGATTGGCATCCAGTCCGCGCAGATCACCTCGATCACCCATGACCCGGATTGGCACGGCGGCGACTACCACGGCACCGGCTGCGCCCCAGACGCCGGCCTGGCCGCCGCGCGCCGCATCGCGCACCTGACCTACCGCGGCGAGCTGGAGATCGACGAGCGCTTCGGCACCTTCGCCCAACCCGGCGAAAACCCCCTCGGCCCCTTCCGCACCGACGGCGAGCGCTTCGCCGTGCAGTCCTACCTGGAGCACCAGGGCACGAAGCTCACCCAGCGTTTCGACGCCGCCAGTTACGTCACCCTCACCGAAGCCCTCAACCGCCACGACGTGGGACGCGACCGCGGCGGGCTGAACAAAGCGCTGGCCTCGTCGACCGTGCCGACCATGATCGTGGGCGTGGACACCGACATCTTGTACCCCTACCACCAGCAGGAACACCTCTCCCGCAACCTGGGCAACCTGCTCGCCATGGCGAAGCTGTCCTCGCCGGTCGGTCACGACGCCTTCCTCGTGGAGGCCCGCCAGATGGACCGGATCCTGCGCAACTTCATCTCGCTGACGCACGAAACCCCGTCCGCGCGCGAGGTCGCCGCCGAGCGCGGCGCCTACGACATCTAAAGGTCTATGACCTGCACCGCGGTACCGTCCGCGGTGGCCAGGTAGGCCCGGCCCATGCCGACCCAGCCGGCAAACGGGGCGTCGGCAAGCGTGATGCGCTCGTGCACATGCCCGAGCAGCCACGCGCCGTACCCGCAGGCGGCGAGCTCCTCGCGGGTGCACGGCAGACACGGGTTGTTGGAGTACTCGCCGGTCACGGAGGTGTGCAACAGCCCCATGTTCGGCGCGCCTTCTACTGGCGCCGGGAACTTTGCGACGAGCTCTCGCGGATCCCGGTCCACCTCCACCGCGGCGGTATGCAGCGCCCACCCGCCCGTGCGGATGGTCTGGGGCTCTTGCCTTGCGACGATCACGCCGTCCGGGATGGTTTCTGTGAGATCGTGGTGCACGTCGTGGTTGCCCGCGATGAACACGACGGTGTCGAACAGCTCGAGCCCGCGGGCGAAAAACCGGGTGACCTCGCCGTATGTCGCGTCCGCGAACCGCTTGCGGTCGATGACGTCGCCCAGCATGACCAGGTGCCGAGCGCCCGCCTCCGCGCCGCGTTGCAGGGTGCCCAGCGCCCAGTCGATGCCGGGGCCGGTCTTCTTGTCGCCGTGTTGCTTGCGGCCGAGGTGGATGTCGGCGACAACGAGGATGGGAGCGGCTGCGTGGTGAGGCATGGTGCCAGGATATCCGCGGACTACACGTCGCCCAGGAAAATCTGTGCGTGACGCAGGTCGAAGATGTCCGCCTCCGCCACATGCCCGTACACAAACGGGTACAACTGCTCCCGGTTCGGCAAGCGCGTCTCCCCGTACTCTTCCGGCGACTGGTGGTCGAACACCGCCACAAATCGGCGGCCCGGGAGCAGGTTCAGCCCGTCTTCAAGTGCGAGCGAGAATTCCTCGTTGCTGGCGTCGGTCCAGCCGCGCGGAATGAGCTCCGAGATGTCGCGCGGCAGCCAGTGCCCAATGGTGCGGGCCAGCTCGACCGCGGCGTCGACACGCATCTCCTCGTTGAGCTTCGCAGCGCTGCGGGCCAAGTCGCGGGGCACTTCATAGACCTCGTCGAAGTTGCTCATCACCGACAGCGAATACGCGTACATGTCCAGCAAGTTGCGGCGGTACACCCCGTCCTCGTCGAAGCGGGGCGAATACACCAGGTTGTCCAACTGCTTGGCGTAGGCGAGTTCGGTGTAGTACTCCACCGGCGTGTAACCGCAGGTGAGACTACAGAATTCTTCGGCGGTCTCACCGAGCTCCTTCAGCAGCGGAAACGCCTCATCTTCGGTGTGCACTAGGTAGGTGATGCGCATGTCGTCGACGTAAACCGATGTGGCAAGCCGCGATATGACCGTCCCGTCCGGGAACATCGGCACCGGGTACACGGTGCGGCCCACCGCGAAGTAGTCGTCCACCTCGTCCGCGTCCAGCATGTTCACGCTCACCGCCTCATGGTCCGGGGTGAGCGTGGCGGCGAAGCTTTCCTGCGTCTGCAAATCGTCCACCACCACGACTCGCTCTGTGGGACTGTCGCCTCCCAGGCGCGTTGGCATCCACGTCTCTAAGCAATTGTGGAATTCCTCCAGCTCACCCATGAGGAAGTTGCCGGCCGCCTGTTCGCACTTCCTGGCCTGGTAGTACGCGGTGGTAAAGCACGGGTCCCACTCCTTGAGTACCTCGAGGTTGTCGGCGGCTTCCGCGAAGTAGCGGCGCGCCTGCGAAGGGGTGGTGTCCACGGAATCCCGCCCCAAATCCAGCAGCTGGTGCGTGTTGGCCAGCACGACGTAGGCGTCCAAAGACTCGGTGCGCCACGGCTCCACCGGCGTGTACTCGGACACGGCGGCCGACAGCTCGGCTGTCATCTCGCGGGCAAAATCAATTTGGCGGGGAGACGGTTCGTCGTCGTAAATGGACTTCACCGACACGGTGACCTCAACCTCGGTGCCGGGGATGTCGGTGGTGAACGTGAAAATGCTCGGGTGGGAATCTGTCATGCGGGACCTCCTGGGGAAACGACAGCTTCAACCCTACGAAGCCCGCCGACACGCAGCTCCGGATTACCGAACGTGTGCGCTACGACCCGAGGGCGTCCACCGACCAGGACAGCCACAGCATGGCCGCGCCAAGGGCGGTGGTAAACAGCGCGTCGAAACGCTTCGAGCGCACCGCCACCAGGCCGATCACTTTGGAATCGCAGGTCAGGCGCATCACGGTGAGCCACAGCATGGCCGCGCCGAGGGTGAACGTGGCGCGGCGCCAGTGCTCCGTGGCCGCGTAAAGCCCCGAGAGCACGAAACCCACCACGAACAGTGCGGCCATCACCCGCTGCACCACAACGGGCAACGGCGAGGCGGCGGCGCCGCGGTCGTGGGGGTTGTCCAGCGTCAGCCCGTCCGGAAGCTCCGTACTCAACCGGTCGCTCCCAGGCAGCTGGATCCTGCTACTTGCCAAACCGGCTCACGCCCTAGTTGGCGTCCTGGCCGATGCCGGCCTGGCGTTCGGCGTTTTCCACGATGTTGCGCACCAAGAACGTGCGCGTCATCGGGCCCACGCCGCCCGGGTTCGGGGAGACCCAGCCGGCCTTCTCCCACACATCCGGGTGCAGGTCGCCGACGGTTTTGCCGTCAACGCGGGAGACGCCGACGTCGAGAAGCGCGGCGTCTTCCTTGATCATGTCCGCGGTGATCATGTGCGGCTTTCCGGCGGCGGCGATGATCACGTCCGCGCGGCGGGTCTCCGCGGCCAGGTCCTTGGTGCCGGTGTGGCACAGCACGGTGGTGGCGTTGACGTCGCGGGCGGTGAGCATCAGCGAGATCGGCCGGCCCACCGTCACGCCACGGCCGATCACGCAGACGATCGCGCCGTTCAAATCCACGCCGAAGCGCTCCAGCAGTTTGATGGAGCCGTTCGGGGTGCACGGCAGCGGCGCCGGCTCGTTGAGCACGAGCTTGCCCAGGTTCACCGGGTGCAGCCCATCGGCGTCCTTGGACGGATCAATCAGCTCCAGGATGCGGTTTTCGTCCAGGTGCTTCGGCAGCGGCAGCTGGACGATGTAGCCGGTGACGGCCGGGTCGTGGTTCAGCTCGTCGATAAGCGCCTCGAGCTCCTCCTGAGTGCTATCGCCCGGCAACTCCTTCATAATGGACGCGATCCCCAGCTCCTCGCAGTCCTTGTGCTTCATGCGCACATAGTTCTGGCTCGCCGGGTCCTCCCCCACTAGCACCGTGGCCAGGCCCGGGGTGACGCCGTGCTCAGCTTTGAGACGAGCCACGCGCTCCTTCAAATCCGCGAAAATCTCCTCGCGGTAGAGTTTTCCGTCCAGTTTGATCGCAGTCACGGCCCCAATCCTAGACTGTCAGGCGTGCTCCACCTGATCTACGACAACCCGGCCATCGGCGGCAACGCCGGCGCCGCCATCCGCCTCGCCGCCAACACCGGGGCGCAGCTGCACTTTGTCGAGCCGCTCGGCTTCAACTTCGACGACAAGCACCTCAAACGCGCTGGCCTGGACTACCACGACCTGGCGGACGTGATCATCCACCCGGACATCGACGCCTGCTTCGATACCATCCCCGACTCGCGCATCTTCGCGTTCACCGCGCACACCGAGCACCACTACCACGAGGTGTCCTACCGCGACGGCGACGCGCTGCTGTTCGGCAACGAGGCCAACGGCATCCCCGAAGCACACCTGGCCCACCCGCGGATCACGCGCCACGTGCGCATCCCGATGCTGCCGGCGCGGCGCAGCATGAACCTGACCAACTCCGCGTCAGTCGCCGTCTACGAGGCGTGGCGCCAGCTCGGGTTCCTCGGCGGCATCTGACAAGGGGTCCGTGACCTGCATCGGCGGGAGCTTGCGGGCCCGCAGCTTATCGACGATTTCACGCGCCTGCGCCTCCCCCACATCGCGCAGGGAGACACTGAACGGGCCGGGCACCATGTCCAGGTCCACGTTGGCCAGGCCGAGGGCGCGCTGCAGCGGGCCCTGCTCGAACGCCAGCTCCTGGATGTGCGGGGTTTCCACCATCTGATACCAGCGGCCCAGCCGGCCGGCCGTCGCGGCGACTGCGCCGTCGCGGATGGTGACGGTCTGGCGCTTCCAATCGATCGGCGAGACCCACCGGGCGCCGCGCGGCGAACGGTAGTCGACGCTAGCGAGATCCGTCAGGTCGCTGCCAGTCATCGGCCCGATGGCGTCCACCATCGCCTTCGCCTGCTCCCACGTGCCCACCGGCAAAAGTTTCGAGGTGCCGGTCTGCTTGTTGCGCTCCGAGCCGTAGCCCGCCACCACAACGGAGACGGTCCACCAGCCGAACAGCCGCCAGAACATCGGCTGGCGCAGCTGCACCGCGTGGATGCGCGAGCGTGGCACCGCTTGACGACGGCGGTTGGCCAACCCGTACGTGAGGTGGAACATCTCCCCCTCCTTGGTGCAGGTGAACCGCCAGGACTGGTCGATGGTGCGCCAGATCCGTGGCAGGAACCCCACCAGCACCGGGATGATCGCCGCGGCGGTCAGGTCCGTCCAAATCGGTACGAACGCCCACGCGATGGTGAACAGCGTGGACATCTGGAACGCGGTGCCGATGAGCGACCTGCGGATCGGGATTGGGGGCACGAGGTTCGGGCCGGAGGCGTCGATAGGCAACTGCTTCTGCGGTCCCCCGATGCGGCGCAGCAATTGCGCGCGCACCTCCTCCGCTTCATCGCGCGGCAGGTAGGTGATGTCGATGGCGGATTGCGCGTTGCCGGCAGCCTCGATGCGCACCGACGCGAGGCCGAAGATGCGCGGCGCGAAGGATTCGATGACGTCGACGGCCTGGATGCGGTCGTAGCGCGCGGCGCGGACCTGGTTGGTGAGCACCCCGCGGCGCACCTCCACCTCCTCGTCGCCGATTTTGAAGCCGCTGCGGCGCCACCAGATCTGGGAGACCGCGAAAATCACCGCGAGCGCTGCGACGGCACCCGCCGCCGCCCACGCAATCTCGCGCGCGCCGACGTTTTCGCGCTGCGCCCAGTGGTAGATGGGCATGGTGAAGTTGAACAGCGCGATCGTGGCCAGGGCCAGCACGAACGCCCACACGCGCAGGAGCGGGGTGAGGCGGTGGATGCGGCGGTAGCCCTCCATGCCGGGCGTGGTGTGCTCAGTGCTCACAGGCCGCTCATCCGCTCGCGGGCTTTGACGGCCAGGCGGTCGCGCAGCGCGTCGGCGTCCTCCGCGAGCAGGCCCGGAAGATCCGAATCCGACGAGCTCGACGCCGTGTGCACCTTCAGCTCCTTCAGGCCGAGGGAACGGGAAATCGGGCCGGACTCCACATCCACGAACTGGATGCGCCCGTACGGGATCACCGTGATGGTGTGGAACATCTTGCCCTTGCTCAACACCAGCTCATTGTCCGTTTCCAGCCAGCCCATGTTGCGCACCTGGAACGGGATGAGGAAGAACCGCCAGATGAAAAAGACGCCGAACAGCCCCAGCGGGATGAGAAAACCCCAGCCCCACTCGCGGTAACAGAGGTAGAGCCCGCCGCAGACGAAGAACATCCAGATGGCGTTGCTGACCAGCTTCGGCCACATCAGTTTCGGGGAGACCTTGTGCATCGTCTCCACCGAGGTGGGCAAAGGCTGCAGCGGCGCGTCGGACATGGCGCTCACGCTACCAGCCCGGGATGGTTGAGTCGTTCTACCCGTTGACAACTGAAACGCCCCGGGTATAGTCATTGCTATTATTCCCGCCTTCCCCTCTGGGGATTGGCGGTTTTTTAATCAAACGGGGTAGGGGAACTTTGTTATGGGGGAACACACCGGCTTCGTTCGCTCAGGCAAGACGGATTGTCCCCGTAGAACGACCCGATTTCGATGAGGATGCTTTCCCCAGGATGCCTACCCGGCGTAGATGCTTACCCCAGGATGCTTATCCATCGAGTGCGGCTTCCCGAACTGCCCTGGGTATCTCGAGAAGTAAGCGTTTAGAAGTAAGCATCCTCGGGCGGTAAGCATCCTGGGGTAAGCATCCAGAGCCAACACCCGGCGCACCTGCCCCGAGCACGCGCCCCATCACCGGAAGTCCCGGGACCCGCGCGAGAGCAGCTCCCCCATCGCCAGCGGCTCGAGCCGGTCCGCCACCACGGACACCGCCCCGGAGGCATTCTGCACGATCCCGCGCACGACCAGCGCCTTGGCGGTGCGCGCTAACACCCGCTGTTTGTTCCACAGCCCGACGGAGATGACCACGTTGATCAGCCCGGTCTCGTCCTCCATGCCAAGAAAGGTCACCCCGCCTGCGGTGGCTGGGTGCTGACGGTGCGTGATCACGCCGGCCACGCGAACGCGGGTGCCGTCTTCCACGCCGTGCAGAAGCTCCGAGGCCGGCACCACGCCCTGCGCGGACAGCGCTGTGCGCACCATCTCCACCGGCATGACCCCCGGCGTGACACCGGTGGCCGCAACGTCGGCGGCCATCAGCTCAAACGGGTTCATGCCGGGCAGCGACGGCGCCACCACCGACGACAACCCGGGCAGCATGCCCTCGCGCTCCGTGGCGGCCACGCCCGCCTGCCACAGCGCCTGCCTGCGCGTGCCCCCGAAGCAGTCCAGCGCCCCCGCCCGCGCCAGCGCCTCGACGTGCTCCACGGATAGGTCGGCCCGGCGCGCCAGGTCCGCGATCCCGTCGAAAGGCGCGGCCTGTTCAATCCGCAAGGCCGCATCCGTGCCCAGGCCCCGCACCAGGTTCAACCCCACCCGGATCGTCGAGGAGTCCGCGCACCGCGCCTCGCACCCGGAGTTGTTCACGCACACCGGCAGCACCTCCACCCCGTGGCGGCGCGCGTCCTGGATCAGCGACTGCGGGGAGTAGAACCCCATCGGCTGCGCGCGCAAAAGCCCCACGCAGAACTCCGCCGGGTAGTGCCGTTTGAACCAGGCGGAGAAGTACACCAGCGAGGCGAACGACTGCGAGTGCGACTCCGGGAACCCGTAGGCGGCGAAGGCCACGATCTTCTGCCACAGCCGTTCGGCGACCTCCGAGCCAATCTCGTTGGTGCGCCAGCACCCCTCGAAAAACCGCGACTTCAACGCCGCCATGCGAGCCGGTGAACGCTTCGACCCCATGGCCCGCCGCAGCGCATCGGCCTCGCGGCCGGAAAAGCCTGCCGCATCCACGCAGATCTGCATGAGCTGCTCCTGGAACAACGGGATGCCCAGCGTCTTGCCCAGGGCGCGCTCGAGCACCGGGTGGTCAAACTCCACCGGCTCGAGCCCGTCGCGCCTTCTTAAATACGGGTGCACCGACCCGCCCTGGATCGGCCCCGGGCGGATCAGCGCCACCTCCACCACCAGGTCGAAAAACCGGCGTGGCTTCAACCGGGGCAGAGTGCCCATCTGCGCGCGCGATTCCACCTGGAACACGCCGACGGAATCGGCGCGGCAGAGCATGTCGTACACGGAGGCGTCGTCAAGCGGAAGCTCCCACAAGTGCACCGTGCGGCCGGTGGTTTCCTCCACCAGATCCACCATGTGGTGCAGCGCCTCCAGCATGCCCAGGCCAAGGAGGTCGAACTTGACCAGGCCGGCCGAGGCACAGTCGTCCTTGTCCCACTGCACCACCGAGCGGTTTTCCATGCGCGCCCACTCCACGGGCACCACGTCCGCAATGGGGCGGTCGCAAATCACCATGCCGCCGGAGTGGATGCCCAGGTGGCGCGGCTGTCCTCTCAATTGCGCCGCAAGCTTCTCGACGCCCTCCGGCACCTCCGTCATCCCCTTCGCCCAACTATCAGCCGCGCCCTGCGCGAACCCCAAAGCACGCGCGGCGTCGCGCACCGCGCCCTTGGTCCGGTACGTGATCACGTTGGCCACCTGCGCCGCGTTGTCGCGCCCGTAGGTGTCGTAGACGTACTGGATCACCTCCTCGCGCCGGCCCGACTCGATGTCCAAGTCGATGTCCGGCGGGCCGTCGCGGTCCGGGGAGAGGAACCGCTCGAACAGCAGCCCCGCCTCGATCGGCTCCACATTGGTGATGCCGAGCGCGAAGCACACCGCCGAGTTCGCCGCACTGCCGCGCCCCTGGCACATGATGTTCTGCTTCGCGCAGAAATCCACCAGGTTGTAGACGATGAGGAAGTAGCCGGGAAAACTCAGCTCCTCGATCACCTCCAGCTCGTAGCGGATTTGGGCCATTGCTTTTCGACGCACCTCCGGCCCCCTCGCCGCATAGCGAAACTGCGCACTCGCCAGCGTGAGTCCCCGCAGGTGGTCCATCTCGCTGCGACCGTCCGGCGTGGGGTAGCGCGGCAGCTCCGGCGCGACTAGGTCGAGCGTGAACGCGCAGCGTTTGGCCAGCTCGACGCTGTAGGCGAGCTTGTCCTCGCACCCTGGGTACATGCGTTGGAGCTGGTCGCCGGAGCGCAGCCAGTTCGCCCCCATCGGGTGCAGGTCCCCGTGCGCCTGGGCCAGCGACTCGCGCCTGGCCAGCGCCCGCTTCGCCTGCGCCAGCCTGGCATGGTCGCGAGTGGCCGCGGCCGGCAGCGCGGTGACGATGGCGGGGAGTTCGGCCGCGTGTTTTTCCGCGTGCGCGTTTCGCGCCCGGTCCAGCGCTGCGTGCCGGTCCGCGTCCTCCGGCGTCATGGACACCTCGTACTCCAGCACCACATTGTCCGCGCCGAAGACGTCGACCAGGTGGTCGATTTCCCCTGCCCACCGCCAGCCGGCAAGGACGGCGCAGGTGCCGCCCAGCTGGTCGCCGATGAGCTCCAGCGGCGGGTAGGCCACCTTGTCCTTCTCGCGGGTGGCCATGTGCGCGTCCGCCATCAGGTGGGAGAGGCGCTTGTAGCCCTCCGGCCCGCGGGCGATCACGGGCAGGATGGTGTCGCCCAACGTCAGCTCCGCCCCGAAGACGGTGTTCAGCCCGGCCGCGGCGGCCGCCTCCGCGAACTTCACGGCACCGTAGAACCCATCCCGGTCCAGCAGCCCCACCGCGCTCATCCCCAGCTCAACGGCCCGGTCCACCAAGTCCTCCGGTTCGCTCGCCCCGCCGAGGAAGCTATACGAGCTGACGGTGTGCAGCTCGGCGAACGGTGTCGTCGATAGGCACCGCTCGCGCGATGGGGGCTCCGGTTCCGCCTTGCTGTACGCGCCGCCTGCGGGCGTGCCGGTGTGGCCGACCGGCACCGGCTCCGGGCCGGGGCGGCCGGAGAGGATGCGTTCGAGCCGCGACCACGACAGCGGCGCTCCCCCGTTGAACCTCATAGCGGGAACGCTACCACCGTTCGAAACTGTGTGCTACTTTGCGCGGTGCAACGCCCCCGCGCCCGGCAGACAGCTCGGTAAGTAAACCCGTCCAGAAATAGACTAAGCGGTACATAGGGTGCTAGATTCTGACCCGTCATAGATTCCCTACCCAAGGAGACCCCAATGCGTATCAAGCGCACCCTCGCAACCGTTGCCGCGGCTGCCCTCGCCACCACGGGCTTGGTCGCCTGCTCCAACGAGTCCGACGACACCGCTGACACCGCCGCCAAGGACGGCGACAACGTCACCGTCAAGATCGGCACCACCGAGGCCGACCAGGAAGCGTGGCGCGTGTTCAAGGACCTGGCCAAGGACAACGGCATCACCCTGGACATCGTCTCCTTCTCCGACTACTCCCCGGTCAACGAGGCGCTCGCGCAGGGCGAGCTGGACGTGAACAAGTTCCAGCACATCAAGTACCTCGCCGAGTACAACAAGGCCTCCAACAACGACCTGCGCATCGTCGGCTCCACCGAGATCGTGCCGCTGGCGCTGTTCTGGAAGGACCACGACTCCATCGACGGCATCGACGGCCAGTCCGTGGCCATCCCGAACGACCCGTCCAACCAGGGCCGCGCGATCAACGTGCTGGTCCAGGCCGGCCTGCTCACCCTGAGCGACAGCGTCGCAGACGAGCTCGCCCCGACCCCGGCCGACATCGACAAGGCCGCCTCCAAGGTCACCGTCACCCCGGTGGACGCGTCCCAGACCCCGTCCGCCTACAACGAGGGCAAGCCGGCCATCATCAACAACACCTGGCTGGACCGCGCCGGCATCGAGCCGGGCCTGGCCGTCTTCCAGGACGACCCGGAGTCCAAGGAGGCTGAGCCGTACATCAACGTCTTCGCCGCCCAGGCCGACAACATCGACGACGAGACCCTGAACAAGCTGGTCGAGCTGTGGCAGACCCCGGAGGTCGCCGAGGCTGCGGCGAAGGACTCCAAGGGCACCTCCGTGCCGGTCTACCGCGAGCAGGCTGAGCTCAACGAGATTCTGGACCGCCTCCAGAACAAGTAAGTCTCCACACACCCCCAACTAAGCAAAAGGAGCACGCGTCATGCGTACCAAGCGCGTTATCGCCGCTGCGGCGGCATCGCTCATCGCGGCCACCGGGCTGGTGGCCTGCTCGTCGGAGACGGAGTCGTCGACAAGCAATGGCGACGGCGACAAAGTCAGCGTCAAGATCGGCACCACCGACGCCGACCTGAAGGCCTGGAGTGTCTTCGCCGACGAGGCGCAGAAGGCCGGCATCGACCTGGACATCGTCCGGTTCACCGAGTACCCGCAGGTCAACCCGGCGCAGACCGAGGGCCAGATTGAGATCTCGAAGTTCCAGACCATCAACTACCAGGCCCAGTACAACGCCACCTCCGGCAAGGACCTGCGCATCATCGGCTCCGGCGAGATCAACGTCCTGGGCCTGTACTGGAAGGGCCACGACTCCCTCGACGGCATCGAGGACGCTGAGATCGCCATCCCGAACGACCCGTCCAACCAGGGCCGCGCGATCAACGTGCTGGTCCAGGCCGGCCTGGTCACCCTGCGCGACGGCGCGCCGAAGCTGACCCCGACCCCGGCCGACATCGACAAGGACGCCTCCAAGGTCAAGGTTGTCGCCGTGGACGCTTCCCAGACGCCGAACGCCTACAACGAGGGCCGCCCGGCGGTCATCAACAACAACTGGCTGCAGCGCGCCGGCATCGACCCGGCCTCCTCTGTGGCCGCGGACGACCCGAACTCGGAGCTGGCGGAGCCGTACATCAACGTCTTCACCGTCTCCGGCGACGACCTGGACAACGAGACCTACGCGAAGCTCGTGGACGTCTGGCAGTCCGAGGAAGTCACCGAAGCGCTCAACGAGGACTCCAACGGCACCGCCGTGCAGGTCCAGCGCTCCAAGGAGGACCTCAACGAGATCCTCGACCGCCTTGTGGAGGAGTACAAGTAGATGACGCACACCGGCACCCGGATTGAGTTCCGGAACGTATCCAAGGTCTTCAAAACCAAAGACCGCGAGGTCAAAGCCGTCGACGACGTCACCCTGACCGTCGAGCCGGGCGAGATCCTCGGCGTGATCGGCTATTCGGGTGCCGGCAAGTCCACGCTTGTCCGCCTCATCAACGGCCTGGACATGCCCACCTCGGGGCAATTGCTTCTCGACGGCACCGACGTCGTCGGCATGTCCGAACGCAAACTGCGCGAGATCCGCCGCAACGTCGGCATGATCTTCCAGCAGTTCAACCTCTTTTCCTCCCGCACCGCCGCCGGCAACATCGAGTACCCGCTGAAGCTGGCCGGCGTGGATAAGCAGGAGCGCAAGCGCCGCGTCGCCGAGTTGCTCGACTTCGTCGGCCTGTCCGAGCGCGGCGAGAACTACCCGGAGCAGCTCTCCGGCGGCCAGAAGCAGCGCGTGGGCATCGCCCGTGCGCTGGCAACCAACCCGTCGCTTTTGCTTGCCGACGAAGCCACGTCGGCCCTCGACCCCGAAACCACCCAAGAGGTGCTCGCGGTGCTGCGCCGCGTCAACGAGGAACTCGGCATCACCATCGTCGTGATCACCCACGAGATGGACGTCATCCGCGCCATCGCCGACAAGGTCGCAGTCATGGAAGACGGCCAGGTGGTGGAGTACGGCAGCGTCTACGACGTGTTCGCCAACCCGCAGACTTCCGTGGCGCAGCGCTTCGCCGCCACCAGCCTGCGCAACCGCCCCGACGAAGTGGAGGCGCGCGAGCTTCTGGCCAAGCCGGGCCGCCTGTTCACCGTGGACCTCACCGAGGACTCCGGGTTCTTCGGAGCCGCCGAGGCCGCCCGCGAACGGGGCGTAACGGTGGAGCCGGTGCACGCCGGCATCACCACCTTGCAGGAGCGTTCCTTCGGCAAGATGACCGTGCGCCTCAACGGCGACGACGCCGCCATCAACGAGTTTTTGGCCACCCTGCAGCGAAACACCGAGATTGAGGAGATCACCCGATGAACCCGTCGAGCACTGGCGTAACCGAGTACATCCTCGCCGAGCCGAACTGGGACACCCTCGGCCCCACCTTCCTCGAGGCGATCGGCGACACGCTGTGGATGGTAGCCATCACCATGGTCGTCGGCGGGTTCTTCGGCCTGCTTCTGGGCCTGTTTTTGTACACCACCCGCCCGGGCGGCATCCTGCAGAACAAGGCGGTGTACACCATCATCAACGTGGCGGTGAACTTCTTCCGCCCCATCCCGTTCATCATCATGATCGCGATGCTCTACCCGCTGACCTTGCAGGTGGTGGGCACCACCATCGGCCGCGCAGCGGCGACGTTCGTGATGTGTTTTTCCGCCACGTTCACCGTCGCCCGCATTGTGGAGCAGAACCTGGTGGCCATTGACCCCGGCGTGATCGAGGCGGCCCGCTCCATGGGCGCGAGCCCCTGGAAGATCATCACCTCGGTGATCCTGCCGGAGGCGCTCGGCCCGCTGATTTTGGGCTACACCTTCATCTTCATCGCGGTGATCGACATGTCCGCCATGGCCGGCTACATCGGCGGCGGCGGCGTGGGCGACTTCGCCATCGTGTACGGCTACCGCGCGTTCGAGCCTCAGGTCACCTGGGCTGCGGTGCTGGTCATCGTGGTCATCGTGCAGCTGGCGCAGTTCATGGGCAACTGGCTGTCCAAGAAGGTCATGCGCCGGTAAGTTTGGGTGCCATGAAGGTTGCGGCGTTCGACTTCGATGGCACTCTCCACCACCCTCCCCACGGGTTCCGCGAGGAGGACATCGCCGCGATAGATGCCTGGCGTAAAGCCGGGCATCTTGCCATTTCTGCCACCGGCCGCTCCCGCACTGCGCTGGCGTACGGGATGCGCGGCAGCGGGCTCGGGTTCGACTACCAGGTGCTGTCCAATGGCGGTTCCGCCACGGACGGGGCGAACCGCCAGCTCATCTTCGGCCACGAGGTCGCAGGCTCCGTGTTGCAGGCGACTCTGGACGCCTTCGGTTCCCGCGACGGCCTGGCCATTTTCGGCACCACCCTGGGCAGCGTCGACGGGGTGTTCGCCAACAACACCGGCGTCACCCACACCTTCACCGCGCACTTCCAGCAGATGTCCCCCGCGGACATCCCCGACCACCGCTTCGCCGTCGTGCCCATCTGGGTGCCGGGTAACGCGGGCCTGCGCGCGGAGGTCGTCGACTGGGCGTCCGCGCTCGGCGAGGTCGAGGTCGCGCAGAACCAGGATTACATCGATCTCATGGCCCCGGGGCGCTCTAAGGGTTCAGGCATCCTGCAGCTTCTCGACGAGCTCCGCCTCCCCCGCGAATCCCTCCAGCTCTACACATTCGGCGATTCCTGGAACGACCTGCCCATGCACGCCATCGCGGACGTCTCCCACGCCTTCCACCACTCCCCTGCCGAGGTGCGCACCGCCACGGACCGCGTCATCGGCTCCGTGGCGGAGGTCCTGGGCGAGTACATGTAGCGCCCCGCGCGCACGGATCGTCTAGCAGCCGGGAAAACACTGCTAGACGATCCGGCAAACGGGGACAAGTTTCCCCAGGTGATGTTGAACATGAATGTCGGTATCGGCCTGATCGTCTAGCAGGGTGGCGACGCCGCTAGACGGTCCGCAGCGCCAGCGCCCACAGAACCGGATCTGCTAGTTCGTCGCCGACCGTCCCGCTCCGCAACTAGCAGATCCGCTGGCTAACCCCGCAGGGTCACCGACGCCGCGACCCAGGCCGTGCTCTCCTTCGGCGGCTTCCCGCACGAGTCGACCACGCCAGACACCGGGCGCTGCTCCAGCTGCACCTCGTACACCTGGCCGGACGCGGTGTCGGTGACCAGAGCGGAGCCGTCATCAGACGCATCGACATCGAACTGGCCGTAGCGTGCGCCGGGCACCTCGGCGGCGACGGCGAGTTCGGCGACCTGCTCGACGGGGCCGAGGGTGCCGCGGCCGCGGTTGCCGGGGACGAAGTAGAGGCCCTCGGATGCGTCGGTAAGCATGGCGTCGGTGGCCTCGACGTTCATGCGGCCGAAGCTGTAGGCCCACGGCATGAGCAGCATTGTCGGCGCGAAGCGGTGGCCCTTGATGTGGGAGGTCTCCCACACCACGTCGTTGCCGGGGCCGAACGGGTGGCGCGCGTGCAGCTCGTTGACCATGGGGCGGCCCTTCGCCGCGCAGCAGCGGTCGCGCTTGGCGTGGGTGCAAATGAGCAGCAGCGGGCGCTCGCGGCGCTCCGCGCCGTTGCGGCCCGGGCCGGACAAGTCCAGCTCCAGCAACTCGTCAGGGCTGTCGACGTGCTTGACCTCGGTGACGGCCTCGTCGGCGAAGACGAGGTAGAGGTGGTGGTCGCTGATGTTGCGCCCCTCCCGCGTTGGGTGGCGGATGAGCAGCAGCGTCGCGTCGTGGGCCTCCAGCATGGGGGCGAGCTTGGCGGTGAGTTCCTCGCCGAGGGCGGCGTCGCCCATGACGTCGCGGGGCCAGGCCTCCGGCCACTCGAAAAGCACGTACACCGAGCCGGGCTTGGCGGTTCCCGGCAGCGGTTCAACCTCTACGTCAGAGCAGGGCAGTTGTTGCATGGCACCACCATAGCCAACAGGGCAAATTCGTCTCCGGGACCACCTCTTGGACACTACTCCAAGGTATAACGGTTGTATAACCTTTTGCGATTTCGCTCTTTTCCTTTTTGATCTCACCTGTCCGCTGGCTACGGTGACTGGGTGTTTAAAATTTCCGGTCTTTCCCGCGCGGCGTTCGCGGGCGCGTGCGTGGCGGTCGCTGCCGCGTGCGGCGCCTGCGGGACCGTCAGCGACGGTGCCGGAAATACCCTGATGGGCAGCATTTCCTCCCCCACTACGCAGGCGCAGCCGCTGGGCACGGCCGACCCGGCGCCGAAGACGCAGCGCCCCTCGGTGCCGTCGCGCCTGGTCGTGGTCGGCGTGCGTGTCGGCGCGCACGAGGGCTTCGACCGCGTGGTGGTGGACCTGGAGGGCGACGGCAACCCGGGCTGGTTCGTGGACTACACCTCCACCCCGATGCAGGAGACGGTGGGCCAGCCGCTGCAGGTGGCGGGCAACTCCTTCCTCAACATCAACGTCGACGGCACCGTCTACCCCTTTGAGCTGGGCAAAGACAACAACGTCCCGGTCACCATGGCGGGCGACACCGGCAACGTCATCGACGTGATCAGCGCCGGCACGTACGAGGGCCGCAGCCAGGTCGTGGTGGGCCTGCGCTCTGAGCTGCCGTACTCGGTGCAGGTGCTGGAGAACCCGAAGCGCGTTGTTGTGGACATCGTCCAGAAGTAGCTAATACACAGCCTCGACGCGCCAGCTGCGCCGACTCCACACCAAAAGCCAGCCGGTCACGGCACCTTCTTCTCCGCCTTCGCGGCCCACGACCTGCATGCGCGCGACGCGGCCTGCGGGCAGCTCGGTTTGCGTCCACCAGTCCGCGTCCACGGGCCACGGGCCCGCCCACCCGGTGACCAGGTAGCGCTTCTCGCCCCAGGCCAGCCCGTACGGTTCGGTGTTCAGCATCGCTTCGGCGGTGACGATGACGGGGGCACCGGAGGCGTCGATAAGCATGATGCGCGAGGCCGGGTGGTCGATGCCGCCGCCGAGGCGCGCGGGCAGGGGTTGTGGGATCGCCCCGGGCCACGATTGCCTATCGACGTCCTCCGGTTCCTCCCCGAACGGCACCATCGCCACGCGCTCGGCCACCCCGCGCCCGCCGACAAGGCGCGGTTGGAGCACGGCGTCGATGCCGAGTTGGGATTGGACCCGCTCGACCACCCGGCGCGCGGTGTCGGTGGACGCGCCGTCGGACCACAGCTCGCCGACTGGTTCGGGCGCGGCGAATTCGAGCGGCTCGAGGATGAGGCTGGTGATCGCGCCGGAGCCGCCGTTGGTCAGCCAGCCGTCGAGTTGCCAACGAACGCGGTCCGCAGTGGCGGCTTCGGTGAGTGGTTCGCGGGTGCGCCAGACGCGCTCGACGCGGGTGCCGTCGTGGAGCTCGGCGACAACTTTCAGGCGCAGGCAGTTGCGGCCGGTGTCTTTAAGCCGTTCGTGCAGGCTGGCGGCCAGGGTGCGGGCGGCGAACGCGGCGGCGTCGACGCGCTCGATCGGGTCCTCGGGCGTGATCGCCACTGCGAGGTCCTCCACCGGCAGCTCCGGGGCGACGCGACGGTCCGGCGCGGCGGAGGCGATGCGGTGGATGCGCATGCCTTTGGTGCCGAAGCGGGTGGTCACCGCGTTCGGCGGCAGCTTCGCCAGCTCCCCGAGGGTGGTAATGCCCAGCTGACCGAGCGCTTTGACGGTGTCCATGTCTGCAGCGAGCGACTCTTCCGCCACCAGCACGCCCAGCGGCTGCGCGGCCAAAAACGCGGCCGACCCTCCCGGCGGGACCACCTGGGAGACGCGCGCGGCGATGAGCGCGGTGGCGATCTCGTCGGCGGCGCCTGCCTGGGTGTCGATGCCGCGGCGCGAGGCAGCGTCGATAAGCATCTCGAGCGCTTTGTCCTCGGACCCGTGAAAGCGGCCCGCGGCGTCCACATCCACCACCACGAGCCCGGGGCGTAAGACCTCCACACTGGCGGCGACCTCGTCGAAGCTGGCGGCCAGCGAGGCGAACATGCGCCCGTCACGGTCCGGGTTGTCCTCTATCACCGTCAGTTCGGGCGCGACCGCCTGGGCGTTGCGCACCCGCATCCCGCGGCGGATGCCCAGCTGGCGCGCGGCGTGCGAGCACACCTTTATCCGGTGATGCGCCGCGATCGCGATCGGTTCTGCCAGCTCATCGCCCGATTCCAGCCGCGCGGCCTGCACCGGCCAGTCCGGGAACCACAGCGCCGCGGCCCTCATGTGACGGCCCGGAGCCGTCGCTTCTCGACGCCTCCGGTGCCCAACGTCACCCGCGCACTCGCCGGACGGTAGCCCTTGGCCTGCGCGCGGACGTCGAAGTCGATGCCGGTGATGCGGCCTACGCCCCGCCCGATGCCGTGGAACTGCGCGAGCTGGCCCGTGACGGTCAGCGCCGGCGAGGGCACCTCCACGTTCACGCACACCAGCGCGGCCTGGCCTTTGCGGATCCTGGCCAACAGCGGGCGTGCGCGAACCGGGGTGAGCTGGAACGGGCTGCGGGTGCGCAGCACCACCAGGTCGAGGCCCTCGGCGAGCACGCCCGCGACGCTCAAGTCGTCGAGGCCCGCGTCCGGCACCGCCACCACCCGCTCCATCGCGTCTGCGTCGTCGCCTGTACCGATGCCGGCGTAGGACAGCTCCGGCCACCCCACCACGCCCACGCGCCCGCCGGCCTGCACCACCTGGCCGATGAGCTCCACGATCAGCGCCGGGGTGTCGCTGACGTGCGTGACCGCCCGGCGCGGCAGGCCCCCGTTCGGCAGCACGAGCGAAAGGCCACCACCCACGGCAAGTGTGTCCCCATCCTCAACGACCTGCTGCGGAACCTCCCCGCCAATAGCGGCCATGCGGGCGCGCAGCTCAGCGATCTGGTCGGCGCGCGACTGCTGAGCTGGCGGTTCATCCACAACCGTCAGGTTTGCCGCCGCTGCCGACGCAGCTCGAATAGGTGTTCCACTCACGCCAGACAGTATGCACCCCGGGGCCGACACAGGCAACGTTCCTGGTCGAACATGCTTTCGCACGCAGGTGCACTTCGGTGCGTTACAAAGCTGCACAGGACCGGACCGATACACTGCTCCGCATGATCCCCATCAGCGCAGCAGAGGTCCGCAACCGCGTCACGCCGATCCCCACCCCGACCGTCGTACGAGCACTGGGTTCGCTCGGCGTGGGCGGGTCCATCGGCGTGATGGCCTCACAGGCGTCGCTGGGCGTCAAAGCAGTCGTGGCGATTCTGTGCGTCGTTGCCGCCGCTGCCGTCACACTACTGCACCCCTACCGCAAACAGCTCCGCGCGTTCACGGAGGAGAAGAACGTGGCCAGGGTGCCGTCGATAGGCATGGTGCTCCCCCTGATGCTGTGGTGGCTGCTCCTGATGCTCGCGCCGCTGGCGCATCTGCCCACGCTGGGCGCGTGGGTTGCGGGTGTACTGACGGCGGTGGCGGCCTGGGTGCTGTACCCACACGTGGACGGCACGCGGCGCCTCGCGTACGCATAGAACTACTAGAAAGAATCTACTCGAAAGGCTTTCTAGTAGACGAGTTTTCGCAGCTCAACCTAGAAACATTCCCTTTCGAGTAGCTTTCGAGTAGCTTTCGAGCTACCGCAAAGGCCCCTCCAACAGCCACACTGCCCGAGGGTCCCGCGGCCCTTTACCGCGCCATTGAATAAGGCCCTCCTCCCGCAGCGCTTTCAACGCGCGGCGGGCAGGGGGGTTTGAAATACCCAAAGCATCCGCAACCTCCCCCGTAGACATTGGCCGGCCTTTCGCTTGCATGACTGCCAGGACGCTACCGGCGTGGGGCGGGAGGGAGTCCGCGGTCTTCGGATCAAGCCGCTTCTCTCTGAACTCACAGAAGGAATTCTACTCGAAAGGCTTTCTAGTAGACGCGTTTTCGCAGCTCAACCTAGAAACATTCCCTTTCGAGTAGCTTTCGAGTAGCTTTCGAGCTCCGCAGGAGCACCCCTTCGCACAGACCCCTAGTAGCAAAGCCCTATTAAGGCCGAAATCGGCGCATACTCGGGCTTTGTCACTAGGGGTCTGTCGGCAGCACGGCGCAGCCGGCAAACAGCAAGACAGCCCCGCCGCGCCAAAACGCCGGCTGCGAAGTCCGGCGGAGATACGGATAATGGCACCCATGGCTCAAAATTCATCGACGTCGCTCAAGCACATGTGGGACACGCGCCCGTACCGCATCCCGAAGGACGCGGGTGGGCGCGCCGTCATCGCCGGTGTCTGCGCCGGCATCGGCGAGCGCTACAAGGTGGACCCGGTGGCTGTGCGCATCGCGTTTGTCATCCTCAGCCTCGTCTTCGGCGGCGGTATCTTCGCCTACCTGCTGTGCTGGTTTGTCATGCCGCGCGTGGGCATGACCATCACCCCGGCGAAGGCAATCATCACGCCGAAGGAGCAGCTCACCCCGCACGAGATCGAGGAACGCAAACCCGGGTGGTGGCTGCTACTCGGCCTGATTATCTTCCTGCCCGCGGCCGGGCAGGCGGGGGACCTGCGTGGCACCCTGATCAGCTTCGCCGCGTTCTTCTTCGTCTGGTTCTTCACCTACGCGCGCCAGCCGGAGCCGCCGGCAGGCCCCAACAGCAACGACGACCTGGTCTGGCGCTAGCCAGCAAAACCAGCTAGCGGTAGCGCTTCGGCACGTCCGGCGCGCCGAGGGTGAGCATCAGCCGGTTCGCCCAGTTGAAAAACGCGGACGAGTTCACCACGTCCAGCACCGCCAGGTCGTCCAGGCCCGCAGCCCGCAGCGCATCCACGTGTGGCGCGCCGAACTCGTAGGGGGTGCGGGTCAAGGCCACCGCAGCGTCGCGGATGGCGTTCCACAGCTCGGAGTTCAAGTCGGCGGTGACGCCTTCGTCGAGAAGCGTGTCAATGGCCTCCGCGTCGCCGCCCTCCTCCTTGGAGCGGCCCTGGTGCACCGAGGCGCAGTACTCGCAACCGTTCAAACGCGAGGCCACCGTGGCGGCGAGTTCGCGCTCGGCGCGGCCCAGCCCGCCTTCGGTGTTGTAGAAGATGTCCAGGTCCGTCAGCGTGCGGGCCTTGAGCGCCTGCGGGTCGCGCGCGAGCAGGCGGAAGTACTCCATGTCGGCGCGCTCGGGCTTGATCAGCGCGTCAATGTGCTCGTCGGTCAGTTCAGACTTTTCCAGCGGCGCCACCCACGGCTTCCAGCCCAGCGGGTGCGCCACAAACGTCTCGGGCGCAACCACCTCGGGCTGCAAAGTGGCCTCCGCGGGCGCCCAACCGGGGTCCTCAGAGCCTGCTCGCCTATCGACGCCCTCCGGCACCTCACCGCTCCCCGCCAGCACCCGCACGCCGTGCACGACACGCAGCTGGAACGCCACAAAGGCGATGAGCTGGCCGAGCGAGACGATCGCGTTTTCGTTGTAGCCCGCCTCCTGCAGGTGCCCGATCGCCGCGGGGGATGCGTCCTTGGGGTGGAAGGTGAGCAGGTGGGCGAAGTCGAACGCGGCGGCCAAAGCCCCCTCGCCGAAGGTCACGAAGTCGCCGCCGGCGTAGGGGCCGGCGGACACACCTTCGCGCACGGCGTCGTCGACCACGGCGACGAGCGACTCGTCTTCGTCCGCAAGCAGGTCGGTGTAGAACGCCGCGGCGCGCTTGGCGCCGGAGACGCCGGCGATGAACGCGGCGACGGCGTAGCGGGTGGCAACCGGCAGCGCCTGAATCAGCGCGTCGTCGGTGGGCTCGAACAGCGCCTCGAAGCTGCGCTGCGCGTTGTCCACGGCCTCGGGCCGGCGGCGGCGCAGCTCGGCCAGCTCGGCCGGGGTCTCGGCGAGGGCGTCAATAATGTCGGTGCGGTTAGACAACAAACTCTCCTAACTGTCGGGCGCGGAACACGGTGCCGGGGATGGCGTTGATGAGCTCGCGGGTGACATCGTGCTGCGGGTGTGCAAACACGTCGTTGGTCGCCCCGTATTCCACCTGGCGGCCGCGGCTGAACACGCTCACGGTATCCGAAATCTGGCGCACCACCGCCAGGTCGTGGGAAATGAACACGTAGGTCAGGCCGAGCTCGCGCTGCAGGTCCTCCAAAAGCTCCAGGATTTGGGCCTGCACGGTCACATCGAGGGCGGAGACGGCCTCGTCCAGCACCACCAGCTCCGGCTCCACGATGAGCGCACGGGCGATGGCCACGCGCTGGCGTTGCCCGCCGGACAGCTGCGCCGGGGTGCGGGAGGCAAACTGCTTCGGGTCCAGCGCCACGCGCGCCAGGAACTCGTCGGCACGTTTCAGCGCCTCACGCTTCGAGGCTCCGGCGAGGTTGCGCAGCGGCTCGGCGACGATTTCGCCGACGCGCATCTTCGGGTCCAGCGAGGAGTACGGGTTCTGGTACACCATCTGCACCCGGCCGCGAAGGGCCCGCTGCTGCTTCGCCGTCAGCCCCGTCAGCTCCGTGCCGTCTAGGGTGATGCTTCCCGCGGTGGGCTGGTTGAACATGGAAATCGCGCGCCCGGTGGTGGTCTTGCCGGAGCCGGAGCCGCCGACCAGGGCATGGGTGGAGCCGCGCGCCACGTCGAAGGAAATGTCCTCGACCGCCGTGAAGTCCCCGTAGCGCTTGGTCAGCCCGCTGACGGAAAGGAGGGTGTCGGGGGTGACCGGAGGACGTCGATAGGCATCTGCGACCGCAAGCGAAGGCACGTTGGCCAGCAGGCGCTTCGAGTAGTCCTGCTGCGGGCTGGTCAGCACCTGGCTCACCGGCCCGTGCTCGACCACGCGGCCGCGCTCCATGATCACCACGTCGTCCGCCCGGTCGCCCGCAACGGCGAGGTCGTGGGTGATGAAGACGATGCCAAGGCCCAGCTCAGCGCGCATTTCATCCAACAGGTCCAGGATGGTCTTCTGCACCGTCACGTCGAGCGCGGACGTCGGCTCGTCCGCAATCAGCACCTCGGGCTCGAGCGCCACGGCGGCCGCGATGAGCACGCGCTGCTTCATGCCGCCGGACAGCTCGTGCGGGTACTGGTTGTAGCGGCGCTCCGGGTCGTCGATGCCCACGCGTTCCAGCAGGGCAATTGCTTTACGACGGCGCTCCGCCGCATCCCCCACCCCATGAATCTCCAGGCCATCCTCCACGGACGCGCCGATGGTCTTCAACGGGTTGAGCGAGTTGTTCGGGTCCTGCGGCACCAACCCGATCTTCGTGCCGCGCAACTTCCGCCACTCGGCGTTGGTCAGGCCGGACAGCTCCTGGCCTTTGAAACGGATGCTGCCGGAGAGCACGGTGCCGGAAGGTCCCAGCAGGTCCAGCGCCGCCATGGCGGAGGTGGTTTTGCCGGAGCCGGACTCGCCCACGATGGCGGTCATGTTCCCGGCCTCGACGGAAAACGAGATGTCGCGAACCACCGGGTCCGCGTCGCCGTACGCGACGGTCAGGCCGCTGACTTCAAGCAGAGGCGTGGTCACTTCACATCACCTTCCTGTTGGATCACCTGAGACAGGTGGTTGGCGGACATCACAGTGGCCACGATGGCCAGGCCGGGCAGCAGGATCAGCCACCAGGCGGTTGCCATGAAGTCGCGGCCTTCCGCGATGAGCAGGCCCCACTCCGGGGTCGGCGGCGGCGCGCCGTAGCCCAAAAAGCCCAGGATGGACAGCTGCAAGATGGCGGTGCCGAACTGCAGCGCCGCCAGCGCCAGCACCGGGGTCAGCGAGTTCGGCAGCACGTGGCGGAACAGCACCTGGGCCTGGGTGGCGCCGGAGCCGTAGGCGGCCTCGACGAAGTCCGCGTTAGCAATCTGGATCACCTGGGAGCGCGCCAGGCGCGCGAACGTGGCCACCGACGTCATGCCGACGGCGAACGCCGCCTGCAGCGAGCCGAAGCCGGTGACGATGATGATGGACAGCGACAGCAGGATCCCGGGGATGGCCAGCAGCACATCCACCAGGCGCATCAGCACGGTGTCCACCCAGCCGCGCTGCGTGCCGGCGATCAGGCCGATCAGGGTGCCCAGCACCAGGCCCACGGCCACGGCGATCAGGGCGCCGAGCAGCGACTGGCGCGCGCCGTACACCACGCGCGAGAACAGGTCGCGGCCCACCGCGTCGGTGCCGAAGATGTACTCGCCGTTGGGGGCGAGCAGTGCCACGTCGACGCCGTTGTACGGGTCGTGCGGCGCGAAGATGCCGGGCACGATCGCCCACAGCGCGGCGATGGCCAGCACGATCAGCGACAGGATGGTCGCCGGCGAGCTCCAGCGGCGGTGCTTGCGAGCCTTGCGCGGCCGGTGGTCCTTCTGCGGCGCGCGCTGGTTGTGCACCAGGTTGGTCGTGCTCATCGGACGGCCTCCTTTGCGGTCGTAGCCGGGGTGTGTGCGGCGGTCTGCTCCTCAGAGGTCGCCGGGGTGGTCGCGGTCTGCGCCGCGGCCTGGTCGCGCAGGCGCACGTCCAGCACCGGGTAGAGCAGGTCCACGATCAGGTTGATCACCACGTACGCGGTGGCCGCGATGAGCACCACGCCCAGCAGCACCGGCATGTCGCGGCTGGACACGGCGTTCACGGTCAGCGAGCCCAGCCCGGCGCGGCCGAAGACGGTCTCGGTGACCACGGCGCCGCCGACCAGCTCGCCGAACAGCAGGCCGGCCATGGTGATCGCGGGCAGAAGCGAGTTGCGCAGCACGTCGCGCCAGAAGATGCGGGCCTCGCTCGCGCCACGGGCGCGCACGACCTGCACGAACGGCTGGGCGCGGACCTCGTCGATGGAGCGGATCAGCACCTGCATCAGCGGCGCGGCCATCGGCACGGCGAGGGTGAGCGTGGGCAGGATCAGTCCCTCCAACGGGGTCGGGTCAACCACGTTGACCCAGCCCAGGCGGAAGGAGAAGAACTGCAGCAGCAAAATGGCGATCCAGAAGCCCGGCAGGGACACCATGAACGACGGCAGGGCGCGCACGGCGCTGCGCAGCGCACCTGCGCCGGGCAGGGTGGCCACGTACGCGGTGGCCAGCGCCACCACGATGGCTAAGCCCACGGACGTCGCGGCAAGCGCGAACGTGTGCGGCGCGGCGTCCGTGATCAGGTCGAAGACGGGCGTGCCGGATGCCACCGAGTAGCCCAGATCGCCGGTGAACAGCCCGCCCAGGGTGGCGAAGTACTGCTGGATCAGCGGCTTGTCCACGCCCATCTGCTCGCGGATCTGCTCGATTTCCGCCTGGGACAGGCCCAGGGCCGGGTCCGCGTAGCGGGCGGCCACGCCGTCGGAAGGCAGCGCAGACAGCAGGAAAAACGCCAGGGTGTAGGCCAAAAGGAGCACGATGAGCGCCTGGCCGATGCGCTTGAGTACGTACTTGCCCATCTACTTGTCCTCCTCACGGTCGAAGTACACCGAGTAAAAGCTCGGGCGCGCCACCGCCTCGGTGCCGAAGCCCTTCACGTGCGGGGCAACCGCGTACACCTGCGGCTCCTCAAACAGCGGCAGGGTGTAGGCGTTTTCGGTCAGGTGGTCCTGCACCGCCTTGGAGGCGGCGGCGCGGCCGGCGTCGTCGGGGGTGGAGACCACCTTGTCCAGAAGTGCCTGCAGCTCGGTGTCGATGGGTTCGCCGTCACCGGCGTTGTTCAGAAGCGAATCGCGGCGGTCCACGGACAGGAAGGACTCGATCACGTCGTAGTCCGCGCGGCCCACCATGGTGTGCATGAGCTGGACGCGGTTGATGTCCTTTTGCGCCGCGTTCTGCGTTGCGCGATCGCCGGCAACCATGTTCAGTTCGATGCCCAGCTCGCGCAGGTCGGACTGGATCATGGTGACAATCTCCTTCGAGCGCGGCTGCGGCAGGGCGTGGTTGACCCACAGGCTCAGGCGTTGGCCGTCCTTTTCGCGGATGCCGTCCGGGCCCGGGGTCCAGCCGGCGTCGTCGAGAAGCTTGCGCGATTGATCCGGGTCGAAGGTGTACGCGCCTGGCTGCTCCGAATAGCCCAGGGCCTTCGAGGTCATGGACGAGGTGGCCAGCGGGTAGGAATCCGACAGCAGAATGCGGATGATCTCCTCGCGGTTGACCCCGTGGATGATCGCCTGGCGCACGCGGATGTCCTGCAAAAGCGGGTGGTTGAAACGCAGCGCCAGCTGGTTGTTCATGCCGTTGGCGGTGGCGGCGACCACCTGCACGCCCTGGTCCTTCAGGTGGCGCTCCACCGGCGGGGAGACCGTGCGCGCGACGTCGGCCTGGCCGGACAGCAGCGCGCCGGAGCGCATGGCCTCTTCCGCGGCCAGGGTGTAGTGGATGCCGTCGATACGCGCGCGCCCCTGGTGCTCAAGCGACGGCGGCGCCCAGTCGTAGTCCTCGCGGGTCTTGAGCACCAGGTCGGTGCCCAGGGTCTCGCTGTCCACCACGAACGGGCCGGAACCGATGACGTTTTCCGCGTTGCCGGGGCCGAACTCCTCGTTGCGCAGCTGCAGCGAGGAATCAGCCAACAGGCCCGCGTTGTAGGTGGACGTCGCCTGCGCAAAGCCCGGCGAAGGCGCGGAGAAGTAAAAGCGCACCGTGTCCTCGTCGACGACCTCGCCGCGCTCGTAGTTGGAGATTTGCTCCGAGACGTTGAGCAGCCGGTCCTTGTCGCCCAGGCCGAACAGGTCGAAGTTGTCCACGATGTTCTGCGCGGTCATGGGCGTGCCGTCGGAGTAGGTCACGTCGGTGCGGATGTCGAACGTGAACACCGTGGCGTCCTCATTGATCTCCGGCAGGTCCGTGGCAATCCACGGCTCAAGCTCCAGCGTCTCCGGGTCCTGGTAGAGCAGCCGGTCCGTCAGCTGGTTGACCACGCCGCCGTTGGGGTAGAACCCGGCGGCCGGCGGGTACAGGCTGTTAAACCAGTTGGACTCCAGGTAGGTGAGCACGTCACCGTCGTCGCCGTTAGCCGCCGTCGCGCATCCGGCGAGCAGGCTGGCTGCGGCGCCGAGCACAAGCGTCGCGGCTACCTTTGTTTTAGGCACGTTATCGCCCTTCTTTCTTCGGTTGCGCAGTGCACATTACCACTGTTAGACAATCCGGTTCTTTAGCAATAGACTATGCAGTCTACATACGATCAATAGTTCACAGAAATCGTGGAGGTATTTTCACCGTGGCAGCATCCATCGCAATCGTCGGAGCAGGACCCCGCGGCATCTCCATCACCGAACGCATCGCCGCCTACCTGGGCGACCGCAGCGAGGCGCTCACCCTGCACATCATCGACGACGCCCAGCTCGGCGCCGGCCGCATCTGGGAAACGGACCAAACCCGCACGCTGTGCATGAACACCCTCGCCGGCGCGGTCACCCTGTTCACCGAACCCGGCGCGACCGTCTCCGCCCCCGTGCTCGAAGGCCCCACCATGTACGAGTGGATCCAGGCACTTCGCGGCGAGAACAGCCACCCGCTTATCGACGCCTCCGGTGCCTCCCTCCCCGAGCACTACAACGAGGAGCTGCGCGCCACCCGCCCCGAGTCCAACCCCTCGCGCGCACTCTACGGCGAGTACCTGCGCTGGGCCTGGAAGGTCGCGCTCGCGCAGCTGCCGGACACGGTCGAGGTGGTCGAGCACCACTCCCGCGCGGTGTCGCTTGCGGCCGAGGGCGCCCATGACGCCATCACGCTTGCCGACGGCACGGTCGTCCACGCCGACGCCACCGTCATCGCCTCCGGCTGGGTGCTGCCCGCCCCCACGCCCGCGCAGCAGGAGTTCGCCGACTCGGGCCTGACCTACATCCCGCCGGGCAACCCGGTGGAGCAGGACGTTTCGCTGCTTCCGGCCGGAGAGCGCGTTGTGGTGCGCGGCATGGGAATGGGCTTTTTCGATCTCATGGCGCTGGCCACCATCAACCGGGGCGGCCGCTTCGTCGAGGATCCTGCAGCCCGCTCCGGCCTGCGCTACGAGGCCACCGGCAAGGAGCCGCACTTCGTGGTCACCTCCGGGCGCGGCTACCCCTACCTGCCCAAATCCGAGTACCACTCCCTGCCGCCGAAGGCCGACCTGTCGCGCCTGCGCGCCGCCATCGACGCCTCCGAGGCGCCGGTGTCCTTCGGCCGCGAGCTGTGGCCGGCGCTGGCCCGCGACGCCTACGCCGAGTACTACCGCGTGCTTGCCCGTGTGCGTCCAGAAGCGCTCAGCGTGCCGCTCGAGGAGATCTTGGCGGCCATCGACGCCGCCGACCTCGCAGCGGTTGCCTCTGCGGACAACATCCTGCCGGTCGCGAATGCGCTGACCGAAGCGCTCGACGGGATGAGCACCGCACCGTTCGACATGGCCGCGTGGGTGGACCCGCTCGCCGGAACCGAGGAGCTTGACCTAGAGGAGTTGAACCGCCGCGTCGCCGAGGGCATGGAGGTGGACATCGCCGAGGCCGTGTCCGCCTGGGACTCCCCGCTTAAGGCCGGCCTGTGGGCGATCTCCGCGGGCCGCAAGCCCAGCGCGATCGCCACCCAGAACGGCCGCGGCCCGCGCGAGGCGGCACTGTCGCAGTACATGGCGTTCGGCCAGATGGTCGGCTCCGGCCCGCCGCTGTTCCGAACCCGCGAGCTGCTCGCGCTTTTCGACGTCGGCCTGGTCACCTTCTTAGGCCCCGACCCGGTAGTGGAGCTCACCGACGGCGAGTACGTTGCCGCCAGCCACGCCCGCTCGGTTCACGCCGCCGCACTTGCCGACGCCTTTCTGCCCGGCCCCGACATCCGCACCTCCCCCGATGCACTAACCGCATCGCTGCGCGAGGCCGGCCGCGTGCGCCCGTTCGCACCAGGTGGCGTGGAAACCGCCTCCCCGGAAACCGGCGATGACACCCGCCGCACCGTCCACCCCGACGGCGAGCTGGACGATCGCCTGCACATCGTGGGCATCCCCACCGGCAAGCAGTGGGCGGACACCACCATCTCCCCCATGCCCGGCACCGACCCGCTGATGCTGCAGGAGACGGACAAGACGGCACGTTCGCTGCTCACCCAGGCGGGCGTGCTCTAGCCCAGATCCCGCGCCACCGCCCACCTGGTGAGCTGGTGGCGGTTGGAGGTCTGCGTCTTGCGCAGAATGTTCGACGCGTGCGTCTCTACCGTCTTGACGGAGATGAACAGCCGCTCGGCGATCTCCTTGTACGTGTAGCCGCGCGCGAGCAGCCGCAGCACGTCGAGCTCGCGGCGGGTCAGCGAGTCGACTGCCGGGTCGTCCTCTTCCACCACCGGTCCGGAGGCGAAGGCATCGAGCACGAACCCAGCCAGCCGCGGCGAGAAGTACGCGTCCCCGCCGCGCACCCGTGCAATCGCTTCGGCGAGCTCGGCGCCTGCGATGTTCTTGGTCACGTACCCCCGCGCGCCGGCGCGGATCAGCGCGATGACGTCCTCGGCGGCATCGGAGACACTCAGCGCCAGGTACGCCGGACCCGGTGCCCGCTTGAGCACGGCCAGTCCGCCGCCGTCGGGCATGTGCACGTCTAAAAGCACCACGTCCGGGTGCGTGCGCTCGATCCCACGCACCGCCTCAGCAACCGTGCCGGCCTCACCCACAATGTCCACCGCGTCCGCCAGCTCAGCTTTCACCCCGGCGCGGAACACGGAGTGATCGTCCACCAAGAACACGCTCGTCATAGCTCTAACGCTATCTCCACCTCTGAGCCATTGCCTATCGACGACACCACGTGCACCTCTCCCCCAACCCGCTCTACGCGGCCCACAATGGAGTCGCGCAAACCGTGCCGATCGTCCGGGATGGCGTCCGGGTCGAAACCGGCACCGCGGTCGCGCACAAACACCTCGAGCCTGCCCGCGAGATGCTCCGCGTAGACGTCGATGGTGTCCACACCGGCGTGCTTGGCGGCGTTGACCATTGCCTCCCTCGCGGCCAGCACGACCGCCTCGGTGCGTTCGTCGAAGGCGACATCCTCGCCCACCGTGACCGGTTGGATGACCACGCGGAAGGCGTCCTCCACCTCGCCGACCGCTTTCTGCAGGGCGGCGAAGGTGGTGGTGTGGTTGGGCACGGAGTCGTCGAAAAGCCAGGCCCGCAGCTCGCGCTCCTGGGCGCGCGCGAGGCGGGCGACCTCATCCGCATCACCCGCCTGCTTCTGAATCAACGCGAGGGTCTGCAGCACCGAATCGTGCAAGCGTGAGGCAATCTCCGCGCGCTGGTCCGCCACCGCCTTCGCCTCCCGCTCCGCGACGAGCGAATTGGCCAGCTTGGCTATCAGCGGCACAACCAGCACCGCCACGCCCACGACCGTGACCAGCACAGAGACCACCACGCCGCCAACCCCGGCGCTTTCGCCCACAAACGCCACTGCCAGCACCCCGGCCATAACCAGCAGTGCACCCAAGGTCAGCGCGGCGATGTTGCCCCACGACCCCGTGCCGCGGTCGTAGGCCTGCAGCGCAATCACCGCGCCGACGATGAGCACGCCGAGCACAAACACCACCGTGGCGCCCGCGCCCGAAGACAGCTGCAGCGCAACAAGAGCCCCTGCGAACCCGAGCACCACTAGCGCGAGATCCATCGTTCCCGGGCGCTGGCGCTGCGCCCCACTGTCGCCCAGGGGCGTACACATCCACAAACCGGCGTAGAGCAGCGCGCCGAACCCGCCCGCGAAGCTGGCCGCGACGAAGAACAGGCGCACCCATTTGTCCTCCACCCCCAGGTGGTCGGCCACACCGGAGGCCACGCCAGCCACAACGCGGCGGGAGCGGTTCCGGGTCAGCCGGGGATACAACGCAGACATAACCCCCATCGTTGCACGGGTGCACCTGAGGGCACATCGGGGAAAACCCTGAAACGAAAAACCAGGGTCGTTCCCGATACCGCGGCCCGCGCTCCCGCGGGAGGATAGAGCTATGGAGAACAACACACTCACACAGATGTGGGACACCCGCCCGCCCCGCATCCCGGAGGACCAGGGCGGCAAGGCCGTCATCGGCGGCGTCTGCGAAGGCATCGGCGCCCGCTTCCACATCGACCCCACGTTTATCCGCGTGGTTTTCGTCGCGCTCTCGCTCGCGTTCGGCGGCGGCATCTTCCTCTACCTGCTGTGCTGGATCAATATGCCCCGCTTCGGGCTGACCCGCAGCCCGTGGGCCGCGATCATCACTCCGAAAGAGCAGCTGACCGCAGCGGAGATAAAAGATCGCGACACCGGCTGGTGGCTGCTGCTCGGGCTGTTCCTGTTTTTACCGTCCGTTTCCGTCGCAGGCGATCTGCGGGCGGTGCTGGTCACGTTCATCCTCTTCGCCGCCGGCTGGTACTTCCTGCACCAGCGCCAGCCCGAGCCGCCGGCTGGGTTGCTGGTGGGCGAGCCGGAGGAGGCACGGACAAGCAACCGCCCCGCTGTGGACACCTCTCACCTGACGGTGCCCGAAGGTCACGAACACCCCGGCCAGCGCCCGCCCGCCTGGGACCCGCTGGGCGCGGCGCCGGAGCTGTGGCACCTGCCGGAGCCGAGCGAACCGGCTCCAACACAGACGAGAAAACGCAACTGGTTCTGGATCCCGGTCGCCTTGGGTCTCTCAGCGGCCTCTCTCGTGGCGCTTGCGTTTTACAGCGACGTTCGCGACGGCGACTACGGGCGTTTCGGCAGCTCGCACATCACCGTGTACGACATCGACACCCTGCCAGACCAACCGGGCGTCAACGGCTTCGTCGGCGAGACCTACCTTGACCTCTCCGAGCTCGAGCCGCTGCGCGAGCCGAAAACCGTCGAAGTCAGCAACACCATCGGCAAGGTGGAAGTGATCCTGCCCAACAACGTCCCCGTCGACGTGAACTGTCAAGTCACCATCGGCGAGACCGCCTGCCCCGAAGAAACGCAAAACGCGGACAAGGACAGCGCGCTACTCACGATCAACGTGACAGAGCGTATCGGGTCCGTGTCCGCGTACTACGAGGAGTGAGTCCGGGACTTACTCCCACTCGATGGTGGCCGGCGGCTTGGACGTGACGTCCAGCACCACGCGGTTGATGTCGGCGACCTCGTTGGTGATGCGGGTGGAGATGACCTCCAGGGTCTCGTACGGGATGCGCACCCAGTCCGCGGTCATCGCGTCCTCGGAGGCGACCGGGCGCAGCACGATCGGGTGGCCGTAGGTGCGGCCGTCTCCCTGCACGCCCACGGAGCGCACGTCCGCAAGCAGGACGACCGGGCACTGCCAGATCTGCTCGTCCAGGCCGGCCTTGGTCAGCTCCTCGCGGGCGATGGCGTCGGCGGCGCGCAGCGTCTCCAGGCGCTCCTCGGTGACCTCGCCGATGATGCGGATGCCCAGGCCCGGGCCCGGGAACGGCTGGCGGTTCACAATCTCCTCGGGAAGGCCAAGCTCGCGGCCGACGGCGCGGACCTCGTCCTTGAACAGCAGGCGCAGCGGCTCGACGAGCTCGAACTCCACATCGTCCGGCAGGCCGCCGACGTTGTGGTGGCTCTTGATGTTGGCGGTGCCGGTGCCGCCGCCGGACTCCACTACGTCCGGGTACAGGGTGCCCTGGACTAGGTAGTCCACCTGCTGGCCCTCCAGCACGCCGGCAACCGCGCGCTCGAAGGAGCGGATGAACTCCGCGCCAATGGCCTTGCGCTTCGCCTCCGGCTCGGTCACGCCGGCGAGCTTGTCCAGGAATGCCTGACGCTCGTCCACGGTGACCAGCTTCGCGCCGGTGGCGGCCACGAAGTCGGTTTCCACCTGCTCGCGCTCACCCTGGCGCAGCAGGCCGTGGTCCACGAACACGCAGGTCAGTCGGTCGCCGATGGCGCGCTGCACGAGTGCCGCAGCGACGGCGGAGTCCACGCCGCCGGACAGGGCGCAGATCGCACGGCCCTCGCCGACCTGTTCGCGCACGTCCGCAATGAGCTGCTCGGCGATGTTGGAGGCGGTCCAGTTCTGCTCCAGGCCGGCAATCTCGGTGAGGAAGCGGGTGAGCACCTCCTGGCCGTGCGGGGAGTGCATGACCTCCGGGTGGTACTGCACGCCGGCGAGCTTGCGGGAGGTGTCCTCGAACGCGGCCACGGGCGCGCCCGCAGTCGACGCGGTGACCTCGAAGCCCTCAGGCGCCTGCGTCACGGAGTCGCCGTGGGACATCCACACGGCGTGCTCGGGCTCGAGGCCTGTGTGGAGCACGCCGCCGTCGACACGCATCTGCGTGCGGCCGTACTCGCGCGCACCGGTCTTGGCCACCTCGCCGCCGAGCGCGCGGGTCATGATCTGGAAGCCGTAGCAGATGCCGAAGATCGGCAGCCCCAGCTCGAAGATCTCTTGGTCGAGCTGCGGCGCGCCCTCTTCGTACACCGACGACGGGCCGCCGGAGAGGATCAGCGCCTGCGGGTTCTTCTCGCGGACTTCTGCGGCGGTGATGGTGGATGGAACCACCTCGGAAAACACGTTCGCCTCGCGCACACGGCGGGCGATCAGCTGCGCGTACTGCGCGCCGAAATCGAGGACAAGGACTGGGCGGGCTTGCGGAGTATTCACAGGCCTAGATCGTAGTCGATCCCGCGCGAGACCCAACTGCTTGTGCGCCGCCATGGAAAACCCCAGAATGACCAGCATGACCTTGCGTGCCCCCGCGCCGGCGTGGCCGAGGAAGAAGGAAAGCCGCGCGGGTGGCGCCGGAAGGGCACCACCCGCGCGGCTCGCGCGAAAAAGCGTTACTGAACAGCCGAGCTGAGGCGCTCCAGGGCGGCGCGCACCTCGTCGGTGGACGGCGCCTGCGCGAGCTTCTCAGAAGCCTGTTGCAGCTGGGCGATGGAATTATCCGCTGCCTCCATAGCCTTGTTGACCTGCTCCACCAGCGGCATCACTTCGGCGCCCATGGTGGACTCGTTGGTGTTCTGGGACCAGCGGCGGATCATCTCCAGCGGGATCTTGGTCAGCTCGGAAATGGAGTTGACCTTCAGCTCCACGCGGCGACGGAAGGACGAGTGCAGGAACACCGCGTCGTCCATCTCGCGAACGTCGACCTCGAGCGCGTCCACAAGCAGGCGCATGGACTCATCCGCGCCGGCCTCGGTGGAGAACTGCGCGGTCTGCGCGGTGTGCAGACGGGCCAGGGCGATCGCCATGCGCGCGTTCGCGGTCTTGGCGTAGAGCTCCTCGGCCACCTCTTCCAGCGTGGCGGCGTTTTCGTCGATGATGCCACGCATGGTCGCCCACACCTGCAGCGGTGCGAGCAGCAGGGTGCGCGAAGCGCCCTCGGTGACCACGTTTTCCATCTCCGCCTTCACGTTGTTGGTGACGGCGTTTTCCTCCACCAGGGTGGCGGAAGCCTTTCGCAGCTCGTCGGCCGCGTCCTGGATGGCGGTCTGGACGGACATGAACTGGTCCAGCTCGCTGTACAGCGCGTGGGCCGCGTCGTAGACGTCGCCAGAGCCTTCCGGCAGGGTGAATCCGGCATCCTCGAGCGCCTGCACCTCGGCAGGCAGGGCGGCGCGGATGAACGCGTCGTAGTCCGGCAGCAGCTCGCCGATCTTCTCCGCACCCATGACGGCGCGCTCGCGGCGGCCCACACCGTTGGCCTCGGCCTCGTGCTCGACCAGGTTCGCCTCCTGGTACAGCTTGCCTGCCGCCTCGAAGCGCTCCGTCATCGGACGGGTACGCACGGACAGGTAGCCGCCGTTGGGCAGCGGGGTCACGGTGGCGAGGACGTCGTACGCCGAACCGCTCTTGGCGCTGTTGCGCACGTACGCGGCGAACGGGCGACCATCCTCGATGGTGTCCCACATGATCTTGAAGGCGCCGCCCGGCATCTCGTCGTTGCGGATGAGGTTGTGGGGCTTGCCGATCATCTCGTCCGCGTCGTACTGGGCGTACTTGATGAACACGTCGTTGACATGGGTCATCACACCCTTCGCGTCGGTGACCGAGAAGAAGATGTCGTTGACATCGACTTCGTGGGAGGCACCCTCTGGTGCGTCACGAAGAATGGTTACACGGCTAGACATGGGCGTACTCATCCAATTTCTCAACTACGGATTGCCAGATCGGCTTTCTGAAAAGCTTTCACATCAGTATAACCACACTTTGCCATGATTCTCTTCAGACCTCCGACGATGTTGAGCCCGCCGTACGGATCGCTCGACGGACCGAAGAGCACCGTCTCCAGCGCGGTGGAGGTGCTGGCGATCGGATCCTTGCTCACATCGCCGCGGGGGAAGCGGGGGTGGGCGGCCTGTGCCTCCCAGTACACGCCGTTCGCCGCAGCTTCAGACGCCTGCGTCAGGTTCCGGCCGAGCATGACCGCGTCCGCGCCACACGCGATGGCGAGGGCGATGCTTTCAGCGTCCCAGATGGGCACGTCCGCGAGCACATGCACGTAGCGTCCGCCGGTCTCGTCCAGGTAGTCGCGGCGGGCGGCCGCCACATCTGCGATCGCTGTCGCCGCCGGGACCTTCACCACGGTGCTGGAAGAACCGGAGCCCACAATCACACCGGCCACACCGGAGCGCATCAGGTGGGTTGCTGTGGAGTAGTCGAACACCCCGCCCGCGATCACCGGCACGTCGAGCGAGCCGACGAACTCCTTCAGGTTCAGCGGCTCGCCGCCCTGCTGCACGTGCTCGGCGGAGACGATGGAGCCCTGGATGAACAGGATCTCCGCACCCGCGGCGATGACCACCGGCGCGAGCTCGCGCGCGTTCTGCGGGCTCACGCGCACTGCAACAGTCACGCCGGAGTCGCGCACCTGGGCGATGCGCTCGGTGAGCAGGTCGCGGTCGAGTTCGGCGGCGTGCAGCTCCTGCAGCGTGCGCACGGAGCGCTCGCCGGAGTCGAGGTACTCCTGGTACTTCTCCTCCGAGTCGATGCCCCAGGCGTCCTCGCAGGATTCCACGACCTTCTTCACCGCGGCCTCAAAGTCGGCGTGGCGGCCCCACAGCCCCTCGGCGTCGATCACGCCGAGGCCGCCCTGCTTGCCCATCTCGATGACAAACTCGGGGCTGGCCAGCGCATCCGTCGGGTGGGAAACGAGCGGGATGTCGAAGGTGTAGGCGTCGATGTGCCAGCTCGTGTCCACGTCCTTGGAAGAACGGGTGCGGCGCTTCGGCACGATCGAAAGGTCGCCCAAGTCGTACGCCCTGCGGGCCTCGCGGCCGAGGCCGATTTCCACGTAGTCGCGCATGTGTGTCCCTTACTGGCGGTAGTTCGGCGCTTCGACGGTCTGCGTGATGTCGTGCGGGTGAGACTCGCGCAGGCCGGCGGCGGTGATCTGGACGAACTGCTTCGTCTGCAGCTCCTCAATGGAGGCCGCGCCCGTGTAGCCCATGGCGGCGCGCAGGCCGCCGACGATCTGGTGGGTGATGGAATCCAGCTCGCCGCGGAACGGCACGCGGCCCTCGATACCCTCCGGCACCAGCTTGTCCTCGCTGGTCACATCCGCCTGGAAGTAGCGGTCCTTGGAGAAGGAGCGCTTCTCGCCGGTCAGGCCGCGGCCCTGCATCGCGCCCATGGAGCCCATGCCGCGGTAGCGCTTGTACTGCTTGCCGCCCACGACCACGATTTCGCCCGGGGCCTCTGCGGTGCCGGCGAGCATGGAGCCGAGCATGACTGTCGACGCACCTGCGGCCAGCGCCTTGGCCACGTCGCCGGAGAACTGCATGCCGCCGTCAGCGATGATCGGCACGCCTGCGGCCTTCGCCGGGACGGATGCCTCGAGGATCGAGGTGATCTGCGGCGCGCCCACACCGGCCACCACGCGGGTGGTGCAAATGGAGCCCGGGCCGATGCCCACCTTGATCGCGTCTGCGCCCGCGTCGATCATGGCCTTCGCCGCGCTGCGGGTGGCCAGGTTGCCGCCGACGACATCGACGCGGTCGCCGAATTCCTTCTTCACGCGCGAAACCATCTCCAGCACGCGGTTGTTGTGCGCGTGCGCGGAATCCACCACGAGCGCGTCCACGCCGGCCTCCACGAGCAGGCCGGCGCGGTCGAAGGCGTCCTCGCCGGTGCCCACGCCAGCGGCGACGAGCAGGCGGCCGTCCGCGTCCTTGGACGCGTTCGGGTACTGCTCGCTTTTCACAAAGTCCTTCACGGTGATCAGGCCGGCCAGGGTGCCGTCGGCAGCCACGATCGGCAGCTTCTCCACCTTGTTCGCGGACAGCAGCGCGAGCGCTTCTTGCTTATCGACGCCCTCCTGTGCGACCACGAGCGGCATCGGGGTCATGACCTCGGCGACCTTGCGCTTGAAGTCAGCCTCGAAGCGCATGTCGCGGTTGGTGATGATGCCGACAAGGCGGCCGCCGTCGTCAACCACCGGCAGGCCGGAGATGCGGAAGCGGGCGCAGAGCGCGTCCACGTCCTCAAGCGTCATGTCCGGGGTTGCGGTTACCGGGTTGGACACCATGCCGGACTCGGAGCGCTTCACAATGTCGACGTGCTCCGCCTGGTCCTGGGCGCTCAGGTTGCGGTGAATCACGCCGATGCCGCCCTGGCGCGCCATCGCGATCGCCATGCGGGACTCGGTGACCGTGTCCATCGCGGCGGAGGCGATCGGCATGCCCAACCGGATGTTCTTGGTGAACTGGGAGGCGGTGCTCACCTCGGACGGGACGATGTGGGATTCCGCCGGCAGCAGCAGCACATCGTCGAAGGTCAGGCCGCGAAGCGCAACCTTGTCCGGATCGTCCCCACCAGTCCACACACGCTCGTTCGCCATCGCTTAGTCTCCTCTCCCGCGCGGATGTTTTTCGCCATGATATAACGCCCCGCAAACCCCGACCGTGCCACCCAGTTCAGCGCTCCTGCGAGCGGGGGATCGAGCCGGTTTGCCACACCGTATAGGGTTAGACGGGTGAACTACGACGACATGATGCCATTGGACCCGTTCGCGGACGACCCCAACGACCCGGCATCCTTCATCGAGGACGAAGAGCACGCCGAGCCGCTGTCGCCCGCCGAACGCGTCGCAGTCATCCAGGATCTCTCGCATGTGCGCGACGCGAAGCGCATGCTGAAACCCCGCGGAATCCTCGGGGTGTCGTTCCTCTGCGAGGACTGCGACCAAGTCCACTACTACGACTGGGAGATCATGGAGCAAAACATGATCGCCTCGCTGAACAACCAGCTGCCCCCGGTGCATGAGCCGAGCGCGAACCCCAACATCGAGGCCTACGTGCCCTGGGATTACGCCATGGGCTACCTGGACGGCTTAGAGGGGCGCTAGGAGCTGCTGCCCACCGGCGGGTGGACGATCGGGCCGCCCTCTGCGCCGCCGGAGACACTGTTGCCCGCGCCGAACTCAGCGGGCGGATTCACCATCGTCGCCGGGTCGTTGACCCGCAGCGACGGGTGCTCCTGTTCCGAGGCGGTGCCCTCCGCCGAGGACCCACCGGTTGTGCCCTGCGTCGGCGCCGTGATGCCGGAAGTCGCGCTCGGCTGCGTGCTCGACGGCGTCGGCTGGGTGGACTGCGAGGGCTGGCGGGCGCCCGCACCGGAGCCTGAGCCATTGCCTGCACCCGGCCCGCGCTGCGCCGGATCCTGCGAGGACTGCGGCGGCTGCTGCTGCGCCGGCGGCGCCGGGACAGCCGGGGCCTGCTCCGGAGTCGGCTGCTCGGTGGAGGTGTCCTCCGCCGGCACCGTGGTCGCCTCCGTGACCGTCTCTGTCACCGTCGCGGCCGCGCCGTCCTTGGCCGCGCGCCGCTCGCGCTCCTTCATCGTGGCCACCAGGCCGCGCGCCTGCTCCAGCAGGTCGCGGGCGGCAGCGGCATCGCCGCTTTCGTTGGCCACCTCAAGCTCGTCGAGGGTGGTGGCCAGCTCCACCATCGTGGTGTCTTCCCCTTGCACGCCGTCCTCGAACAGGGCGGCGCCGGTGCCCACGCACACCACGGTCGCCGCGGCGGCGCCGATCAGGCCGGACAGCCAGGGGCTGACGCGGCGCTTCGCCTTCTCGGCGCGCTTCTCGTCCAGCGAGGCGACGTTGCCAGCGGACTGGGAATCCTCCACGTATAGCTGCGGCGCCGGCGGCATCGGCCGGTCGACATCGCCCTTCAGCTCCAGCAGGGCGGTGGCGAGGGGGTCGTTGCCTGCCGAAGGATCGTCGCCAAGCATGAGCGCCTCAATGAACGCGTCGCTGTTCGCGAACTCCTCAAAATGATCGTCCTGCCGTGTCATAACTCCGCCTGCCCTCCGTCCAGTTGCTTCCGCAGTTTGGACAGCGCACGGTGCTGGGCAACACGCACTGCACCCGGTGTGCTGCCCATGACTTCAGCCGTCTCCTCCGCGGACAGACCCACAAACACTCGCAGAATAACGATGTCGCGGGCCTTCTCGTTTAATGAATCGAGCAAAGCCCGCACAGCGTTACTCCCCGACGACACCATCGCGGCGTCCTCCGGTGTGATTGTCGCCACTTCGGTGTCGGGCACCTCCTCCACCGGGCTCAGCTTGTCGCGCGCCATCGCACGGTGCGCGTCTGCGACCTTGTTAAACGCGATGCCGTACACGAACGCCATGAACGGACGGCCGGTGTCGTTGTAGCGGTCGATGCTCGTCGCCACCGCAAGGCAGATCTCCTGGGCCACATCTTCGGGGGTAGGCATCCGCCCTCCCCCGATGCGCGCCCTGGCGTAGCGCAGCACGCGTGGGTGGATGATGGAGATGATGCGCTGCAGCGCCCGCCGGTCGCCCTGCGCAGCGGCGGGGACCAAGCCAGCGAGCTCTGCGTCTTCATCGCTTGCAGCCACGCGCATCTCCTCCCTACACCTGTCAGCCTGCTCCGGACTCGCGTAACCCGTACATAATAGACGCACTTGCCATTTTGTTTGCGCTACCGACCTTTTGCCAGGAATTCACCTGCCCGTAACCAGGAGCGTTAACGCAGTAAGACAGGGGTATTTTCGCGCGGTTCGACTGCGCGACAGCAGTCTGTAACCGGGACGAAACCAAACGTTAACCAGAGCAGTCCACACTCGTTGCCGGTTACACGTTTGAGGTACTTCCACAAAGGAGCACTCCCGATTATGTCTTTGCCGCATCAGCTTCCCGGACCCAACGCAGACTTCTGGGATTGGCAGCTACACAGCAAGTGCCGGGGGGAGGCCTCCGAAATCTTCTACCACCCCGACGGGGAGCGCGGCCGGGCGCGCACGCAGCGCGAAAACCGCGCGAAGGCCATCTGCTTCGAGTGCCCGGTGCTCTCCCAGTGCCGCGAGCACGCGCTGCGTGTGGCTGAGCCGTACGGCATCTGGGGCGGCATGAGCGAATCCGAGCGCTCCGCCATCCTGCGCGGCACCGCCGGCGGCATGAAGGTCGCCGCGGCTTCCGCCAAGTAGCCCGGAATACGAAAAACGCCCCGATTTCGGGGCGTTTTTGCTTATCGACGAACCTTCGGTTGATGCGCGACTAGTGCGCGTGGCCCTCGTGCTCGTCTTCCTCAGCGGGCTTAGTCACCACAGACGCTTCCGTGGTGAGCACCATGCGCGCCACCGACGCGGCGTTGACCACCGCGCTGTGGGTGACCTTCACCGGGTCGATGATGCCCTGCTCGATGAGGTTGCCGTACTCGAGCGTGGCGGCGTTGAAGCCCTCGCCGTTTTGCATCTCGGCGACCTTGGACACCACAACGGCGCCGTCGAGGCCCGCGTTGTCGGCAATCCAAAACGCCGGCTTGGACAGGGCGCGGGCCACGGCCAGCACGCCGGTCTTCTGCTCGGCCTCGAAGCCCTCGGCGAAGGTCTCGAGCTGCTTGGCAATCTGCACCAACGCGGAGCCGCCGCCGGCGATGATGCCCTCGTCCGCCGCCGCGCGGGCGGCGTTGATGGCGTCCTCGACGCGCAGCTTGCGCTCGTTCTGCTCGGTCTCGGTGGCAGCGCCGACGCGCAGCACGGCCACACCGCCGGACAGCTTGGCCAGGCGCTCTTCCGCCTTCTCCTTGTCCCAGGTCGAGTCGGTGGACTCGATCTCGCGGCGGATCTGGTTGCGGCGGTCCTCCACTGCCTCAGCGGTGCCGGCGCCGTCGACGATGACGGTGTCGTCCTTCGTCACCGTCACGCGGCGGGCGGAACCGAGGTGGTCCAGGGTGGCGTCCTTGAGGTTGACGCCGACCTCCGGGTCGATCACGGTCGCGGCGGTGACCACCGCGAGGTCGTCCATAAACGCCTTGCGGCGCTCGCCGAAGTACGGCGACTTCACTGCGACGACCTTGAGGATCTTGCGGATGGAGTTGACCACCAGCGCCTGCAGCGCCTCGCCCTCGATGTCCTCTGCCACCACGAACAGCGGCACGGACTCGGAAGCGGCCTGCTCCAAAAGCGGCAGGAAGTCCGGCAGGGAGGAGATCTTGCCGCGCACCAGCAGCACGCGGGCGTTTTCCAGCACTGCCTGGCCGGCGTCCGGGTCCGTCATGAAGTACGGCGAGAGGAAGCCCTTGTCAAAGGAGATGCCCTCGGTGAGATCCACGTACGAGTCGATGGACTGGGACTCCTCGACGGTGAGCACGCCGTCCTTGCCCACCTTGTCCATCGCGCCGGCGACCATCTCGCCGACCTCCGGGTCGCGCGAGGACACGGTGGCCACGTTCGCGATCTCGGCGGAGGACTGCACGTCGGTCGCGCGGGCCTTGAGCTCCTCGACGACCTTGTCGGCGGCGGCCTTGATGCCCTTGTTCAGCTCGATCGGGTTCGCGCCGGCCGCGACGTTGCGCAGGCCCTCGGCGACGAGCGCCTGAGCCAGAAGCGTTGCGGTGGTGGTGCCGTCGCCGGCAATGTCGTTCGTCTTGACTGCGACGGACTTCACCAGCTGCGCACCGAGGTTTTCAAACGGGTCCTCGAGGTCGATGTCGCGGGCGATGGTCACGCCGTCGTTGGTGACGGTCGGCCCGCCCCAGGACTTGGACAGCACGACGTTGCGGCCGCGGGGGCCGAGGGTGACCTTCACCGCGTCGGCGAGCGTGTCCACGCCGCGCTGGATGCCCTCGCGGGCCTCCTGATCAAATGCGATGAGTTTTGCCATGGCGCTTACTTCTCGACGACGGCCAGCAGGTCACGGGCGGACAGCAGCAGGTACTCCTCGCCGCCGTACTTCAGCTCGGTGCCGCCGTACTTGGAGAAGACGACGGTGTCGCCCTCCTTGACGTCCACGGCGACACGGTTGCCGTTATCGTCCAGGCGGCCCGGGCCGACAGCGATGACGACGGCTTCCTGCGGCTTCTCCGCGGCGGAATCCGGGATAACCAGGCCGGACGCGGTGGTGGTCTCAGCCTCGGCGATCTGGACGAGGACCTTGTCCTCCAGCGGCTTGATGTTGACGTTTGCCATGATCAGCAACCTTTCATTGGTGAATGATTCAACAGTTCAGGTCTGAAGAGGCGCAGCCGTCGTCGCGGGTGAACAACTGTGCTTCACACAACCTGCTTTGGCACTCTACCCCCGAGAGTGCCAGCCAACAACCACAGGCTGTGTGTTAGCGCGATTTAGGTGTTGAGCACCGCGTTTCGCCAAAGCTCGTACTCTTCGGCGTTGTCGGCGCGGTAATTCTCCACCGCGCGGATGGCCTGCAGCACCTTGCCGATGGTGCGCTCGTCCACGCTCTCCCCGTCGCGCGCCGTGAAAATCACCGGGCCGGAGATTGCGCGGGTGGGGTCGGTGAGGAACTCCGGGTTGTCCGTCTCCGCGGTGTTGCGCGCCAGCGACGCCACCGGGTTCGGCTCCTGGCCCAGCTGGGCCGCGTCCGGGCGGAAGATCGCGTGGAAGCGGTTGCCTTCCTGGTCGAAGGCGACATCGACGGCTTCGCCGGTGATGCCGCCGAGGGTCTCGCGCGCGGTGTCCTCGTCGAAGACGATGCGGCGGTAGGTCAGGTCCGGGTTGACCAGGAACCCGAAGCGCTCGCGGTCGGCCTGGCCCTGGTCGAACTGCTCGGTAGTTTCAGCGGACACGGGTATTCCTTTCGTCGAACAAGACGTGCAGGCACCAAGCGTATCCGCAGCCAGCACTTTCCGCTTTACGACGACACGAGCGGGACCTCGACCTCCAGCGACGTGTCCGTGCCCACGCCCAGCCCAGACGGCGCAGCGCCTTCGTGGATGAGCTGCGCGGCCAACGCCGCGATCATCACCCCGTTGTCCGTGCACAGCTTGAACCGCGGCACGCGCAGCTCAATACCGGCCGCCTCGCAGCGCTGCTGCGCCAGTTCGCGCAGCCTGCGGTTCGCGGCCACGCCGCCGCCGAGCAGCAGCGTGTTCGCGCCGGTGTCGTCGCAGGCCATCACGGCTTTCGCGGTGAGCACGTCGCACACCGCCTCCTGGAAGGACGCGCAGACGTCCTCCAGCGAGATCACGCGCCCGTCGCGTTCGGCGGCCTCGACATGGCGGGCCACCGCGGTTTTCAGGCCCGAGAAGGAGAAGTTGTAGCGGTGCTCGCCGCGCAGGTCCTCGGCGCGCGAGAGCGCCCGCGGGAACTTCACTGCCTCCGGGTTGCCTTCGGCGGCGAGCTTGTCCACCACCGGGCCGCCGGGGTAGCCCAAGCCCAGCAGGCGGGCGACTTTGTCGTAGGCCTCGCCGGCGGCGTCGTCGAGCGTGGTGCCCAACTCTCGCATCGGCTTGCCCACGGCCTCGACCTCGAGCAGCTGCGTGTGCCCGCCGGAGACCAGCAGCGCGACCGCGTGCGGCAGCGGCTCGCCGTCCAGGTTGGCCACCGCGACGTGGCCGCCCAAGTGGTTCACGCCGTAAAACGGCACGCCCCACGCCGCCGCGTATGCCTTGGCCGCGGACGCGCCGACCAGCAGCGCGCCGGCCAGGCCCGGGCCCACGGTGGCGGCCACCGCGTCCGGCTTGTCGATGCCCGCGTCCGCCAGCGCCTTCTCCATCACCTGCGGCATGGCCTCCAGGTGCGCGCGCGAGGCGATCTCGGGCACGACCCCGCCGAAGCGGGCGTGCTGCTCCATCGAGGAGGCGACCACGTCGGCGAGGATGTCCATCGTGCCGTCTTCACGCAGCTCGATAATGCCCACGCCGGTTTCGTCGCACGAGGACTCGATGCCCAACACAATCACTGGTCTCGCCTTTCGCTCTTTTTCGGCCGCGTCATGGTGTACGCGTCCATGCCGGAGGCCTGATAGTAATTCTTGCGCACGCCCGCGGTGAAAAACCCGAAGCTTTCGTACAGCCGGATCGCGGGCGTGTTGTCCACCCGCACCTCCAAAAAGCACGGCCCGTCCAAAAGGTCCACAGTGTGCATCATCTGGTCCATCAGCGCCCGGCCCAGGCCCTCGCCCTGCCGGGAGGGGTCGACGCCGATGGTGTGGATCTCAAACTCCGGGTCGTCTTTCGGCCCGAGCATGGCCAGGCCGGCAAAGCCGACCAGCTCATCGCCGTCGAAGGCGCCCAGGTAGAAGGTGTGGCGCGCGGCGATCTCGGAGCGGTACGCCGCCTCGGACCACGGGCTGTCGCCGGCGAAGAGCACCGCCTCGATGGCGGCGGCCGCCGGGGCGTCCGCGACGCCCAGCTCGCGGAAGGCCACGCTCATGGCAGCGCCGGCGACTTCGGGGCCTGCTTCGGCGGCACCGCGTCCGGCCGGCGCAGATACAGCGGCACCAGCGGCTCCGGCGGCGCGCCCAGGTCGGCGACTGCGACGAGGCCGGCAGGTGTTGGGGGTTGGTAAGTCACCCTTTGGGCGTCGATAGGCAAAAGCTCCGCGAGCGACGACGGCACGCTGACCACATCCACCGCGGGTGAGGTCAGGTCCGCCGGCTTGCACACGTTAGGGCCGGCGACGCGCTTGCCGCCGGAGTAGCGCGCCCAGTACACTTCGCGGCGGCGCGCGTCGGTGACCACCAGCGCCTCACCGCCAAGCGACGCGGCGACCGCGTCATGCGTGCACACCCCGTGCACCGGAATGGCAAGCGCCTGCCCCAGCGCCGACGCGGTGGACATGCCGACGCGCAGGCCGGTAAACGGCCCCGGGCCGCAGCCGACCACGACCGCGCCCAGGTCCGCGAACTCGATCCCCGTCTGATCCAGCAGCCGGGTGATCTCCGGCATAAGCGTCTCGTTGTGCGCGCGGGTGGCAACGGCCGTCTCCGCGAGCACACGGTCCCCGTCCACGATGCCTGCGACCAGGTCAGTCGTGGCGGTGTCCAGGGCGAGAACGAGCATTACTGGCCCAACCCGAGGGTCCAGCGGCCCTGGTTCATGTGGAACGGCATCGCGGTGTTGAGCGGGAAGGACTCGGACTGCGGCACGGTGCAGATGTCCACCTTGTTCAGCTCCACCGGGTCCACCATGGGAGCCTCGCCCTCGCCACCCGGGATGAGCAGCACGTAGCCGAGGTCGCCGCCGAGGTCCAGGTCGTCGGCGCTGATGCCGAAGGCCTCAAGCTTGGCGTCCACCAGCTCCTGCGGCTCGCCCGGGCACAGCGTGGTGTAACCGAGGTAGCGCTCCGCGTCGTAGATGCGCGCCGGGTCCACCAGCTGCGCAGACACGGCGTCGCCGCCCGGGCGGGTCTGCTGCAGCGAGCGCGTCAGCGAGTTCGTGGGCGTCACCTGGGCGACCTCGGTGGAACGGGACTGCGGGATGAAGATGATCCCCGCCAAAATCACGAGCCACAGCACAGCTGCGAGCACGATCCAGCGGCGGGACTGGCTAGTGAGGTTGAGCATGCGTGTAAGCCTACATCCCGTCTTCGACGCGCCAGGAGATGATGCGGGCTTCTGTGTCGGCGTGCGTGCGCCGATCCAGCGTGACGCGCACGTGGCGCTGCGCGAGTTGCTCCACCAGTCCGCCGCCCCACTCAGCCACCACCACGGCATCTTCGAGGGCGCTGTCTAAGTCGAGGGCGTCGAGCTCGCCCAGCGGGTCGTCGCCGAGCCGGTAGGCGTCGACATGCACAAGCGAGGGGCCATTGCCTATCGACGAGTGCTCCCGCGCAATCACGAACGTCGGGCTCGTCACCCGGCCCTTGACCCCCATGCCCCTCGCGATGCCCTGTGTGAAGGTGGTCTTGCCCGCGCCGAGCGGGCCGTCGAGCACCACGAGGTCGCCCGCCTCGAGGGCCTGCCCCAGCTCTTCGCCGAGCGCTTGAGTATCCGCGGCGTCGTCGCACAGCCGCTCGCCCTGCGCCGGAAACGTGGTCTTCATCTACTTGCCCTCCCCGATGTAGGTGCGGGTGGTGCGCCCGCGCGGAGCACAGACCACCTCGTAGTTGATGGTGCCGGCGCGCTTGGCCAGCGCGGTGGCGTCGCCGAAGATGACGGCCTCATCGCCCGCTGTGACGTCCGCTTCGTTGTCGCCGAGCCAGACCACAATCTGGTCCATGGACACCCGGCCCACCTGCTGGTAGCTCCGGCCCGCGATGTCGACCTCCACGGCGCCTTGCCAGGAGCGCTGCACCCCGTCCGCGTAGCCCGCGGGGATCACGGCCGTGAACCCGTCCGCCGGCGCTTCCCAGGTCCGGGCGTAGCTGGTGGCCTCGCCTTTGCGCATCGGTTTCACCGTCACCACCGGCGCCGACCAGGTCATCGCCGGTTTCAGTCCGTGGTCGAGGCCGTCGACCGGCTCCAGGCCGTACAGGCTCAAACCCGGCCGGACCATGTCGAAGTGCAGGTCCGGGCGGGTCCACGTCGCCGGCGAGTTCGCCGCGTGGTTGCGCGGCACCTCAAGGCCCACCTGGCGGGCCTGGGCGATCGCGCGGCGAAACCCGGCCGCTTGCTGGTCCGTGTACGGGTCGGACGGGTCGTCGGCGCAGCTGAAGTGCGTCATCAGCCCCGCCACCTCGAGCTTGCCTTCGCGCTGCGCGTCCAGGGCGACCTCGAAGGCCTCCTGCCAGCGGACCTCGTCGATGCCGGAGCGGTGCATGCCCGTGTCCACTTTGAGGTAGACGGTGGGCGCCGTTGGTGCGTCGATAAGCGAATGCAAATGCGTCATCGACGGGGCCGCGACATCGACGCCAGCCGGCAGCTCCTCTTTCGGATCCCACAGCCAAGCCAGCACCGGTTTAGTGGTGAGCTCGCGCACCCGGCGCGCCTCCGCGAACGTGGCCACGCCGAACGCGTCCGCGCCATTCGCCTCCATCACCGGCACGCAGCGCTTAACGCCGTGGTTGTAGGCGTCCGCCTTGACCACGCACATCAGCTCCGCGGTCGTCTGCTCGCGCAGGCGGCGGGTGTTGTGCGCGATAGCGTCCAGATCGATCGTTGTTGTCAGCACGGGCCTATTACACCACGTGGGTCACACCCAAAACGATGAGCAGCACCGCCACCGACCACGTCGCAGCAGCCGTGACCTGGTCGGGGTGGGCGCGCGCCCAGTCGAAGCCGCGCGCGGCGGCGCTGTCCGGCTTCGCGCGCACCCAGCCGACGGCCAACGCCGCCAACGTGGGCAGCGACAGCGCCACCGTGGCGTACAGCGGGATCGCAGCGTAGCGCACCTGCGCGTCGACGCCGGCCGCCGACAGCAGTGCCAGCCCGCCGTAAAACGGCAACGAGGTCGCCGACTGGATCAAACCGAGCACCATGCCGGTTCCCACGGTGGCCGGGCCGGGGGTGCGCAGCGGGCGCATGATCTTCTGCACCAGCGCCTGGTTGTCGCCGCCGCGCACCGCGAGGACGGCGGTGAGGACGCCGGTGGCGATGAGCAAAATGCCGAACACCGGGCCTTCGACGAAGCGCTGCACCACGGGGCCCAGGCCGTCGAAAATCACCAGCATGATCAGCGCCAAGCCAGCCACGCCGCACCAATCGCCCGCGATCAGCAGCGCGGTGGTCTTGGCGTAGTTGCTCCGTGCAGCAATGCCGACCGCGACGATGACGCCGATGAGGAGCAGATTCACCGAATCAATGAACGCCAGCTGCAACGCACCGAGCATCCGACCTCCTGTCTGTGGGGTTTGTCGGACTTACCCTAGCGGAGACAGGTATGCAGTAGGATTGCCCGCGTGTCTGCGAAGCTGAAGAAACTCTCCGACCTGTCCAAGCGCGGCCCCCACCGCGTCCTGGAAGGCGACCTGGGCTACACCGGCCTGCCCGGCAAGGTCTACACCCCCGCCGAAGGCAAGAACCTGCCCGGCGTGGCGTTCGGCCACGACTGGCTCAAGGATGTCGCCGCCTACGAGGACACCCTGCGCCACCTGGCCAGCTGGGGCATCGCCGTGGCCGCGCCGGACACCGAAACCGGCTTCAAGCCCGACCACGTCGGCCTCGCCGCCGACCTGGAGACCGCCATGCAGATCCTCGGCGGCGTGCGCCTGGGCAACGGCAACATCTCCATCTCGCCCGGCAAGCTCGGCATCGTCGGCCACGGCATGGGCGGCGGCGCGGCCGTGCTCGCCGCGGTGGACAATCCGAAGGCGAAGGCCGTGGCGGCGGTGTACCCGGCCAACGTGGCGCCGTCCGCAGTCGAGGCGGCGCGCAACCTATTCGTCCCCGGCATGGTCGTCGGCCCCGGCGAAGACGGCGACTCGCTGTTCGACCCCGGCAACCCCGCCAAGCTGGCCTACAACTGGGCCGGCGAAGTGGTCTACCGCGCGCCGAAGAAGGGCGACCAGCAGTCCTTCTCCGAGGACAACCTGGTCAAGCGCATCCTCGGTGTGGGCAAGTCCGACCGCGGGCTGCAGGAAACCGTCCGCGGCCTGCTCGTGGGCTACCTGCTGCACCAGCTCGACGAGGACAAGGCCTACGGCTCCTACTCCGAACCGGACGCGGAAGGCTCCGGCGTGGAGTCCCTGACCGGCGAGAAGCTGTCCAAGGCCGCCGGCCTGGCGCGCGACAACGCCCGCTTCTCCCTGTTCTAGTCACCTTCCCCGTCGTGCTTACACGACGGGGTTTTCGCCGTTCGGGCCAATCGCGCGCAGCACCGCCTGGATCTGCTGCTTTTGCGAAGCGTTACGACGACTCCGCGGCATGCTGTAGTCCCCACGAGGCACCGTCACCGGCTGCCGCGGCATCGTCTCCCGGGCCCGTGCGTGATGCTTGGCGGTCATCTCCATCTTCTGCTGCGTTTCCTTCATCAACGCCTCGAAGTCCGCCATGCGCTTCGCGGTGCGTTTTTGGTACTGGGCCACAAACTGCTCGAAATCCATCGCTACCACTCCCCTGCCTTCTTCATTGCCCACGGATCAGCTTCCGCCCCACCGGCATCGGCGCCGGTTTCGGTGCCGGCATCTCCCGCCTGCGCCGGCTGCGTTTCCAGATTCTCCAGCTTCTTCGGCGGCGGCGCCGGCTCCTCCACCTGCGACAGCTCCGGCGGCGGGGCGATCACCCCGTCATCCGCGGGTGCCGGTGCGGGAGGCGGCGGTGGCGGCGGCTCCGGTTCCGGTTCACATTCCGGCTCCGGCTCGGGTTCCGGTTCGCACTCCGGTTCTGGTTCTGGTTCCGGTTCCGGTTCGCACTCGGGTTGAGCCGCAGGCTCCGTCGGGCAGTCCTCCAGCGCCGTCTCCTCGATGCCGAGCGTCGCCTCCAGTTTCGCGTCCAACGTCAGATCCAACTTCAGATCCAGCCCCAAGCGGGCGCCTGAATCGGCAGATACGTCGGAAGCGCTGGTGGCGGCGGCGGGGCGCGTCGTGACGTCGCAAGGCGAATGCCCCTTCTCTCCGAACTGCACCGGCGGGGCAGGCTGCTCGACGGCCGCGGTGTCGACGCGCGTGGCAACCTCCCCCAGGCACTCCTTGATCACGCCGTTGCGGTCGCTGGCGGTCTCGCGCGCGCTGCGCAGCGCCTCGATGACCATCTCCACCGCCGGCTGGATCAGCTGCCCAATCCCGCAGTTCAGCACGATGTCCAGCATGCGCCGCGCCGGCTCCAGCAGGGCGCGCACCGCCGATTCCGCGGTGTCCACGATCGTCTTGATCGCCTCCCCGCACTGCCCGATCGACTCGCCTGCGGCTTTCGCGCGGTCGAAATGCTCGGTTTCGCGTGCTTCGTCGCAACGCTCGCGCTCGCGGATGCCCACCTCGTCGAACCAGGCGCTCTCGTCGCACGAGCACGTCCGCGCCGGCGTGTCCGGGCGCTTCCCGCCCGCGGACAACTTCAGGCCCGCGGCGAGAAACGCGCTCAAGTCGAGCCCGTCGGTCTGCGCGACCTGCTCCAACAATTCGCCGGCCAAGCCGTGGACCACGGCGCGCTGCGCCGGCCCCACCTCCGGCGCGACGTCGACCGCACGCACCAGCGATTGGACGTCGTCTTTCACCGCGGCCATCATGCGTTATCCACCCCGCCCGCGATCGATGCCAAATACTCGGAAGAGAGCTGGTCGGCGGCGACGGTGGCGTCGCTAAGCGAAAGCACCTGCCCCCAATTCTCCCCGCGCGCCGCAAGGAAGCGTTGCGACGTGGCATGCAACGCCTCCAGCGCATCCACGATGCGCTGTCCCTCCCGCGCGAAACCCGCGCCGAACGCTGACGCGGCAACCACCGGCCGCCCGGCGTCGAGCTCGTGCGCGGCATCGCGGTACGCGTCGATAGCCTCTGTGTACTTCGTGCGCACCGCATCGATATCGATGTCGAGTGCCCCAACATGTGTCATATGCCCACCCCCGAAAGGCTCGCAGTTGAACTGTCTTACCTTTAGTTAGACTCCCCCAACGCCCCGGCGGTTCCCTGCCGGGGCAAAAAACTTTTTCCGCGGTTAAACCTACACCGCGGCAACGACCGCCGCGAGGCGACCGGCAACCTTGCGCGCCTGCTCCTCCTCAGCGGCCTCGACCATGACGCGGAACAGCTCCTCGGTGCCCGACGGGCGCAGCAGCACGCGGCCGGCTTCGCCCAGCTCAGCCTCCGCCTCAGCGATGGCGTCCTTGACGGACTGGTCCTCCAAGATCAGCGCCTTGTTGGACACCGGCACGTTGATCAGCGTCTGCGGCAGCACCGTCATCACCTCCGCCAGCTCGGCGAGGGTCTTGCCGGTCTCCGCCATGCGCTGCATGAGCATGAGGCCGGACAGGACGCCGTCACCAGTCGTGGCGTGTGCCGGGACCACGATGTGGCCGGACTGCTCGCCGCCCAGCGAGAAATCGCCGTTGCCCAACTCCTCGAGCACGTAGCGGTCGCCCACCTTCGTCGAGCGCACCGTCACGCCCTCGCGCTGCATGGCCAGCTTCAGGCCCAGGTTGCTCATCACCGTGGCGACCAGCGTGTTGTCCTTCAGGCTGTTGGACTCCTTCATGCCGGTGGCGAGGATGGCCATGATCTGGTCGCCGTCGACGACGTTGCCCTGCGCGTCCACGGCCAGGCAGCGGTCGGCGTCGCCGTCGTGCGCCAGGCCCAGATCCGCGCCGTGCTCGACCACAGCCGCCTGGATCTGGTCCATGTGGGTGGAGCCGGAGCCGTCGTTGATGTTGTAGGCGTTCGGCGTGTTGTGGATCGCGGTGACCTCGGCGCCGGCGGCGGCATACGCCTTCGGGGCGACCTCGGAGGCGGCGCCGTTGGCGCAGTCCACCACGACCTTGATGCCGCTCAGCGGCTCGGTGACGGCCTCCTTGAGGTGGGCGAGGTAGCGCTCCTGCGCGTCCGGCGCCTCCTCGATCACGCGCCCGATGGCGGTGCCGGTCGGGCCCGTTTCCTCCAGCACGGCCATGGCGCGCTCGATCTCGTCCTCAATGTTGTCCGGCAGCTTCTTGCCGCCGGCGGCGAAGAACTTGATGCCGTTATCCGGCATCGGGTTGTGGGACGCGGAGATCATCACACCGATGTCGGCGCCGTAGTCGTCGGTGAGAAATGCCAGGCCCGGGGTGGGGATGACGCCGACGCGCAGCACGTCCACGCCTTTCGACGCCATACCGGCCGCCATCGCGGCAGCCAGCATCTCGCCGGAGACGCGCGGGTCCCGGCCGATCAGCGCGATCGGGCGGCGTTTCTCAGAGCCGCGGTCCTTGGTCAGCACGGTCGCAGCTGCGGCGCCGAGCTTGAGGGCAAGCGATGCGGTGAGGGCCTCGTTAGCCAGGCCGCGGACACCGTCAGTTCCGAACAATCGAGTCATGCGCACAATTATGCACTTGCCTATCGACGATCGCTCCGCCACCCCAACTTTCGCGCGATTTTACCTGCGGGTTTGGTAGTTATCCACAGGGGTGCTGACGCAAATTCCACAGGGCCGGGCGGGGCGGGGTTGCGCTTGTTTTAGTGTTCGTGGCATGAACCCGTTCGACGCATTCATTCAGGCGATGGCCGCAGCATCCATGGAGACGCTGCGGCACTTCGACCTGTCTGTTGCGCTTTCGGCTGGCATGGCGCCGGATCGGGCACGCGCGTGGGACGCAATGCAGAAGGTGTACTACGGGCCGACGAAATTCACCCGGAAGCAAGCCCTGGCAGTACAGAAGGCCCGCGGGTTCTCTCTGGACGAGCTCGCGCTGATCGAACGCCGCGTCGGAGGCGTGAAAGATCTTGGTGAGCGGTGGCGGCTGCGCCTCGCCTTGTTGGATGTCACCGGCGGGTACCACGCGATTGAGCGCGCCGCACGAGAGCTGGTGCCCCGCGACGATGACACCCCGAAGAAGAAACAAGTCGCGTTCTCCGCGCCGAAAAACGGTCGGGCGCGCATCACCATCGACACCACCGACCGCAAAGCAGCAGACTTAGAGCACCGCCTGCGGCAAGACATCGACGCCACACAACCGGCAGCACCCCAGATGGAGGAGGCGTTCTGGCGCATCGTCGAAGGCAAAACCGGCGGGGTCATCGCCGCGGCACCACGCCCGATTGTGATGGTGCCGATCACCGAGCACGCCCGCATCATGGCCGGCGAGGGCGATGACGTCATCCTCACCTTGACTGACGGCACCATCATGACCGGGGCGGAGTACATGCAGCAAGAGTTCGGCGAAGCCTTGGAGGTTGCCGCCTTCCACCCGGAGGAAGGGGCGGTGAACCTCTACGACACCGAGCGCTTCGCCAACCAGAAACAGCGCGATATGGCCTGCATGGTCTCACCCGTGTGCGCGTTCCCAGGCTGCAGGCATGGGGCGTACGGTGCGGAGATCCACCATGTGGACGCGTGGAAACACGGTGGCTACACCAACATGGACAACCTGGTGCCGCTGTGTAAGTACCACAACCGGGTCAACGACGACGACCCCTGGCGCAAGAGCCGCGGCCGCATCGCGATGATCAGAGGCGCACCCTGGTGGATCTCACCCCGCGGGTACCACCTGAAAAACACCGACCGCGGAGCACTCGACCAACTCTTCGGCCCCCGACGCACACCCCTGCCCTAAACAACGCGAAACGCCGCCGCCCAACAAGGACGACGGCGAATCTCGCGCGCAGAAAGCGATTAACGCTTGGAGTACTGCGGTGCGCGACGGGCCTTGTGCAGACCTGC
>ERZ1030944.15-NODE-15-length-57673-cov-47.503506_pt1 | contig 57673 bp, 45 predicted proteins | sample MGYA00518599_ERZ1030944 | MGnify/ENA primary metagenome ERZ1030944 (study PRJEB33718, sample SAMN03159697) | human skin metagenome | collected 2014-05-20 | study: EMG produced TPA metagenomics assembly of the PRJNA266117 data set (Human skin bacterial metagenome... | reverse complement strand
TATAAGAGACAGCCCCCAACGTCAACCAGTCGCCCGGCTGCAACTGCATCTCGTCGGGAACGTGGAACTCCAGCTGCCCGAGCTGGTTGGACGGCAGCGCGGGGACCAGGCCGGTCCACTCGCCGGGGCGATTCGGCGACATCACGGGAATGACCTGGCCGGGGGAGTACGGTACCGGCGTGCCGGCCTCCAGGCGCACCACCTGCACCCCGCCGCGGCGCTCCACGCTGGTGACCTGCGCGGCGGTGGCGGCAGGCACGCCAGCAACGTCCGCCTGTGAGGCGGCATTGCGCATGAGCTCCGCCGCCTGGATCAGTTCGGGCGCGTCGGCCCCGGCTTCGTCGATAAGCATCTGCACAGCGTTGGGGTACTCCTCGGCCGGAAACCCTGTGCGGCGCAGATCCAGCGCCAAGGCCTTCAGCTCGTCGCGGACCTCCACTGCGGGGCGCTCGAGCACGGCGAGGGCGGCGCGCATGAGAATGGGCGGCATCTCCTCGCCAGGCGGCAGCATCATCTCTGCCTGCGGGTACGCCTCGGAAAAGCGGGTACGCCACGCGCGGCTGACCTGCGGGCCGCGGGTGCGCAATATCTCGGCAAAGTGGGCGGAAGGCATAAAAACAGGTTACCTAGCGGCTGTGGGCTAAAGTTGCACCCGGCTTGAATGTGATAAGTGGATAGAAAAGAGGTGCTGTGGTGGAATTCACCCCGTATACGTTGCTCACGGACATCGGCTGGATTTCGGTCCTGCTCATCGTCGGCAACATTTTGCGCAACCGGCTGAAGGTGCTGCAGGCGCTGCTGCTGCCTGCCCCGATCACCGCGGGGCTGCTCGGCCTGCTGCTGGGCGACGAGATCCTGGGCGTGATCCACTGGTCCGATCAGGTGGGCACCTACACCACGCTGCTGATCGCGGTGGTGTTCGCGTCCATGGCCTACTCGATGGAGCTCGGCGGCTCCGTCGCCTCCGGCGCCCGCAACATGTGGGGCTACTCCACCGCCATGTTCATGGGCCAATGGGGCCTGTTCGTGCTGCTCGGCGTGTACCTGTTCGCGCCGGTGTTCGGCACTGAACCGTGGTTCGGCATGATGCTGCCGGTCGGCTTCGTCGGCGGCTTCGGCACCGCGGCGGCCGTGGGCTCCGCGCTCGAGGAGATCGGCGTGGAGGGCGCGTCCTCCATCGGCTTCACCTCCGCCACCGTGGGCACCCTGGTGGCCATCGTGGGTGGTGTGATCATGGCCAACTGGGGTATCCGCAAGGGCAAGGCCTCCCAGCTCGCCGGCACGCTTCCCGACGACCTGCGCACCGGCTACATCCACAACGAAGACGAGCGCCCCTCCATCGGCAAGGCCACCACCAACCCGTCGTCCATCGAGCCGCTGGCGCTGCACGCCGGCTTCATCGTCTTCACCGTGCTCATCGCCTACATGGTCAACAGCGTGATCAAGGGCCAGTGGCCGAACGTGTCCATCCCGCTGTTCGCCATGGCGTTCGTCATCGGGCTTATCGGCCGCCTGCTGCTCAAGCTCGCCGGCCGCCCGAACTACCTGGACAGCTCCACCATCAACTCCGTCTCCGGCGCCGCCACGGACTACATGATCGCCTTCGGCATCGCCTCCATCGTGCCCGCGGCACTGGCCGGCTACTGGCAGGCGCTCGTGCTCATCTTCGTGCTGGGCACCCTGTTCTGCGTGGTGTGGATGTTCTGGGCCGGCCCGACCTTCTTCGGCGACAAGTGGCTCGAGCGCGGCCTGTTCGGCTGGGGCTGGGCCACCGCCGCAGTGGCCACCGGCATCGCGCTTTTGAAGATGGTGGATCCGAAGCTCAAGTCCGGCACGCTCAACGAGTACGGCGTGGCCTACGTCGGTTTCGCCCCGTTCGAAATCGGCACCACCATCATTGCGCCCATCGCAGTCATCGCGGGTGTGACCGCCATCTTCGGCTGGATCGCATTCGCCATCGCGGTCGGGGTGGTCGTGCTTGCTTACGCGATGAAGTGGATACCGGTCGCGAGATCGTCGTAAAGCTTGGTGCTTAGAACGGCCGGCGGCGCAAAGCGGCAGGGATATACTGCTGGCCGGCTAACCAAGACGCTGCCGCAGGATTCATCGAGTTCATTAGGCGGAGACAGACTTTGTGGTACCGCATGAGCTCGGTTGGCTCCAAAAGCGGTTCCAAGTGGCTCGCTCGATTGCGGGCGAATCGCACGGTGCTCGCCCACTTATAGATCACGGCGTGGCTCGCATGTTGGAACGAAGATCCCTGCTTAGGGGCAAATGCCGAACTGAGAGCCTCGTTCCAAATCCTCATCCTGGGGTTCTGGGAGGAAGTTACTTCGGGGCGTGGCAGAAGGAACAACCAGGATCCGAACGGCAGGGCTGCCACAAGATCGTCATGCGTTGGGTTGGGCTTTGTTGGGTTGCCGTCTTCGCCCAGAAGGGCGGGTTCAGCCTTCTTCCACATGGGTGGCCGGTTGGCGGGCGAGATAATCTGCCGGAGCCGCGGCGCAGGATCTTTAAGCCATCCGCGGGGATACGGTTCTGATCGACCGGGCTCGTTTACGGGCTCGTTCTCGTTCCACCCTTGAAGTAGAGCGTCGATACTGTTGCGCAGCTGCACCTCGACCATTCCGGTGGTCGCAGCGACGGCACCGGTCGCCCCAATATTCCATAAATAGAGTTCAAGTGCCTTCGCGTCGGAGCCCCCAGCGACGGTCCGGTATGTATCGAAGCGGGCGTCCGACAAGGCTTTGGTGATAGCCAAGGTGGTTTGCGTTTGCACGAACTCATATTTACACTGGCAACTACAAGACGGGTTAAAATCCGGTATCAATAAGAATCCCCGCTAGGTTTCGCGCCTAGCGGGTTTCTTTGTTGAAGGGGGTATCCCCCGCGTGTGATCTGGTGCGATGCTACTTTGAGCCAACCCCGCGCAACTTTTTTGCCGTTGACAGGAACAGACTCAACTTCTTGTGCGTTACACCTAGTGCGAAACAAACATTAGGCAAGAAAGGACCATGGAATCATGGCGAATAAATACACGCAGAAGACACAGGAGGCCCTGCAGCAGGCGCAGATGCGCGCCTCTGCCGCCGGCAACCCGGAGATGCGCCCGGCGCACGTGCTGGAAGCGCTTTTGAAGCAGGAGGACGGCATCGCCGCCCCGGTGCTCAAGGCCACGGGCGTGGACCCAGACACCGTCGCGCGCGAGGCCAGCGAGCTGATTAGCACCTACCCCAGCGCGCAGGGGCAGAACATGGCCAACCCGGGCATCAACCGGGACCTGCAGACGGCACTGCAACACGCGCAGGATCTCGCGGGCGAGCTTGGCGACGAGTTCGTGTCCGCCGACGTCCTTTTGGCCAGCATCGCAAAGGGAGGCGACGACGCCGCTGAGCTGCTGACGAAGCGCGGCGCCACCTTCGAGGCGCTCAAGGAAGCCTTCTCCTCGGTGCGCGGCGGCAAGACCGTCACCTCGGACAATCCAGAAGATCAGTTCCAGGCGCTGCAGAAGTACTCCACGGACCTGACCGCGCGTGCGCGCGAGGGCAAGATCGACCCGGTGATCGGGCGCGATTCGGAGATCCGCCGCGTGGTGCAGGTGCTTTCCCGTCGCACGAAGAACAACCCGGTGCTCATCGGTGAGCCGGGCGTCGGTAAGACTGCGATTGTGGAGGGCCTGGCCCGCCGCATCGTGGCTGGCGACGTGCCGGAATCGCTCAAAGGCAAGACGCTGATCTCGCTGGATCTGGGCTCCATGGTCGCGGGCGCGAAGTACCGGGGCGAGTTCGAGGAACGTCTCAAGGCTGTGCTGGACGAGATCAAGGAGTCCAACGGGCAGATCATCACCTTTATCGACGAGCTGCACACCATCGTTGGCGCCGGTGCCTCCGGGGACTCCGCGATGGACGCCGGCAACATGATCAAGCCGCTGCTCGCCCGCGGTGAGCTGCGCCTGGTCGGCGCGACCACGCTGGACGAGTACCGCCAGTACATCGAGAAGGACGCCGCCCTGGAGCGCCGCTTCCAGCAGGTCTACGTGGGCGAGCCGACGGTGGAGGACACCATCGGCATCCTGCGCGGCCTGAAGGAGCGCTACGAGGTGCACCACGGCGTGCGCATCCAGGACTCGGCGCTGGTGTCGGCGGCGGAGCTGTCCAACCGCTACATCACCAACCGCTTCCTGCCGGACAAGGCCATCGACCTGGTCGACGAGGCCGGCTCGCGCCTGCGCATGCAGATCGACTCCTCCCCGCAGGAGATCGACGAGCTCGAGCGCATCGTGCGCCGCCTGGAGATCGAAGAGATCGCCCTGCAGAAAGAGTCCGACGCCGCCTCCGCGCAGCGCCTCGAGCACCTGCGCGAAGAGCTCGCGGACCAGCGTGAGCGCCTCGGCGAGATGAAAGCGCGCTGGGAGAACGAGAAGGCGGAGGTGAACAAGGTCCAGTCCGCGAAGGAGGAGCTCGAGCGCCTGCGCAACGAGTCCGAGATCGCGGAGCGCGAGGGCGACTACGCCAAGGTCTCCGAGCTGCGCTACGGCCGCATCCCGGAGCTCGAGGCAGAGGTAGCCAAGGTGGAATCCGAGGCCAGCAACAAGACCATGCTGGAAGAGGAGGTCACCCCGGACATCATCGCGGACGTCGTATCCTCCTGGACCGGTATCCCGGCGGGCAAGATGATGCAGGGCGAGACCGAGAAGCTGCTGAACATGGAGTCCGTGCTCGGCGAGCGCGTCGTGGGCCAGAAGGAAGCCGTGGTCGCGGTCTCCGATGCGGTGCGCCGCTCCCGCGCGGGCGTGGCGGATCCGAACCGCCCGATCGGTTCCTTCCTCTTCCTCGGACCCACCGGCGTGGGTAAGACGGAGCTGGCGAAGTCGTTGTCGGAGTTCCTCTTCGACGACGAGGCGGCCATGATCCGCATCGACATGTCCGAGTACGGCGAGAAGCACTCCGTCGCCCGCCTGGTCGGCGCTCCTCCGGGATACGTCGGCTTCGACGCCGGCGGCCAGCTCACCGAGGCCGTGCGCCGTCGTCCGTACTCGCTGGTGCTTTTCGACGAGGTCGAGAAGGCGCACCCGGATGTCTTCGACGTGCTCCTGCAGGTCCTGGATGAAGGTCGCCTCACCGACGGCCAGGGTAGGACGGTGGATTTCCGCAACACCGTGGTCATCCTCACCTCCAACCTGGGCGCCGGTGGCAACCGCGAGCAGATCATGGACGCGGTGAAGCACCACTTCAAGCCGGAGTTCATCAACCGCCTCGACGACGTGGTGGTCTTCGACCCGCTGAGCCAGGACCAGCTCGTCGGCATCGTGGACATCCAGCTCGACGGCCTGGCTGAGCGCCTCGCCGCCCGTCGCCTGACCCTCGACGTGTCGGATTCCGCGAAGTCCTGGTTGGCCGAGCGCGGCTACGACCCGGCCTACGGCGCCCGCCCGCTGCGCCGCCTAATCCAGCAGGCCATCGGCGACCGCCTGGCCAAGAAGCTGCTGGCGGGTGAGATCGTCGACGGCGACACGGTCCACGTGGACGTCGCCGACGGTGGCGAGGGCCTGGACGTCACCGCGAGGTAGTCCAGACCTACTGTGCTAGATCAAGTCGGTTGTCTGCCTGGCGCGGCTAACCAGATCAAGTCGGGCGTATTTGATGAAAGGCCAGCCTGACGGCCACTGCCCCGAACCGAGGTGAAGAATCTCGGTCGGGGTTTTGTGCGTCCGGAGGTCATCTTTCGGGCTGAGGAGGTAGATGACGTAGCGGCCGCCCGTGTCGTATCCGTTGCCGAGGCCGTAGCGCATCGCCGCCGCAACTTTCTTGTCCCGCTGGTCCCCGTTTGTCAGCCAATTGCAATGTCCCCAATGAGCTAATACTCTAACAGCCAGACCGTCGAACGACCTTGTCTTCGGCGGTGAGGACTCTGTTGAAGCAGATTGAATGCTTGCAGGGTCCTCTATTCGTTTGAGTGGATATGCAGAGGTAGATAATGGGTGCATGACTCAACTCGTGCACACCCCGGAAGCGCTGGACAGAGCGCTTCCGGACGGCCCCGTCTCACTCGTCCCCACCATGGGCGCGCTGCATAGTGGCCACCTCGCCCTCGTCCGCTCAGCCAAGGCACTGGGCAACCCCGTGGTAGTGAGCATCTTCGTCAACCCGCTGCAGTTCGCGCCGGGCGAGGATTTAGAGAAGTATCCGCGGACGTTGGCTGAGGACGTCGAGAAGCTTGAGGCTCTCGGCGTCGACGCCGTTTTCGCGCCGGCGCCGGAGACGATGTACCCGCACGGACCGCGCACGACGATCCAGCCCGGCCCGCTCGGCGCGGTGCTGGAGGGCGCGACGAGGCCGACGCATTTCGCGGGCGTGCTCACGGTGGTGGCGAAGCTGTTCGCGCTGACTTCTGCCGCGGACGCGTTCTTCGGCGAGAAGGACTATCAGCAGCTCGCGTTGATCCGGCAAATGGTGGATGACCTGCACCTTCCCGTGCGCATCCACGGCTGCCCGATCGTGCGCGACACCGACGGCCTCGCGCTATCCTCGCGCAACCGCTACCTCTCCGCCGAGGAGCGCGAGATTGCCCTTGCCATCCCGCGGGCGCTGGCCACCGGTAGTCTCACCGAAGCGCAGTCGCTTCTCGACGCCACCAAAGGCCTCCACCTCGACTACCTCGTCGCCACCGCCCCCGACATGTCAGATCTGCCGGAGGGGTACACGGGTCCGGCGCGTCTGCTCGTGGCGGCGAAGGTCGGCGCGACCCGTCTGCTGGACAACGCCCCGATCGAGCTATAGCGCTGCAAGCGACCCGCGCCCTCCTAGAACGTGTGCTCGTCGGCCGGGAACTCCCCGGTGTGCACGGCGCGCTTGTAGTCCGCGGCCGCGGCAGCCAGGTCCGCGCCGACGGTTCCGAAACGGCGCACGAATTTCGCGCGGTGGTCGCCGGCGGGCATGTCCGCCATGTCGTGCCAGACCAGCACCTGGGCGTCGGTGCCTGCACCCGCGCCGATGCCGACGGTCGGGACCGGGCACGAGGCGGTAAGTTCCGCCGCCAAATCCGCGGGCACCATTTCGAAGACCACCATGTCGGCGCCGGCTTGGACGACTGCGTGGACGTCGTCACGCAATTGCTCCGCTCCAGCGTCGCGGCCTTGGACCTTGAACCCGCTCAAGTTGTCCACGGACTGCGGGGTGAACCCCACGTGGGCGCATACCGCAAGACCTGCGTTTTTCAGCGCCCGGATGCGCGGGGCGATCCGCACGCCGCCCTCCAGCTTCACCATGTGGGCGCCGGTGCGGCGCACCAGGTCGGTGGCGGTGCGGACGCATTGCTCGTCGCTCGCCTCGTAGCTCCCGAACGGCAGGTCCATGATCACCAGCGCATTCCCAGCGCCGCGCACGACGGCCGCGCCGAGGAACGCCATCTCGTCCACGGAGACCTGGCTGGTGGTGTCGTAGCCGTAGACCACGTTGGCAGCGGAATCGCCGACCAGGAGACACTCGATGCCGGCTTCGGCGAAGACGCGGGCGGTGGCGTAGTCGTACGCGGTGAGCATCGCCCACTTCTCGCCGTCGGCCTTCTTGCGCGCGAAGTCCGCCACGCGCACTTTCTTGGTGGGGGCAAGGTATCCAGTCACGCATGCAGTCTAGGCCGACACTTCTATAGCCCGGTCGAATACCAAAATGTTATCTGCGGCTCTACTCGCAATTCTATGTGATCTGTACCATATGACATGTAACTGCATTTCGTCGGAAAGGAGTCCCAATGTCCACCCCAACCGCAATGCGCGCGGCAGTGGCTGAACAGTTCGGTCCCAGCGTCAATGTCAAAGAGATCGATTTGCCCAAGCCGGGCCCGTTTCAAGCACTGGTGAAGCTTCGCGCTTCCGGAATCTGTCACACCGACCTCCATGCTGTCGAGGGGGACTGGCCGGTCAAGCCGCAGCCACCGTTCGTGCCGGGGCACGAGGGCGTGGGCGAAGTTGTGGAGCTCGGGCCAGGAGAGCATTCGGTGAAAGTGGGTGACATTGTCGGCAACGCGTGGCTGTGGTCCGCGTGCGGTGAGTGCGAGTTCTGCCGGACGGGGCGTGAGACGTACTGCAAGCAGGCGGAGTACGGCGGATACACCCAGAACGGTTCGTTCGGTGAATACATGCTGGTGGACACCCGCTATGCTCCTCGAATCCCGGATGGCGCTGACCCAGTTGAGGTCGCACCGATCTTGTGTGCTGGCGTGACCGTCTATAAGGGACTGAAGGAAGCCGAGACTAAGCCGGGCCAGTTCATGGTGATCTCCGGTGTCGGCGGTCTGGGTCATCTGGCGGTGCAGTATGGCGTGGCAATGGGCATGCGAGTCATCGCGGTAGATATTGCGGACGACAAGCTTGAGCTGGCCAAGCAGCTGGGTGCCGAGTTCGCGGTGAACGCAAAGACCACGGACCCAGGCGAGGCGGTGCAGGAGTACACCGAGGGTGGCGCCCACGGCGTGCTGGTCACCGCAGTGCACCCGGACGCGTTCGGACAGGCGATTGCGATGTGCCGCTCCAACGGCGCCATCGTCTTCAACGGCCTGCCGCCGGGGGAGTTCCCGGCGCCGATTTTCGACATTGTCCTGCGCGGCATCACCATCCGCGGCTCCCTGGTGGGCACCCGCCAGGATATGGCGGAAGCGCTGGACTTCTACGCGCGCGGCGAGGTCAAGCCGCACGTGACCGCTTGTGAGCTGGATGATGTCAACGAGGTGTTTGAGAACATGCGCAACGGCAAGATTGCTGGCCGTATGTCGATCAAGTACTAGACTGCCCTGCATGCAGGCAACCACCACGATCCTCACCCGCGTTGCAATCCCGGGCGTTGAGAGCGAGCAGCTGCAGGCGCACCAGATTGGGCAGAATCATTTTGTGGTGGCGAGCGTTCCGTTCGTGGATACGACGCTCGCGATGGGCGACATCGTGGAGTGCGTGACGGTGGGCGGCGCGTTCCACGTGGATCGCGTGGTGGTGCGCGGCGGCGCGTCGACGGTGCGCGTGCTGCCGGAAGACCCCGAGGGCCTGGACCCGGACGAGATCGCCGGCACGCTGCTGGCGTTCGGGTGCCGGGTGGAGCTCGGCCCGGGCGGCATGCTCGCGGCGAGCATCGGCGCGGATTGCCCGCGCGAGGGGATCACCGAGTGGCTCAGCGGCTTGGAGGAGCAGGGCACGATCCAGCTCGCTCCCGGGTACATGGCGTAAAACACCGTTACACTTGCGGCCATGAGCGTCTTTGTCTCCGCCGCTGAACTCAACGAGCGAATCCAGACTGGCCAAAAACAGACCATCATCGCCGCGCTGTGGGAGCCGAAAGCAGGCAAAGCGTGGTCCAAATTCCAATCTGAGCACATCCCGACGGCGCTGTACTGCGACCCGTCGGTGCAGCTCGCCGGCATGCCCGGCCGCTCGGCTGGCCGCAACCCGCTGCCCAGCATCGACGTGGTGCGTAAAGCCGCCGCGAGCTGGGGCATTGAGGACGGCCGCCCGGTGTACATTTACGACGGAGGCAACGGACTGTTCGCCGCCCGCGCGTGGTGGATCCTGCGCTGGGCCGGGGTCACGGACGTGCACATCCTCGACGGCGGCTTCGCCACCTGGGACGGCGGAGGCTTCCCCACAGTCGCGGGCCCGGGCGGCATCGTCGTCCCGCGCGACGTCAAACTCACCGAGGGCAGCTTGCCGTCCGCAACCATGGAGGACGTCAGGGCATTTGAGGGATTGCTTATCGACGCCAGAGGTGCCCGCCGTTTCCAGGGCCTCCGCGAGATCCTGGATCTGCGCGCCGGGCACATCCCGGGTGCCCGCAACCTGCCGGTGAACGACCTGTTCGATCCGGAGACCCACAAGGTGAAGGACACCGACGAGATCCGCGACCGCTTCTCCCAGCTGGGCGTTACCCAGAACACGGACCCGGCCAGCGTGATCACCTACTCCGGCTCAGGCAACCACTCCGCTCTGCTGCTGGCCGCGATGGAGCACGCCGGCCTGCCACTGCTGACGCATTACGTGGGCGGCTGGTCCCAGTGGAGCGCGAACCGCGACAACCCGGTGGCGACGGACATTTAGTGTCGGGCCGCGCGGTAGCATAGTCCGCGATGGTCATCCTGCTGTTCGTTCTCGCACTCGCGGCGCTGCTCGCCGCCGTGGCGCTGTTCGCATCCGACGCCCGCGAGCGCAGCACACAACCCGAAAAGCCTGAAAAGCCCGCTAAACCGGCCAAGCCCAGCAAGCGCGCCCGCCGCGCCTGGGCCCGCGAGCACGGCTACGCCTTCGCGTCCAGCGACGACATGCTGGCCAGCGAGTGGTCCCGCGGCGCCGCCGCCGGGGGAGCCTCCGCCCGAAACGTGGCCACAGGCGCCGCCTACGGGCACGACGCGCACGTGGCGGATCTGGGCGAGGCCACCGTCATCGCCATGGGCACCGGCGCGGAAACCAACGCGGTGGTGGACTTCCGCCGCACCGATTTCGCGGCGGAAGGCTCCGACGACCTGGTGGAGCTGGACACGCACCATGGGTTCACGTGTTTTGCTACGCAGGCGGGGGCGGGCCGGAGGTTCGTCGATAGGCGAGTGCTCACCGCACTCGAACAACTGCCCGCCGCCGTGCAGGCCGTCTGGTTCGAGGGCGCGTGGGCGATCGCGCAGCTGAGCCGCGACGCCACCCCGCAGGACTGGGACGCCACCCTTGCGCCCCTGGCGCTGCTCGCGGACGCGGCCCGGACGCTCCCGCCTCTCGACGATGCTCCGCTCACCCTCCCATTCCCCACCCGCGACATCCCGGGCCAGGCCCCCGCGGCAGAGCCTGAGGCCGAGGATGAGCCGGTGATGCAGCGCCCCGAGGACCCCGTGGAGCTGCCCACCCGCACCACCGGCGGCGAGCGCGGCGAGGTGGCCGACCACACCATCGGCGGCGACGACGTGGAAGCCATCGCCGGCGACGAGCGCCGCGTGGTGGACCTGACCCGGGTGCGCCGCATGCAGGGCCCGAGCTCAATTTTCGACGACAAGGAGTAAAACGATGAAGGAAAAACTCGCTGAGCTGGTCAAAGAGCTGGCAGTGGTGCACGGCAAAGTGACCCTGTCCTCGGGCAAGGAGGCGGACTACTACGTGGATCTGCGCCGCGCGACGCTGCACCACGAGGCCAGCCCGCTGATCGGCCAGCTGCTGCGCGAGCTCACCGACGACCTGGACTTCGACGCCGTCGGCGGCCTCACCCTGGGCGCCGACCCGGTGGCCACCTCGATCATGCATGCCCCCGGCCGCCCGATCGACTCCTTCGTGGTGCGCAAGGAGGCGAAGAAGCACGGCATGCAGCGCCGCATCGAGGGCCCGTCCATCAAGGGCAAGCGCGTGCTGGTGGTCGAGGACACGACCACCACCGGCAACTCGCCGCTGACCGCCGTCGAAGCCTGCCGTGAGGAGGGAGCCGAGGTGGTCGCCGTGGCCACCGTCGTCGACCGCGCGACCGGCGCCGATAAGGTGCTCCACGACGCTGGCCTGGAGTACCGCTTCCTCCTCGGACTCGAAGACCTCGGCCTTGCCTAACTCGTCTGACGGGGAACTCCGCGGCCCCACCGAATGGAACGAAGGCCGCCACGGCGTCGGCCCCTGGGAAGGGGAGTGGCCCGACGACCCCCGCCTGGACCCGGAGTTTCTCCGCGACGGCGACCGCCGTAACGTCGTCGACGCGTACCGCTACTGGTCGCTGGACGCCGTGGTGGAGGACCTTGACCAGCGTCGGCACCCGTTCCACGTGGCCATCGAGAACTTCGAAAACGACATGAACATCGGCACCGTGGTGCGCACCGCCAACGCGTTTTTGGCCCGCGAGGTGCACATCGTCGGGCGGAAGCGGTGGAACCGGCGCGGCGCGATGGTCACGGACCGCTACCAGCACATCCGCCACCACGAAACCGTCGCCGACCTCATGCAGTGGGCCGCCGAGGAGGGAATCCCGGTGGTCGCCATCGACAACACCCCCGGCTCCGTGCCGCTGGAGACCGCCGAGCTTCCCCGCGAGTGCGTGCTGCTGTTCGGCCAGGAGGGGCCAGGCGTGACCGAAGCCGCCCAGCAGGCGTCGGTGATGACCTGCTCGATCGCCCAGTTCGGCTCCACCCGCTCCATCAACGCTGGTGTGGCGGCCGGCATCGCGATGCACGCCTGGGTCCGTCAGCACGCGGACCTCTCCCAGGCGTGGTAGCCGAGGGGCGGCCGGCCCCGGTTTTGTACGAATTTACATGCACCAAAACTTATAATCTTCTGACCTGCACGTTCGAAATTGAACAACCGTCCCAATTGTCGATTTGTGCATGTTTCGTTTAGCTGGCCCGCCGCCAGGCCCGCTACCAGACCCGCCGCCAGACCCAACCGAACCCCCTAAAACCCGCCAGAACCGGTGAAACGAATCCGGCCACTCTGGCAATATAGGTACGAACCGTTTGAACTTGAGGAGTCCCCCTGTGCCGGAAACGTGGGCGCACCGCGCCGACCTGGCTGAATCTGCCGTAAATGAACGCCACGCGCAAAAGCTTTGGGGCCTGCCCAAGACGAATCTGGCGGTGGTGGCGTGGCCGCCGGGCCCGAAGGACCGCCTGTTTTGGCACTGGCACTACTGGTGGCAGGCCCAGTACCTGGACTGCCAGGTCGACGCCGCCGCCCGCCGGGAGACGAAATCGCGCCGCCGCCGGATCGCGGACACGCTGCGTGGGGTGCAGCGCCGCAACCGGGGCAAGCTGCTGACCAACGTCCACTACGACGACAAGGCGTGGCTGGCCCTGGCATGGAACCGCGCGACCCGCATCGGCGGGATCAAACGCAACCGCCACCTGGACGACCTGGAGTTTGACCTGCTCGCGGGCATCGACCCGGTGACGGGCGTGCTGCCGTGGCGAAGCGGCGAGACGTTCTACAACGTGCCGTCGAACGCCACCGCGGCGCTGCTTTTCGCCCGCACCGGTCGCCTGGATAAGGCGCGCGAGATTGTGGACTGGATCTTCGACAACCTGGTGCGTGAAGACGGTCTGCTTGACGACGGCATCCGGATGCGCATGAGCGGACCGGAGGTCGTCGATAAGATTTACACCTACAACCAGGGCACCGCCCTCGGCGCGAGCCTCGAGATCGCACTCGCGCTGCGTGAAGACGTCGGCCTGGCGCACGACGAGCAGATCGACTCCTTCGTCTACTCGGAGCGCGCGGACGCGTCGATGTTCTACATCACCCACATCCGCGCGATTGTGCAGGCGATTGCGCTGCACCTGGCCACCCCGCAGGGCGTGCTGCTGAGCCCGCCGGAGGAGTCCGGGGAGGGCGACGGCGGCCTGTTCAAGGGCATCCTCGCGCGCTACCTGGCGGAGGTCGCCCTTCGGCTGCCGGAGGATTCGAAGGAAAACGTCGCCACGCGCAAGATCGCGGCGCGGCTGGTCATGCAGTCGGCGGAGTCGCTCTGGTCGCACCGCCTGGAGGTCGACGGCCTGCCGGTGTTTGCCGCGGAGTGGACCCAGGATGCGAAGTTGCCGCACAACTACGGGCTCGGGCCTTCGTCGATAAGCGAGGCGGTGGGGCTCGTGCGTATCGACGAGCGCGACCTGTCCGTCCAACTTTCCGGCTGGATGCTGCTGGAGGCGGCGGCGAGGGTGGCTGCAGCGCAGGCGTAAAAGGGGCATACTGGGGGCGTAACTGCAACCCCTAGCAGGAGGATTTCCATGCCTATCGCAACCCCCGAGGTCTACAACCAGATGCTGGACACCGCCAAGAAGGGCGGCTTCGCGTTCCCGGCGATCAACTGCACCTCCTCGGAGACCATCAACGCGGCAATCAAGGGTTTCGCCGAGGCGGAGTCTGACGGCATCATCCAGTTCTCCACCGGCGGCGCCGAGTTCGGCTCCGGCCTGGGCGTGAAGAACAAGGTTGCGGGCGCGAAGGCGCTGGCGGCGTTCGCGCACGAGGTGGCGCAGCACTACGACGTCAACATCGCCCTGCACACCGACCACTGCCAGAAGGAAGTGCTGGACGACTACGTCCGTCCGCTCATCGCCATCTCCCAGGAGCGTGTGGACCGCGGCGAGCTGCCGCTGTTCCAGTCCCACATGTGGGACGGCTCCGCTGTGCCGATCGACGAGAACCTCGAGATCGCGCAGGAGCTCCTGGCTAAGGCGCACGCGGCGAACATCATCCTCGAGGTGGAGATCGGCGTCGTCGGCGGCGAGGAGGACGGCGTTGAGGCGAAGGCCGGCTCGAACCTGTACACCAACGAAGCCGATTTTGAGAAGACCGTCGATGCCCTTGGCACCGGCGAGAACGGCCGCTACCTGCTGGCAGCCACCTTCGGTAACGTCCACGGCGTGTACAAGCCGGGCAATGTGAAGCTGCGCCCGGAGGTGCTGGACATGGGCCAGAAGGTCGCCGCCCGCAAGCTCGGCCTGGACGAGGGTGCCCAGCCGTTCGACTTCGTCTTCCACGGCGGCTCCGGCTCCGAGAAGGAGAAGATCGAGGAGGCCCTGCGCTACGGCGTGATCAAGATGAACGTGGACACCGACACCCAGTACGCGTTCACCCGCCCGGTTGCGGCCCACATGTTCTCCAACTACGACGGTGTGCTCAAGATCGACGGCGAGGTGGGCAACAAGAAGACCTACGACCCGCGTTCCTACCTGAAGAAGGCTGAGCAGGCCATGTCCGAGCGCGTCATCGAGGCATGCCAGGACCTCCACTCCGTGGGCAAGTCCGTGTCCAAGTAAGCATTTGCTTCTCGACGAACCTCCGGCCATCCCCGGAGGTTTTCCTTTTGCCAGACCGTGTTCTTTCCCGCCTAAACTGTCTAACCATGGCGAAGCAGAGGATGGGTACGCGGGAGCGTCTTCAGCTGGTGGACAAGTCGGTGCAGGCGCGCCTGAAACGTGTGCGCAAACGCCTGCTCCCGATCCTGCAGATCGGCCTCGCCGCCGGCTTTGCCTACTTCCTGGCCCGCGACGTCGCCGGGCACCCGCGCCCGTTTTTTGCCCCGATCAGCGTGGTCATCATTATCGGCATGACGGGCGGGGACCGCGTCTCTAAATCTGTGGATATGGCGCTCGGCTGCATCCTTGGCGTGCTGGTCGGTGACCTCATCTTTTACCGGCTCGGCGACGGCGGCTGGCAGATAGCGGTCATCGTCGCTGGTTCGCTGCTTATCGCGTCGTTTTTCTCCAGTTCGATCCTGGTGAACAACCAGGCCGCGATCGGCGCCATCCTGATCGCCACGATCATGCCGCCGGGCGCGGAGGTCACGGGCATCGACCGCACCGTGGACGCGATCATCGGCTGTCTGGTCGCCCTGGCCACTATCGCGCTGATCCCGCAGGCGCCGATGCAGTCGGCCCGCGCGGAGGTGTCCAAGGTGCTGGGCATCATGTCGTCGGTGCTCGACGACGTCTCCGACGGACTGCGCGACAACGACCCCGCGAGCATCGACGAAGCGCTCGACCTGATCCGCGGCACCCAGACCGGCATCGACGACCTCGCCGCCGCCATCAAGGCCGGCCAGGAGACGTCGCGGGTCTCGCCGTTTCTGTGGGGCACGCGCCGTTACATTAATTCGCTCGCGCGCGTGATCCCGCCCGTCGATAATGCGGTGCGCACGACTCGAGTCCTGGCGCGCAGGGCGGGCGTGCTTGCCGACGACAACGATTCCGCCACCCCCGCCCAGATCCAACTCCTGGACACCCTTTCCCAGGTCTGCCTGGAGCTTTCCGAGGTCTACGACGTCAACTCCCGTGTCGCCCAGGCCACCGTGATCCCGCAGTGCGTGAACGAGCTGCGCCAGGCCGCCCAGGAGGCCGGCATGGACGTCATCCCGGAAAACGGTGTGCTGTCCGCGTACGCCATCTTGGCGCAGACCCGCTCGCTGATCGTGGACCTGCTGATGGTGTGCGGGATGTCCCACGAGTCGGCGCTCGCGGCGCTTGCACCCACCTCGCAGACGCCGAAGGTCGAACCGGAATCGTTCGACTTCGACTAGCGGGCGTTGGGTTTGGCAGCCCAAACCAACCCGCACAGCGAAAACCCCGGCTGGGAGGATATCCCAGCCGGGGTTTGAGGCGTCTAGCGCTTAGTGTTTAGCGCTTGTTGATGTCGCCCTCGACATCGCCCTCGACGACGCCGTCGGTCTCGAAGCGCTCCTTGCGGACCTCCTCGGAGACACGCTCGGTGTCGCGGACGGTGTCCTTCTCCAGGGAGACCTTCTCCACCGGGACGGACTCCTTGGAAACGTTCACGCGGTCCTCGGAGAGGGTGACGGAAGCTTCCTGCTCGCCGATGTTGCCGTCGTAGTTGGCGCGGTCAGCGTCGGTGATCGGCTCGCGGACAACGCGGACCTCTTCGCGCTCAACCGGAACCTCGACGGTCTCGGTCTCGTTGACCACGTACTTGCGCAGGCGGACCTGGCCGGTCTCAACGCGGTCCTTGGAGACGTTCAGCTGCTCCTCGGAGCGGATGATCTCGCCGTTGTCTGCGACGTCGCGACGGTCAGCGTCGGCAACGTCGCGGCGCTCGGTGTCAACATCGGTCTCGACGTTGCGCTCGCCGGCAGCGTAGCCAGCACCTGCAGCACCTGCTGCGCCCGCACCAGCAGCGCCGGTCTCTGCGAAGCGGTTACCAGTCTCGTAGGTGGTCACGTCCTGGGTGTTCTCCAGGCCGTAGTGGCGGTAGAACGCGTCCTGGTCCTCGGTGGTGAGGTGGCCGTTCTCGTCCAGGTCCGGTGCGTCCTCGATGCGCTCCTTCGGGAATGCGAGGTGCAGCTCGCCGTCGCGCAGGGTGTGGCCACGCAGCGGGACGATGGAGTCGCCGCCACCGAAGAGACCGTGGTTGACGGAAACGAAGTCCGGCTGGCCGGTGGTGTCGTTGACGTAAACGTCCTTGACGCCGCCAACCTTGTCGCCGTCGACGTCGTATGCGGTTGCGTTTGCGAGGTCCTCGATGCGGTTGAAGTCAGCCATGATTTCTCCTTAAAGGTTTTGGCTAGTAAATTTATTTTGCTACCGCGGTTTCCGTCTGGAGCGGTCCTTGCGGGAACAAAAACGAATGTAGGGAAGAGTTCCACGGCGCGTTTGGACGTCCGTTCAAAACCGCGGTTAGAACAAAAATTCGAGCGACAAACCCGCCCACTTCAGGTAGCCCTAGTCACACCCCTTTGACGTGGGCCTTTGCCTATCGACGCCACGTAAACCGCCAAAACCTACAACAAGGCTCAATACCGGCGAGGTAACGAAACGCTAACCAAACGCCACAAAATTCCCACTGTGAGATAAATCACGTTCGAGAATTTAGCCCTCGCGGACGCTCTGAATGTCGCGCAGATGGCGGTAGAACGTGACGCGGGAGACTGTGCGTGGGCGACGGATGCCGTCGATAAGCACGGCGATTTCCTCGCCCCCTGATTGCAGCGCGCGGCCCGCGAGCACCCGGGAGGCGTCGGTGCGGCGCACGGGCTGTCGCCGCAGGAAGCGGCGCGTGGGCACGAGCGGGCTGACAAACGGCACCGCGACCAGCCCGGGCGCGTCTACGGTGGGTACGAGCCGCGCCCCGAACTCGCTGCCGCCGACGAGCACCTCGGAGTCCACGACAATTTCGCCCACGTACGGCGCGGAGCCGTCGCCAGTAAATAGCTCGGCGGACCCCGCGACCACCTCGCCGAAGTCCGTGCGCACGCAGGGCATCGGCCGCACCGCCCCCTCGACCGCGAGCGCCGCATCGCCGGCGCCCCACATCACGGCTGCGGGCGATTGCCTATCGACGGGCACGTACCCGATCTCCACCCACATCACATCCGCCCGCATCAGGCGGGTGAGCACGAGTCCCAGGGCGCGGTCGTCGCCGGAGACCACCACGCGCACCGGCTCGGAGGGCTGCTGCGGCGCAAACGACGGTTCGCCCAGGTGGGAGACGTTGGGGCTGGCCTGGATCTCGTCCAGAGACGGGGTGGGGTCCTCCGGCAGCACCTCGCTCGCGATGTCCACCAAAAACTTCAGGTCCCGCTGGCTGGGGTGCTGCGGAAGGTCGAAGCGCTGGGCGCCGGGGATGACGGGCGCGTCGCCGCACGCGCAGTGGATGAGCCGCATGGCGCTCACGCTACAATATGGCCGTTATTGCGCCATATATAAGGAGTGTGCGATGTCCGCCATCATCATTGTGGGCGCCCAGTGGGGCGACGAGGGCAAAGGCAAAGCGACCGACATCCTCGGCGGCAAAGTCGATTACGTGGTTAAACCCAACGGCGGCAACAACGCGGGCCACACCGTTGTGGTGGGTGGGGAGAAGTACGAGCTGAAGCTGTTGCCCGCCGGCGTGCTCAGCGAGAACGCCACCCCGATCCTGGGCAACGGCGTGGTGGTGAACCTGGAGGCGCTGTTCGAGGAGATCGACGGCTTGGAGGCCCGCGGCGCCAACGCGTCCCGGCTTAAGGTGTCCGCCAACGCGCACCTGGTGGCCCCGTACCACCAGCAGCTGGACCGCGTGCAGGAGCGCTTCCTGGGCAAGCGCGCCATCGGCACCACCGGCCGCGGCATCGGCCCCACCTACGCCGACAAGGTCGCGCGCGTGGGCCTGCGCGTGCAGGACATTTTTGACGAGTCCATCCTGCGCCAGAAGATCGAGTCCGCCCTGGACGTGAAGAACCAGATGCTGGTGAAGATGTACAACCGTCGCGCGATCTCCGTGGAGGAGACCATGGACTACTTCGGCCGCTACGCCGAGCGTCTCGCGCCCATGGTCATCGATGCGGAGCGTGTGCTTAACGACGCCCTCTCACGCGGCGAGCACGTCCTCATGGAAGGCGGCCAAGCCACGATGCTGGACGTGGACCACGGCACCTACCCGTTTGTCACGTCCTCCAACCCCACCGCCGGCGGCGCCTGCGTCGGCTCGGGCATCGGCCCGACCCGCATCACCGGTGTGCTGGGCATTGTCAAGGCCTATACCACCCGCGTCGGCGCAGGTCCATTCCCCACGGAGCTGTTTGACAAGTGGGGCGAGTTCCTCCAGGTCACCGGCGGTGAGGTGGGCGTGAACACCGGTCGCGTGCGCCGCACCGGCTGGTACGACAGCGTGATCGCGCGCTACGCCTCCCGCGTCAACGGCTTTACAGACCTGTTTTTGACCAAGCTGGACGTGCTCACCGGCATCGGGGAGATCCCCATCTGTGTGGCGTACGACGTGGACGGCAAGCGTTTCGACGAAATGCCGCTAACGCAGACCGACTTCCACCACGCCGAGCCGATCTACGAAACCATGCCGGCCTGGGACGAGGACATCACCGAGTGCCGGGAGTTTGAGGACCTGCCGCAGAAGGCGCAGGACTACGTGCTGCGCCTCGAGGAGCTTTCCGGCGCGCCGATCTCCTACATCGGCGTCGGCCCGGGCCGTGACCAGACCATCGTGCGCCACGACATCATGCAGCGGTAGCGGGGTTCAGCGCCGTTGGCGGGTAAACGCAAGAGTCTCAGCAACTCCTTGGGGTCGAGTCCCGGGTCTGTCCAGCATGGTTGGCGACGTCAACGCCGAGCTGCAGCAGCAGATCGGCCTGTTCAACCCGGAGGTTGCAGTCCAGGTGGATGCGATTAACCAGCAGCTGGCTCAGTACGGCACCGATCTCGGTACCGTCGCTGGCGCACTGGCTCTGATCGCGGCTGGCATCCTCGCTGGCACGATCATCTACGACGCGTGTGCTCCGGAGGGCTCCCAGAGCTCCGTGAACGAGCTGCGCCTCGAGGGTTCCTCCGGCAAGACCTACGCCGGTTCCTCCAAGAAGGAGGAGAAGGCGGCGAAGTAGGGTTCTTCTGAGAAGAAGTAGCCTCGGCTAAGCCCAGGTTGGCCCCCGCGCTCCCGCGAGGGAGGGTGGGGGCCTTTGCCTATCGACGCCCCTCCGGCCACCCCCATAAGGGTGAAAAACGCAGCGCTGCGTCACATTCTTACTCGAAATTAAGAATCGTCTCGTTCCGCATCACCTGCAAGTGCCTCCAGGATCTGCGCGCGCACAGTTGCCTTCCAGGAAGTTTTGTGTCCCGAACTTTCTAGCTGCGGTTCTGTATGTGTGGAGGGCTTGCCCGGCTTGGTCGGACGGGATATATGCGCCATTGCCGCCCCTCAGCAGTCTGTTAAGAACGGCGTTTTCCGGACGTTGACCAACTTGTGATGCTCTGGTTTTTCGTCGGGGTGACCGTCGACATTTGGTTGGGCTGTGCTCGACATATGTCAATTTAGTCAACCGCGGACGTGGGTTGACATGCGTAAACATGCATAAAAACGTCATTGCAGTGTCCTTGGAGCGTCCGTACGCTTGCCCATGTTGGCCCCTTATGGACAGTTGTCTAGCTGCACACATGTCTCGGGCTCAGCGTTCTGTTGTTTCAGAGATTCCTCGAAAGGGACTTTTATGAAGAAGAACTACATCGCTCGTCGCCGTGGAACCTCCGTGGCTGCGGCGGCACTGTCGTTTGCGTTGGTTGCGCCGTTTGCGCAGTCGGTGGCTGTTGCTCAGGAAACTCCTGCTGCTGTTGCTGACCAGACTGCCGGCGCTTCCTCAGCAGCCGATCAGAGCGAAACTATTGATGCTGACGCCATCGCAAGCGGGCGTGTTACTAAGGCAGCAAACCTTACTGATGCGCAGGGCGTCGGTAAGGGGCTTATCTCGGGCCACGTGTATCTGACGGGGCCGAAGGGTAATCCGGGATCGACCATTGACAACGGCAACATTCCGCTCGATGGTGTCACGGTCTACGCGCAGTTCCAGGACAAGGATGGCTCCTACTCGCCGATTTTCTCCGCTAAGACCCACACCCTGCCAAATGTGGTCGGTGGTAACGGCGGTAAAGGCACGTTCGCTTTCGGAACCGAGGATAAGGGCATTACCTGGACCGACAAGCTGGGCGTTGAGCACACATGGGCTGCTCGTACGGATCAAAAGCACCGCATCTGGGTTGAGCCGTACACCAACGACCGTGGAAACAAGGTCGTAATGTTCCGTCAGGCAAACGGCTTCGTCCCGGGTTCCTTCAATGGTCTCGTTGAAGGTCCCCTTGGTTCGTTCGCCGCTGCGGATGGCAACATCCAGTTGACGGCCGCGTTCTACCAAGAGGTTCCGCCGAACCACGAAACCAGCTGGATGGCAGCCAAGGGTGACAAGCTCGTTGAGGATCCGGAGGGTCCGATCGACGCACCGGCTACGCAGCTGAATGAATCCAACGTGCTTTCCGGCCGTGTTTGGCTTGAAACTGGTGGCCCGGATAAGGGCATTGTGGCAACTGGCCCTGCGATGAACTCCATCGACGAACCCGCTGACGGTTACACGGTGTACGCATCGACGCTGACCAAGGACGGCGCCGCAGCAAACCAGAAACTGCACGAGCAGTTCAAGGACGACCCGAACAAGCTGGCGGATGCGACCAAGAAGATGCTCGAGGATAACCCTGAGTACATCCTCAAGACCGTCTACGGCAAGACCGATCCTGACGGTTACTACTCGCTGCGGTTCGGTGAGCTGACGGATGCAAATCAGACCAACGAAGATTCTCTCAACAAGGACAACGTGTTCGTGTGGGTGGAGAACGAGGATGGTGTGGTTCAGAACGGCTACACCGGTTTCCACACTCCTGTCTTCCAGAAGTACAACGATGGTGGAAACTTCCGTGCATCGGCAATCCCGGCCAGGAACAGAACTGTTACTTCCCGGGTTGAAGACCAGGGGAAGCCACGCTACGGCAAGCAGGTCAATTCGATCTACAACGTCAACTACGCACTCATGCCGTACACCCCGGTTTCGATCGTTGCTGACTACAACGCCACTGATAAGCCGGCGGCACCGGGCACTACGGTGACCCCAGAGTTCAGTGGTGACCTCTCTACTCTGCCCTCGCAGGTTGAGTGGCGTGACCAGCAGGGCAAGGTTCTCAAGACCTGCGAGCTTGACCAGTCCAAGGGCATTAAGGCTCAAGTTGCAGCTTGTACCTTTGACATCCCGGAGGATGCAGAAAAGGGCGATTACTTCAACGTAGTCCTGGTTTCTGGTGGCAACGACGTTTCCGCGTGGACCGTCCTGGTCACCAAGGACTCGGACGAATACACGCCTGCGTACGAGGACAAGTTTGTTGTCCCGGGTGAGGAGACGAAGTCCACGCCGATTTTCACCAAGGTGGACGAGGAAGGTAACCCGACTGAAGAAAAGGTCGAGGCTCCTGAGGGTTCGAAGTTCGCGATTCCGGGGGACTTTAAGGCTCCGGAGGGCTACGAGGTCGCGATTGATGAGAACACCGGCGAGATCACGGTGACGTTCCCGGATAAGTCCAAGCTGAACGCGGATACCGTTGAGGAGTTCGATGTCCCGGTGACGGTGACGTACCCGGATGGTTCCACGGACAAAGAGGTTAAAGCGAAGTTCAAGCTGGACACCGATGGTGACGGCAAACCGGATAATGAAGACACCGACGATGACGGTGACGGCATTCCGGATGACCAGGAGAAGGAAGACGGCACCAACCCGAAGGCTCCGAACCAGAACCTGGACTTCGAGCCTGAGTATGAGGATGGTTCTGGTAAGCCGGGCGAGGATGTGAAGGTTCCGGCGCCGACGTTCAAGGACAAGGACGGCAAGGAGACCACTGCTCCGGATGGCACGAAGTTCACTCCGGGGGAGGGTGCTCCGGAGAGCGTCGAGGTTGATCCGAACACCGGTGAGATCACCGTGAAGGTGCCGGAGGACGCGAAGCCGGGTGACAAGATCACGGTTCCGGTGGATGTGACCTACCCGGATGGCACGAAGGACACTGTTGATGTCACTGTCACCGTCGATGAGCCGGATGTTCCGGCTCCGGCCGAGAAGGACAATGAAAAGTACCAGCCTGGGTACGAGGATGGTTCTGGTAAGCCGGGCGAGGATGTGAAGGTTCCGGCGCCGACGTTCAAGGACAAGGACGGCAAGGAGACCACTGCTCCGGATGGCACGAAGTTCACTCCGGGGGAGGGTGCTCCGGAGAGCGTCGAGGTTGATCCGAACACCGGTGAGATCACCGTGAAGGTGCCGGAGGACGCGAAGCCGGGTGACAAGATCACGGTTCCGGTGGATGTGACCTACCCGGATGGCACGAAGGACACTGTTGATGTCACTGTCACCGTCGATGAGCCGGATGTTCCGGCTCCGGCCGAGAAGGACAATGAAAAGTACCAGCCTGGGTACGAGGATGGTTCTGGTAAGCCGGGCGAGGATGTGAAGGTTCCGGCGCCGACGTTCAAGGACAAGGACGGCAAGGAGACCACTGCTCCGGATGGCACGAAGTTCACTCCGGGGGAGGGTGCTCCGGAGAGCGTCGAGGTTGATCCGAACACCGGTGAGATCACCGTGAAGGTGCCGGAGGACGCGAAGCCGGGTGACAAGATCACGGTTCCGGTGGATGTGACCTACCCGGATGGCACGAAGGACACTGTTGATGTCACCGTCACCGTCGACGAGCCGGCAAAGACCCCGGATTGGAACGACGAAACCACTACTCCGGGTGAGCCGGTCGAGATCGAGAAGGATCCGAACTCCGGTGATTTCACGCCGGGTTCGACGGTTGAGGTCACTGATGGCCCGGGCACCGCTGAGATTGATGACAACGGTAAGATCACGGTGACTCCGTCTGATGAGGCGAAGCCGGGCGACAAGATTGTCGTTGATGTGAAGGATCCGGAGGGCAAGGTCATCGACACCGTCACGGTGACGGTCACCGATCCGGATGCCACCCAGGCCGAGACCTTCGACCCGAACTACGAGGAGCTCACCCAGGTAACGGTCGACGGTGACAAGGCAACCAACAACCCGTTCGGCGGGGAAGATGCGCCGCTGAAGAACATCGATTCCAAGGCATCGGACGGCTCCCAGGATTGGGAGTTCCAGATGCAGGAAAACGGTGTCATCGTGGCCACCGCACCGACGATGGCTGAGGTTGGCGAGGCTGTCGGCGAGCAGCTGCCCACCATTGACAAGAGCTGGGAGAAGTTCGTTGAGACCTTCACCCCGTACGCTCGCCCGACCGTGACGGTGGACTTCACCTACGAGGATGACTCGAAGGACGAAGGCGTCGACGCGAACTTCGACCTGCTTGGCAAGGACGGTAAGTCCCTGCTGGATCCGAATGGCGACTTCGACGGCGACGGCCACACCAACAAGGACGAGATCGAGAAGGGCACCAACCCGGCTGACAAGGACTCCAAGCCTTCTGAGGGCGACGATGTCAAGGACACCACTCCGCCGACCGTGAACCCGATCAAGCCGGGTGATAAGACCATCTCCGGTACGGGTGATCGTCCGAATGAGGACATCATCGTTGAGCTGCCGGGTGGCAAGAAGGTCGAGACCAAGACCGACAAGGACGGCAAGTGGACCATTGATGTTCCGGCTGGTGTTGAGCTCAAGCCGGGCGACAAGGTGATCGTTTCCGACGGTGCTGGTAACAAGACCCCGGCTCAGGTTGGTATTGACACCGGTAAGTGTGTTGCTACGTCCCTCGGGTTTGGTCTGCCGCTGCTGGCGTTGATCCCGCTGGGTCTGGCGTCGCAGATGGAGATTCCGGGTCTGTCCAACGTTGTGGCTGACGCGAACGCTCAGCTGCAGGCTGCGAACACCCGCATCCAGCAGCAGCTGGGTCTGTTCAACCCGGAGATTGCCGCGCAGGTTGATGCGGCGAACCGTCAGCTGGCGCAGTTCGGCACTGACATCGGCACCGTTGCCGGTGGTCTGGCGCTGATCGCGGCCGGCATCCTGGCTGGCACCCTGATCTATGACAACTGCTCCCCGAATGGTGGCGGCAGCTCTGTGAAGGATCTGGAGCTGAAGGGTTCTTCCGGTAAGACCTACGCTGGTTCTTCGAAGAAGGAGGACAAGGCTGGCGAGAAGGCTGCTGACAAGAAGTAGTAGTTTCGCGTAGCCCGGCTAAGTAGCCCCTGTTCTCCCTTTATGGGAGGGCAGGGGCTACTGCTTTATGTGACGCCTGGTACCGATGTCGACGGCCCGATCACGGTCACCGACCCGAACCTGCCCAACGGCGCAGTCGAGGCCGAGGTGCCGGTGGACGGCCACGAGAAGAACCGTGACGACAACGATTCCGACACCGCGTCCGTGACCACCCCGGACGTCCCGGCGGACGGCAACGCGCACGTTGTCGGCCGCGTGGACAACCCGGACAAGGACGGCGGCTACACCGGCAAGCTCGTGGACCGCTCTGGCAAGGAGATCGAGGGCGGCGTCGTCGAGATTGACCCGGAGACCGGCGAGATCAAGGTGACCGTGCCGGCCGGCACCGACCCGCGCGAGGCCTTCGTGGCCGTGCGCGACAAGGACGGCAAACGCGTCACCGACAAGGACGGCTACGACCTGCGCGTCAACATCGTCGCCCCGAACTACGGCGACGCCACCGCGGTGAAGCCGGGCGAGAAGGGCACGTCCAAGGATCCGTTCGCGGGCCAGGACCTCACCGCCGCAGTGGTGGGCGCCGAGGTCGAAGGCTCCAAGGGCGCGGACAACTGGAGCTTTACTATCGACGGCACCTCCGGCGTGATCACCGGCCAGGCCCCGACGAACGAGCAGCTCCAGGATTCCTTCACCGAGAAGTTCCCGAACGGCAAGACCACCTGGGACGACTTTGTGAAGCAGTTCGACGGCATCGCCAACCCGTCCGCGACCGGCACCATCACGCTCGACGGCGTGAAGGATCCGCTGACCGGCGAGGCGAAGTTCGAGCTGGTGGGCCAGGACGGCCGCTCCATCCTGGACCCGAACGGCGACTTCGACGGCGACGGCGTGTCCAACCGCGACGAGATCGAGGGCAAGTCCGACCCGTTCGACGCGGACTCCACGCCGTCCGAGGGCCAGGATGCGCCGGAGAAGCCGGCTCCGGAGCCGGAGAAGCCGGGCCTGACCGACGACGAGCGCAAGCGCTGCATCGCCACCTCCGTCGGCTTCGGTCTGCCGCTGCTGGCGCTGATCCCGATCGGCCTGGCCACCCAGACCGCCATCCCGGGCCTGAGCCCTGTGGTGGAGCAGTACTCCGAGCAGATCCGCCTGGCTAACGCCCGGATCCAGCAGGAGCTGGGCGTGTTCAATCCGGAGATTGCGCTGCAGGTCGAGGTGATTAATAAGCAGCTGCGCCAGTTCGGCCTGGACGTGGCAACCGTGGGCGCAGGCCTCGCACTGATCGCCGCCGGCATCCTCACCGGCACGGTCATCTACGACAACTGCACCCCCGGCGGCATTGGCAGCTCCGTGCAGGACCTCGAGCTGAAGGGCTCCACCGGCAAGACCTACGCCGGTTCTTCCGAGAAGAAGTAACCGAGTAGGGCCCGGTCCCTAGCCGAGCCGAGCGCCCCCGCTTCCCGCACTGGGAGGCGGGGGCGCTTCGTCGTTGGGCCGCCGCAGTTCCTCGCCCCGATCTGTGTGATCACTTTTAATGATCGATCATTATTTGTGAAGTATGCTGCTCAATATGGATATGAGGCATCGTATTAACGAAGCTTTAGAGCGTCAGAGACTGCCGTTGAGTATTTCCAAGCTGAGAACCTTCCCCTGTGAAGGTGGCCAGTGTGGACATGCGCTCGTCGCGGTTGATACGGAAGGTGGTTCGTCGACCTTTGAATTGCCCGTATTTGTGACGACGGGCGGATTTAGTCCACGGCAGCAGCCTCGCCTGGAGCGAGACGGGTTTATGGTGCTTGCGGAGAAGATCCAGCCGTCCGTTGCAGAACGCCTAAGGCGTTCGGGAACTGCTTTCGCCGATGTCCGAGGGAATTGTTTTTTTCGGGAAGGGCAGGTGGTGATCGATGTTCGTGGGCGCACTGAAATGCCGGACCGAAAGAAGACAGCAAACCGGTCCACACGTGCGGTAAATCTGTTTGCACCCAAGCGTGCGCAGGTGGCCGCGCTCATATTGTCCTATCCGGAAGTGTTGTCGATGTCGGTGCGGGATATTGCAAAGGCATCCGGAGTCTCTTTCGGAACCACTGTCAACGCTTTGAATCTCTTTGCGGAAACTGGGTACTTGGTCGCACGCGGTTCCGAGCTTGCCCTCGCCGGTCATCGGTTCGACGCTTTTGCAGAGTCGTGGGCTGACGCATTCCCGGCCGGGTTAGGAAAGAATATCGAGATCTACCGCGGGTTCGGCGATATTCATCGTTTGAAGGAAGAGTTTGGTGGTGTCTGGGTAAGCGGCGAGGCGGCGGTGCCGGAACTGGTTCGCGGCGGAGAATCAGTGCAGCTGTACCTCGAAGACCCGGATGACGCTGCACGAATCATACGTGCATGCAGGATCCGTTCTTCCCCGGAAGGCACTATTACGCTACGACAGGCATTCTGGGATCTTGATGTAGTCCAGCAGCAAGCGTTAGTAGTGGCGCAAGAATCCGCTAGTTTAGGTGGGCGGCCTCAGGTCCCGCTTGCGCTGCTGTATGCGGATCTGTGGACAGCGGGGGATCCGCGTTTGGCTGAAATTGCTCAGGAGATTCGGCAGCGCATGAACGATCGGGGGAACTGGTGACGAAGTTTGAAGACGCAGAGTTGTGCGTCTTGTTTGAAGAACTGAACGAACATGTCGATTTAGAAGCCGTGATGCTCATTGGTGCTAAATGTCGTGACATACACCAGCTGAGGTACCGCGACACTTTGCCGGCGAGAACTACCGAGGATGTGGATCTCGCTCTCGCCGTAGATGGATGGAAGCCGTTTGAAACATTGCGGGAACTCTTTCCGTCTAAGTCGAATGCCTGGCAGAAGCTCACCATTGGTTCTCTTCCAGTTGATGTTGTTCCCTTTGGGACTGTAGAACGCCCGCCAGGGACGGTTGCGTCGGGGAAAGGATGGGAGATGAACGTTGCCGGATTCCAAGAGGTTTTTGACGCTCGGGAGTTCTTTTCTCTTTCCAACGGTATGAAGATTGGTATTCCGACCGTGCCTGGGTTTGCCGCGTTGAAGCTTCACGCCTGGTTGGACAGGCATTCAGGTGGGGTCTTCAAAGATGCGACTGACTTAGCTTTAGTGCTTGCTTGGTATGAAGCTGAGGATGAATTTCTCTGGGACAATTTCGACGAGGTAGAAGATGAAGATCTAATCGGCGAAACGGACCGAATGGCGGCAGCTGTACTGGGGCGCAAGGTCCGGCAGCTGCTCGGTCCATCCGCTGCGGCGTTTTTGGCAGATCGGTTTGAGGAAGAGACGAATAGCGAGCTGGATAGATTCGCAGAAAACTTGACGGTGCAGGGCGAGCGCCCCCTCCCGTTCCGCCGGCGTCGACAGCAGGTGTCTGACCTTGTGGGAGCGTTGACGCCGGCTCAGGACTAGAGGGGTATTTACCCAGCTCACGCGTTTGCGTACCAGCCTGCATCCATAACTGTGGGATAATTCGTTCCCATGACTGTTCCGCACTCTGCAGAGCACCCCTCCGAGCGCCCCGCCGGGGCCAACACCGGGCCCAACACCGACCACTCCGCCGACGACACGGGCGCTATCCCCACCGTCCCCGCTGCACCCGCTGCCAGCGAGGAACCGGCGGAGATGCCGCGCCGCGCGCTGATCTTGGGCGAGTCCGCGATGGCGCTGGACCTAGAGCAGGCCTACAAGCGCATGGGCTTTGACACCCGCATCGGCGCCGCGAGTATTGCGGAGGCGTTTTACCCGGGCATCATCGTCACCTCCGGCGACGCTGAGGACACGATCGAGACGGTTCAGGAGGTCTCGGAGCGCGTCGGTGCGGTGGTGGCGCCGTCGGTGGAGGCGTGCCGCCACACCGCGGACCGCATGGCGGTGCGCAAGCAGGCCAACGAGGAGCTGGGCCTCCCCGTCCTGGATTACGAGTTCGCCGCGACTCCGCAGGAGATGCACGACGCGGTGGAGCGCATCGGCTACCCGTGCGTGGTCAAGTCGCCGACCAGCAAGGACGGCGAGGGGTTCAGCTTCGTGCACAGCGACGCGGACCTCGCCGACGCGTGGCGCGCCGCCGATCGGGGCCTGGGGCAGGGCGCGGTGGTGGAGCGCTTCATCGACTTCGATTTCGAGGTCACCATTCTTGCGGCCCGCTCGATTGACCCGAGCACGGGCGAGTTGGCCACGTGGTTCTGCGAGCCGATTGGCACCCGCCACAGGGAAGGCCGGCTCGTCGAAAGTTGGCAGCCCGCGCCGCTGCCTGAGGCGGCGATGGATAACGCCCGCTCGATCGCGGCGCGCATCACCGGCGCGCTGGCCAGCTGCGGCATCTTCTCGGTGGAGATGTTCGTCTCGGGCGACGACGTGTACTTCTCCCAGGTCACACCGCGCCCGAGCCGCGACGGCCTGGTCACATTTGTTACCCAGCGCATCAACCAGTTCGACCTGCAGGCACACGCCACGCAGCGGCTGCCCATTGATTCGACGCTGATCAGCCCGGGCGCGGTGCGCTTCTTGGAGGGCCACCCGTCGCAGGCCGCGCTCGCCGCGGCCATGGCGGTCGAAGAGGTGACGGTGCGAATGCTTGGCGACGGCACCCTGGTCCTCGCCACGGCCGATTCCGCCGCGGAGGCCCGCCAGCGCACTGACGAGGCCGTCCGGGAGATCTACAACGTCGACGGCAAACCCGGCGAGAATTAGATCACACCATTCAGTTCGTCTTGGCGGGGGTCGCACCGGTAAACTGTTGCATGTTTGCCCACGACGAAAGGTGAAGCCATGTCTCAACGCCAATCATTGCTGGTAACCCTCGCAAACCGCACCTTCGACGGACTGGATCTGCAGCAGCTTGCCAGCCGTTTGGAGCTGCCCCTGGTGCGACTTTCGGGTGACAGCGTGGCAGAAATCTTCAACTCCGAGCAGATCAGCGAGGAGCCGGCCCTGTACGCGGGCACCGGCGACTACAACTTCGACGCTCAGCTCGCCGCAGCCCTCGGCGCCCCGGTGCTGCTCGCCGCAGGCGACGAAACGGCGGCCAAGCTCGCTGAGGCGAGGATTGGGGAGTTGGGGGCGACCGTGGCGTCGATAAGCAATGGCGATTTTGACAACGTTGAGCCCGTCGACGCCCGGCAGGTGATGAGCCCCGTGGTGTTCGAGCGCCAGCTGGTCGAGCAGGCCAAGGCCAACCGCAAGCACGTGGTGCTGCCGGAGGGCGAGGACGACCGCATCCTGCAGGCCGCGGACCAGCTGCTCAAGCAGGGCGTGGCGGAGCTGACCATCCTCGGCGACGTGGACGACATGAACCGCCGCGCGTCCGACCTGGGCCTGGACCTCACCGGCGCGAACCTGGTCAATCACCTCGAATCCGAGCTGGCCGAGGAGTTCGCCGCCGAGTTTGCGGAGCTGCGCAAGAAGAAGGGCGTGACCATCGAAGAGGCGCGCGAGACCATGAAGGACGTCTCCTACTTTGGCACCATGATGGTGCACAAGGGGCTTGCCGACGGCATGGTTTCCGGCGCCGCGCACACCACCGCGCACACGATTAAGCCGTCGTTCCAGATCATCAAGACCGCCCCGGGCGCGTCCGTGGTGTCCTCGGTCTTCCTCATGGTCATGCAGGACCGCCTGTGGGCGTTCGGCGATTGCGCCGTGAACCCGAACCCGACCGCGGAGCAGATCGGCGAGATCGCCGCCGTGTCGGCGCAGACCGCCGCGCAGTTCGGCATCGACCCGAAGGTGGCCATCCTGTCCTACTCCACCGGCACCTCCGGCTCCGGCCCGGACGTGGACCGCGCCGTGGAGGCAACCGCGAAGGCCAAGGAGCTCGCTCCGGATGTCGCCATCGACGGCCCGCTGCAGTTCGACGCCGCCTGCGACCCGGGTGTGGGCGCGAAGAAGGCCCCGGATTCCCCGGTTGCCGGCCAGGCCAACGTGTTCATCTTTCCGGACCTGGAGGCGGGCAACGCGGGCTACAAGATCGCCCAGCGCACCGGCGGCGCGCTCGCTGTCGGCCCGGTGCTGCAGGGCCTGAACAAGCCGGTCAACGACCTGTCCCGCGGCGCGACCGTGCCGGACATCGTCAACACCGTGGCTATCACGGCGATTCAGGCGGGGGCGAAGTAAATGTCCTACGTACTCGTTATTAACTCCGGTTCTTCCTCCATCAAGTTCCAGATCGTCGACCCGACCTCGGACGCGTCCGCGGACCCGTTCGTCTCCGGCCTGGTTGAGCAGATCGGCGAGCCGCAGGGCCGCATCACCATCAAGTACGACGGCCAGAAGTTCGTCGTGCAAAAGGCCGTGCCCACCCATGCCGACGGCCTGCAGGAAACCTTCAAGCTTCTCGACGCCAAAGGCATCGGCCCGACGCAACTCGACATCGTCGCCGCGGGCCACCGCGTCGTGCACGGCGGCATGGTCTTCTCCGAGCCGGAGCTGATCCTGGATCCGGTGGTGGACATGATCCGCGACCTGATCCCGCTGGCGCCGCTGCACAACCCGGCCAACATCGACGGCATCGAGGTCGCCCGCGCCCTGCTGCCGGACATCCCGCACGTCGCGGTGTTCGACACCGGCTTCTTCCGCGACCTGCCGCCGGCCGCCGCCCTGTACGCGATTAACGCCGAGGTGGCGGAGCAGAACCTGATCCGCCGCTACGGCTTCCACGGCACTTCCCACGAGTTCGTCTCCTCCCAGGTGCCGGAGCTGATCGGCCGCGACCCGAACCACACCCGCCAGATCGTGCTGCACCTGGGCAACGGCGCCTCCGCGTCGGCCGTGGCCAACGGGCACCCGATTGACACCTCGATGGGCCTGACCCCGCTGGCCGGCCTGGCCATGGGCACCCGCTCCGGCGACATCGACCCCGGCATCATCTTCCACCTGGTGCGCCAGGGCGGCATGTCCATCGACGAGATTGACAACCTGCTCAACCGCCAGTCCGGCGTGAAGGGCCTGTCCGGCGTCAACGACTTCCGCGAGCTGCGCGCCATGATCGAGGAAGAAAACGAAAACGCCTGGCTGGCCTACATGGTCTACCTGAACCAGCTGCGCCGCTTCATCGGTTCCTACATGATCGCCCTGGGGCGCGTGGACGCCATCACGTTCACCGCCGGTGTCGGCGAGAACGACCAGCACGTGCGCATGGACGCCCTGGACAACCTGAAGATGTACGGCATCGAAGTCGACCCGGAGAAGAACGCCCTGCCCAACGACGGCCCGCGCATCATCTCCACCGACGACTCCAAGGTGAAGGTCCTTGTCGTGCCCACCAACGAGGAGCTCGCCATCGCGCAGAAGGCCGCCGCCGTGGCCGCCCGCGTGGGGTAGTGCGGCTTTTCAGCCCCGGCACCGGTTCGCGAGTTCTGGTGCCGGGGCTTTCTGCTGCGCTTTTATCTGATCGTCTAGCAGGTTGTGCGGTGCTGCTAGACGATCAGCCCCATACTGAAACTCAATGCCATCAACACCTGGGGAAATGCGTAGCGGGGTGCCGGATCGTATAGCAGGACGAGGCGGCTACTAGACGATCTGCGACTGGTGGGCTGGTCTGTTTTCGCGTCGACCGCGCCTTGGTTAAAAATATGACGATTGCCAGCCCTGTGATGGATTGCACAAAAGTTCTCTTGAACTCGGGCGTAGCAGGGTAGAGGTCTGCGTTGACCTCGGGCGGAGCGTCTTGCAACTCCCGAAAGCATAATTGTGTTGTTTTCATGGGATTGCGCGCTATAGATTTACAGAAGCAGAAAACCGTATTGTTGGCTGTTGATTGAGTCGGCGGTAGATAAAAAGATTCAGAAAAGGGGTCTTGCAATGACTGGAAAGCATGACCGCGCGATTGCGTGCCGGCGCGGGACATCGGTAGCCGCGTGCGCGCTCGGCCTGTCGCTTGTGGTGACGGGTGTCCAGCCGGTTGCAGCCCCGCAGACCGCTTCGCAGGCGTCGGCGCAGCTGCTGACCGATGCGCAAAAGTCGTTGGTGAGGTACCCAACCTCCACAAGCGTGAACTACGGTGAGACAACCAAAATCAGCCCGAACGTTAACCGTCTGACTGTCTACCCACCGAACGGATACAAGCTCGCCGACAGCGTTAACCCGGGCTGGGGGGCCACAATCGACCCAGAGTCCGGAGAAATTTCAATCACTCCGGACCCGGACGCCGATCTTGGAGAGAGCGACAAGATCGAAGTTCAATTCACGTTCAAAGATGGCTCCACCAAGACCGTCGACGCCGCCGTTAGCGTGCAACCCGACCCGGAATACGTAGACCAGAGCGACAAGGTGTTCTGGACTGGGAAAGCAATCAACACTATCGACATCCGGGTGAACAAAGCTCCCCGGAGTTCGGCGCTCACCATCGATGAGTCCACGCTGCCACCAGGTGTCACCGCCACGCTGCGTAACTTCGGCAATATCAAGCACATCTTCCTGAAGGGCACCCCGACTGAAACCGGCACTTTCACGGTGAAAACCCAGCTGGTGGAGGGCGGAAGCGTTGTTGCCGGCGCCGACGGGCCACTCGAGCAGACCTTCACGATCACGGTGAAAGACTCTGCAGATTTGCCGGCTCCGGTCGCACAAAACATCGTTGACGATCCGGCACCGGTGAAGCCCGGTGAGGAGGTCAACATCGCCATTCCCACAGAGAACGCATCGTCCGTCGAGGTCACTGACCTGCCGGAAGGCTTGACCTATGACCAGGAAAACAGCAAGATCACCGGTAAGCCGACGACGTCGGGCACGGCGAGAATCGACATCATTACTAACGACGCCAAGGTGATCACCGACACCATCGACATCCAGGTGGAGGAGGCAGGCGGATCGACGACACCGGCAACGACGACGCCTGAAGACTCGACACCGGAGCCGACCTCCGACCAGACCACGTCCGCACCGGAGCCGTCTGTCCCGGTTACTTCTGAGCCGACCTCTGCGACGCCGACCTCCGGGCAGTTGACGACTCAGCCGCAGCCGACGCCAACTACCGCGCAGCCAACGTCCGGTCAGCCGACCTCGGGCCAGCCGACCTCGGGCCAGCCGACCACGGCGCGGCCGACCTCCGATCAGCCGACAACCACCGACCAGACCACGTCCGCGCCAGAGCCGTCTGCCCCGGCTACCTCTGAGCCGACTTCGACGACCCCGACGTCTGGTTGGGTGCCGACACAGCCGGAGCCGACGTCAACTACTGCGCAGCCAACGTCCGGTCAGCCGACTTCGGGCCAGCCGACTTCGGGCCAGACGACTACAGCTCAGCCGACCTCGGGCCGGACCACGTCCGCGCCGGAGCCGTCTGCCCCGGCTACCTCTGAGCCGACCGCAGCGACGCCGACCTCTGGGCAGCTGACGACTCAGCCGCAGCCGACAACCACCAAGCCGACCTCGGGCCAGACAACCGCGGCGCAGCCGACCTCCGACCAGCCGACAACCACCAAACCGACATCGGCGCGACCCACCACGTCCGCACCGCAACCGACGACCAGTGCGCAGCCGGCCCCGTCGGTCGACGACTTCGCCTGGGACAAGCTGACCGTGCAGGCGGGCACCACCAAGGTGACCGTGCCTTCCCGCAAGCCGTCCGAAACCGTCAACGTGCGCGTCGACGGCGATGCGCCGGAGTGGCTGTCCGTGGCGTCGGATGGTCAGGTGTTGGCCGAGCCGGGCCGCGACGTCAAGCCGGGCGAGTACACGGTCGACGTGGTTTCCGGAGCGGGGGAGCGCGACATCATCACGGTCAACGTCACCGCTCCGGTGAGCGACGCCGACCGCATCAGCGGCGTGAAGTACAAGGACTCCTACGTCCAGGCGGGAAAGACGAACTCCAGCCGCCAGCCGATCGCCACCATTGACCGCGACGGCATCGAGTACAAGAGTCAGCCGCTTCCGGCCGGCACGAAGTTCTCCACCAAGAGTGCCGAGGGAACCGTTGACCCGGACACCGGCGTCGTCACTGTGAAGGCGCCGCTGCGCACTCCGGCGGGCGAGACCATCGAGGTCCCGGTCGACTTCACCTACCCGGACGGCACGACGGGCAAGGCCACCGCGGTCTTCCACGTCGACGTCGGCGCGCAGAACGAGGCCTACAAGCCCGCCTACCAGGAGGGTCTCGGCGCGCAGCCGGGCAAGACTGTTGTGGTGCCGCTTCTCGACGGCACGTTCCCCGTCAACAAGGACGGCGAGAACATCGGCCAGTACGCACTCGCCCCGGTGTACGACGACAAGGGCAACGAGCTCGGCGCGGACAAGGCCTACAAGGGCTGGGACGTCAGCATCGACCCGGGTACCGGCGCGGTGTACGCCACCGCCCCGGAGGAGCACCCGGAGCAGATTACTGTCCCGGTGACGGTGCTGTACTCCGACGGCACGGTCTCGGACAAGGACAACGAGCCCACCGTCGTCGCCCGAATCGCGGCGCTGACCGGTCCGTCGCTGGCGGACTCCACCGAGGCTGCGGGCTACGGCAAGCCGTTCTTCGACGCGGACGGCAACATCCGCATGTTCCCCACGGGCTCGCTGCCTCCGGGTGCGACCTTCGAGCAGACCGGCCTGACGGCGCTGCCGGTGGAGATTGATCCGGAAACGGGCGCGATCACCGTGAAGGTGTCGGAGGATGCTCCGGTTGGCGCGAACTTTGACATCCCGTTGAAGCTGACGCTTCCGGACGGCTCCGTGCAGGAGATCACGGTGCCGGTGTCCACTAAGTCGGAGGCCGCAAACCAGGTGGTGTCCTGGCGTCCGGTCAAGGTCACCGAGGCCGGCACCCCGGTCACGGTGGCGCCGAGCCAGGCCCCGGCGGGCACGACCTACGCGCTGGCCGCGTCCTTCGACGCGCAGGGCTGGCAGGTGTCTGTTGATCCGAAGACGGGCGAGATCACGGTCGCCCGCAACGGCGACGAGGACGACCCGCAGGCGGCGCTGATTCCGGTTGTGGTGACGTTCGCGGACGGTTCGCAGCGCGTCGTCGAGGTGCCGGCAACGACCGTGCGCGGCACCGCGGCGGTGGCGAATGTGGAGTACCCGCGTGTGGTCATCAACGCTGGCCAGACCGCAATTTTGCGGCCGAGCGTCGCGGGGGCGTCGTTCTCCCTGGTCAAGCCGATTCCGGGGTTGCGCACGCAGATCGATCCGGTGACGGGCGAGCTCACCGTCGCCAGCTACGACGGCACCGTCCCGGGCCCGCGCGACATTCCGGTCCAGGTCACGTTCGAGGATTCCTCGAGCACGATCACCTCGGCGCGGGTTGAGGTCCGCACCAAGTCCGGCATGAGCACGCTCGCCGAGAGCACATTGCTTGACGACGTCTCCGCTGTCGGCCGCCCCGACTTCACCACACGAGTCACGCTGCCGGTGCCCAAGAAGGCCGCGGACTATCCGTTCAGCTTGGGCGAGTTCGACGCGGAGGGCTGGGAGGTCTCGTTGGACCGTGCCCGCGGCGTGCTCGAGTTCCGCGTCCCGGCCGACGCCGCCGGCCAGGTCAAGCAGATCCCGGTGAACGTGCGCTTCGCCGACGGCTCCACGGGCCAGTTCAATGTGACGGTGGAAGTGGATGGCGTTGCGGCCGGAGGGTCGTCGCAAAGCAATGGCTCCTCGAAGCCCTCGCCGTGGGTGTGGGCGCTAGCGGTGCTCGGTTTGTTGGGTACAGCTGGCAAGGTTCTGTACGATAATTGCGATAAATTTCAACACTTTTTAGAGCAGTGGGTGTAGGGACACATGATGCACACAGGTAAAAGAGCGATCGCGGCTGTTGTCGCGCTAGGCCTCACCGCCGGCGTCACGCTGCCGGTCCAGGCCGATGCGGCCGTGGATCTGTCCAAGAGCTACCAGGTCGGCGTCACCACCGGCGCCGCCGAGGGCTTCCAGAACGTGGACGTGAACAAGGGCCGAGTGTCCTGGCTGATGTACAACAGCCTCGCCTACGGCCTGATGCCCACCGCTTTCTACTTGGACGCCTACGCGGACGGCCAGAAGGTCGAGTTCGCGGGCGAGAAAACCAAGGTGGAGCCCGCCTCCAACAGTGAGGGCGACGTGGTCACCCTCACCCACACCGACCCGAACCTCGGCGTGGAGCTCGTGCGCACCTTCACCGTCACCCCCGCAAACGTGGACGTGCGGGTGGAGCTGAAAAGCGACAGCAAGCGGAACCTGAAGCTGGTGCTCACGGACGGGCTGATGTCCTACGACTACCCGTTCAGCTCCGAGGAAGCCGGTCCGAACGAGTACACCATCGACGTGGGCAGCCGCTACAAGCTGAACACCAAGTTCGAGGGCGCCGACACCACCGGCACCGGTGAAAGCCAGCAGGCCGCAGAAGCCGGCAGGAACGACGGCGACCGCTACTACGCGGGTGTGTGGCAGCGCCACGACAATAGGCTCAGCGCACGCATGACCATCGCCGGCGACGCCAACGAAGCGCTGAAGGACTCCGACGGCGACGGCCTCCCCGACGACTGGGAGATCAACGGCTACACCGACGCCGACGGCAACGAGTTCCCGCTGCACCGCTGGGGCGCGGACCCCAACAAGCCGGACCTGTTCCTGCAGCTGAACTGGATGCAGTCCGAGTGGGAGACCAAGGGCTGCTCCGAGAAGCGCGAATACGCGGCAACAGAGAAGGACTTCAGCGAGTTCCTGGAGTGCGCCGACGCGAACGTGAACGTCTACCGCCCGTCGCGCAAGATCCTCAACGACCTGGTGGACCTGTTCGACCGCCGCGGCTACAACTTGCACATCGACGCCGGCGACTACTACAGCAACATCCCGGGCATCACGCCGCAGGGCGGCGACACGATCCCGTACGCGCCGATCTACTTCAAGGACGGCAACGGCCGCGCAGAGGTGCCCGGTGTGCGCCTGGTCAAGGACCGCAAGAACCTGCTCGGGGCACGCCAGTCCGTCTTCCGCGTGGGCATCATCGGCGACCAGCAGGAGGCGGGCAACCTGTCCTCCGGCAACGGCCTGATCTCCGACGGCGCCTTCTACGTGGCAAAGAACTACCTGATGACGTCCCAGGAACAGATGCGTAACACCATCCTCCACGAGTTCGGCCACAACCTGGGCCTGACCCACTCCGGCGCGTCCGCCGTGAAGAAGCCGAACAGCGCCTACGTGCCCAAGTACAAGTCCGTGATGAACTACCTGTACCAGTTCAGCTACTTCGACTACTCGGACACGAACTCCACCTCCAACGACAACACCGTCATCCCGGAGTCCTGCTACGACGGCACCGCGAAGTGCTTCACCGGCGCCTACGACATCGCACCGGACTGGCAGAACCTGGACATCGTCAACGGCGAGATCGCCAAGGCCACCGGCTCCACCGGCGTGTCCGAGGACCCGTCCGAGTCCGGACACAGCCACCCGCAAGTGGATGAGCTCGTGCTCATGGCTGCGGAGGAGAACAACGGCAAGGCCGGCATCCGCGTGCTTGGCGAGCGCGACGGCGTGAAGAACGTCATTATCGCCAACCGTTCCGACTCCAAGGTGCACCTGGAGCTGTCCAACCTGGGCCTTGACCTGCACGAGTTCACCCTGCAGGTGGACTACCCGGGCGGCAAGTTCCGCAAGACCTACCCGGTGGAAGGCGTGCTCAAGGAGCACGGCAAGTACAACGTCGAGGTGCCGATTGCCAACACCGCCGGCTACAAGGATTCCTCCATGCCGGTGAAGTTCCGCGTCTTCAACGCCGACGGCCGCTTGGTCGCCGAGGAGACCAACGAGTTCTCCGTGCTCAACTACACCACCGAGCAGATGGACCAGCTGGTCCAGGAGCTGGAGAAGAACAACTCCAAGTACCTCCAGGCCGCGCGCGACACCGTGGGCAAAAAGGACCCGGCGAAGCCGACCCTGGCCAAGCCGGCACCGGTGCCCACCAAGAACAACCAGCCTGTGCAGACTGGCAATCGACGCCCAGCCGTGACCGAGCTAAACGGCGCGACCCAGCCTGCGCCGAAGCCGGGCACGAACCCGACGCAGAACCCGAGCCGGAACGAGCCGGCCCCGAACAACCAGACCGGCGAGACCGGCAAGGGCGGCAAGGAGTCCGGCGGCAGCACCGGCGCGATCGTGGGCATCATCATCGCGATCCTGGCGGTCGTCGGCCTCGGCGGCGCCGCAGCCGCGATGGGCGGCTTCATCTAAGCACCCCCGCCAATCCTGACAGATTACGGCGGCCGTTTGCGATGACCTGGGACGATAGGGCCCGCCTGACAGATTCCGCCGCGATGTGTCGGCGGGCCGCCGCCCCGCTCGGTTCCCGCCGCGGCTCGGTCCCCGCCGCCGGCGGATTGATTCACTGCGCGATGAATAGATCTGCCTCAGGTTTTGTGCGACCTGCGGAAAATGAACAAAATCAACTGCTAAAAGGGGATTTGTTCACCGACAAGCCCCCGGCGGGTGAATGAATTTGTGAGGTAGCCGCCCAAACCCCTAGAACCAGGTGGCGGGGCGGACCTTGTTGGCCAGGTCCACCAGCGCGTAGCGGTGCTTCGGGTACGGCGCCACCCGGGCCTGGTCCCGAAGCGTCTGGGCCAGGCCGCGGCGCAGGCCCCGGATGGTGAAGGGGTACTCGAACAGCGCCACGTTGGTGGAGGCCTGGTGGGCGCGCAGGTACGTCAGGCCGGCCTCGATGACGGCGACCTTGATCTGCAAGAAGCGTGGCTCGGTGGAGGGGATCTGCTCGAGGCGGCGGGCGGCGAGCCGGATGTGGTCTTCGGTGGCGCCCTCGGCAACCAGGCACAAAATGGCGGTCAGCTGCGCCATCCGGTAGTGGCGTGACGCGTTGGGCACCTTGTCCAGGGCCTTGATGGCCAGGTCCACTTCGCTTTCGCACATGAGCATGCGGGCCAGGCCGAACGCGGAGGAGACGGTGGTGGGGTTGGTCATCCACACCAGGGCGTAGAGGCGTGTGGCGTGGAAGCGCAGGCCTTCGGGGGCGGTCACGGTCAGCGACCACGTGTTATCTGTGGCTCCGTCGGCGGCCATGCGCTCGAACACGGCGTCCGGCACGTCGCGGAGGTGTTGGGTGAGGCCGGCAGCGGCGGGCGAGAGCTCGTCGTGAAGCAGCGCACTCGATTGGTACCCGCCCTCCTGGAGGATGAGCTCGCTGACTGCGGCGAGCGCCAGTTTGGGGGCGGCCTCGCCGGGTAGCTGGTTGAGCACCTGCGAAAACGAACCCTTCGCGGAGGCGAAGTCGCCCAGGAGTGTCTCCACGACGCCCGCGTACCAGGAGTAGCGCCAGTTGTCGCCGAAGCGCTCGGACAGTGAGCGCAGCCAGGAGCGCGCCTGGGTGGTCAGGCCCAGGTCGATCATGGTGCGCACGACGCCGAAGGGGATTTCGATGGAGTGCTCGTACTGCGGGGTGGTCATGGCCTGGCGCAGCGTCTCCAGCGTTTCGCGCGGTTCGGCATACGAGGAGCCCTGGAGCATCGCGGCGCCGACATCGTCGCGGTTGACCAGCGGCGACGGCAGCGCGGCGACGACCTCTTGCGGGGTGATGTCCACGCTGCGGGCGATGCCGTCGATGAGCTGGTCGGTGCGGAACACCAGGTGTTTGGTGCCGAACGTCGTACGCTGCGGGGAGAACAGGGAGTGCTGTGCGGGGTAGGTGCGGCCGTCGCGCACAGCGACGATTTCGCGCAGCACGCCGAGCAGCTGCGCCTCCAGTTCAACGAGGTTGGTGAAGCGCTTGGCCGGGTCCTCGTTGCAGCATCGCGCGAGCAGCCGGTACAGGGAGGTGTACTGGCGGAACAGCGGCTCGTCAATGGGGGAGGGCAGCCCCGGGTCGTACACCCCGTCGGTTTGCGGCAGGTCCACCACCAGCGACGCCAGGGTGCGGCCCACGGTGTACACGTCGGAGGCGACGGACGGCCCTTCGGTGGCCACCTCCGGCGCCTGGAATCCCTTCGTGCCGTAGATGAACCCGTAGGCGCCGATGCCGGAGACCGCGCCCATGTCGATGAGTTTGACCTGGTCTTCGGTGACGATGATGTTGTCGGGCTTCAGGTCGTTGTACACCACCCCGCGCGAGTGCAGGTAGTCCAGCGCCGGCAGCACCTCGAGCATGTAGGCGATGGCGATGTCTGGTTGGAGCACTTTGCTTGTCGACGCATTCCGCCACGCCCGCAAACTCGGCCCGCCCACGTACTCCATGACGGTGAACCCGCCGGGGACGCGGGGGTCGTCGATGAAGTTGAAGATCTGCACGATGCCGGGATGGGTCATCTCCGCCAGGAACTCGCGCTCGGCCGCGGCGGCGGCCGCCTCGTCCGGGTTGTCCGTGGAGTGCAGGCCCTTGAGCACCACCACGCGGCCCGCCACGTGGTGGTCCTGGGCGAGATAGATCCAGCCCATGCCACCGTGGGCGATGACGCCCATGATCTCGTACTGGCTGGCCACCACGTCGCCGGGGTGCAGCACCGGCGGGGCGATGCCCTTTTTCACCACGGCCGGCTCCGGGTCGATCAGCGCTTCCTTCGGCTCGGTGGGCTCCACCCAGGGCAGCTCCACCATGCCGTCGGCGACCACGCGGGTGGCGCGGCGGGTGCCGCGGCGCTCGCGGAACGTGTCCAGGGCGAGCCGGCGCGAGCGCTGCGAGGGGTCTTCGCGGTTGCCCCCCTTGCGCAGCTTGTCCAGGTCTTTGAGCAGGCCGGCCATCTCGCCCATGGCGGAGTAGTCCGTCTCGCCGTCGGAATCCCAGTCGTCGTCCCAGTCCTCGTTGTCGTCGGCGAAGGGGTCGAAAGCGACGGCCTCGGTGCCCGGCTCGGCGTCGTCCTCGTCGTCCGCGAACGGGTCGAAGGCGACGGCCTCGGTGCGCTGCTCCAACGGGTCCTGAGAATCCTGCTCAGTGCTCACTGCTCCTCCTTGCGGTACATCAGCGGCGGCGGGGAGGACTCCGCGATGGAGCCCCCGAGCCAGGTGGAGTAGAGCTGCGACCACGTGCCGTCGTTACGCATCCGCTCCAGCGTCGAATTGACCTGCCGCACAAGGTCCGTCTGGCCCTTCGGGATGCCCACGCCGTAGTACTGCGACGCCAGCGTGCCCGGCAGGATCGTCGCGTACGGGTCCTGCGCGGACAGGCCCGCCAGGATGGAATCGTCCGCCACGATCGCGTCCGCCTGGAACTGCTGAGTGGCCATCAGACAATCGGACCAGGAGCGGGTGCGCAAAATATTCGAATGCGGTGTAAACGTGCGCGCGATCTGGGTCAGGTTCGTGCCGTCGACGATGCACACGGTTTTGCCGCCAAGCTGGTTGATGTCATCCACGCCCCGGTCCCGCGGCACCAGAACCTGCACGCCAGAGGTCAGGTATGGGGTGGAAAAATCGATCGACTTCGCGCGCTCCGGCGTGATGGACATGGTGCGGATTACAATGTCCACCTCGCCGTTGTTCAGCGCCTCGGCCCGCGCCGCCGAGTCCACAAACCGCAGGTCCAGGCGATTCGCCCCGGGTGCTTCCTCGCCGAAAATGTCTTCCGCGATCGCCCGGGCGAGGTCCACCTCCAGCCCGCGCAGCTCACCGCTTGCGGTGTCGCGGAACGCCAGCAGGTACAGGGACTGGTCGATGCCCACCACCAGCCGGCCGCGGCGCTTGATCCGGTCCAGGTTCGGGGTGGCGTCCTCGGCGTTGCGCGGATTGAGCGAGCCCTCCCAGTCCAGCTTCGCCGGCACGTACGGCTCCGCCGGCACCCCTTGCGCGCCCTCGAGTTTCGCGCCGGGCGGCAGCGGCAAGAGCTCGCGCGTGGTGGAGGTTTCGTGCTCTGGGGCGATGGTGGCGCGCACCGGGGTCGGCTCGTCCGAGCACCCCGAAAGCCCCAGCGCCAGCACCGCCGCGCACGCGGCCCACTTCACTCTCACAGGTACTCACCCAGCCTTCTGCGGATGCCCAGCCACGTGCAGACCACGGCCAAAATGGACAGCAGCGCCACCCACGCGAAGACCTGGCGCGTCGCGTCCAGCGAGGCGTCGATGTAGGCCTGCGTGCCTTCCCTCGACGACGCGATGAGCTTGGACAGCGTCGCGTCCAGCTCCCTGAACGGCGCCTCGCCCGCCCCGCCGCCGGAGGCCAACAGCGCCGCCGCCTGCTCGTAGCTGCCCGTGTTCAGCGCGCCGACGAGTTCGTTGTGCTCGTAGGCCCAGGTGCGCAGGGCGTCGCGTGCGTCGTCGATAAGCTGCTGCTCCCCGCCGTACTCCTCTGCGGTCTCGAGCGCCGCGCTTACCGACGCATACGTGCCGTCGAACGCCCGCGACGAATGCACCACCGACTGGCGGCGCAAAAGCGCGAACGTCTCGTCCGTGCGCGTCTCCAACGCGTCGAAGCGGGCGACGGTGAGCTCCTCCCACGGCTTCGCCGCGCGCTCGTACTCCACCGAACCGTTGCGCCAGGACTGGTAGTTCGACACCGCGGCCCAGCTCAGCGCCACCACCACGGCGAGCGTGCCGGCGAGAAAGCCCTTGTTCAGGCGCCGGCGGAACACCCGCCACAGCCACCACTGGGTGAGCACGAGGAAACCGAGCGCCGCCATGAGGCCGGACAGCGGCACCCACTGCGGCTCGGACAGGCGCCGCATCTCCTTGGCCACGTCCTCGCGGGTCAGCGCGTTGATCTCGGAGGCGGCCACCAGCATGCGGGTGCGCATGATGTTGGACGCCTCGGACATGTACGCCACGCCCACCGGGTTGCCCATGCGCTGGTTCACGCGTGCTCGCTCGTTCAACCCAGCGTAGACGGGCAGGTCGCGCTGGATGTCGCTGACCAGCTCCTCGATGCGCTCGCTGGTGGCCGTGTCGGCCTCCACCGCGCCCTTGTAAATCTCGCCGGCGGAGCTGACCGCCGTGTCCAGTGCTGCGGAGTAGGCCTGCGCGTCCTCGTGCGACAGCGGCCCGGGCTGGACAAACCCGCCCGCCGCGATGGTGTCCGCGCGCAGCAGGGAGGTGGAAAGCAGGTGCGCCGCCGCGCTCATCGGCTCCGTGGCCTCGCGCACCGTGTCCAGCGCCTGGTTGCGGTTGGACATGGACTGGCTCATGGAAAGCCCCGCCGCCAGCAGCATGGCGGTCAGCAGCACCATCACCACGATGAGCTTGCCGGGGGTGGTCCGCGCGAACGCGTGGCCGCGCCGGCCCATGCGAACGGGACCGGCCAGCGGGCCGTGGAGGACGCCGTGCAGGCGCGGGTGCGCCGGGCGCGCTTCAAGCTCGTCGAGCCACGCGTCGTCGCTCGGCCTGCTTTGCGTCACCATTCCGCAATAATAACTGTTCGCGCCTACAGTGGGGGCCATGCTTGGCGACGGAAACGGCTGGGTCACCACACCCGACGGCACACGACTCTGGGGGCGCTTCGGCGCCGCCGGCCTCTTCCTCGTCGCCGGTAGCGAAGCGGACGCGAAAGTGCTGCTGCAGCACCGCGCCGGCTGGACCGCCCAGGGCGGCACCTGGGGGATCCCCGGCGGCGCCCGCGACAGCCACGAAACCCCAGCGCAGGCGGCGGTGCGTGAGTCCGTGGAGGAGTGCGCCATCGACCCGGGCCGCATCGACGTGGTCGAAGAGCTGGTCACCACGGACCTGCCGGAGTGGAGCTACACCACCGTCATCGCGCTGTGCGAGGCGCCATTGGCCGTGACCGCCAACGAGGAGTCGGAGGAACTGCGCTGGGTGCCCCTGGCCGAGATTTCGGGGTTTGCGCTGCACCCGGGCTTTGCGGCGTCGCTAAGCAATGTGCTCGCTAAAGCCATGGTGCATACTGAACCGCATGATTGAAGTGCAAGGCCTGACCAAACGGTACGGCGCCGTCCAAGCGGTTGACGACCTCACGTTCACCGTCAAACCCGGCGTCGTCACCGGCTTCCTCGGCCCCAACGGCGCAGGGAAATCCACCACCATGCGCATGATCCTGGGGCTGGACCGCCCAACATCCGGCACCGCGCTCATCGACGGCGTGCCCTACCGGTCGCTGCAAAACCCGTCGCGCAAAGTGGGCGCGCTTCTCGACGCTAAAGGTGTCCACCCCAACCGATCCGCCCGCGCGAGTCTGCTCTGGCAAGCGCAAGCCGCTGGGCTGCCGCGCACCCGCGTGGACGAGGTGCTCGAGCTGGTGGGGTTGACGGATGTGGCCGGCAAGAACGTCGGCGGATTCTCCCTGGGCATGGGGCAGCGCCTCGGCATCGCGGCGGCGCTGCTCGGCGACCCGGAGTACCTGATCCTGGACGAGCCCGTCAACGGCCTCGACCCCGCCGGCATCCGCTGGGTGCGCGAGCTGCTGCAGTCCCTCGCCGCCGAGGGGCGCACCGTGCTGGTGTCCTCCCACCTGCTCGCCGAGATGGCGCAGACCGCCGAAGACCTGATCATCATCGGCCGCGGCCGCCTGGTGGCCAACACGTCCGTGGCCGAATTCATCCGCGAAAACTCCGGCGTGACCACCATCGTGCGCACCCCCACCGAGGACGCCGCGGCCGCGTTGGCCGCCGCGCTGCAGCACGCCGATGTGGCCATGCCGTTCAAGCGCGCGGTCGATGGGGACGGACGCGACGTGTTCGAGATCCCGGACCACACCTCCGACGACGTCGGCCGCGTCGCCTTTGCCGCCGGGGTGCCGCTGTCCGAGCTTGCCGAGCGCCGCGCCTCCCTCGAAGATGCCTACATGCAATCCACCGAGGGCCACGCCCAGTACGTCTCCGGAGGTACCAATGCTTAACCTGTTTCCCGCCGAGTGGACCAAACTGCGCTCCACCGCCTCCTTCTGGTGGAACTCCGCGCTGATCCTCGTCTTCGGCGCCTTCTTCGGTGCCCTGTTCGGTTTCGCCTCCAAACTCGGCGGCATGCCGTACGCCCCCCTGACCGTGGCCGCCACGATGGCGCTGATCACCGCGATCGTCGTGATCGTGCAGGCCTCCATGACCGTGACCACCGAGTACCGGTTCGGCATCCCGCCGACGAACTTCAGGGTTGCGCCGAAGCGGTGGCAGGTGGCCGTCGCAAAGCTTGTGCTCGGGGCTGTTTTGGCTGCGCTGGCGACCTTCCTGGGGCTTGCCGTCGCCTTTACGGTCGGCGACCTCACCGCGCCCGTGCCCGCGAACTGGGTGAGCAACACCGCCTCCCGACGCGCCCTGTGGGCCATCCCCCTCGGCATGGCCCTGATCACCCTGTTCCAGCAGGGCGTCGGCTGGATCACGCGCAACACCGCCGGTGCCGTGGTCACCGGCATGGGCATGATGCTGCTGATCGAATCCATCGTCGGCTTCATCCCGCGCTACGGCGCCGACGTGGCCAAATTCCTGCCGTTTGGCAACCTCATGGCGTTCATGACCAACAGCCCCACCCAGAACTGGACGCTGCCCGTGTCGCTTCTGATCTTCGCGGTGTGGGCCGTGGCGGCGTGGATCATCGGCGTGGTGCTGCTGGAGACCCGCGACGCGTAGGGGGTTCTGGGGGTTGGGGCTTGGGACCGCTCAGCGCGTCAACGCGCGAACCGGCTACCTACCACCGGCTACCAGGCGCTTTAGGGCGTGGTAGCCGGTTGTAGGTAGCCGGTGTTTGTGTTCGGGGTGGCGCGGCGTGAGGAAGACGAGCACGACCGAGAGTGGTTTGCTAATCTGGCCGCGTCATCGGGGGATGGACCAAAGGGGGAACCATGGATCGAGCGCGTCTAACCGGAATGCTGATGTCACGGCATACCGCCGAGGCCCAGGACTGCCGGCAGCTATCGGCAACGAAGTTTATCGCCACCACAGACTGGGACACGTTGGAATCACACGAGCAGGAGTATCTCCGCTGCTACTCAGTGTCGGCTGCGGCGTATAAGGCGGTGCTCGTTGGCCGGTCTGCTGCCCGCATGCACGGCATGTGGGTGGTTCCCAACCGGGAAGAGCTGGTAGAGCTAGCACAGTGCAACGGCAACCCGCCGCCGAAGAAGCAGTGGCCGGCAGGGGTGGTGTACCGGCACATCAGTGTTCCCGAGATCGACACCGTGGTCCGCGATCCGATTGACCGTGCGGGCGCGGGAGCAACCCTTCGCCTGACGACGCCACCCCGCACCGTCGTAGACATCGCCAGATTCCATGGTGTCCCGGACGCTACTGCGGCCATCGACGGGCAATACCGCGAGATGGCGCCGCTTCAGCAACAGATGTGGTGCGACGAAATTCTGGCGGTAGCGCAGCGGATGCGCGGTAAGCGGGGGATCGGCCGCGTGAAAGAGGCTATCGCTTTGAGCTCATCGCTGTCGGAGTCTCCATTCGAGTCCGTCGTGAGGGTGCTGTTGGCGTTGCGCGGAATCAAGGTGAGGGAGCAGATGTGGATCGGGCGGTACTACCGAGTCGACCTGCTGTGGGGGACGCTGGTCATCGAGATCGACGGGTACCTCAAGTTCAAAGAGAAGCCTTTCGAGGCAGTGATTAAGCAGGAGAAACGCGACCGGTGGCTCAGGGAGCAAGGGTATACGGTGATTCGTCTTTTCCCCGCCGAAATCATCCAGGACCCTGAAGATTGCGTACGACGCATTTTGGCCAGCAAGGCGGAGGCGGATGCCAACCCATCGGTACGAGTTCCGGCTACCACTCGTCGCCCGCGCTAGGCCCCGGTCGAACCCGTGCCGTGGCCTTTCTCGCGCGCAACCGGCTACCTACAGCCGGCTACCGGGCGATTTATAGCGTGGTAGCCGGTTGTAGGTAGCCGGTTTAGCGGTGGGGGTGAGCAGGGGGCGGCGAGGCAGGGCCGGCGGCGAGGATCGGAACGTGGACCGACGGGCGCACCAAGGCGCACCACCGAGCGCCCCGCAACCCCTACTGCAGCGCGGACGTCAGCTTCATCACGTTGTCCACGTACCGCCGGTACCAGGGCCTGCGCGCCCACCGCTCCAGCGTCAGCTCGCGCGAGACGGCCTGGTAGTTCGCGCCAAGCTGCTCCAGCGCCCCAAGCAGCGCGCCGGAGGCGACGAGCAGGGAGGATTCGTAGTTCAGCGAAAACGAGCGGATGTCCATGTTGGAGGACCCGAGCACGCCGACGGCGCCTTCGCGCCCCGGGTCGGCAAGCACGAACTTGGTGTGCAGCACGTACGGCGCGGGGAATTCCCAGATGCGCACCCCGGCTTCCAGCAGCGCCTCGTAGTACGCGGATTGGGCGTGGTGCACCATGAACTGGTCGGCCTTCTCGCCGACGAACAGGTCGACGCGCACGCCGCGGTAACACGCGGAGGTGATGGCCTCCAGCAGCGATTCCTCGGGCACGAAGTACGGCGAGCACAGCGTGAGCTGCTCTTTCGCGTTGTGGACGATGGAGTTGAACATGCGCAGGTTCGGCTCGGTGAGGTAGCCGGGCCCGGAGGGGACAAGCTGGAGCACATCGCCTGTCGACGGCTCCGCCACCCCCTCACCAGCCCCAGCACCGGAACCAGCCACAACGTCGAGCGCTTCGCCGGATTCGGTGTACCAGTCCACGGCGAACATGGACTCGACGGACTCCACGATCGGCCCCCCCAGCTCCACGAAAGCGTCGACCCACTGGCGCCCGGCCTTCACATGCCCGGGCATGAGGTAGCCGCGGTCGATGAGGTTGAACGAGCCGACGAACGCCACCTCCGAGTCGATGACCACCACTTTGCGGTGGTTACGCAGATCGGGGCGGCGCCAGCGGCCGCGCAGGGGAGCCAGGGGCAGCATCATGTGCCAGTCCACGCCGATGTCGGTCAGCCGCTTCTTCAACGCTCTAAAGCCGGGGTATTTGGCGGAGCCGATGTGGTCGAAAAGCAGGCGCACGTGCACGCCACGCGCCACGGCGCGCTGCAGCGCCCGGAACACCACGTCCGTGGTGTCGTCCCAGGCGACGGCATAGATTTCGATGGAGATGGTGGCGGATGCTTCGTCGATAAGCTTGGCAATCCGCAGCATGGTCTTGCGGTAGTCCGCCCACAGCGCGCGGACCTCGCCGCGGACGGCGGGGTAGCCAGTGAGCTCGCGGTTGAGGTGGACCAGCGAGGCGGTTTCGGGCGGCAGGTGCGCGATGGTGTCGTCGGGGCCCGCCCACGCCCCGTCGAGCATGCGCCGCGCCTGGACTTGGATGCGGTGGCGGCGGCGCGAAACGAATGTGGAGCCGAACAGCAGGTACAGCGGCAGGCCCACCACCGGCAGGAGCAGGATCAGAAGCAGCCACGCGTTGGCCGAGGACGGTTTGCGCCCGCCGGGCACCACGCCGATCATCACGAATTTGATGGCGTAGTCCACGACCATGGCCGCGAACTGCCACCAGGAAAGATCCAGGCTCATCGCACCTCGTCGTAGGCCAGGCCGCGGGTGTCGTAGTCCACGATCACGGGCGCGTGGTCGGACGCGCCCGTGCCTTTGCGCTCCTCCACGTCCACGAATGCGCGCTGGACCCGGTCGAACATGGGCTTGGTGGCCAGCTGGAAGTCGATGAGCATGCCCTCGTTCTTCTGAAACCGCATGGCCTTGTAGTCCCAGAACGAGTAGGGCTGCTCGTGCGTGACCTCGTGCAGCCCGGCCTCCAGCAGCATCTGGAACGCGGCGCGCTCCGGCTCGGTCACGTGCGTTTTGCCCTCGAACCAGGCGACGTCCCACACGTCCTCGTCGCGGGGTGCGACGTTGAAGTCGCCCATGTACACCTGCAGCTCGCCGGGGTCGACCTGGTCGGCCAGGGACCAGAGGAACTGCAGCTTGTAGTCGTAGTGCGGGTCGCCGATTTCGCGGCCGTTGGGCACGTACAGGCTCCACACGTCCACCCCGCCGCACACAGCACCAACGGCGCGCGCCTCCACCGACGGGTCGCCCTTCTTGGCAAACGCGGGCTGGCGCTCGAAGCTGTCGCGGACGTTGTCCAGCCCCACGCGCGAGGCGATCGCCACGCCGTTCCACTGGCTGACCCCCACGTGCGCGACCTCGTAGCCTGCGGCTTCGAAGGTGGCGTAGGGGAATTTACTGTCCGCGGTTTTGGTTTCTTGCATCGCCAGCACGTCCACGTCCTCGCGTTCGAGGAAGGCGGCGATCCGCTCGGCGCGGGTGCGCACCGAGTTGACGTTCCATGTGGCGATTCGCATGCGGCCTAGCCTAGCGCCAGCCGCCTACGGTGGTGCTCCAGCGCCCCTTCGGGCACATTGCCTATCGACGCCACACCAAAGGCCTCCCCCGCAACCCAGACAACCTGCTCGTCCTGGAGCTCCCATGCGCTATCGAGCACCTTCAGCGCCGGTTTGCCGATCCGCTCCGGGATGACCAGCCGCACCGGCAGGTCGCGCTGGTCGTAGAAGGACCGGATGGCGTCGATAGGCAAGGGCTCGAAGCCCGCCGAGGGGCCGAGCGGGACCGCGGAGTTGGCCTCCTCGGTGTCGCCGACGCGCATGAGCCAGCCGCCGGCCCACGCGGATTCGCGCACGTCGAGGCGGTCTGCGAGGCATTTTTCCAGCCCGCGGATCTCCGAGTTGCGCACGGTACGTGGGGAGAGCTTCTTGATGATGTGCAGGTCCGTGACCTCGATCGCCTCCTTGGAGGAGGGGAAGCCGCCGACCTCCTGCGGGCGTATCACCAGCGGGTCGAGGCTGAGGACGTGCCCGATGATGTCGCTGGCGTGCTCGCCGCGGCGCTGGCGCACCACGACGCGATCGCCCACCGCGACGTCGTCTGAGCGGAAAATCCGGGACACGCCTACTTGCGGGCCCCGCGCGGGCGGATCGCGCCGGTCAGCACCAGGGCAGCGCCGATCATCAGCGAGAGCATGCCGATGGCGATCAGGGCGCGCATCGGGGTGCCGGTGTCGGCGAGGTCGTCGTCGCGCTCGTCATCGTCCTCGGTCGTGGTGGCCGACGACGTCTTCGACGTGGTGGACGAGGATGAGGTGGGTGTGGTCGAGCTGGACGTCGCCGACGTGGTGCGGTTTTCCAGCACCGTGCGGCTGCTCGACGTGGTGGTCGAGGACGCGGTGGTGGTTGCGGAGGTGTCCGTGGTGGTGGACGAGGAAGAGCTGGTCGACGAGTCCGTGGTGGTGGACGAGGTCTCCGTCGTCGTGGTGTCCGTGGTGGTGGTTTCGTCGGTGGAGGTTTCGGTGTCCTGGAGACGCTCCACGCTGTGCGTCACCTCGGGGCCGAACGCGGGGGAAGTGCTGGCCTCGGCAGTGCTGGTCGGTGTGGTCTCAGTAGTGGTGGCCGGGGTGGTGATGACGGCTGGGGACGTCGACGGGGTGGTCGGCTCCTCGACCACCGTCGGTGTGGTCGCCTCCTCCGCATCGTGCGTGCGCTCCGCGCCGGGGATGCCGAACACGATCGGGGCGTCGCCGGTTTCGGAGCGCTCGAACGCGTCAATGGCGGTGGTGCCCAAGATCCCGCCGAGGCCCTCGATGGGGGCGGGCACGACCACGGGTTCGTCGTCAGGCAAAAGCTCCGAGCGCAACTGGCGCACACCCGCGCGCTCGCGCTTCAGCGCCGCAGCCGCCTCGTCGAAGGTGGCCTTCTCCTCCTTGGTCAGGCCGTCTTCGGCGGCTTCCTCGCGCAGCTCGGCCAGCTCGTCGGAGGCCGCGATGAGCTCCTTGCGCCAGGCGATGAGCACGTCTCGCACCTCGTCGTCGGTCTCTGCGCTGTTGATGGCGGTGATGGAGGTCTCGTGGGTGGCGGAGACGTCGTCAAGCAATTGCTCGACTGGCTCCGCGGGCGTCGCCGGAGCGAGGGTGAGCGACGCGGCGGTGATGGCGGCGGGGATACGCATGGCGGATATCTTAGCGCGTTAATCGTCGTGGCCGAACGGATCTTCGTCCGTGCCCGGAAGCCAGGTGTGGCCGGCTTCCTTCCAGCCGTTGTCGCGGATCACGCGCTTGGCCTCCTTCTTGTAGCGGCCCGTGAGCACGTCCGTGTACAAAAAGCCGTCCAGGTGACCCGTTTCGTGCTGCAGGCAGCGGGCGAAAAAGCCGGTGCCCTCAACCTCGATTGCGTTGCCGTTTTCGTCCAGGCCGGTCACCTTCGCCCAGTCCGCGCGGCCGGTGGGCCAGCCGTAGCCCGGCACGGACAGGCAGCCTTCGTCGTCCTCGCCGGTGTCGCTCGGCATGGTCTTCGGGATCTCGGAGGTCTCCAGCACCGGGTTGATCACGGTGCCGCGGCGCATGGTCTCGCCGTCCGGGCAGTGGTAGACGAAGATGCGCAGCGGCACGCCGATCTGGTTGGCGGCCAGGCCCACGCCGTGGGCGGCGTCCATGGTTTCGTGCATGTCGGCGATGAGCTCCTGCAGCTCCTCGACGGGCTGCGTGACTTCCTTGGTCGGCTCGTGCAGCACCGGGTCGCCGTGGATAACGATGGGTCGGATGGTCATGCCAATATATTAGGCATGCTTACCGAGACCGACCTTGCCGTGCTCCGCTTCGCCGCGCGCGCCCCCAGGTCGATCGGCGCGCGCGAGGATGCGGTGCGCGCTGAGCTGGGCATGCAGCCCATCCGCTACTACCAGCGTTTGAATAGGTTGCTCGACTCGCCCGATGCGCTCGCGGCCGAGCCCCAACTGGTGCGGCGTTTGCAAAGGCTTCGCGACGACCAAAGGTCCCCCAACCTCTAGTTCAGGTTTGCGGTGTGTTGCGCCTGGATTCCGGGGCGGTGTGGTTAGAGTTGCCGATGTGACTAACGACAACTATGGCAACAACCGTCCCGACTCCGAGTTCGAGCCGGGCTCCGGCTCCACGCGCTACACCGGCAACTCCGACTCGTTTGGCGGCGCGTACGACGAGGCTTACGACGGCTCGTACGCTGCCGAGCCGATCGACGCCGAAATCGTCGACGACACCGAGTACCGCGGCGCCCACCGCCGCGACGACGACTCCGAGTACATCGAGGACGTCGATTACGGTGCCGGTTACGGGGCCGGCCAGGCCGGATACGCCGACGACACCCGCCACCTCCCCGGCGCAGGTGCCGCCGCGGCGGGCGCTGCCGGTGCTGCTGGTGCTGCTGGGGCGCGCCGCCGCTCCCGCAACGCCGACGACGCGATTTACGACGAGCCCTACGACGGCGCCCACGAGGAGGATTACGACGGCGAGCCGAAGGGACGTCGTAAGGCAGCTGCTGCTGGCGGCCCCGCGGAAGGCGGCCTGCCGAAGCGCGGCCTGGCGATGATCCTGATCGCCGTGGCGGCGCTGCTGGCGCTGTGGGGGATTTGGAAGATGACGCAGGACGACAAGGGCGGCGACGGCGAGGGCGCCGCGCCGACCTCGTCGACCGTGGTGGGCACCTCCGCGGCGGCGCCGGCCGGCGACAGCGCTGGCCAGGACGGCCAGAGCGCTGACGGCGCTCGTCAGGGTGCCGAGGGCCAGGGCAGCCAGGGCGGTGCAGCAACGGGCGCCGATCAAAACCCCCAGAACGCTGAAGGCCAGCCGGCCCAGGACCCGAACGCGCAGGACCCGAACGCGCAGCGTCCGGATGGCGCCGAGGGCCAGGGCGAGAACGGCCAGCCTGCACCGGCGCCGGCTCCGGCGGGCGCGGGCCTCGACAACGCGTCGGCCCAGGTGTACGTCTACAACAACTCCGGCACCCCGGACCTGGCCAGCCGCACCGCCGACCAGCTGAAGGGCCAGTACAACGTGGCCAACAACTCGGCCGACGCCGCGGTGATGAACATGCCGGAGCAGGTCTACGGCGTCTTCCCGGAGACCTACGTCTTCTTCGACCCGGCCGTCCCGGGCGCTGAGCAGGTGGCGGCAGACATCGCCCGTCGCGTCGGTGGCGCCGCCCGCGCGAAGGGCGACCTCCCCGAGGGCGCGACGAGCATCCCGGAGCAGGCCGCGAACAACAGCGCCGCTGTGGCGGTGGTCCTGGCGGGCTAGCCCCGCGCGCCCAGAGCGCCCCCTCCCAAAAACCGGCTACCTAGAACCGGCTACCAAGCAAAAATCAAGCTGGCAGCCGGTTGTAGGTAGCCGGTTTCGGCGTATGGACGGGGCGAGCCGGCGTTGGCGGCACGGTGGCACGGCGGCACGTGAACAGAACCCCCAACGCCCCAACGCCCCGCACCCGCGCATATAAACCCGCCTCCGGCACCCGCCCCAGCCGCCGCAGAGGATAGGCTCGTCCATTATGGATCCATTCCGCGATTTTGCCAGGTCCGATGGCCCCACCCTCGGCGTCGAGTGGGAGATTTGCCTCGTCGACCCGGTCACGCGCGACTTGGTGCCCCGCGCCGCCGAGGTGATCGAAAAGGTGCAGGCCCGCCACCCGGACGTCCATCTCGAGCCGGAGTTCCTGCAGAACACCATCGAGCTGGTCACGCCGATCTGCGCGAACACCAAAGAGGCCATCCAGGCCCTGCAAAAAGACCTCAACGCGGTCAAGGAGGTCGCCGACGAGATGGGCCTCAAGCTCTGGGCAAGTGGAGGCCACCCGTTTTCGGATTTCCGCACGAACCCGCTGAGTCCGAAGCACACGTACGAGGAGATCGTTAACCGCACGCAGTACTGGGGCCAGCACATGCTGCTGTGGGGCATCCACTGCCACGTCGGTATCAGCCACGAGGACAAGGTGTGGCCGATCATCAACGCGGTGATGACTAAGTATCCGCACCTGCTGGCCATTTCCGCGTCGAGCCCGGGTTGGGACGGCATCGACACTTCTTATGCGTCGAACCGCACGATGTTGTACCAGCAGCTTCCCACCGCGGGCATGCCGTATCAATTCCAGAGCTGGGACGAGTGGGTCGGTTTCATGCGCGACCAGCAGACGTCGGGCGTGATCAACCACACGGGCTCGATGCATTTCGACGTCCGTCCGGCCGCGAAGTGGGGCACCGTCGAGGTGCGCATCTCGGACGCGACGAGTAATCTGCGCGAGCTCGCGGCCGTCGTGGCGCTGACGCATTGCCTGGTGGTCCACTACGACCGCATGCTCGAGCGCGGCGAGAAGTTGCCCACGCTGCAGCAGTGGCATGTCGCGGAGAACAAGTGGCGCGGCGCCCGCTACGGCATGGACGCCCTGGTGATCACGAGTCGCGACACCGACGAGGACTGGATCAAAAACGAGTTGCAGTTGCTTATCGACGAGCTCACGCCCGTCGCCGCCGACCTCGATTGCGTCGACGAGCTGAACTTGGTCCGCGAGATCATCGAGCGCGGCGCCGGCTACGAGCGCCAGCGCGCGATCTTCCAGCGCACCGGGGATTGGAAGGACGTCGTGGACGCAACCTGCGCGGAGATGTGGGAGCTTAGCCTTTAGGGTTGACGCGCCGCGGGTGGTAGCTGGCGGGGCGGTCGTTGCGGGTGAGTTGCTCGTCGTCGCCGTAGAGGCCTTCGCGTCGCGCGATGCGGCTGAGACGCTGCGCGGTAACGGGGCTGGTCATCAGGGCGAAAATCACGAGCAGCACCATCATGCCGATGTCGCCGCGTTCGTGCACGCTGAATTCCTCGGCAGTGACCACGCGGATGATGGTGCCGGTGATCATCAGCACCAGGCCGGTGGTTTGGGGTTTGGTGATAGCGTGCACGCGCGCCAGGGTGGAGTTGAACCGGGCGGTGCCCACGGCGGCGGAGAAGACCATGAACGCGCCGGGGAGGATGAACACCAGCGAGATGATGTCGGAAATCATAGGGAACCGTCCCTCTTGCGGAAGCGGGCCACGGACAGGGTGGCGATGAAGCCGAGCAGGGCGATGACGATCATGACGTTGACCACCGTGGTGTCCAGCGTCCAGCAGATGTACAGGGCCAGGGCGCACTGGAGCGAGGCGGTGATGCCGTCGTTGGCCAGCATGCGGTCCATGGAGTCGGGGCCGACGATGGCGCGCCAGGCGAAGATGAAGAACCCGGCGACCAGGAACACGGCGGCCACGGTGAGGCAGACGGTGTAGGCGGTGCTGTGCATGTCAGCGGCCTCCTTCGAAGATGGCGATCATTTGGCGCTCCAGTTTCTGCACGTTGGCGATTTCGCGGGCGATGGCGGCGTCGCCTTCGGCGTCGAGGACGTGGATGGTCCATTCGCGGTTGGCCAGGTCGATGTCGGTGACGGTGCCGCCGGGCTGCAGGTTGTAGGCGCAGGTGGCCAGGTACAACACCAGCTCGTTGCTCAGGCGCATGGGCACGCGCAGCACGGCGTTGCGCGGCTGCGGCGCGCGGCGCAGCGACAGCCACGCCACCTTCGCGGACGCCACGAGCAGATCGAAGAACCACTCGGCCACAAACGCGGCCAGCTTGATCCAGTTCACCCTGTTGCCGCTGCGCGGCACCGGCGGCAGCGGCAGCGCCAGCACGATGAGCAACCCCAGGCCCAGCCCGGCGACGAGGTTGCCCCAGCTGAGCTGGCCCATCAGCAGGATCCACATAAAGGTCAGCCAGGCCACGGTCAGCGGGCGGAAGCGGTGGGCGATACCGGAAAACATCAGCGGCTCACCTCATCCGGATCCTTGTTGGACTCAGCGTCCGCGGGCTCCGGCACGACCTCGGTGGTCACACCGGTGCTGGTGGGCCCGGCGGGGCGGGACGAGTCCCTGTGTTCCAGAGAGTCCCGGCCGCCGCCGGCGCCGGTCTGTTCGCGGAAGGCGTCGAGGTTGCGTGTGGGGGCCGAAGGGTCGTCGATAAGCACGGCGCTTCTGTAGATGGACAGATCCTGGGCGGATTGCGCGGCGCGGTCCGTGATGTTGGAGATCGGGCCGGCGAGGAACGTGATGCTTGTGGACGCAAGCACCAAGAACGCGGTGGACAAGAACATGCCGGTGGGCACGCGGCCGACGTCGTCGCGGTCGCCCGAGGCGACGGTTTCCTCGCGCGCGGCCAGGTTTGCGGGGCGCGCCAGGACGACGTCGCCTTCGGGGGCGTCGGCGCGGTCGCGCAGGAAACCCTTGGACCAGACGTTCATCATGGCGTACAGGGTGAGAAGCGAGGTGATCACCGCGCCGCCGATGAGCACCCACGCCAGCCAGGAGCCGTCCTCCGCGCCGGCCTGGATGAGCATGACCTTGCCCAAAAAGCCGGAAAACGGCGGGATGCCGCCCAGGTTGAGCGCGGGGATGAGGTACAACAGCGCAATCACCGGCGCGGTGTAGAGCAGCGAGCCCAAACGGCGCAGCTGCGCGGAGCCGGCCTGGCGCTCCACCAGGCCCACCACCAGGAACAGGGAGGTCTGCACCAGAATATGGTGCACCGCGTAGAAGATGGCGCCGGACAGGCCGGCAACGGAACCGAGGGCGACGCCGAAGATCATGTAGCCGATGTGGCTGACCAGGGTAAAGGACATCAGACGTTTGATGTCGTTTTGGGCGATCGCGCCCATCACACCCACGATCATGGTCAAAAGCGCAATGACCATCAGCGTGGAATCCAGGGCGCCGTCGGTGAACACGGTGGAGCGCACGCGGATAAACGCGTAGACGCCCACCTTGGTCAACAGCCCGGCGAACACGGCGGTGACGATGGAGGCAGCGGTGGGGTAGGAGTCCGGCAGCCACGCGTCCAGCGGGAAGATCGCCGCTTTGATGCCGAAGGCCACGATGAAGGTGGCGAAGATGGCGGCGCGGGTGCCGTTGGGCAGCTCCTCCATGCGGATGCCGGCCTGCGCCATGTTCACGGTGCCCACCGACGCGTACACCAGCGCGAGCGCGAACAAGAAGACCATGGAGGACGCCATGGAGACCATGACGTAGCCGATGCCGGCGCGCACGCGCTGCGGGGACGCGCCCAGGGTCAGCAGCACGTAGGAAGCCACCAGGAAGACCTCGAAGCCGACGTAGAGGTTGAACAGGTCGCCAGCGAGGAAGGACAGGTTCACGCCCATGCTCAGCAGCATGTAGGTGGGCAGGAAGA